>PVMS01046303.1_pt1 | contig 23544 bp, 18 predicted proteins | sample 1853461 | NCBI WGS metagenome assembly PVMS01 (sample SAMN08582032, study PRJNA380276) | Marine sediment metagenome, whole genome shotgun sequencing project. | isolation source: ocean sediment barecode stripped | collected 2017 | reverse complement strand
GAGAATCTGCGCGGTCACTTCAGTGGACTGCATGATAAAAGCGTGCGTTTTGTGAACGACAATAAAATCAGCCATGCCGTCGAGTCGCATGCTGCAGATCGACACCATGCCATCATCATCGCCGGGAATAATCATCGAACCAACCGGGTTCACGCTGGCGGAGCCGGCGATAATGCCGACCTCGTAATCCGCTGGCGGCAGGGTATTCGGCAGACTGTCCGGACCTGTACCCAGCTGCTCTGCGGCCGGCCCCATCATGCTCTCGAATATCCAGCTGTCTCCCATGGAATCGACGATCTCACTACCGTGATTGGGCGGCGACAACATCACGACGCGGCCCAGACGGTCAGGGCGATTGTCTGCGAGGTAAATGCGGATGAGGATGGCCCCCAGCGAATGGCCGACAAAGTGCAGCCGGGGCGACTCGCCGCAGCAGGTTGCCACCTGCCGTTGCAGTTCGGCGACCAGTTCGGCAGGACCTGCATCGCGTGATGGATAGGCGAAGTTATGTACCTTGTAACCCTCCGCGGAGAGTCTGTTTTCCAGCGGTTTCATCGATCGCCAGCTGCGACCCAGACCGTGCAGGAGTACGACGGTCTCCTGCTCTACCACCGGCTCTTCAACCGCATCTGCGAGAACGGCAGGCCCTTGCACAACTATGAGCAAAACGAGGAACCCGATCATCGCGACCTCATGCCGGTCGTGCCAGCGAACCGTCATACGTCGTCGAATTCCTGGCGATACTGGACCAGACCCGATAGCCCTTCCAGCGAACCGGGTGTCAGTTCGAGAGCCATGAAGTAAGGGCCGAATTCTTCCGTGCCGTAGAACAGACCGAACTTCGCTGCGGGCTCGAATCCGAATCGCGAATAGAAGTCGATATGCCCGAGCACAAAGACGACATCAACGTCGGCTTCACGGCAGGCGTCTATTCCCGCCCGGGCGAGCCGCGACCCGACACCGTGTTTTTGATAATCGGGAAGGACGGCCATCGGGGCGAGTCCCATGGCAGAGAGCCCCCTGTCGGCACGTTCGACTGCAACGGGACTAAAAATAATATGAGCAGCGAGCGTCTCATCCGCTATCGCCACCAGGGAAATGTGGGATACATCGGCCTTGCGCAACATGTCGACGAGTTTGGCTTCCGCGTCACGACCAAAGGCCCGCTGGTTTACCTTGTACACCTCGTCAGCGTCATCCGGTCTTTCCACGCGGATCGTGATGTCCCCGTCGGCTGCGTCGGCGCCCGTATCCTCCGCCCCTGCCGCCGGGTCTCCCAGAAGATCCTTCACGGGATGCAACAGCATCGGATCAAAGCGCTCATCTATCGCATCCTGCATCGCAGACGACAATTTCTCGTCGACGCTGCCCTCCCGGCTGGATTTTTCCCAGCATGCCTTGTCCGGCCACCGAGCGTAGGCGACCCATGTACCATCCTCGGCCTTGTGCAATCGTGATCCCAGCGCGCCCCTGCTCTTGCGCAACAGCACAGTCATGTCTGCCCATGCGTTCCCGAAACTTTCTTCCGCGCCCGGCTTGAGGCGCCATCTGTACAACACGTTAAACATCACCACTCCTGGAAGGCGTCGTTTTTCGCCGACTTGATCAGACGATCATCGTACCCGATGCGCAGGCGATACTCTGCAACCCCGAACCCTGGATGCGGAGGAACCGGTTTTAGTCCCCCACCGGTTCACGCTCAGACACAAGATACTCCTGCAGGAAGAGTACTGTTGCCGCGCGGAAATAATCCCGGTTGGCCTTCTTTGAGAACCCGTGACCCTCGTTCGTCGCCAGCAGGTACCAGGCGTCTCCGCCATTGTCACGAATCGCCTTTAGCATCTGCTCGCTTTCGCTGGCCGGCACACGCGGGTCGTTGAGACCTTGTGCGATAAACATGGCGCTGCTGATCTTGTGGACATTGTTGGCGGGCGATATCTCCTCGAGGAACGCCCTCATCTGCGGATCGCTCTCGTCACCATACTCGGAGCGCCGCAGTTCGCGTCGATAGTCCTGCGTATTCTCGAGGAAGGTCACGAAATTGCTGATACCGACATAATCGACACCCGCCCTGATGCGGTTGCCAAAGTGGGTCAGGGAAGCCGCCGCCATATAGCCACCATAGGATCCCCCGAAAACCGCTACCCTGTCCGAATCGAGTTCAGGTTGTGTCTCGATCCAGTCGAGAAGCGCGCCGATATCCTTTACCGAGTCCTCGCGCAACCGGCCGTTATCGAGTTTCAGATAGCTCTTGCCATAACCCGCCGAACCCCTGACATTGGGTCCAAGCACGGCGATACCAAGCTGACTGACGAGAAACTGGGTCGTCGTGCTATAGGAGGGCCTGCGTTGCGACTCCGGCCCGCCGTGGATACTGATCAAAACCGGAAAAGGACCGCTTCCTTTTGGTTTGTGATAGAAAGCCGGAATCGTTCTTTGTTCTCCGTCGATCTTGTCGAATGTCGGAAACCGTATCAGTTCGGGTTCGATAAACGTGTCGCTGTCCAGGCCCCCGGTCTCGCTATATGTCCAGCGCGTTAGTGCAGCCGATTCGATATCCAGAGAAAACGTATCACCCGGAGTCTTTGGCGAGTTGAGAACAATGCCTATGCGGTGTTGCCGCGGGGCAAAACTCAATCTGTAGGCCTGCCCTGTCGGAATAGCAGGTACTGCGACATCCTTACCCGTTGTGAGGTCGCGGATGTTGAGCCTGCTGACACCATCTTCATTTGTCGTAAAGGCGAGATAGCGACCGTCATCCGACAAGTCGAACTCTTCCACGTCCCAGAGGATATCGCCGGAAACAACGTGGACCGCGCCGCTCGTCAGGTGCCTGTAACGCAATGTCCGGAATTCGCTGCCCTCGTCCGACGTGTAGTAAACGCCGGCCCCGTCCTTGGAAAACAGAGCGCTGCCGATCGACACCCTGGCATCCGAATCGATGATCGGTGTCAGCGCCTTGGTCGCCAGGTTCAACACATAGATAGTTGCCTCGTTTCGCGATACGTACTTCTCGACGATGACGCGATCGTCTGTCGGCGACCAGTCGTACACGCTCCAGGCGCCACCTTCGGAAAGCACCATGACGGCTTCATCGTCGATCCCGATTGCCTTGATGTACAGGTCAAGGTCCTTGCCATTCCTGCCGGTCGAATAAAAAATGAAACGATCGCCCCGATTCGACCAGACCGCCGAACCATTGCGGGAAATGCCGTCGGTCATCAGGGTCGAGTTCCCGGTTGCCAGATCGAAGAAATAGATCTGATAGAGCTCTGACCCGCCCACGTCCCTCAGGTACAGGAAGCCGTTGACACTCGCGGCCGGGCTGACGGACGCACCCCTCACCGGTTCGTCAAAAAACGTCAGCTGGCTGCGTGCTCCACCCGGTCGATCGACACGATGGATCTGGCTTGTATCCGCAAATCGCGTCGTGATCAGCATGCCTTCGCCCGATGGCAACCAGTCGGCGAGAGACGCGGAGCGACTATTTTCGTACTGCTGCAATCTCTCTTGCAGGTCCGCCGGAATTTCCGGAATCCCCTCGATCAGCAGAGCCCCCCTCGTCACTCGCTGCGGCGATGTCCCGCCAGCGGTTTGCGCGACTGTCGTCACGCCCGACAACAAACAGGCCACGAAGATGATAGTACGGGAGATAATTTTATGGTCTTTATTTAGCATGAATTTATATGCAGATAGGAGTGATAATTAATGTAGTTTATTAGATATGAATAACAAACTCACGCAATTTCGGCAATACCATCTCCATAGGCAGACCCTGGATATGGCCTGGCGGTTCCTCAGGAATTGTCGGATGGCTCGACAGGAACGACCGCAAGCGTGACGGTGGCTGTTGCGACCAGCCGCCTGTCGTCGCCATCCTGGCACCAGACCTGCGACTCGGCGAAGGTAATCCTCGAGCCAGGCTTTACGACCTTCGCCTTACACTGCAGGAACTGCCCTTTCGCGGCCCGCAACAGATTGATTTTGAATTCGGCGGTAAGGACTATCTGGCCCGACCTCAATACGCTGGCAGCCGCCGCTCCGGCGGTGTGATCGGCGATCGTTGCCTGCACACCCGCGTGGACGAAACCGTCCTGTTGCAGGTGTCGTTGTTCAAGTTTCAGGGACGACTCGCACTCACCATGAGCGAGACTTTCAAGCCTGATCCCCAGATCCGATATAAAGGGCGCCGAGGTAAATACCCGCGAGGATTCGGCCTCCCCATGGCCTGACAGTCCGGGCTTTGCATCGCTGCGCGAGTTATCCTCAGTCATCGATCATGGGCATATCCAGCCCCCGCTCCGCCGCCACTTGCAAGGCAATCTCATAGCCCGCATCGGCGTGTCTCATCACGCCCGTACCCGGGTCGTTCGTGAGTACCCGTTCGAGTTGTTGCTCGGCCCGGTCGCTGCCGTCGGCAACGATCACCACCCCTGCGTGCAACGCATATCCCATGCCGACGCCGCCACCATGATGGAAGCTTACCCAGGACGCGCCGCTCGCGGTATTGAGCAAGGCATTCAGGATGGGCCAGTCCGCGATGGCGTCCGAGCCGTCTCTCATCGCTTCCGTTTCGCGATTTGGCGATGCAACGGATCCCGAGTCCAGGTGATCCCGGCCGATCACGATCGGCGCCTGCAACTCTCCGCTGCGTACCATTTCGTTAAATGCCAGCCCCAGTCGATGCCGCTCCTTGTAGCCCAGCCAGCATATTCTGGCCGGCAGCCCCTGGAACTGGATACGTTCGCGCGCCTGATCGAGCCAGCGATGCAGACCGGCATTGTCGGGAAAGAGATCGCGGGCCTTCTGATCCGTCTTGTAGATGTCTTCCGGATCTCCCGACAGGGCGACCCAGCGGAACGGGCCGATCCCTTCACAAAAAAGCGGACGCACATACAGGGGCACGAATCCCTTGAAATCGAACGCGTTCTCCACACCCGCATCCTGCGCCATCGCGCGGATATTGTTGCCGTAGTCGAAGGTAGGTATGCCGCTTGCATGGAAGCCGAGCATCGCTCGTACCTGTCTCGCCATGGATTGCTTGGCCAGCCTGACGTATTCATCCGGATCGTCGGCCCGCAGGATTGCAGCCGCGTCGATGTCATAACCCACCGGTATGTATCCGTTCAGCGGATCGTGGGCTGAGGTCTGATCGGTGACCAGATCAGGCTGCTGGTCAGCCGCCAGGATTTCATCGAAAACCTCCGCCGCGTTGCCAAGAAGCCCGACCGACACCGCTTTGCCCTCCCCCGCTGCCTTGTTGATGATGGACATCGCTGCAGTGAGGGAGTCGGCGCGGTAGTCAACGTAGCCGGTCTCGAGCCGTTTCTGGATACGCGTCGGATCGACCTCGACGGCAAGACATGAGACGCCCGCAAAAACAGCCGCCAGCGGCTGCGCCCCTCCCATTCCACCGAGGCCACCGGTCAACAGCCATCGCCCGGACGGATCACCGCCATAATGCTGCCGGATCGCTTCGACGAACGTTTCGTATGTTCCCTGCACGATGCCTTGCGATCCGATGTAGATCCACGAGCCCGCGGTCATCTGCCCGTACATCATCAAACCCTTGCGATCGAGTTCGAAAAAGTGATCCCAGTTCGCCCAGTTGCCGACCAGGTTCGAATTTGCGATCAGCACCCGTGGCGCCAGTTCATGGGTGCGGAATACGCCGACCGGCTTGCCGGACTGCACCAGCATGGTCTCATCGTTTTCGAGTCGGCGCAGCGTCTCCAGGATCGCGTCATAGCACTCCCAGTTGCGTGCCGCACGCCCGATGCCGCCATAGACTATAAGCTCCTTCGGGTTCTCGGCCACCACCGGATCGAGATTGTTCTGAATCATCCGGTAGGCCGCTTCCTGTACCCAGCCCTTGCAACTCAACCCGGTTCCGACCGGCGCGTGGATTTCAACATCGCGGTAACGCGTTCCGGTGGGGTTCAATTTGCTTTCGTCGCTCATGATCGTCTCTGTCTTGTCCTCAGCGCTGCTATTTGCCCACTTCGTGAGGGCGCCTTTTTAGTTCTGCCAGTGGCTTGCCCACAGCACTCATCGGCGCCGGTACATTCAAAAAAGCTGCAATCGTCGGCGCAAGGTCTTCGATGGCCACGACCCTGTCAACGATTGCCGGGGTCGTCTCCCCGGCCGCGAACATCAATGTCGCATGGGCATCGTTATCATATGGCGATCCATGCTCGGCAGCATAGAACCACGGATCCGATTGCAGAAACCAGCCTTTTTCCTGGACCGGAAATACATGACCCGAGCGCGTCGGGTGAAACGCCTTCGCGATCCTTTTCGTGATCTCTGTTTGCGGGGCCGTTCCGGCAAGCAATTCGCTACGGGTGACAGCGAAATCTATTCCATCCACCGCCATAATCGATTCGGCTACGAACTTTTCGACTTCACCTTGATCGAGGTTGGCTTCCCCGATCGCCGGAATGTTCAGATAGAACGCCGAACTCTTGAAGCTGGCGATCAGCTTGTCGTCGACTTCAAAGCGTTGCCTGAGTTTTTCATTGATATCGCGGATGATGCGCGGCGTATCGATTCGTTTCGCATCGGATCCTTCGAGCTGAAGAAATTCAGGCGCCGAAGTTATGCCATGATCGGCGGACAGAATCGCCAGGGTGTTCTCGAGGCCGACATGGCGATCGACGATATCGAACAGCAGTGCCAGCTGTGCGTCCACTCGCAATAGGTTGTCTTCAGCCTCCAGGCTGTCCGGACCAAATATGTGGCCGATTCGGTCGGTTGCCGACAAGCTCACCGCCAGCACATCCGTACCCGGGCCTTGTCCCATTCCGACACTTGCAAACAGTTCAGCGACGAATTCCACGATCAGTTCGTCAGCAAATGGCGTGTATCTCAGGACGGTGTAGTAACTCCCCTCCGCGACCGAATCGAACCCGTGTGGAAAGACCCGTCCCAGCCCTCTGTAGTTCCTTTCCCACGGCTGGTCGTCCCGCTGTGCGAATCTGTATTGCTCGCGCGGCTGCATCAGATTCCATTGCCGGTCCCTCCACCGATCGGCAGGTCTTGCCGCGTTCCACCGGGTGAGCCAGTCGGGATTGTCGTCAAAGTAGTAACTGCTGGTTACAAAGTGCCCCGTTTGCCGCGAATACCAGAACGCCTTGCCGAGACGGCCACCCATGAATATCGCACTGCGGTCTTTTACGGAAACAGAAAACACACGGCTCTTTCCACCACTGTCTTTGATCAGAACATCACCAAAACTCTCCGCCGTCAGATGCGCCGGCGATGTGCCCGCCAGATGCGGGCCTCGCTCTCCCAGCACGTGATGAGCCTTGTCTGCGGCGCAGTACACTTCCCGATGACTTTCCGGATCGATCCAGCGGTTACCGACGATACCGTGGCGAGCAGGTGTGGCGCCCGTCACTATGGTCGCATGCCCGGGTCCGGTGGATGTCGCTCCGCTGCTATAGAAAGCATTGCGGTAGACGACCCCGTTATCGAAAAAATAGCGAACCCCCCGGGGCCCGAACCGGGGCAGGTAGGACTCCGGCATATCTCCGCGCAACTGATCGACAACGATCAGAAGAACGAGTGACGGCTTGCCCTCCTCGCCGACCGCGGTCTGCGGTAGCAAGGCGAATGATGAGAACATCAGCAAGAAGCTCCAGACCATCTTCATGGCCTTCGCAACGATCTGACCAGGACTAGCCCGCATGTCTCGCCAGGGGCTCGAGTGATAGCGTGTTCGTGGTGGTTTCGGGTGCGTGCCTGGACTGAGACCCATAGCCGTAGCTATGGGTTGAGGGAAGGTGCGTGGCCGGGGCCGCCACGGATGCGCTAGCGCCGAGACACTGGTGAGACATGCGGGCTTATCCAACCCAAAGCCTGGCGTTGCGCCAGATGCGCATCCACGGGCCGTCCTCACCCCAGCCATTCGGGCACCATGAATGTTGCACGGTTCGATAGATCCGCTCCGGATGCGGCATCGCCAGCGTGACGCGGCCATCCGTAGTCGTCAGGCCTGCCAGACCAGCGGGGGACCCGTTGGGATTGGCGGGATACTGATCCGTGACGGCACCATAGTTGTCAACGTAGCGCATCGCGACAAGCCCTGCCCCCTCGCAATCGGCCGCGTGTTTTTCGTCAACAAACTCCGCCCGGCCTTCGCCGTGCGAAACCACGATAGGCATCACGGAACCTGCCATGCCGGTAAGGAATAACGATGCGGTCTGCGTCACTTCCACGAGAGACAACCGTGCCTCGAACTGCTCCGACTTGTTGCCGATGAATCGCGGCCATAAGTCCGCACCCGGGATCAGCTCTTTCAGGGCTGACATCATCTGGCAACCGTTGCAGATTCCCAGGGCGAATGTGTCTTCGCGGCTAAAGAACGCCTCGAAATCATCGCGCGCCCGATTGTTGAACAAGATACCTTTTGCCCAGCCTTCGCCAGCGCCGAGGACATCCCCATAGGAGAATCCGCCGCAGGCAACCAACCCCTTGAAGTCCGCCAGGCTGACGCGTCCCGACAAAATATCCGTCATGTGAACATCCAGCGCATCGAAACCGGCGCGGTTGAATGCTGCCGCCATCTCCGCATGGCTGTTGACGCCCTGCTCACGCAAGACTGCGACCGCAGGTCTGACGCCCGTTGCGATGTAGGGTGCTGCGATATCCTCGTCGATGTCATAGCTTGTTCGGACAAACAAGCCCGGATCACTCTCATCCTGGTGGCGTTCGGACTCCTGTGCTGCGCATTCCGGATTGTCACGCAGCGCCTGCATCCTGCCGGTGGTTTCCGACCAGATGCGCCGCAACTCATAGCGATTCTCATGGAAAAGCGTCTCCGTACCGTCGCGGATCACAATGTCCCTGTGCTTGTTGACGCGGCCGATGACGTGCGTCAGTTCCCCCAGGCCCATGGCCTCAGCCAGAAACATGAGATCGTCGATATCCTCGTCACGGACCTGCAACACCACGCCGAGCTCTTCGTTGAAGACCGCCGCGAGCTTGTCATCGCCCAAAGCAGAAACGTCGATATCCAGTCCTGCCTGACCGGCGAACGCCATTTCCACCAGGGTCGCAAGGAGGCCGCCGTCCGATCGGTCGTGGTAGGCGAGCAGCTTGCCCTCGCGATTCAATAACTGAACGAGATCGAAGAGCGAACGCAGAGCTTCCGGTTCATCGAGGTCCGGCGTCTCTCTGCCGATACGGCCAAAAACCTGCGCAAGTGCCGATGCACCCAAGCGGTTCCTTCCTGCACCCAGATCGATCAGAACCAGTGATGTGTTTGCCACAGCGGTTCTGAGCTGGGGCGTCAAGGTACGGCGAATATCCTCCACCGGTGCAAACGCGGACACGATAAGCGACAACGGGGCGATGACACTTCTCTCTCCGCTGTCATCCATCCACGTCGTCTTCATGGACAGCGAGTCCTTGCCGACCGGAATGGCAATCCCCAGGGTCGGACACAGGGATTCGCCAATAGCCTCGACCGTGTCGAACAGGACGGCATCCTCGCCATCGGCACCGCAGGCAGCCATCCAGTTGGCCGACAAGCGGACATCGGAGAGTCGCCGGATGGCCGCCGCTGCGATATTGGTGATTGCCTCGCCAACCGCCATGCGGCCCGACGCGGGTCCGTCAAGAACCGCGACAGGCGTTCGTTCACCCATCGCCATCGCTTCACCCGTCACCGCCCGATAGCCACTGGCCGTGACCGCCACATCGCTGACGGGAACCTGCCAGGGCCCAACCATCTGGTCTCGCGAGCACAAGCCGCCCACCGATCGATCGCCGATGGTAATCAGGAAAGTCTTGTCGGCGACAGCAGGTAGGCGGAGTACCCGCGCCACCGCCTGTGCAAAATCGATATCGTCCGGCAAGTCGTCGCCATGGCTCTGACGTCGCGTTGCCCGTCTGGTCATGCGGGGCGGCTTTCCCAGCAATACCTCCATCGGCATATCGACGGGGCGATCGCCGAGCATGGCATCGGTGACGATGAGTTGCCTGTCCTCCGTCGTCTCGCCGACGACCGCATAGGGACAACGCTCGCGATCGCATATCACCTCAAATTCCTCCATGCGCCCGGGCGGGATGGCGAGTACGTAGCGCTCCTGCGCCTCGTTGCACCAGATGGCCATCGGCGACATGCCCGGTTCGTCATTGGGCACCGCGCGAAGTTCGATCCGGCCTCCGCGTGCGCTGTGATCGATGATCTCGGGCAATGCATTCGATAGTCCGCCGGCGCCCACATCGTGGATCGCCAGGATCGGGTTATTGTCCGTCATCGCCCAGCAGGCATCGATCACTTCCTGTGCGCGTCTCTCGATTTCCGGATTGCCACGCTGCACGGAGGCGTAGTCGAGATCCTCGGCGCTTTGCCCCTGGGACATCGACGAGGCTGCTCCGCCGCCAAGACCAATCAACATCGCGGGCCCGCCGAGGACGACCAGCTTTGCACCCGGTGGTACCTCTGCCTTCTCGACATCGCCGGCGCGAATATTGCCGAGCCCGCCGGCGATCATGATCGGCTTGTGATAACCGCGCAGCTCGCCATCGACGGTTTGTTCGAATGTCCTGAAATAGCCCGCCAGGCACGGGCGACCGAACTCGTTGTTGAAAGAAGCGCCCCCTATCGGCCCTTCCATCATGATATCCAGCGCCGACACGATGCGATCGGGCTTGCCGTTATCGCTTTCCCACGGCTGCTCAAAGCCGGGAATCCTCAGGTGGGAAACAGAATACCCGGTGAGTCCCGCTTTCGGCTTTCCGCCCTTGCCGGTCGCCCCTTCATCCCGGATCTCCCCGCCGGAGCCCGTGGCCGCACCGGGAAAGGGAGAAATCGCTGTCGGATGGTTGTGGGTCTCGACCTTGATCAGGATATGGACGTCTTCCTCGACGTATTCGTATCGCCGCGATTCTCCCGCAGGGATAAGGCGCTCTGCCAGCGAGCCCTCGATCACCGCCGAGTTGTCTTTGTAGGCGGATAGCACGCCCTCGGGTGTTACCGCATGGGTGTTGCGGATCATCTGGAAAAGCGTCTTGTCCTGCTTCTCGCCATCGACGATCCAGTCGGCATTGAAGATCTTGTGGCGACAGTGCTCCGAATTGGCCTGCGCGAACATCATCAGCTCGGCATCGGTTGGATTGCGACCGGCGCTTGCGAAATGATCATGCAGATACTGGATTTCGTCCTGCGACAAGGCGAGACCGAGAGACTGATTGGCCGTTTCCAGTGCGGGCAATCCCGCGCCGAGAATATCGACGGTCTCCAGTGGATCCGGCTGATGATGCCGGAACAGGCGATCCGCATCCTCCAGCTCGAACACCACCGATTCTGTCATTCGGTCATGTAGTACCGTGGCGGCGGCCGTCATCGCTTTATCCGACGCGGAATCTCCCTGCCATTCCAGGTGGTAGGCAATCCCCCGCTCGGCGCGAACAACCGCATCCAGGCCGCAGACGTGAATAATATCGGTCGCCTTGCTGGACCAGGGGGAGATCGTGCCGACACGCGGGATGGCGAGGATGAGTTTTCCATCGTCCGCTATCGATTGCCGGGTCGGTCCGTAGGTCAGCAAGCGCTCCAGCACCCGATGGTCGTTGTCCGACAAGGAACCCTCCACTTCGACAAAGTGGATAAAACGCGCGTGGACACCGGAGATGCCTGGCGCCGTCTTGCTCAGGGTCTGCTTCAGCTTTTCGAGCCTGAACCGTGACAACGCCGGTGCGCCGGGAAGCGTCAACATCTTGCTATATTCCAGGACGAAAATGGGACGCGAATGATACCGGACGACCCGGCGGCGCTCCAGCCAAAATGACAGATGGTCTTCAGGCGAGTTCGCGCCAGCCGAGACCGTTTTTCTGACATGCGAATTCGACGCGATGCGCATCATCTCCCAGCACATCGGTCAGGGCACTCATTACCAGGGCCTGTGTGTTGTTCACTTCGCTGATGTGGACCGCAACCAGGTGTTGCAGACGGGCTACCGTCAGGCGGCCAATCACCTCGGCGGCCTGACGGTTGTTGAGGTGGCCGGTATCTCCCGCCACCCGGTCCTTGACCTTCCTGGGATACGGCCCAAGCATCAACATCCCGTAATCGTGATTGAATTCGATGACCAGCGCGTCACATTCCGCCAGTCGGTCTTCTATGTGCGGCGTGATGTGACCGGTATCCGTCAGGATCGCGAGACGATGCCGACCGTCATCGAATACGAACTGACAAGGCTCCCGGGCATCGTGGGGCACCGGCATCGGCCTTAGGGTCAGATTGCCCACGATGAAAGTCTGGTGACTGTTAAACAGATGCAGATTAGGTATCTGTTTGTCGCGCGCAGCAGCCCACGTACCCGCCGTCATCCAGACCGGAACATCGTGTCGCCGCGCAAACCGGGCAACGCCACCGAGGTGATCAGAATGCTCGTGGGTGACAACGATGGCATCTACATCCTGTGCCGAGCGCGATAAGCGCTCGAGTCGCGCCTCTGTCTGGGCGACCGAGAAGCCGCAATCCAGCATGACGAGCGTGTCCCCGGCCTCGACCAGCGCGGCATTGCCCTTGCTGCCGCTACCGAGGTAGGAGAATTTCAATTTGACATCATCAGGCGCGAATGGGGCTTGCCGGCTACTTGTCGCCGCCAGACTCGCTGCCGGGAGTGTAGATCGGCACCGGGAACTGGGTCACGTTGCTGCCCTCCGCTTTCGAGACCTTGCTGATCCCCTGCTTTTCCACCTCGTCGATCCGGATGATCGAGTGCATGGGTATGAAGGTTCGCTTCACGCCCTGGAACTCGGTCTTGATGCGCTCCTCCGCGGGATCGACCACTACCGTTGTCCGCTCGCCAAAGACGAGTTCCTCAACCTCTATAAAGCCGAAGAGATCGCCGTGTCCAACGCTACGGGCGTAGATCTCGTAGACTTTTCCCTGTCCCATGAAAAAAATCTTGTAAATGTGGTCATCAGAAGCCATTTCGTTGTTCCAATCCGCGCAAAGTTGATCCCTAGCATCTAGAATCAGGTATAGTTATAAAACGTAACACATTATTTTATAATACAATTTAGTAATTCTTTCTGATCGCTTGTAGCGATCGCTCATTTACATTAGTTTTGCACATTGGCAGTTATGTCAATGATCGCGCGCGTGACACCAGAAATCAACGATGCCCCTGACGCTAAGAATCACCAGCACCGCAAAGGATATTCTCGGCCCCGACAGCACCCGGGTTTTCGGCGTACATGGCGGAAGCATTGGTCGTGCGCCGGACAATGAATGGGCCTTGCCGGATCCTCGCCACTACCTCTCGGCCCATCATGCCATCATCGACTATCAGGGCGGCGCTTACTATCTGACGGATACCAGCACCAATGGGGTTTTTGTAAATGATTCGGATCAGCCGGTCGGCAGGGGAGCGCCATTGCGCCTGTTTGATGGTGATCGGCTGGCGATGGGCGACTATCGGTTTGGTGTGAATATCGTCAATGTCAGCGGTGAAGGCGCGTCGGATACTGGCATTTTTATCGCCGATGACGCCGCGGACGATGAGGACGAGACATCATCGCAGGATGCATCCCCCGACCCTGAAGAAGACCGCCTGTCCGCGGGCGAGGATGATCCGACCGTTCCCAGTGTTGGCGACGTGACAACAACTCAACCGATAGTGGTCGAGAAACCCGATGACAAGCCGGACAGCGACCCTGACAGCACCGCCGATAACAACGAAGACACTCAACCCGTTGCCCAGTTGGGCGGTACGATCGCACGGGACGCGCTCGATATCGTGTTTGAGGCGGCCGGCGTCAATATAGAAAAGGTTCCGGAAGGTGACGAAGAGCAGTTCCTCGACACCATCGGTCACTTTGTGCGGGCGGCAACGCAGGGTCTGCTCGATGTGCTGCGTACACGATCCCGCTTCAAGGATCAGCTGGGACTGGCGAAAACCGGCATCCGCGCCAAGGAGAACAACCCGCTCAAGTTCGCAGCGGATGTCGATCAGGCACTGGACGAACTGATGATCTACCAGGGTATTCATCACCTTCCCGCGGTCGATGCCGTGGAGGAAGCTTTTGTCGATGTCAGGGCCCATGAGAAAGCGCTATCGGTCGCCATGAGAGCGGCATTTTTCGATCTGCTGAAACGTTTTGATCCGTCCGCTCTTGAGAAGGATTTCAACTCCGGACTGAGACCGGGCGCTCTGCTCGGGATAAAAAACAAGTCGAAGTACTGGGACCTCTACGCAGACTTTTACGCCAGTGTTGCCGGAAGTTCAGAGAAGAAGTTCGACGAACTCGTCAGGCGCCGGTTTACCGAAGCCTACGATGCCGAGATTCGGAGAAGTCAGGGCGACGGCAACAGCACGCGGAAAGACGCGGACTAGGAAAGCGTCGAATCGCCGCGATTCGACCCTCCTCACACGAAAGGAACTACCCGCCGGTTATGGACGATCTATCACGAACTTTTGGCGACAAGGATGTTGCGACCGATGAACGCGAGCGTCTGATTCGCAGGGTCTTCAGCAATGTGGCGCCACGCTACGACCTGATGAACGACCTGATGAGCATGGGCATTCACAGGCTCTGGAAACGCACACTGGCCAGATGTGCGCAGGTGCGGCAAGACCAGGTTATTGTCGATCTGGCCGGCGGCACCGGTGACGTCGCCGCACGCATGGCGGGATGCGACAGAACCGTCGTCGTCTGCGATCCCAGTACCGAAATGATGCGGGCCGGCCAGCAGCGAAATCTGCAAAACGTTCAGTGGCTCGCCGGGACCGGTGAGATGATCCCGCTCGCCGACAGCTCGGTCGATACCGTCACCATCGCTTTCGGCATACGCAACGTGAGCCGGATGGAATCCGCTTTTTCCGAAATTCTCCGGGTCCTGCGCCCCGGCGGCCGTTTCCTGTGTCTTGAGTTTTCGACCCCGGCGGCCCCCGTCAAACCCTTCTACGATCTTTTTTCCCGCACCGTCATACCGCGTCTTGGCGCATGGGTGTCCCGCAACGAGGAGGCCTATCATTACCTGATAGAGTCCATCAGGCGATTCCCCGACCAGGAGACGATGAAAGGGATGATGGAAAACGCGGGCTTCACCGACGTCACCTGGCGAAACTTTTCTACCGGCATCGCCTGTCTTCACATCGGTGCCCGGCCCCTGCCATGACCGTGGCAACGGATCACCCGGTTGCGCGGCTCAGAGCAGTTGCAACCAGCCGACCGATGGCCCCGGCCATGTCGGCAGGCGATTCCACCATGCTTTACGGAGAGCTGTGGGAGGCGCTGGGACGCTGGACACGCGTCTTCACCGGGGTGGGTCTGATACCGGGCAGTCCGATCGCCATCGTGAGTCGCAGCAGGTCCCGCCAGGCGCGTGCGATCTGGCTGGCTGTTTTCGCCGGATGTCCGGTGCTGCCAGTCAACCCGTCACACCCGTCGGCGAGAAGTCTTATCAGCGATTGCGGAATCAGCCAGGCCATCGCGGATGCGGATATTGATTTGCCCCGGGGCATCCGGCGGCTACCGGCACGACGTCTCGACGTTGTCCCGGAAGGACCCGCCATCCCCGGGATGCCATTGGCGATGGACTCGGCACAGTTGCTTGTTCCGACCAGTGGTACCGAAGGGGCGGCCAGGGCCGGAATGCTGAGTTGCGCTAACCTGTCCGAATCCGCATCGAACACATGCGTCGTGCTGGAGTTGGGGCACGCCGACGCCTGGCTGGCCTGTCTGCCCCTGACTCACATCGCAGGAATCGCGATTCTGTTTCGTTGTGCAGCGGTCGGCGCCTGCGTTCACCTGCACGAGAGATTCGATCCCGAGCAGGTCTGGACCGACATCATGGACGGGGAGATCACTCACATTTCGCTGGTACCGTCGATGCTCTATCGCATGCTGGAAGTATCCGCCGACGCGGCGCCACCCTTCTCACTGAGACAAGCCCTGATCGGCGGATCGCCCTTGTCGCTGGCGCTGGGCCGTCGCGCCCGCGCCGCCGGCTGGCCGTTACGAGAAACCTACGGCATGACCGAGACCACCTCACACGTTGCCCTGGCGGCGCGATCCGACTGGCAGCTTGGACTCGACCCGTTGCCGGGCATCGCGATTTCCATCGTTGATGAAAAAGGTAAACCAACGACCGAAACCGGCCGCATAAGGATCACCGGACCCACCGTGATGCTCGGCTATGCAAACGCCGATCTCAAACCGGGCGACGGGTTGACCGGTGAGCAGACGGTCACAAGCCAGGACCTGGGCCGCTTCGATGAAGACGGCCGTCTCCGCGTCCTCGGTCGGGCGGACGCCATTCTGGTCACAAGCGGCGCCAATATTCACCCGGCGGAAGTCGAAAGCCTGCTGGCCGGTTGTCCTGGTTTGCATGAGGCAGCCGTGACGGGTTTACCCGATCCGATCTGGGGGCAGCGGCTGATCGCACTCTACACCGGCGAGGTGGAACCGGCCGAAGTTGAGCGTTGGACAAAAGAAACGATTATCCGCCCTCTGCGACCACACGAGTTCTACAAGATACGCGAACTTCCGCGTAATGCTCTCGGCAAGCTGAAAAGAGCCGATCTACCGGCCCTGGTCCCCCGTTCCTAGCCCGCAGAGTGCATGAGTTGCCGGAATTGTCGGTTGATTTCACGAGTGCAGCCTGGTTGATCCCGTAGACCATTGATATCAAAAAATGGTTCGGCAATGCCTGGCGAGACTCATGCACTATGCGGGCTTGACTCCCAGTCCAGGCAACTTGTCATCCAGGACCAGTTTCCCTCCTTCGACATTTGGCCCCTGGGCAATATCCCCATCCAGCCAGGCGGCGGTGTCGAGACCGTGTGCCAGCGGACTGCGCGTGGCGGCGGCAAGCTGTGCCGCCAGCGCCCTGCCGGGCGCCGCTTCGAGCGTCGTGGTCACGACGACTTCGATACCCTGCTCGTGTGCAAGGCGCGCAAGACGTAACGCCGGCAAGGCGCCGCCGAGAACGGTGGGTTTGAGTACCACCCGGCGAATGGGGTAGTCGCCCTTCTCCAGAAGAGAAATCATTCCTTGCAGCGATTCGTCCGCCGCCAGCGCGTAGGGTACGGATGCCTGCAACCCGGCCAATAAAGCAGGGTCCATCCCGGCGAGTGGTTCCTCGACGCTATCGATCGGCAGGTCACATAAATCGACCAGCCGTTTTCGGGCCACGTCCCGGGACCACGCGCCGTTGGCATCGAGTCTCAGCAGCGCGTCCCGACCGACCGCTGCAGCCGCCGACCGCAGCGTCTCCAGTTCCTGGCGCCATTCGTGAACACCGACTTTGATTTTCAGAATTTTGAATCCACTTTTCAGCGCCGCGGCGGCGCGCGATGAAAGAGCTTCATCGGCGTCCCCAAGTGTTGCGTTAACCTCCAGCACATCACAGGCATCGGCTTCGAGAAAATACCGCAGCGGCTGACCGGACTTGTGCGCTTCAAGATCCATCAGCGCTGTCTCGACCGCACATCGTGCAGCCACGCAGTCACCGAGATCGGGCATGTCATCCAGCAACTCGCCGGGCGTGCGATCCCGGAGATACTGGCAAACCCCGCCCAGTGCCTCCAGCGCCTGTGACGCAGACTCCGTTCCCGTACCTGGTAACGGCGCACACTCACCGATCCCGGTGCGACCGGATTCATCCTCGAGCGTGAGCAGCCATCCGCGACGACGGTCCAGACGGGTGCGACTGGTCTGCCATGGCCGAACAAAGGCGAGATCGTAGGCGTCGATATCGGCTCTTACGATCCGACTGCCGTCGGGCATCATCGGGCTATCGCGCCGGCAAGCAGACCGGCACACAACAACACGCCGAACACGACCTGGAAGCCTGCGGTGGCCGCCAATAGCTGATTGAAGTCCGACCCGTCCTCCGCTTTGCCAAACTGCCGGATAAGCCGGCCGGCCATCGGCAGCGCGAGCAGCGGCGACCAGCCCCAATAGCTGCTGCCGCCGAGCCAGATCGCCGGCGGAAACGCGGCCAGCAGCAGCAAGGCATATTGCACCCGGCTGGCTGATGGTCCGAACAGCACGGCAAAGGTGTGTCGACCCGCCGCCCTGTCATTGTCGAGATCCCGGGTATTGTTGACCACCAGAACGGCCGCTGCCGGCAGACCGACTATGGCTCCGCCCAACAGTGCCATATCGCTCAAATAGCGCCCTGCCTGCAGATAGAAGGTCCCGCCAACCGCGACAAGACCAAAAAACACCCAGACAAAAACCTCGCCAAACGGGGTATAGGCAATCGGTCGTGGACCACCGCTATAGGCCAGCGCCGCGATGATCGAGATCACGCCGGCGGCGAAAATCGGCCAGCCTCCGATCGTCACCAGGTACAAGCCGCTGAAAAATGCGACGGCCAGCGACACCAGCGCAGCCGTTTTTACCTGGCGGGCGCCGAGCCAGCCCTGGGCGACCGCGCGCTTTGGCCCCAGCCGGTGAGCGGGGTCGTCGCCGCCGCGTTCGAAATCGGCGACATCGTTGTAGAGATTGCTGCCGGCCTGGATGAGAAGCGATACGAGGCCTGCAACCACCAGCACGTCGATAGAAAACCGACCGAGTTCGGCCCAGGCCAGCGCGCTGCCGACCAGGACCGGCACGACCGAGACCGGCAGGGTTTTTGGCCGGATCGCCTGTAACCAGGCACTTGCCACACCCGGGGATCCGGCCGGATCTTTCATGGCCTCCGGGGAAACTTGCTGAAGTCCGGACGGCGCTTCTCGATAAATGCATTGCGACCTTCCTTGGCCTCGTCGGACATGTAGAAAAGCCCCGTCGCATTGCCCGCCAACTCCTGAATACCCGCCAGGCCGTCTGTATCGGCGTTAAACGCCGCTTTGAGCATCCTCAGCGCCATCGGGCTCATCTCCAGCATCCGCCGGCACCACGACATCGTTTCTTCCTCGAGACTCTTTAGCGGCACGACCGTATTGACGAGTCCCATCCGGAGCGCCTCGTCGGCATCGTATTGCCTGCACAGATACCAGATCTCTTTCGCCTTCTTGAGGCCCACTGTGCGCGCCAGCAAACCGGCGCCGAGACCGGCATCGAAACTGCCCACCATGGGACCGGTTTGACCAAAACGAGCGTTTGAGGCGGCGATAGTCAGATCGCAGACAAGGTGAAGTACATGGCCACCACCGATCGCGTAGCCTGCCACCATGGCGACAACCGGCTTTGGCAACCGTCTGATCTGCATCTGCAGATCAAGCACATTGAGATGCGCAACGCCCTTTTCGTCTTCGTAGCCGCCACGCTCGCCCCGAACTCTCTGGTCGCCACCGGAACAAAATGCGCCTTTGCCCTACCCCCTCACGACGATGACGCCGATGTCAGGGTCCAGATGGGCGTGGGTAAAGGCCTTTATCAACTCCTTGATCGTTCTCGGCCGGAACGCATTCCTGACCTCCGGCCGGTTGATGCTGATCTTCGCGACACCGTCCAGCTGGTGATACAGCACGTCTTCAAGTTCCAACTCATCAATTTTGTTCCAACTCATGTACGGAACCTCTGATTTATTCTGGGCGAAGCAGATTGTGATCTAAAATGCCCAGCTTCTGCGGTGCAACTATTTTACGCACCGACCCGTGCCCGGCAACCGGCGTCCCCGGCGGCCATGGTCCTGATATCACCATGCTAAACTAGCAAGCCCCTGGAAACCCGCCAGAAATCCCCGGGAAACCGTAATTGCCTTGAACCCACGGACCGCGAAAATCACGCCAGAAAACCGTGCGCGCCCGCCAGCGGGACTCCGGACTATATTGCGTTCTGCGCTACAGAAAAACGAAATCCCATCCGGTGGAATTCTGAGTATCACGCTGGCGGCGGATGAGTTCGTTTCCAACAATCTGTCACCGGTACCGAGAATAGGCTATTGCTGGTCCCGTCCCTTGCAGGGTCAGTTTCTGGCTGGCACCGGGGTCGCCGCGCGATTTATTGCCAGGGGAGAAAAACGCTTCGCCGATCTTTCCGACCGGTTTCACATACTGACCGATCGATGGGTCAGGAGCGGTACAGTCGGGTCGATTAACCCGGTCGCTTTTACCGGCTTTTGTTTCGATCCCGACGAAGAACCCGGCCCGGACTGGCGCGGCTTCGCCAACGCCATGTTCACCGTGCCATCGGTGCTGTTTCAGCGCAGGGATGGCGTCTCGGCACTGACGTTCAGCGCGGGCCAGGCCGCCTGCCCGACCGAAACGCTGAACCCGGATCAACAGGTCACTCTGTGGCTGGCCGAGATGTCCGCATTGCTCGACGAAAACAGTTTCCCCAAGGGCTCTGTCGAACAGGCTCCCCTGCAGCTACACCGACTCGATAGCGGTGACGAAAAGGGCGACTGGGGGCAACGGCTTGCGCGTGTCCTGAAAGTTATTCGGGAAGGTCAAATCGACAAGATCGTCATGACACGACGTGCCCGGTTCGAATCTTCACGCCCCATCGACTGTACGAGGGTCTTCCGGGCGCTGGAGGCGGGGCATCCGGAATGTGCCCAGTTCGCCGTCTCCCAGCCGGGCATCACCCTCCTTGGCGTCTCTCCGGAGCGACTGGTATCGGTGCTGGGCGAGGAAGTCGTTTCCGATGCGCTGGCCGGCACGGCGCCGAGAGGCCGGGATCCGGAAGAAGACGATCTGCTCGCAGCGCGGCTGGCACAAGACGCCAAGACCCGGGAAGAGCACCATATCGTGGTCGAACAGGTGTGCGATTCCCTCGCACCGGTCTGCACGGGGATAGAAGTGCCAGGCGAACCGACCCTGATGCGTCTGCCGCGTGTGCAACACCTGTGGAGCCCGGTCCGGGCACAAAGGAAAGCCGACGCCAGTGTCCTGGATCTTGTCGCGCGTCTTCACCCGACACCAGCCGTTGGTGGCAGCCCGAGGAGTGAGGCTCTGGAGTGGATGTCGCAACAAGGCGAGAGCAAAAGGGGTTGGTATACCGGCGCTTTTGGCTGGATGGATGCGTGCGGCGATGGCGAATTGTCGGTCGTACTTCGCTGTGGCGTTGTCAGGGAGACGCGTGTCGATCTATTCGCCGGTGCCGGGATTGTGTCGGGTTCCGATCCTTCCCAGGAACTGGCCGAGACCGAGTGGAAATTGCTCACCATGCAAGGAGCCCTGCAGGTTGGCTGATCAGGGCGACGATCTTTCCGGACCACCCACGGCGACACGAAACCTGGACTGGGCCGTCGCGCTGGTGCGCGGCCTGGTGGAGGGCGGAGTCCGGCACGCGGTTATTTCTCCCGGCTCGCGTTCGACACCCCTGGTTATCGCCTTCAACAGTTGCCCGGCGATCTCTCTGCACGTACTGCCCGATGAACGAAGCGCTGCGTTTCTTGGACTCGGTCTGGCCAAAGCGACCGGCTCGGCGACTGCGCTCGTATGTACCTCCGGCACCGCCGCGGCGAACTGGTATCCGGCTGTCGTCGAAGCGTCGATGGACGATATCCCGCTGGTTCTCATTACCGCCGACCGCCCGGCGGAGCTGAGAAACAGCGGCGCCAATCAGACCATCGACCAGCGTCGCCTGTACGGCGTTTATCCCAGGGAATTTATCGATCTTCCCGCGCCTCAGCCTGACAGCGAGGAGTCCGGGGCAGCCTATGCCGCAGGCGCAAAAGCGGTGCGTTGTGCACATGATCGCAGACCGGGGCCTGTCCACATCAATGCAGCCTTCGCAGAGCCGTTGGTACCGCCTGCCGGGCATACGCATGTCAACTGGCCGGAGGTTTCGGTAACACATCCAGCACTGCCCTTGCTGGCCCCGAATCCCGACAACATGGAGAGCCTCGCAGCCGATATCACGGGCAAACCCGGTCTCATTATCTGCGGCAGAGCGGTCTATGCCGATGAATTTTCCAATGCCGTTGTCGAACTGGCTCAGGAGCTTGATTGCCCCGTTATCGCCGACCCCCTGTCGGGTCTGCGCTGGGGTCCTCATGACCGGCATCGGATCACCGTATCGGCGGACCTGTTTCTGCGTAGTGAATCGCTGCGTTCGGGGTATCGACCGCAATGGGCGTTGCAGTTTGGCGCCGCCCCCACCTCCGCGCCTGTATTGCAGATGCTGGCGGATATCGGCCAGGGACTGAACCTCGTATCCGATCGCGAACGATGGGCGGACCCATCACGCACAGCGGGCAGAAAAATCGTTTCCGACCCGTTACTCCTGGTTCAGGCACTCATGGATATGGACCTGTCCCCCGCCCGCGAGGACTCGTTTCAGGCATGGAGCCACATGGATCGAATGGGGACGGCACTTGCGCAGCAGCCGGAGTTACGACCAATGGAGGCCGCCCTGGTACGAGCGATCGAAGAGACGCTGCCGACCGGGACCCGCCTGTTTATCGGCAACTCAATGGTCATCCGCTCATTCGATACATTCGCCACCGGTCGCGATGAGGCCCTGCCAGTCTTTGGTAACCGGGGGGCCAGCGGCATCGATGGCAATATATCCACCCTGCTCGGCATCGCATCCGGCGGCGCTGGTCCTGTTATCGGTGTCATCGGCGACCTGACCCTTTACCACGATATGAACGGGCTGCTGGCGGCGAAAGGTCTCGACGCCACTATCATCGTCATCAACAACGGTGGTGGTGGCATTTTCGACTTGCTGCCACAACGTGAGCTGGAAGATTTCGACCGCTTGTGGCTGACGCCGACCGGTCTCAAGCTCGAAAGAGTCGCGAAACTATACGATCTCAATTACGAGAAAGTGGATTCGGCCGACAAACTGGAAGCGGCTATCACTGAAAGCCTCGACCGACCGGGAGTCGATCTGATAGAGCTGCCGGTTAACAGGAAAGAAAGTACCGCTCGGCTGCAGCAATTGTGGGCCGCAGCGGAACAACTGGAACTCGACAAAGGCAACACACGGAGCCCCGATGAAAATCAAACCTGACAGCAGACAACCGGCGATTCGCTCATCGATGATGCCAAAAGACACCAATGCCGCCGGTTCCATATTTGGCGGCGTCATCCTGTCCCTGATCGATCTGGCCGCCTTTGTCGAAGCCGACCGCCAGGCCGGCCATCGCTATCTGACCATCGCAATGGATAAGATCGAATTTCACAAGACTGTGCATGTGGGTGACATCGTCAGCCTGTGGGCCACCACCCTCCGGGTGGGAACGACATCGATTCAGATCAGGGTCAAGGTCCTGGCGCGGTCACGACGGACCCGACAGGATATCGAAGTCACCACGGCGGAAGTCACGATGGTCGCTGTCGGTAGCGACGGTCGGCCAACAGAAATTTTCCCTGAAGAATCGGACAGTTAGCCGCAATAAAAAACGGGGGCCTGATATGGGCCCCCGTAAAAGGGAAGGTCTTTGGAGAGGGTCGCAGAAAGAGCGTTGAGACTGTCTCCAGGGCCTAATTTAGCACCCGGCAAATAACTTTCATTGATCTGGATCAACTTCGCCGGATTAGCTCATGGCAGGGAGAAAAGAGACTCCCCACCCCGGTTCGCTACAGCTGTCTCTTGCCAGGCAGTATCCGCATCATGCGGACCTCGAAACACTTGGCCTAGGTGGTGTCTGGCTCTTTGCTCAGGATGACTTGTCAT
>PVMS01028017.1_pt1 | contig 23547 bp, 14 predicted proteins | sample 1853461 | NCBI WGS metagenome assembly PVMS01 (sample SAMN08582032, study PRJNA380276) | Marine sediment metagenome, whole genome shotgun sequencing project. | isolation source: ocean sediment barecode stripped | collected 2017 | reverse complement strand
TCCGCCCCGATCTGCTCGACGGTCTCCCGGGCGGATTCGAGCCGTCGATCGACCGCCACGACCCGCGCGCCCTCCCGGGCGAAGAGCAGGGCCGTGGCCCGGCCGTTGCCGAGGGTGTCGCCCGGCGTCTGTCCGGCGCCGACGACGACGGCGACCTTGCCCTCGAGCCGGGCGCTCATCGCTCGGGGAGGCCAGGGGTCCCGGGCTCGAGCTGAACCCCGAAGGTGTTGAGCGCCATCGAGACCAGGTGGTACTGGCCCACGGTGAAGACCAGGTCGAGGAGCAGCTGGGGCTCGAAGTGCCTCGTGAGCTCCGCCCAGGTGGCGTCGGAGACGAAGCAGTCCCCGTGCAGCTCGTCGGTGGCGCGCAGCAGCGCGCGCTCGGCGTCGCTCCAGCCCTCGGCATCCGGCCCCCGGGTGATTCGCTCGATCTCCTCGTCGGAGAGCCCGGCGGTTCGGCCGATCCGTGTGTGCTGTCCCCACTCGTAGCCTGCGCGGCACAGCCATCCGACGCGCAGGATCGCGATCTCGCGCTCGCGCGGCGGAAGCGTCGACTTGGCGAGCAGGTGGTTGCCGAAGACGAGCCAGCGCTTCAGCAGCTTGGGGTGGTGAGCCAGGGTCCGGAAGATGTTGAGCGGCGTCTCGCCCAGCCGCAGCTCCGGATCGATCTCGCCCGGGTCGAGCGGCGCCAGGCGCGGAGTGTCGAGTCGCATGGGTTCTCCTTCCAAGCCGATTCTACTCGATGGGAGCGCTCCGAAGCGGGAGGTCCGCTCGCTGCCGTAGAGGAATCGATGGTGGCCGTCGGAAACCCGGGCTCAGCTCGAGCCGCGAAGCTCGGCCTCGCGCAGCGCGGCTCGCGGGCTCCGGTCCAGGCTCGAGCCCACACCGCTGCCAGCCAGCGCTGCGGTGAGAAGAAGAGTCACCAGGGCCAGTCCCAGCAGATCGAGGACCGGCGGCGCGAACGGCAGCTCGAAGACGAATCGGACCAGGAGCCAGGAGGCGAGCACTGCCAGTGTGGACCCGATGCCGGCCGCCAGGGTGCCGAGGGCCAACGCTTCCGTCCGGGCGATCCGGCGCACGGTGCGGGACGAGGCGCCCAGGGTGCGGAGCAGCAGCGCCTCTCGCAGGCGCTCGTGGCGCGAGGTGGAGGCGGCGGCCAGGAGAATGGCGAAGCCCGTCACGGCCGTGACCAGCGCCAGCATCTGCACAGCCCGCCCTATGGTGCCCGCCAGAGCGTCGAAGGCCCGCAGCATCAGCGTCGCGTCGAAGGCCGAGACGTTGGGGAAGCGGACCACCAGGTCGCGCTGGAGCGCCGCGCGCACGCCGGGGTCTGCGACCCGGGTGAGGAGCACGGTGCTCTGCGGGGCCTCCTCCAGCGCACCGGGCGGGAAGACCGCGAAGAAGTTGGTCGCCATGCGACCCCAGTCGACGCGCCGCACGCTCGCAACGACGCTCTCGATCGGAACGCCCTGGACGTCCCAGGTGATCGCGTCTCCGGGCTCGAGGCCCAGCGTCTCCGCGATCCCGGATTCCAGCGAGACCGGGACCGGTTCACCGCGGCGGAGCGCCTCGCCCTGCCACCAGCTCCCCGCGACGATCGTCTCGGTATCCCGGAGCTCGGCCGCGTAGGTGACGCGGTACTCGCGCCGCAGGGCCCAGCGGAAGTCGCGCTCGAGCTCCTCTTCCGCGAACCAGGAGACGGCCTCCCGCTCTCCCAGTCGGGCGATCCGGACGGAGATCAACGAGGCCCGGTCCAGGGTCCGCGCTCCCCGCTCCTCCAGCAGCGCCTCGAGTGGTGCGAGCTGGTCCGGCTGGACGTCGAAGAGCACGAGGTTCGGGCGGTCTGGCGAGGTGTCGGCCGCGATCTTGCGCAGTACGTTGGATTCGACGCCGTGGACCGTTGCCACCAGGAAGAGTCCGAAGCCGACGGCGAGCGTCGTCGCGACGGTGTGGTTTCGCGGACGGAAGAGGTTCGCCACTCCTTGGCGCAGCCAGTAGGGAGCGCGCCGCAGGCGGTGCCGGCGCAACCACGCGCTGGCCGCACTGGCGGAGCCGGCGAGCAGGGCCAGCGCTGCCCCCAGCACGGCGGCGAACGTGAGGCCGGTTGCGGCTCCCGGCGCCTGCCACAGGGAGGCTGCGACCAGGGTCACGGCCAGGGCGAGGACGACGCCGATCCGTCCTCGACGCGATCCGGTGTCTGTTGAGAAGTCTCGCCGCAGCGCGCGCAGGGGAGGCACCGCCGCCAGGTCGAGGAGCGGCCCCACGGCGAAGATCGTGGTGATCCAGAGGCCGAGACCGATGCCGGTGAGAACGGGCCCGAGCGAGAGATGCGAGGCGGCCTCCACCGGGAGCAGATCCGCGAGCAGCATGGGAAGCAGGCGTTGCAGCACGAGTCCGAGCGCGGCGCCGGCGAGGCCGGCGGCCAGGCCGCCGGCAATGGCGAGCAGTCCGTAGGCCGCCAGCACGTCCCGGGGCCGGGCGCCGAGGGAGCGCAGCACGGCCACGGCGTCGAGCTTCTCGCGCACGAGCACGCGGACCCCGGACGCGACGCCGATCCCTCCGAGCGCCAGCGCCGCCAGGCCGACCAGGCCCAGGTAACGGGTGAGCGCCCCGAAGCTCCGGGTCAACTCCTCCTCGTAGGCGTCCACCGTCCGGGCGCGAACACCCGCTGCATCGAGCTCGGCCCGGTGCGTCTCCACCCAGGCGTTGGCGGCCTCGCCCGGCAGCATCAGGTAGAGGATGTGGTCGACCATGCTCCCCTGTTGCACGAGCCCGGTCGCCGCAACGCTATCGCCCGCGATGAAGACGCGGGGCGCGATCTCGGTGCGTAGCCCGAGGGTCCCGGGAGAACGGGTGACCGTTCCTGCGATGTGGAAGCGCCGGTCGCCGAGGACCAGCTCGTCGCCGAGCTTCGCCTCGAGCTGCACCAGCAGGCTCGGGTCCACGAGCGCCACATCGTCGTCTTCCTGGAGCCGGGTCCATAGCCCGGCCGGCTCGGTCCGCACCTCACCGTGGAACGGGAAGCCTGCCTCGACACCGCGCACATCCACCAGCCGGGAGCGTTCCGGACGAGGGGCGTAGACCATCGAGGCGAAGCGCGTCACTCGCGCCGGCGGTGCCTCCATCTGCTCGTCGAGCAGGGCGACGCGGGCCCGCATCTCTTCGTCGAGCGGCGTGCGGCTCGACACCATGAGGTCGGCGCCGAGCAGCTGCTGGGACTTCGCGTCGATCGCGGCTTCCACGCCGGCGCGCACACCGTGGAGCCCCACCAGGGCGGAGATCCCCAGCGCCATGCAGCCGCCGTAGAGGAGGAAGCGCCGGGCGGACGTCCGGGCCTCGCGGCGTGCGACGGCGAGGACGAAGCGGCGATTCATCGGAGCTGCCCGAAGGGCGGGCCCGGGAGCGCCAAGCGCCGGTTCACGCGAGCTCCTCGACGCGGGCGACCCGGCCGGCGTCGAGGTGCACGATGCGGTGGGCGCGGCGCGCCAGCTCCAGATCGTGGGTCACGATCATCAGCGTGGTGTTGCGCTCGACGCTCGCCGACAGCAGGAGCTCTGCCACCTCGCGGCCGGTCTCCCGGTCGAGATTCCCGGTCGGCTCGTCGGCGAAGAGGATGCGTGGCTGGTTGGCGAAGGCCCGGGCGATCCCGACGCGCTGCTGCTCGCCGCCCGAGAGCTCTGCCGGGTGGTGGTCGCAGCGGCGCCCGAGACCGACCTGATCGAGCAATCCGCGCGCGGCGGCCTCCGCCTCGGCACCCGAGACGCTTCCCGGCAGGAGCTCGAGGGGAACCAGGACGTTCTCCAGGGCCGTGAGGGTCGGCAGCAGCTGGAAGCTCTGGAACACGAAGCCGATCCGCGCGGCGCGCAGACTCGCCCGGGCATCCTCATCGAGCGAGCCCAGCTCGACGCCGTCGAGGGTGACGCTGCCGGCGGTGGGGGTGTCCAGCCCGGCCAGCAGCCCGAGCAGCGTGGTCTTGCCGCTGCCGGAAGGTCCCAGCACGGCGACGACCTCACCCGCGGCCACCTCGAGGTCCACGCCGTCGAGCACGGTGAGAGGCGGCTCTCCATCGGAGCGTGGGTAGCGTTGTGTGAGATTGCGGGCGACGATCATGGACGATGAGAGCGCGGGCTGGCTTCGAACGGTACTGGCTGGGCTGGCTGCTCGCATGGGCTCTCCTCGCGCCGGGCTGCGGGGAAGGTGATGCCGTGCCGGCGCCTCGGGCTGGCGCAGGAGACGCGTCCGAGACGCCGGTGGTGCTGTTCCTCGGGACGAGCCTTACGGCGGGTTACGGGCTTCCCTCGGACGAAGCCTACCCCGCGCTGCTGCAGGGGCGAATCGACGCCGCCGGGCTCGACTACCGGACGGTGAACGCGGGCGTGAGCGGCGACACCTCTGCAGGCGGCCTGCGCCGCATCGACTGGCTGCTGCGGCTGCCGGTCGCGGTGCTCGTGCTCGAGCTCGGCGCCAACGACATGCTGCGCGGGCTCGATCTCGACCTCCTGCGCGAGAACCTGAAAGGCATTCTCGATCACGCCCGGACGGCGCGCCCTGATGCCCGCCTTGTGGTGGCGGGTATGCGCGCGCCTCGAAACCTGGGGCTGACCTACGCCCGCGGCTTCGAGGAAGTCTTCGAGGAGCTCGCCCGGGAGTACGACGCCGTGCTGATCCCGTTCCTGCTGGAAGGCGTCGCCGGCGTCCGGTCCCTCAACCAGGCGGACGGGATCCATCCCACCGCGGCCGGACAGCGTCGCATCGCCGACACCGTCTGGGACGCCATCGAGCCCGTGCTGTGAGCGCGGCGGAGCGCCCGTCAGTCCGCGGTTTCGGGCACGCGGAGCAGGGCGGCGATTCCGACGATATAGATCAGCAGGGCCAGGCCGAGCACCACCTGAAACCCGAAGCTCATGGCGAGGATCGTGCTGGCGATGGACGTGATCACCGAGAAGAATCCGTTCAGGGCCCACGCCCAGGCGACGTACTCCCGCGAGTGTGAGGTGAGACCGGACACCGTCTCGAGTCCCAGCGGCATGAAGGAGCCCAGCACGAGACCCACTGGCGCTATCACGACGACTGCGAAGCCGACGCGCACGGCGAGAGGCGTGCCGACGATGCCGTCGATCAGGGCGGGCAGACCCAGCTGGAGAAAGGCCACGACCAGGAAGAGGGCGCCGGCCAGCGCCTGCAGCGTGCGCGCCCGGCTCCACCGCAGGCGTTCGCTCAACAGGCTTCCGATGCCGGTGAAGATCAGCAGGCCGAAGAGGGTGACGCTCAGCGAGTAGGTGGGATAGCCGAGCAGCAGCGTCAGCATCTGGATCAGGCTCACCTCGATCAACATGAAGCCCATGCCCAGGGCGGCGAAGTAGATCGCAGCGTTTGCCTTGTAGGGGATCCCGCGCCAGACCTCGCGCAGCGCGACCAGCGGCAGCAGCATGAAGACCGCGGCGAAGGCGGTCACGAGCAGCAGCAGCACGGCCAGGATCCGCTCTCCGATCGCGTCCTCCCAGTCGAGGGCATTGGAATCGACGCTGGGATCGCGGAAGGCGTCGCGAAAGCGAACGAAGTGCCAGAAGAACGGCGCGTCGTCCGTCACCGGGCTGAGATCGTACGCCTGCGATCCGATCCAGCGGTCGAGCTGGGCGTCGGGGAGCCGGATCACCTTGCCCACGGCGTCTTCTTCGCTGGCGATGCCCGGCGCCTGGCGGATCCGGGCGTTCGGGATCCGCGGCGTGTTTCGCACGAAGCGCCGGACCTGGTCGGGAGTGAAAGCGGAGCGCCCGAGCAGGATCGTGGACAGGGCGAAGGGATGGAGCTCGGGATTGGTGGCGACCAGCACGTGCCTTCCGAAATCGGAGACGCCCGCCTCCGTCATGGCCAGTCGCGCCGAGCGCAGGAAGCGGGCCGTGCGATTCGGCTTGCGCTCGTAGTCGATCTCGCCGAACTGGGCGCACAGTACGCCGCCGGGATTCAGGTGGGCAAGACTCTCCCGGATCATCTCCGCGGTGTAGAGATAGCTCTCCGCCAGCACGAAGGCGGCCGAGCTCGCCGCGTTCATGGCCGCGTAGGAGTCGGGCGCCACCAGCCAGATGAGGTCGTAGGTCTCGCCGCGCTGCTTGAGGTAGGAACGCCCTTCGGCGTTGACGAAGGTCACTCGCGGGTTCTCGGGCAGGTGCCCGGAGAAGTCGGCGAAGTGCTCGTGGAGCAGGGCGAGGGTCGCCGGGTTGAGCTCCACGCCGGTCACCTGCTCCGCGCCGAAGTAGAGGGAGGCGAGCACCTCGTGGCCGCCTGCGGAGCCGATGATGAGCACTTTCGGCGACTTCGGCAGCACCTGGAACGGGTAGGAGCGCGGGTTGCTGTCGAAGCGGTCGAGGCTGGAGACGTCGCCGTCGAAGCGGTGGAGCGTCGACCCGAGCTGGCCGTCGTGCTCGATCAGGTAGAGATTCGGATCGCCGGCCGGGTGCTCGGTGACGTCGATCCGGAAGACCGGGCTCCAGTCGGTGTGGATGACGCGGCCCTCTTCGCGGCTGGTCTTCAAGGTCTTGTGGGGGTCGACCGCCGGGTCCGGCAAGCCGCCGAGGACGACGGGCACGAGCGCGATCACGCCCGTTCCCACCAGCGGCGCAAAGCGCAGCGCTTTCCGCTCGAGCGGGAGGGCCATCGGAATGCCCGCGGTGGCGAGGATCAGTGCGCTGACCAGGATCACGCCGGGCGGCGCCAGGCCGTAGAGCAACGGCACCGCGGCCGCGCAGCCGAGGCCCGCGCCGAGCAGATCCGCGCCGTAGAGCCGGTGGATCTCGGTCGGGTGGCTCGAGAGGATCGAGGTGATCGCGACCCCGGCCAGCATGAACGGCAGGAAGAGCAGCAGCGAGGCCACGGCGAGCTTGGCGATTCCGAAGGCCGTGAGGACCGAGACCTCGAGCGGCAACGGGGCGATCAGGAGGTAGCCGGCCGCCACCATCAGGCCGGCCGCTACGCTCGAGAGCGGGACCAGCACCGAGAGCGGTGTCGAGCGCATCCGCTCCGACAGGGTGACGAAGGTGCCACCGGCGCCGAGTCCGAGCAGCGAGATCCCGATGATCAGGTAGGTGAAGTAGTAGTAGACCTTGAAGGAGAAGACTCGGGTATACGAGATCTCCAGCAGGATCACGGCGAGCGAGATTGCGAAGATGGCGAAGTATGTGGGCCGGTTCCGGGCGTGTTCCACGGGCTCGCTCGATGGCGGAGCATACCGCACTGCCGGCTCGCGCGTTGCAGCAAGGTCGCTACTTCCGGCCCGGGTGGCGTCCCGAATCCGGGACTGGCAACGTCGCTCCGATGCCTCCCGACCCGAAGCGCGTGACTCGCTCGTTGCTGGTGATTCTGCTCCTGGGGGCGGTGCTCCGGATCGGTGCTTGCGTGGTGGTGTCGCCCACGCCGTTGATGAACGACGAGGTGCTCTACCACAAGCTGCCCGCACGGGTCGCGGCGGGTGAGGCGCTGGCTGACGCGGGAGGACGCACCCCCGGTCTGATCGTCTTCCACGCTGCGCTCTACCGTGCCTTCGGTGACGCCATCGCCGTGGCGCGCGCCGGGAACGTGGTGCTGAGCGTGGCGACGATCGCGCTGGTGTTTCTGCTCGCGCGGCGGATGGCGGGCGACCGTGCGGGTCTGATTGCCGCTGCGCTGACCGCCTCGTACCCGGTCTTGATCGCCTTCAGTCACTACCTGCTGACGGAGACGTTGTACGTCTTCCTGCTGCTGGCCGCGCTCGGGAGCCTCCTGGCCAGCGGGCCGCAACCGACTCCGTTGCGGGCGGCGGCTGCGGGTGCGCTCTTCGGCCTCCTCGCGCTGACCCGCGAGGTGGGGCTCCTCGCGCCGCCTGTCGCCGCCGCCTATCTCGTGTGGACGGCTCGCCCCCGTCCAGGGGGCGGGCTGCGCCTCGCGGGGATCCTGCTCGCGTCGGCGATGCTGGTAGTCGTGCCCTGGTCCGTATACCTGAACGGCCACAGCGAGAGCTTCGTGCTGGTCAGTCGTACCACGTGGCTCAATCTCTATCTCGGCAACCACGAGGGCGCGCACTTCCTGCACTACCGCGAGTTTGGTGAGGATCGCGGCGCTCGCGAGCGCACCGCTCGCGAGCTCGCCATTGCCGCAGTCTCCGAGCGGATGCCCAGCTGGCCCATCGAGAAGACCGCGAGGAACGTGCCCGACCTTTTCAGGCCGACGGCGATTCCGGTACGCCGCCTGCTGCAGCGTCCGGATTCGGAGCTGAAGCTCCCGGGCGCTCTCGGAAGCTGGGCCTATCGCTTCCGCTGGGACGCCCTCGACCGCACCGTGCTGCGCACCGCCGCGGCCGCATCCGTCGGCATCGCCTACCTGGCGCTCGTCTTCGCCGGGACCGCCGGGCTCGTCCTGTCTCGCGAGCGGCGCCTCGCCGCGCTGCTGGCCGCCCTCTCCCTCGCCCACGTGGTGCCGGTGATCCTCACGTTCCCGAACACACGCTTCCGTCTGCCCATCATGCCCCTGCTGATCGTCGGCGCCGCTGCCTTGCTCGTGTCGCCGTCCGCCTCCTGGCGGGCGGCCGGGCGGGCCCGGCGCGTCACCGCCGTCGCGGCGCTGCTCCTATTGCTCGTCTGCATCGTCTCCGAGGGCGAGGCCTGGCTCTCGCCGACGCTCTTCTGACCGGCCCGGGTGCGCGCCGTCATCGAGTCGTATTGACATCTCGACTGCCAATTCGACAGAATCGTCGCGCCACCCCCTGACCCCTCCGAAGAGCATGTGCCCCGCGGAGGAGCGAGGTCCCCATGAAGGTCGAGAATCAGGTCCAGCCCGATCCCGCGAGCGTGCAGTCGTTTCTCGCCGGCAAGGAAGAGCCGGTGGTGATGGTGAACTTGCTGAAGTTCAAGGACCGGGCGTCGTACGCGGACGGACGCGAAACCAGTCTCACCGGCCAGGAGGCCTACGGGCTCTACGCCCAGGAGATGCGCAAGCTCGTGGAGGGCGCCGGCGGTCGCTTCCTGTTCGGGGGCGAGGTCGAGAGTCTGCTGCTCGGGGAGGTCGAGGAGCTCTGGGACATGGTCGGTCTCGTCGAGTACCCGTCGCCGAAGTCCCTGCTTCAGATCGCGTCGAGCCCCGGGTTCCAGGAGATCGAGATCCACCGCGTGGCGGGCCTCGCCGGCCAGCTCAACCTCGCCGTCCGCGGCGGCGCCTTCTGAGAAGAACGGGACGTTCCTAGCCGGTGAGGCGTTGGTGGAGGCGGTTCATGCCGGCGATCCAGCGGTCGTAGTCGCCGGTCTTGCGTCGCATGTACTCGAGCACCTCGGGGTGCGGCAGGATCAGGAAGCTCTCGTTGCGCAGGCCCTCGATCACGAAGTCCGCCAGCACGTCGGGCTCCATCATGCCGTCGACCGAAGCGGCTGCCGTGGCCGAGCCGTCCCCGAGCTCGGCGTCGCCGGTGGTCATCGCCGTGCGCACCGCCTGGGGGCAGAGCAGTGCGACGCGGATGCCCTCGTGGGCGTGGCTGATGGCGAGCCACTCCCCGAAGCCGACGGCCGCGTGTTTGGTGACACCGTAGGCCGCACCGCCGATCTGGTTCAGCAGGCCTGCCGCCGAAGCCGTGATCAGGATGGTTCCACCGCCGCGCCCGCTCATCCGCGGGACCAGGTGGCGCGCCGCGTAGACGTGGGACATCAGGTTCACGTCCCAGCTCCGTTGCCACTCCTCGTTCGGCGACGTGAGATCCGGGCCTGCACCGATGCCCGCGTTGGAGCAGAAGAGATCGATGGGGCCCACATCGGCCTCGGTGCGCTCGATCACCCGGGCGACGTCCTCCTCCCGGGCCACGTCGGCAGCCATGGCAACGCAGCCGATCTCGTCCGCGGTGGCCCGGGCGCCGGCCTCGTCGAGATCCACCGCCACGATCTGCTTGGCGCCTTCGCGGTGGAAGCGGGTGGCGAGCGCCTTGCCGATGCCGCTGGCGGCCCCGGTGACGACGACGATCCGGTCCTGGACTTCCATGGGGGGCCTCGACGGGGAGAGGCGGCAGTATACCGGCAGGAGGATCTGCGGCTTCTCCTCGAGGGGCCCACGCCTTATAGTGGCCGTCCGTGAAGCTGCTCGTCGCCAACCGCGGAGAGATCGCGCTCCGAGTGATCCGCGCCGCCTCGGAGCTCGGCCTGCACTCGGTCGCGCTCGCGTCGCGGGACTACGCCTCCAGTCCGCACCTCGCCCAGGCGGACGAGGTCCATGTTCTGGCCGCTACGGGCCCGGCCGCCTACCTCGACGCGGACGCGATCGTTGACGCCGCCCGGCGGAGCGGCTGCCAGGCCGTCCATCCCGGTTACGGATTCCTCAGCGAGAGCGCCCACTTCGCGCGCCGCTGCGCGAAGGCCGGTCTGACCTTCGTGGGTCCCCGCCCGGAGACGCTCGAGGCCCTGGGCGACAAGGCGGCCGCGCGCTCTCTCGCCGAGCGCCTCGGCGTGCCGGTGCTCCCGGGTGTTGGGGATCTGGACGGGGCCCGCGCGTTGCTGGATGCGCTCGGCGAGGACGGCGCCTTGATGGTGAAGGCCGTCGCGGGCGGCGGCGGGCGCGGATTGCGACGCGTCGAGTCGCTGGCTTCACTCGGGGACGCCTGGCAGCGCTGCGCCTCCGAGGCGCGGGCGGCCTTTGGAAACGACGCCCTGTACGCCGAGCGCTGTTTGCCGTCGGTGCGGCACATCGAGGTCCAGATCGTGGGTGACGCCCACGGCGGCCTTTGTCACCTCCATGAGCGCGAGTGCAGCCTGCAGCGCCGCCACCAGAAGCTGGTCGAGATTGCGCCGAGCCCGAGCGTGTCGCCCGCGCTGCGCGAGCAGCTCACCGGGGCCGCGCTGCGCCTGGCTCGCGAGGTCGGATACCAGAGCCTCGGCACCTTCGAGTTCCTGGTCAGCGCCGCCCACACAGAGAGCCCGGAGTGGTTCTTCCTCGAAGCGAACCCGCGGCTGCAGGTCGAGCACACGATCACGGAGGAGGTCGTCGGCGTCGATCTCGTGCAGAGCCAGCTCCGCATCGCCCAGGGCGCGTCGCTGGCCGAGCTGGGTCTCGAGGAGGCCCCGGCGCCGCGGGGCTACGCCCTACAGGCGCGGATCAACATGGAGACGCTCGGCGCGGACGGCAGCGTGCATCCGGGCGGCGGTACGCTCACCGCCTACGAGCCCCCGAGCGGGCCCGGCCTGCGCGTCGACGGCTTCGCCGGCGCAGGCTACACGACGAACCCGCGCTTCGACTCGCTGCTGGCCAAGCTCGTGGTCCGCTCCCCTTCGCCCGACTTCGCTGCGCTGGTGCGGCGCGCGGGCCGGGCGCTGCAGGAATTTCGCGTCGAGGGTGTGGCGACCAATCTGCCCTTCCTCCGGAGCCTGCTCGCGCACCCCGACGTGCTGGTGAACCGGGTCACCACCCGCTTCGTCGAAGAGAACGCGGCCGACCTCGTGCGTGACGTGCAGGGCTCGGTGGCCGCGGACCCGGCCAGCTCGCCGGCGGGACTCGCCGGCGTGCGGCTCGGCAGCGATGATCCCCTGGCCGTCCTCGAGCACGGCAAGACCGGCGCGCCTTCGGGGCCGTCGGCGACGACTTCCGCTCCTCCTCCGCCGATTGCGGCAGGCCCCGCCGGCAGCGAGCCGGTGCTGGCTCCGATGCAGGGCACCGTGGTCGCCTTCGAGGTGGCACCGGGGGAGACGGTCCGCGCCGGCCAGCCGTTGCTGGTGATGGAGGCGATGAAGATGGAGCACGTCATCGTCGCCGACCGGGGCGGGATCGTCCGCGCGCTGGCCGTCTCGGTGGGTGACACGGTCTTCGAAGGACATCCGCTCCTCTTCACCGAGGACGCCGAGGTCGAGGGCGCCTACCAATCCGGCGATGAGCGGGTCGACCTCGACCGCGTCCGCCCCGATCTCGCGGAGCTCTACGAGCGCCGCGGCTTCGGGCTCGACCAGCAGCGGCCCGATGCCGTGGCGCGCCGGCGCAAGACCGGGCAGCGCACCGCGCGGGAGAACATCGACGACCTGTGCGACGCGGACTCCTTCGCGGAGTTCGGCTCGGGGGTGATCGCGGCCCAGCGGAGGCGACGCAGCGTGGACGATCTGATCCGCGCCACTCCAGCCGACGGTCTGGTGGCGGGCGTGGGCACCGTGAACGCCGACCTCTTCGGCCCCGACACTTCCCGCTGCGTGGTCCTGTCCTACGACTACACGGTGCTGGCGGGGACTCAGGGCCTCCAGAACCACCGCAAGAAGGACAAGATGTTCGAGCTGGCTGAACGCTGGCGGTTGCCCCTGGTGATCTTCACCGAGGGGGGCGGCGGGCGCCCCGGCGACACCGATGGCGCGGGCGTGGCGGGTCTGGACTGCATGGCCTTCCACACCTTCGGTCGACTCTCGGGCCTGGTGCCGTTGGTCGGCATCAACTCGGGCCGCTGCTTCGCCGGCAACGCGGCGCTGCTCGGCTGCTGCGACGTCGTGATCGCGACCGCCAACTCGAACATCGGAATGGGCGGTCCCGCCATGATCGAGGGCGGCGGCCTCGGCGTGTTCACACCCGAGGAAGTGGGCCCGATGGAGGTCCAGGTTCCGAACGGCGTCGTGGACCTGGCGGTGCAGGACGAGGCCGAGGCCGTGGCGGCGGCGCAGCGCTACCTCTCCTACTTCCAGGGTCCCCTGGAGGACTGGGAGTGCGGCGACCAGCGGCTGCTGCGCACCGCCGTCCCCGAGAACCGAATGCGGATCTACGACGTGCGTCACGTGATCGAGACGCTGGCCGACACCGGCTCGCTGCTCGAGCTGCGCCGCGGTTTCGGACACGGGATGGTGACCGCGCTCGCGCGGGTCGAGGGGCGCCCGATCGGCATCGTCGCCAACGACCCGACCCACCTCGCCGGCGCCATCGACACGCCCGGCGCGGACAAGGCCACCCGCTTCATGCAGCTCTGCGACGCCTTCGACCTGCCGCTGCTCTTCCTGTGCGACACGCCGGGCATCATGGTGGGGCCCGAGTCCGAGAAGACGGCGCTGGTGCGCCACGCGTCGCGCATGTTCGTCACCGGCGCGAGCCTGACCGTGCCCTTCTTCACCATCGTGCTGCGCAAGGGCTACGGGCTCGGAGCCCAGGCGATGGCCGGCGGGAGCTTCCGAGCTCCGTTCTTCACCGTGTCGTGGCCCACCGGCGAGTTCGGCGGGATGGGTCTCGAGGGCGCCGTCAAGCTCGGTCTCCGCAAGGAGCTCGCGGCGCAAGAGGATCCGGCCGCGCGCAAGGCGCTCTACGAGAAGATGGTGGCTCACATGTACGACCAGGGGAAGGCGCTCAGCATGGCCTCCTACTTCGAGATCGACGAGGTGATCGACCCGATCGATTCTCGTCGCTGGGTGATGCGCGCGCTCCGCGCGTCGCCCCCTCCGGCTCCGCGCACGGGCAAGAAGCGCCCCTGCATCGACACCTGGTAGCTCCCGCGGAAGGGTGCCGGCGCCCGGAGCGTCGGTTAGGGTGGCGGCATGCTGCGGTCCCGGATTCTCGCATCGGTCGTCGGCGCGCTGGTTGGACTGGCCTGCGCCACGGTGCACGAGTCCGAGCCGCGGAAGCCGTACATCTTTGCCTGGCCGTTCGTGGACGCGGAGCGCATGGAGCCGCGCGGCGGCACGAGCCGGGGCGTGGACGTCGCGCTCGCGCCCGAGCCGAGCGAGGCCTGGCAGCGGCTCCAGCAGCCGGGACTCGGTCGCCAGCAGCGCGACCGGGCCGCCATCGTCGCGATGGCCGGCGACTACCGCGCAACTTTCGACTTCCTGGAGACGGTGCTCTTCGAGCCCGGCGCGGAGCCGGCGCGGCCCTACCGTTCCTGGGGCACCGAGCGCGTCTACGTGGTGGCGGATCGTGCGGACTTCGTGAGCCTCCAGCACGTGATGGTGATGTTCGCGGTCGACGACGAAGGCTCGGTGCAGGGTCCGTTCGTGCAGAAGCATTGGCGCCAGGACTGGCAGTACCAGCCGGAGGCGCTGCTCGAGTATCGCGGCTTCCAGCGCTGGCAGGCCCGCGGTCTCTCCGCGGCCGAGCGCCGCGGCGTCTGGTCGCAGACCGTCTACCAGGTGGACGACGCGCCCCGCTATGCCTCGCTCGGCGGCTGGCGCCACGATGGGCAGGCTTCGGTATGGGAGGGCGGCGAGGCCTGGCGCCCGCTGCCCCGGCGCGAGCACACCGCGCGCGACGATTACCAGGTCCTCGCCGGGCGCAATCGGCTCACGGTGCTGACCACCGGCTGGGTGCACGAGCAGGACAATGCCAAGCTCGTCCTCGACGACGAGACCCGTCGCGTCGTCGGTCGGCGCGCGCGGGAGGTCGGCGTGAACCGGTACGAGCTCGTGTCGGGCTTCGACTTCTCCGCCGGCGACGCCTACTGGAGCGCCACCGGAGAGTTCTGGGGCCTGGTGCGTCGGGGCTGGGCCGCGCGTGCAGCGGGCGGGAGCGAGATCCACGTGGCGCGCCAGTGCGACGGCGAGCCGGCCTTCGCGCCGTTCTTTCGCGCGGCCGACCGCTTGTCGCACGGCGAGGCGCTCTCTCGGGAGGCGCAGCAGGCCGAGGTAGAGCGGATTCTCGACTGTCTGGTCGACCGCGTCTGACGGCGTCGACACGCGCGTCTGCGATCAGGGCGCGTACCAGATGGGCGAGGTGTAGGCGCGCTCCTGGATGGACCACGGCTGCTCGAGCGTCTTGGGGTCCCGGCCCAGCGCCAGGGCGTCGAAGGTGGAGTGGCGCGGGGTCGGGATTTCGAGGATGCGCGCGTAGTAGAAGCCCGGCCGGGTCGGATCGAACTCCGGGTCGCGCCAGATGGTGCTGAGCGTCGCGCTCCCGATCTCGTTCGTGTAACGGGCGGTGGCCGGGTCGACGGTGTTTCCGACCGGCGGCAGCGCCCCGTCGGCGCCCGGCGTGCGCTCGCCCGACCAGGCCACGTCGAAGACCTTCTCGTGGGTCTCGCCCGCAGCGTCGAGCCAGCCCTTCACGATCTGGATGCGGTCGAGGTTTGCGCCCTTCGGGTCCTTGAGGGCGTGGACGAGGAAGCGCGGCGCCGAGCCCTTCGGGCCGCGGGGCAGCGTGCCGCCCATCGGCACCTCCAGATGGGCCTCGGTGTCGGCGACGGCTTCGGGCTCCCAGCCTGCGAAGAGCTGCACGGCGATGCGCGGCCCCGAGGTGGCGAAGACCTCGCGGCGGCGGAACGCCGCCAGGATCGCCTCGCGGGAGTTCTCTTCGGCCCAGACCGCCGCCAGGCCCGAGGCCGACATGGACCAGGCGGTGGGTCCCGCGGTGACGCCGAAGCGCGGTCCCTTGTTCTCGGGGATCGAGTCGCGGGCGAGCTTGCCCCAGAAGTTGGGCTCCTCGGCCGAGGCCATGCCGGTGTGCGAGTCCGTCGAGCCGATCAGTCCGAAGCGATACGGGTTCACGCCGATGCGCTGCTCGAGGGCGAGCCCGAGCCGGAGCGCCGAGCGGATGTAGTCGCCGGCCCCGGCGCGGTACTCCTCCGGTTCCTGCTGGATGTAGAAGGGGTAGGTCTCGAAGTCCGCGAAGGGGTCGTCCGGGGAGAGCGAGGGGTGGGTCTCGGAATCGCCCTTGATCTGGGTGATCTCGGCGACCGGCTCCCAGTAGGCGCGCCGGCGCGCCAGCTCGGCGTCGAGCGGCTCTCCGCGCAGCGTGCGACCGGTGAACATGGCGCCCTTGGAGATGTTCGAGTTGTGGGGGATCGCCACGAACTCGGCGCCCGTTTTCGCAGAGGTCTCGTCGAGCCAGGCCCACAGGTCCTCGGGATACTGGCTGTCGACGGAGCTCCAGGGCCGGAACTTCGAGGCGACCCCCGCTCCCGCGCTGGTGAGGACGACCCGATGCAGGTTGGCGCCAGCCGGGATCGAGCTCCACTCCCAGCCGATCAGGGCGGTGAAGGTGCCGGGGGCGTTGTGGGCGTCCGCCGCCTCGATGGTCTCCAGCCAGGCGGAGCGCTCCAACGCCTCGGCGCCTGGAATTCCGGGAACCTGGGGCGCGGCGGCGGCCTCCTCGATGGAGCCCGACATGGGCAGCAGCGAGCGGAATGCCGCCATGCCCGCGTCCTCCTCGATCGTGTCGCGAAGCCAGTACTCCGTGGCCCATGCGCGCACCGTGTCGACGATCCCGAGCTCAGCGGTCGGGATGCCCTGGTCGACGATCCGGCGGACCACGCCCAGGTACTCCGCGTGATCGGAGACCACGAGGAAGTCCAGCGGCGTCTCGATCTGCACGCGCGCCCGGTGATACGGGTGGATCACGGGCAGGCCCTTCGCGTAGCGGTAGGCCGTGTCCGGGTCCGCCGTCGTGTTCCGGTTCAGGTAGGCGTCGAACGAGTTGCTCGTGTGGAGATGGGTGTCGCCCCAGAAGAGCTGCTTCGTCTGGCAAACGGCCGGCGGCGCCAGCGTGACGACACTGATGATTGTCATTGCCTGGAGGGCGACCATGAGAGAGTGGCGATTCAGGTCGGGCCTCCTGACGGCCAGGGTCAGTCCGGCGGGGTCCAGCATACCCTGTGGGGGCAGGCCTAATGCAAGTGAGGCGCCGGGGTACACGAAGCTGCTTTACTTCTGGCCCGGCACCACCCATGCTTGCTTCTGGGCTCCAGGAACGACGTCGATCTATCACTGGAACGAGAGGACTCGACGGATGCGGCGATCGCTGCTCTGGGTAGCGACGGGATTCTTCTCTGCAGCGCTCCTGGGAGCGCCCGCCGGTGCGCAGCCCACCTTCTCGGTCGACTCCCAGGGGCCCACCGTGACCGCGGCCATCGGGGACGGCTTCTTCGGAGTCGCGATCACGGACGGCGACATCCTCACCAGTGCGCTGTCCGGACCCCTCGGTCCGAATCCTGCGCTGCCGGGTCCGCTGCCGCCGCCTGGCATCGAGGTGGGGGCGCTGCCGGGTGCAGTCGGCGCCGTCCCCGGAGGTCTGGGCGTGCTTCCCGGCCTATTCGGGTGTCTCGAGGTGGACGCGCTCTCCTACGGATTCGACCAGGGGGACACGCTCTACTTCTCGGTCGAGGAGCACGCGGCGGGCGTTCCAGGGCCCCTTCCGCCGGACGTCTTCAGCGAGGGAATCCTTGGCGCGCTCGAGGCCTCGGCCGACGTCTTCCGCTACCTCGGTCCGGCGCTCCCGACTCCCCCGGGCTTTGGCCCCGGCAACACGGCCCACATCGACGGTGACGGTCTGGCCCCGTCGAGGCTCCCCGGACTGGGCCTGATCGAGCCGAATCCCCCGACCCCCGGCGTCGTTCCCGATCCTGGCGACAATCTCCACGCGCTGGACCTCGACACGCTGCTGCCGTTCCTCGGAGGTCCCATCTTCTTCTCGCTGCACGCCGGGTTTCTGGACCCCCTCGAGTCGTTCCCCGTCAACTGCGGCACCGCCCTCAGTAATGGATTCTCCGGAGCGGACGTACTGGTGACGTTTCCCGGTGGCCCGCCGATGCTGGCGATTTCCGGGCCTGAGCTCGGGCTCGACCTCCTCGGATTCGACACCGACGATCTCGATGCTCTGATCTTCAACGACGCCGACGGAACCCTGAGCTTGACGCCGCCGGACACGCTCTACTTCTCGGTCCGCCGCGGCTCGGCCATCATCGGCACTCCCGACTCCATCTGGGGTTTCCCCATCGAGGAGGGAGACATCCTGATGCCTCCCCCCGTTCCGGGATCGCCGCCGTCGATCTTCGTCTCCGCCGACAACCTGAACCTGGGAACCCTCCGCTCCGGCACCGTGGGGCCCGTCGCCGATGAGCTCGACGCGCTCGACCTGGCGCCGGCGCCGCCGCCACCCACCCCCGTCCCGGCGCTGGGTCCGTGGGGGATCATGGCGCTGATCGCGGCGCTGGCGAGCGGCCCGATGCTGGGGCTCGGAACCGGGCGAGGGCGGCGCTAGCGTTCCCCGCGCCCGCCCGTCGGGCCCGAGGAGAAGTGGCTTGGCCTGGATCCGCGAGCGGCCGGTGGGCCTGGTGTACCGCGACCCGGCGCTCTCGGAGGCCGGCTACACCCTCTTCTGCTCGGTGCGGGGCGACGCGGCCTGGCTGCTCGATCCCGAGGGCCGCTTCGTCCACCGCTGGCACCATCCGGAGGGGATCCAGCACGCGAAGCTCCTCGCCGGCGGGACCCTGCTGATCCAGACCCAGCCGCCGGCGGAGGCGGAGGGCTGCGAGCAGATCGGCGGCTCCGCGGGCGCCATGATCGAGCTCGACTGGGACTCGAAGGTGCTCTGGGAGTACCGCGACGCCTACCAGCACCACGACTACCAGCGCCTCGAGAACGGCAATACGCTGCTGCTGCGCTGGCAGGCGATGCCCGAGGAAGCCTGGCGCCGGGTGCGCGGCGGCGCCCGCCGCGACGACGATCCCGACGGCATGTGGGGCGACGTCGTGCGCGAGATCCGCCCGGACGGAAGCGTCGTACGCGAGTGGCGCGCGTGGGAGCACCTCGACTTCGAGCGCGACGTCCTCTGTCCCCTCGACCAGCCTCGTGAGTGGACCCACGCGAACTCGCTCGAGGTGCTGCCCGACGGGCGCTGGCTGATCAGCTTCCGCCTGATCAGCACCGTCGGCATCGTGGACCCCGAGACGGGGAGCTTCGATTGGAAGTGGGGATCCGGGTATCTCTCGCACCAGCATGCCGCCTCGCAGCTTCCGAACGGACGCGTGCTGCTCTTCGACAACGGCTGTCACCGCAGCCGCCTGCCCGCGTTCTCCCAGGTGCTGGAGGTGGACCCCGCCAGCAACGAGGTCGCCTGGAGCTACCGCCCCGACATCACTCTGGCGTTCTTCAGCTTCATGGTGAGTGGCGCCCACCGCCTGCCGGGCGGCAACACCTTCATCACCGAGGGGGCGACCGGGCGGATCTTCGAGGTGACACCGGAAGGTGAGACCGTCTGGGAGTGGGTCTCACCCTTCCTGCTGCTCGATCCGCGTTTCGGGCCGACGCCGGCGATCTTTCGCGCCTGGCGCATCCCGCCGGACGACCCGCGGCTCGCCGGGCGCGACCTCGACGCCGCGCGCCTGGCCGAGCTGAATGATCGAATCGCGAGCGAGGGCACGCTGCCCGTCGGCGACGAGGGCGCCTGAGCCGCTCAGCCCCAGAGGACGTCGAAGCGGCCCTCGAGGATCAGCCGCACGCAGACGTAGAGGCCCACGGCCGGGAAGACCAACCAGATGCCGTTGGTTCCGCCTACGACGCCCAGTACCCCGGCGAGGGGACGATCGCGGTAGCGCCGGTTGTAGAGGTATTGGAAGAAGTAGAGGCACGTGCCGTAGAACTTCTGGTAGAAGACCAGCAGCCCGATGATGCCCAGCACCGCGGGCGAGAAGATCGGGAACGTCATCCCGACCAGGAAGAGCAGGCCCGGGACGAGGGTGGTGAAGCCGTTGCCCACGTCGATGGCGAAGCCGAACGACTTGGGGTCGGCGTAGCCGTCGTCCCAGTACGCGTAGCCGAGCCAGGTCCGGGCCCAGAGCCGCGTCGACCAGAACTCGCCCGCCGTGATCCGCGTGGTGTAGAGGTTGCCGCGTGGGCGGTCGCCCTCGCCCTTCGGCATGTGGAACCAGCGCCGGATGTCACGGATGCGGTGCCAGAGTGAGATCTCCCAGATACAGATCAGGGTGTTGATCGCGAGGAAGATGCAGAGGGCAACGTGCCAGGCGTTCACGACCCCGTGGGCGACAGCGTGAGCCCCCACCGGAACGCCAACGAAGAGGCCCATCCAGAGCGCGAGCCAGTACGCGACCGGCATGCGCAGGGCGCTCGCCTGCTGCCCGGTCTCTTCGGGGACGGGAGGCTGGGGATCGGTGGCGGGCTCGGACACGGGGATGCCTCCTTTGCGATGGGCCGACGGCTCGTCGCAGAATCGCTACGCCTGCCGCAGTCGGCGCCGGCGCAGCACGAGCAATGGCGGCAGCGCCAGGATCAGCTCGAAGCCGATCCCGCAGGCCGGGACCGTGAGGATCACGTCACATCCGAACAGCTCTACACCGTCGAACGTCATGCCCACCAGGCACGCCTCCACGTCTCCCCGGATGAGGCCTGTCTCCCGGGAGCGGAAGTGGGCCACCAGGTCGTCGAAGCCGTCGCCGTCGACGTCCTCGACGGAGGGCGTCTGCGCGCAGGCGTCCCCATCCGGCGGCGAGGCAGGAGGTCTGCCGGCCACTCCGCAGATCTGCGCGAGCGGCGCGGCTTCGTCGGGTCCGAACGCCAACGATGCGGGGTCGATCTGTTCGACGTCGAAGGTGGCGGAGCCGAGCACTGCCACCGGGACGATGCGGGCGCTCTGCGGGAGGATCAGGTTGAGCGGGTCGCCCGGCTCGATCTCGATGGCCACCGGCAGCTCGTCGCAGGTTCCGTCGCCATCGCGAGCCCTGCCGGCGCCGCAATCGACCTCCACGATGTGGAAGGTCCGGTCGCCGTCGACCTCGTGGAACTCCTGGACGATGCCGCTGGGCCAGCGGACTTCGAGTCGGTCCACGACCGTGCTCTCGCCCAATCCGAAGTGGGCGACCGAGGGGTCGACGGTCGAACCTTGGAGCACACGCATCTGCGAAGCCCCGTCGATCTCGATGTGAACGCGGACGCCGAGAGCGTCGCGGGCGCTCTCGGTTCCCTCGAGTGTCACCTTGAGCCAGTGAAGGTCGTCGCCGAGCTCGTTGCGAAGCAGGCCTCCCTCGCCTCCGAAGATGCTCGACGCCGGCGCATAGACGTCGAGGTCGCCGTCGCCGTCGTAGTCGGCCACGGCGGCGACTCCGCCGACGGGGGCGATATGGCTCGGAAACGCCTGGTCGCTGACCAGCGTGAAGCGGCAGCTCCCGTCATTCAGGAATAGCGGGTTGCGATCGAGGTCCGGCAGCAGCGTGCCCGGGTAGGAGACGTCCTTGGAGACGTAGAGATCCAGGTCCCCGTCGTTGTCTACGTCAAAGAAGGCGGCTCCCCCGAAGACGCCCGTCAGGTTGTAGGCGAAGACGTCGCCGGCGGCCTCACCGGCGTCGCGGAAGACGCCGCCCTCGTTCAGCAGGATGCGGCTGGGCGGGTCCTGCTTGAACGGTGCCGTAGCGGTATAGAAGTCGATGTCCCCGTCGTTGTCGCAATCGCCGAGAGCCGCTCCCGCGAGACTCTCCGGGGAGAAGTTGGGGAAGGCAGCCTCGGTCCGGTCGCTGAAGGTGCCGTCGCCTTCGTTCTGCCACAGGGAAATGCCGGCGCCGTGGGCGGTCATGAGGACGTCCGGATCCCCGTCGTCGTCGTAGTCGAAGGCCCTGACCTGCCCGAGGCCGACGGGGAACGGCCCCTTCGGGAGCCCGGACACCGGGGCGCGGTCCACGAAGGTGCGGTCCCCCTGGTTCTGCAGCAGATGGATCGGGCCAAAGACTGGCTCTTCGCCTTTTCCGAGGCCGTCGCCCCCCACGATGTCCACCAGGCCGTCGCCGTCGTAGTCGAAGGCCGCCGTCCAGTTGAGGCCGAAGCTGGAGATCCCGCTCGACTCGCTGATATCCAGCATGCGGTCGTCTCCCGTGTTCAGCAGGAGCCGGGATCCGTCCTGCACCCGACCGCCGAGCAGGACGTCCCGATCCCCGTCGTTGTCGATGTCGATGAAATAGCTGGTATAGGTGCTGAAGCTCAGCGGGATGCCGACCCCACGGTTGGCGAACCGGAAGGTTCCGTCGCCCTCGTTTCGGTAGTAGCGGGTGTCGCCGAGGAGGTCGGCCGTCAGCAGCTCGGGCCTGGCGTCGCCGTCGTGGTCCTGGAACAGTGAGAACTTCAGAAGCACGCCGCCGCGCACGACACCGGCGAGGCTCGTGACGTCGCTCATGAAGCTGATGCTGAGCGTGAAATCGAGGCTCTCGGTGTAGCCTTCGTCGGCTTCGACGACGAGGTGAAACGGGATCTCGCCGAACGGGGTGTCGGGGTCGAGCGATACCTGGAAGGGAGCGGACTCGTTTCCCGCGAGCTCTCCGATGCCGAGGCTCCCCAGCTCGGCCGTGCCGTGATCGATTCGGACGTTGGGGTTCGGGGTCGAGAGCACGGCGGTGACGTTCGATGCCGGCTGCCAGAAGTTCTGGAGTCGAATCGTGATCTCCGCCTGCTGGCCCGCGAGCAGGTTCTGGGCGGTTGCTTCGGAGAGGCGGAGCAACGGTGTGGGTACCGCCGTGATCGATCCGAGCAGATCCAGGCCGCCGGCGCCGAGTCTTCCGGCGTAGTCCGGATTCTCCGCGTCGATGGGGTGGGCGCCGCCCATGAGTCGCCCCCGGATCTCGTTCGCCGACTCACCGGGGTATGCGCTCATCAGCACGGCGGCGACGCCCGAGACGTGGGGACACGCCATGCTTGTGCCGCTGATGTACAGGTAGTCGCCGTCGACCACCTTGTGCGGCAGAGCGAGGGCAATGGCGTTCACTCCGCCATTGGCGCTGAGCGAGAGCACGTTCACGCCCGGCGCTGCGATCTCGATGTCGCGTCCGAAGTTGGAGAACGAAGCCCGCCGCTCTTCGTGGTCCACCGCGGCCACTGCCATCACCGACTTCAGGTTGGCTGGGCTTTGGCCCCGCGCGTCCTTGTCGCCGTTGCCCGCGGACGTCACGTTCAGAACGCCGGCTGCCTCGGCGGCCGCGAACGCGTCCGCGATGAGAGAGCCGATCACGGGGCCGCCCCACGAGCTCGAGGTGATGTGCGCCCCGGCCGCGACGGCGTAGTCGATGGCTGCCGCCAGGCCGACGGAGCTGCCGGATCCATTCGCCGACAGTCCCTGGATCGGAAGGATCCGGGCGGCCGGTGCCACGCCGGCGATCCCCAGCTGCCCGTTGCCGGCCAGCGCGGCGATCGTGCCGGCCACGTGGGTTCCGTGGCCGTGGAGATCTCGGGGGTCGGCGTCGCCCTCGACGAAGTCCCAGCCCGAGACGTCGTCCACCAACCCGTTTCCGTCGTCGTCGATTCCGTTTCCAGGGATCTCGCCGAGGTTCACCCAGATGTTGGCGGCCAGGTCCGGGTGGCTGAAGTCGACGCCCGTGTCGATCACGGCGACGACGATCGCCTCGCCGGGCGCCGTCTCACCGGACTCGAACGAGCCGCTTCCGTCCAGGTCGAGCTCGTTCCAGCCCTCGACCGAGCGCGTGTTGCGCAGACCGTAGAGGTCCGGGTAGTCCTGGTCGAACGCGCCTTCGGCCCAGGTGACGCCGTCCTCGGTCAGGTAGCGGTCATCGGGCACGAAGGGCAGCGCCGGCAGCGCCTCCGCCTCGATCGTGTAGTTCCAGTTCGGCTCGGCCCAGACGACGTCGTCGACGTCCTGAAGCGAGGCGATCGCCTCCGGAACCGTGAGCTCGCCGTCGAGCTCCATGACGAAGACGTTCTCCAGCGCGGGAACAGCGTCGAGGCGTGGGTCGGTTGCGGCGACGGGCCCGAGTCCGCGGCGGGCCAGACGCGAGCGGACCACGTCTCGCGTGCGGCGTACGACCCGCCCGTTCTCGTCTTCCAGCCGTCCGAAGGCGCGGCGGAGCTGCGCCACGCCGGGTCGGGCGCGC
>PVMS01009490.1_pt1 | contig 23552 bp, 17 predicted proteins | sample 1853461 | NCBI WGS metagenome assembly PVMS01 (sample SAMN08582032, study PRJNA380276) | Marine sediment metagenome, whole genome shotgun sequencing project. | isolation source: ocean sediment barecode stripped | collected 2017 | reverse complement strand
CTGAATAATAATAAAGAGATCGAAGAATACAAATTAATATAAAGATACGGGAGGATTTTACATGGGTTTCACGGACAATTGCGATATTTTTGCTTCATTTCATGAAGATGGTTTTAATCGGATCATTAATCATGTAAGACAACAAAGGCCATCCCTATTCAACTATGCCACAGCAGATGTGGCGAATAATGTCAAACTCTTGTGCAAAACAATCGATGTACATCCAATCGTTCTTCTAAGAAATAACCCACAGGTAACGATAGAAGATCCATTGCCAATTCCTGGGACAAATTATGGAGTGAGTTTTGCGGTTCAATTAGTTGAATTAAAAATTGACTTTCATCCCGGGGATGAGTTTAATCTTCCTTCTGAATTAAATCCTCCACTTGATTCCCAGCGATTAGCGATCAAAATGACGATTTGCGGAGGTATTGGCTGTCCTCCAGAGGAGATAATTGATAGACTTATTCCACCTCCCGCGGATCCATCGGACAAGCAGTCTAAAGAAGATCGTACAAGGGAAAAGGAACCCCTCATTCCATTGACTACACGAGAGCTGAATTGCTTTTGTTTAGATGCCTACGCCATAGGTGGACTGCGAATAGCCAATTACAATGGCAATCCATATCTAGAACCATTTTTGGATGGATTTGAGATTGTTGATATCAAGCCCGAAGGGCTCGAGAATAGCTTAGAATGTTATATTGGACTTATGCTAAAGCTGTCTGTATTGCCTGGCTTACGCATTCTACTCAAACATGCACCGCTAAATCTCACACAGGGGGCTGGAGATTTCTTCCCACAACCTACAAATGTAGTTCTTAGTCCAATGCCTGTTTCTAGCGCCCTGCCTAACAATCCGGCCATAGAAAAGGATATGTTAAAAGTTTTTATTAAAACGGAGGTAATCTAAAATGGAACATATAACTATAGCAGGATCAGAAAATACATTCAAAATAATATTCGACTCTATTCGCGACAATTTTCAGTTTATAAAAGCGGACAGTGTCGACTTTGGTCCATTTACTGCCGGCTACTCGGCAGAGGCACATCTGGAGGGTGGAACGGTGGACCTACGCGCTGACAACACAGTCCAGGTAAAGGAATTAGATATAAAATGGGACAAATTGGATCTCAACCTTGGCATCGATATTCCAGAAATTTGTGTTGGTGGATTTTGCATTCTCCCCAATCCCTTTGGTGGTTGCCTTGTACGAGCACCGAGAGTTTGTATCTTCGATAGCGATCCAGATATCAATATAACTCTTCCACTGGGAGGTTTGATTACATCTGAGATTTCGGTTACAGGCTCTCTGGTTACAAAATATTTTATAAATCCTGCGCGCCCAGGTGGAATGAACGACTGGGATGCACAGGACTTCGATCCATCTCTGGCCAATCACTGGCAATTATTCCTTGATCCTCAGTTTTTAGACGTGGATATCTTTGATATAGCTGATATAGTTGGCGATCTTTTGGAGAATGCCGTGAACGCGGCCGTAGACAATCTGCTTGGTTTCCTTCCTGGTTGGGCACGAGATTTGATAAAAGCAATTCTTGGTCCAGTAATCGATTTGATCAGAGGAATCTTAGATATTGCAGATGATATTCAAGAGTGGATTTCGGATTTACTAAATGTAAGCTTCGGTATCCTGGATTTCATCCTGCAACTGGTTGCTGACTATTTCGCCAAAGAAAACCCGCTACATCAGATTGAGGATCCATATCCAATCCTTGAAGCTGCACCTGATCCTAATTCTGGCTCTCCCTTAATGATAGTGCCTGTGAAAATCCCCATTCGGGATCTAAAGGTATTCAATGATGACCACGAAATGGTTCTTACAGCAAATATAGGATGAAATTATGAAAGCAAAATTGAATAATAAGTTGCTCAATACGACAACGTTTGATAGTGGATCGCTTGGAATGTTGACAATGGTCATCCGCCAATTTAATTCAGAGGGACATTATAGGGCCATGATTATGCAACAAAATCAATCCATAGCCAACATTGATTTTTATGTCGATAAAAAGTCCGATGTAATGCAACTAAATATAGATTTGGCTCAAATTGCGCAACGTTCTGTTGCTCGAATGAAAGACTGCGGTCATCATGGTGATTTAAAGGAGATGAGAGTGGTCTCTCCAGAGGGTTATGTCTTATTCCACGTTTCCTCAGGTGAGAAATATTCGGTTATTGTATCGAATGGGGATAATAAAGCAATTTTCAACAGCACTAAACTAGGAGCCGGAGACCTTTTTGCTGCTACTCTCCTTGAACCAGCCAACTATCTAATTTCAAATACCCTGGGAATCGCAAAAGGAGAAATCGTGGTTAGCCTTACCAGTGGGGCCGCAAAAAAAATCAAAACACTGAAAACCAGTACTATTTCAGTTGGAAAGAAAAGTTTTGATCCAAAGCGGCTTGAATTGACTTCATCGCAGGGGCTCGTTTTACGTATTACAGATTCGGCTCGAATATTAATAAAGAAGAAAACTTCTTCGAGGGTGAAAAAGGAAAAGGTGCGAGTACACTGGCAAAAACCTTAGTCATCACTCACTTTCACTAAATAAATATTCCCGATCGTTACAGTATTCTTAGCGCTTACTACATAAACGCTACAATAATTGAATGCATTGGTAATCAGCTGTATCTTAAGTTGCAGCACAAAAATCAGTAGCAATGAGTGAGGAAAATAGTAATAAGGATAAGAGTAATGAGAAAATTTCTCTTTCTGCCGCTCTTCTGGCACCTATCAATTCAATATTTGAGGCTCAAATACACTCGGCCAGAGCATTTCTAAGTTTCATTTTGCAGATGGGTTTTCGACACACACCGTCAAGGGATGATTTTGAAAACGAGGACTTGTATAACTCTCATATTGAGGATCTGACTATCGCAAAGAATGAAATGAAAGAATTATTCCGGGACAGAAATAGGGATGGCCATTTATCAGCGGCAAAAACTGCCAGGTTAAAAGAGTTAAGTGCAGATTATGGAGATTTGTACCATCAAAGTATTGATTTCATTGATAACACAGGAAACGAATTCCAGGTAAGTATACCAAATTTAGCTTTGCTTCCAATAAAGCCTCTGGCCATAAGTGAGGCTGAATTTTCTTATGAATTTGTGGTGGATTCTGAGACTGAAACATTTAATCAAAATGGAGCGGCCTTGAAATCTGAAGGTGGAAAAAAAGAAAACCCATGGTTTTTAATCAAGCCCAAATCACTACGAGGAAGTATTGCCGAACGTAAAGAAGATTCTGAGCATCGAGCTATCAAGATAAATGTAAAGGTGGGTAATACAGAGATGCCATACGGATTGGAGAAACTTTTAGTCCACCTTACCAATAGCATTGATTCAATTGATAAAAAGGACGATTAGTATTGTTTAACCAATAAAACTTCAAATTATGCCAGACGGAAATGCAGATAAACCAAAAAAAGTTGAGCCGGTAACTTCTACAGTCTCACCGGCCGAATTTACTAAAATACCACTTGATTTTATTATAGCAACACCATTGCTCACTACCATTGAGGCACATAAGGTAGCTGCTGAAACCACACTTCAATTTATCAACGAATTGAATGATCCTGCCAAGAAAGTTGAATTTGATACAACCGTTACCGAAACGGATGATAAAGGTGTTGTTACTTCAAAAGAAAGGAAGATTACTGTACCCTTGCTGGCTCTTGTAAAAGTACCAAGCCTCAATTTTGATTCCCTTAGTGTAAGCTTTAATTACAACATCTCACAGATTTACACCGAGCAGAAATCAACGGCCTCAAAGGCCAATCTTGAAGTGGGTACAACCGGACTGTTATCTAAATTTATCGGTGCCAAACTTTCGGGATCCATTGAGCATACTTCCAACAGGGAAAATACGGCCAATAGAGGCGGTACACTGGATGTAAAAGTTCATGTAAGTGAGTCACCTTTACCTGCTGGATTGCAGAAAATCATCAATGCAATAACTGATAACATTCAGGACCCAAAGTAATTGTTACTAAAGGACATGCGCCTTCCGGGAAATTTAGCAGAGGCGTTTTCTGGGATCATCCTTTAGTAAGTAATACACGTAAATCACTCGATCAAATTGCAAGAAGATTGAATATTGAATTTTCATGGAAGCAGAAATTAAAGGACTGGCTAAAGGACTTATTGAGGAAATCATCAAGGCAGACATGACTATGCATGCCAGCCAGGTTGAAGCATGGGCCTGGATGTCAAAACACCAGCCAAATGGAGAACAGATACCTGAAGACATTTTCAAAGGATTTCCAGAAAGCCGGTATTTATCATTAAATGAGGTTAATTGCCAGTTTCACATTAAACCACTCCCTGTTCAATCTTTCAGGGCAAGGCTTAAATTAGGAATGAAACTAATCTTAGGTGGATCAACTTCTCGCTCGACCGGACCTCATCTTTTCGACTTTTGCGGATCAAGTGATGAGAATGCCCAACACTTTAGTATCACTGTTAAAAGGTTGGAAAATGGTAAAATAGAAGCAGATTATTTCCCGGCTGACGTGCGGACAAGCGAAATTTTGCAGGAATGAAATCTACCCTTGTACATATCCCCGGCGCCAGGGACTTTCGGGAAAAGTTGCCGAGGCATTCAAGGAAGCTTTATTCCCGGAGACCGTCAGCCGCTATTGAAAAAATCGCGGTGCATCACAGCCTCACCAAAAGTGGCAGTGCAAAATCATTTGCGCAGTACCACGTGGATCATAATGACTGGCCGGGTATAGGCTATCATTTTGTAATTGAAAAGGATGGGGTTCTTAAATGGTGCAATGATCTGGAGGTTAAAAGCTATCATGTGGGCAAGAGCAATAATAAAGCGATTGGCATCTGCATTGTAGGGGATTTTCGGGAAGAGACTTTGGAAGAGAGGCAGCTATCTCCATTAATGAAACTGCTAAAGTTCCTTGTACTGGAATTTGGACTCACGGCAAACGATGTATTGGGACACAATGAGTTTGAAGGATACAACAATAAGGCCTGTCCCTCCCTTGACGTAAATCGGATCAGGGAAAGCTTAAGAGGAAAAAAATCCATTCAATCCTCAAAGCTTGACCCCTTTGAAGAGTTAGCGGACTGGTCGAATCCTCGAGCATACCTCAATCCAAATGAGTTAATGACAAGGCCAGGGGAAAGCGTAATTGCTGCAGCGCGCCGTTTTGGATTGTTTAATCTGGGTGATATAAAGGCCAGGAATACTGACCTGAATATTAAGAAGCCTCTAGATGAACAGGTTCCTGTTAAGGTCAAAGGTCCTATTGAAAAAATCCCCAAAGACATCAAGGTTTTAGTCCGAACCTTCGAACAGAAAGGATATCAACTTTTCAGAGATGATCGAAGACCATTCAACCTTAATATTGTGGGTATTCGCCATGATAATACCATTCAAAACTCTTTTGATGACGAGATTTGCATTTTCTGGAAATATAAAAGCATCTGGAACTTTAAAAGATTTAAAGCAACTACAGATCCCGGATTGACTTACCTGAGAGATCCCATTAATGAACAGGGTACAGCCATTTTGAAGGAGGGACAGTACAGGGGTGCCTACAAATTGGGATTGCATAGGAAAAAGTATACCGCTCTTGTGCAGGCTGCGCCAGTAACGGTTATACGTGATTTTAATCAGGATGACAGACTGGATTTAAATTCTGGTGTTGAGCAAACCGGTTTTTTTGGGATTAACATCCACCGATCTTCTCCTTCAGGTGAATCCACTCTGGTAAATAAATGGTCTGCAGGCTGTCAGGTGTTCGCCAACATAAATAACTACAACGAATTCATTCAGTTATGCAAAAATGCGACCAGTGAATGGGGCGACTTGTTAACCTATACGTTATTGAGAAAGAGGGAACTGGCATCTGTTTGAATGGGTCGAATGAAATTAAATTCTAACACATGTCAGAAAAACTTTATTGGAATGGTAGGGGTAATCCATGGGATTATGATCCGGGCCCCGCTAAAAACCTGAGTTGGATCAGGCTGTTCTCAGAAACTCCCAACTATCGCCAGCTCTCAAAAGAAGCACTGAGTAAGGAAAAATTCAGATGGCATTTTGGCCCCATGTATTATCGGGGTCGACTGACACCAAATTCTGTGAAAGTAATGATCATTGGTCAGGAGGGAGCCCAGGATGAGAGTCTTGCTCACAGGTCATTTTCAGGAAGTACAGGTGGCCGGATGCAACACTTCCTCAATTTCATTGGTATCAACTATTCTTATCTGTTTGTTAATACATTTGTGTATCCCATTTTCAGCCAGTATTTCCCAAATATAAAGTGGCTGGCTCAAGACCCAAACTCCCCAATAGTCAAGCAGCGCCATTTAATTTTTAATTTCATTCTGAAGAAGAATGATATCCAACTTATTGTGGCGGTGGGTACAGCTGCAAAAGAATCTGTAGTATCGTGGGTGGAGAGTAAGGGAGGTATATGTCCCGATGGGTCAATGGATATTTCTACTGCCACCGGTAGCCTTCTCGATCCTAAAATAAAAATGGTTGGCGTCCTCCATCCGGGAGGGGCAAGAAAAACGGAGGAGAAGAATAAGATTGTGGCCAGCTTTCAAACCGCAATTGATAAGATTAAGATCTGGGACAACCAGGATCCGGGTTGGCTGACTCCAGATACAGGCATGACAAGAGATCTGGAGATAGCTTATACATACAGTAAGGCGCCAATTCCATTCAAGGATCTGCCACTTGGGATCTGCTGGAGGCTCGGTAATGGAAGTACTTCAAGCAACAGAAGAGATGATCAACGATCTATACAGCTGTTTTCCGCCGATGGCAAATACAACAACCGGGGTGATGATATCAGCTACACCGATCTTGCCTTAGGGTCCAATGAGGGTTATTCCGAGAGTGATGGAGATGTGGCCTATGAACCCCCAGTTCATTTCAGGAAATCCTACGACAAAGGCCCTGGTCGCAGGTTTGCCCGGCTGTTTCAAGGTGGATATAGTGGATTGAATTGGCCCGATTTCAATATGCTTGGAGCTACTGCACATCCTTCATTTGGAACTGGCCCTGTTTACAGAGGGCGTCCTTATCAAGGCACGGTTTTGATATTAAGTGACCAGCAGTCGCAGGATGATCTTTTCACACATCGCGCTCTCACAGGTGATGCTGGTCAGAGGTTTCAGGCTTGGCTTTCATCAATTGGGATAACTGAATCATATTGCATCCTCAGGGTATTTCCGGTGGATACGCTCGATTTAGATGTTACGACTAAAACTGAAATTGCTGGTAATCCTCAGATAATCAATGTGTACAATGCCATTGTCACAAGAATCCTGGCTAAGGGTAAAACCAGACTCATCCTATCAGTCGGAGTAATTTCTGGTTCACTCATAGATCAATTGGATACTGGGAATATGGATGTTGTCAAGTTAAAATCTTGGATTGAAACCGGAGCTAACACAAACTGGCAGAATGCCCTGGGAAATATCCAGAATAAATCTTACCCGAAGGATATTGCCAATCCATCATTCACCTATAATGGGGAGCGAATACAAATTCCAAGACATGATTTACCCTATGGTACTTTAAAATGGCAGGGTAGTTCGGGAGACAGAACTAGAAGAGCGCTACTACCTGATGGAAGTTGGTCTCCTGATTATTACAAACACATCATGCCCGATTGGGCTTACCTGCTAGAGCCGCAGTCACTGACACCAGCAGAATTGAAAGCCATTGAGAATCACCCGTAAATAGATCTGCATTATGACAAAAATTAAACTAACATCCAACACCCGTTATGCAGTGGAGGGGCGCCTTGTGACCATGGATGCTCATTCAACGGTAATACCCTCGGGAGTACTTTATATTGAGGGTGATACCATCGTTGAAATCAGAAAATCCTCTGATCAGGCTCCTGATGGATACTCGAAGAAGATGATTATTAGATCGGGCGGCACCATTTATCCTGGAATGATCGAGCTGCATAATCATTTGAGTTATAATATTATACCAACCTGGCAAGTGCCTAAACTTTTTCTGGATAGGGATCAGTGGAGAAGACATAAAGATTATCAGAAGAAAATGACGGGTCCACTAAAGGTACTGGGGGGCATAGATGGATATTTGCAGGCCATTGTTCGTTTTGTGGAGTGCCGCTTATTGTTTTCCGGGGTTACCTCCTCGCAGGGAATTACTCTGGCCAGTCATGCGAATATTAGAGCCCATTACAAAGGCATTGTACGAAATGTTGAGCAAACATTGGATGATGATCTACCCAGAGCCCATACCAGGATTGCTGATATCACAGATGCTGATAAGCTCAAGAAAGTGCTTGATAAAGGAAATAGCTATCTCTTACACCTGGCAGAAGGAGTCCCTCAGCGGGCCAACAAACATTTCAAGGCACTGCGGATTAATCCAAGCGAATGGGCTATAAACGAATCGCTGGTAGGTATACATGCGGTTGGATTGCTCGCTGAAGATTTTGAAATCATGGGAGCCCATAAAGGCTCTGTTGTATGGTCACCTATGAGCAATCTGCTGCTCTATGGAGTTACTGCTGATATGACTTCGGCAAAACAGAATAAGGTATTAATTGGACTTGGCGCCGACTGGTCGGCCAGTGGCAGCAAGAACCTGTTATGCGAACTTAAGGTGGCCCGTTTGATAAGTGATGAATTAGGGAAGCTGTTTTCTGATGAAGAATTGGTCCGAATGGTCACAAGCAATGCTGCCCGGATTCTGAAATGGGATCATCAACTGGGTAGCCTGGAGACTGGAAAAAAAGCTGATCTGATTGTACTTACTGGCAAGACCGACGATCCATATAGTAATCTGATAGAAGCCAGAGAACAGACCATCTCCTGGGTCATCATTGATGGATGGCCAAGGATCGGACAAAAACGGTTAATGGGTAAATTCGATATCGAACTGGAAAGTGTTAAACTCGATTACAGTAAGCGCTATTTATACTTGAAGAACGAGATGCCGGACAATCCCATAGAAATTGATTTGTCCTATGCTCAGGGAAGAGAAAAACTGGAAAAAGGAATGGCGGATTTACCCAGGCTTGCAAAAGAAGCAGAACAAACACACTCGGGCATATTTTCAGGAGCCAGGGATAGTCAGGTACCGCGTACACGCTGGCAAATTTATTCAGAGCACGAGGATCACCCTGACTCCAGTCAGCGCCATCACCTGCCCTTCGAAAATGAACCAACTGGTGGCAGTGACTTTGAGGATGCAACAGTTATCCTTTCGGAAATTCTTGAACCTATGGAATTGGACCGGCCGGCTGTTGCCGTTGATAAATATTATTTTAAGAAGCTGGCCATTCAGAAAAACCTGCCGGAATATATCAAACTGAAACTCCCTCCTTTTTATGGGAAGAAAATCAACCTGTCTGATGTAGGGAGTTATGTGAAAAATATTCAGCGTTCGATAAGGTCCCATTTCGATTATATTTATTCGCTGGCCAAATTTTATGAAACATCAGATTACCTGACTGTTCAGGATCAATTGAATATTATTGATCAGGCTATTTCATTGCTCTCTCAGGCTTATGTCCATCTGCCACTCAAAAGAGCCATGCATGCTTCACATCCTTTGGATCGATTAAGGATTTTACGATTTACGATACAGGAGGATGATACGTATATCAGTGATATCGAATTCCACAAAGAACTTATCAGGATATTTAATCTGGTAAGGGATTTGCATACCACCTATCAATTACCAGCTCCTTATAATGATAAAGTAGCCTTCCTCCCATTTTTTATTGAGGAGTACTTCGAAGCCGATGAGCCAAAATATATGGTCTCAAAATTGATTGGCAAATCGCCCTCAAAACACTTTAAGAAGGGGGTGACTATCTCTCATTGGAACAATGTACCCATTCAGCGCGCCATAAGAATTAATGGAGAGCGGTATGCTGGTAGCAATCAGGCCGCAAGGTACGCCCGGGGTCTGGACTCAATGACATTCAGACCACTTGCAGTAATGTTGCCCCCTGACGAAGAACAGGTAACCGTGGAGTATCAGCGTGGCGATGGAGGGAAAAGCAGGATCACCTTTCCCTGGATGGTCGGTTCCGTTCAATCCAGATTATTGAGTACAATAGATGAGACAGAGGGTAGAAATTCCAGGTTATCATCGGGTTACGACTACCCCACATACATGGTTCAGAATGTAAAGAAGGTGTTTTTTGCTGCCCGGGTGGTTAAAGCCGAGCAATCGTTTGAGGAGAAGCGAGTCCGGTTTGCTACGTCGTCCGAATTTATGGAAACATCTTTTCCGGGACACCTGCGGGCAAAAATAATTCAACACAATGGGGGTGATATTGGTTATATCCGGATTTTCTCTTTTGCCACCAGGGAGCCAGAGGAATTGGTGCTGGAGTTTATAAGGTTAATCAAGCAGATACCTGGGAACAGGATAATCCTGGATGTCCATTCCAATGGTGGAGGTAATATCCTGGTAGCTGAATGGATGCTCCAGGCACTCAGTATTAAGCAAGTGAAGCCTCAACCTGCCCAGTTTATCAATACTCCACTGGTTGAGGAGTTGTGCCGATTACATTCTCCTTCAAGCACACTGCCTGAACTTGATCTGACCCTCTGGCATAAATCGATCAAAGAGATGAGACAAACCGGAGCTGTGTATTCACTTGAACACCCCATCACACCTCCCAGGTCAATGATAAAATTCAGGGCAAAGAAGTCACTTAAACTGGTACTGATAACTGATGCCCTGTGTTACAGTGCAACAGATATTTTTGCCAGTGGATTCCATGATCATAAATTGGGCAAGATCATAGGAATTCACGAAAATACGGGGGCGGGTGGGGCCAATGTCTGGACTCATACACTCCTTAATATACTCACAAGCCAGACAGATGGAAGATCAAATTATTTCCGGCCACTTCCATACGGTGCAAACTTCAGGGTAGCTGTAAGACGGACCCTTCGGGTTGGTCCCAATGCGGGTATCCCATTGGAGGGTCTTGGAGTTAAACCAGATTTTCGACATTTCATGACAAAAGATGATCTTCTGAAAGGAAACAAAGATCTTATTGCCAGGGCTTGTGAAGTGTTAGATTGAACTAATAGATAAACATATAAGCATGAGAACATTAAAGTTGACTATCGAACCAGTATCGGGTACTCATAACTATTTTGTAGTCAAAGTTTCCGAACCTGTTTCTATACAAACATTAACACCTGCATTTGGCATTAATTTATATCCTGGTACACATTTGCCTTTTAGTTTTTCACCAATCTTCTATTATTACTGGCTGAATGAAGATGATTCAAATGGATTTGAATGGAAGAGATTTTGAGCTGAGCAATGGTTATATTTTTATCCTTTAACAATGATAACAATGGATTAAGAATAGGGTTTGGTCTATTTAAGGATATATACACAATGGGAGGGCAGGGTGACAGCAATATATTTGGAGGATTGGTAAATGTAAAAATTGAAACAAATATTTTAAAATCAGTATTCTAGAATTCTAACACTACCTTATGAAAGTAAATGATGTTCATATCAGGATTACTAAAAGAAGCTCAAGCAATATTTATTATCCTCTATTTATAGAAACAAAGTCAGGAGGAAGGCATAGAACTAGATATACCATTTCGAGTAATAATGTAAGTTCTTTTGATTTTTTCTCTGGATGGGATCTTGGAGTTTACTTGTACGAGGGCCTGACAAATGCAGGGCTCTGGCATTTTATTGAAGATGTAGTTGCAATCAATAATTCAGGAAATAGCAGGGGAGCATTCTTAATTGAGATTACTGCTCCGGAGCTTTTTCATCTGCCCTGGGAGAAACTTTTCGATTCACCCCAATTAAATACTTTATCCCAAGTATTCTTAATACACCGTTTCGTTGATAAGCCTTCACAAGTAGTTATTAAACCTATCCAATTCCCATTGGATGTGTTGATCTTTTCAGATTTGAATTCTGAACTTGTTGATCAACTACCTGATAATGATTCACTGCAATATTATCATAATACGAAATCGGTTGGTGGATTAACGGAACAATTATTTAACCTGATAAGTAGTGTTAAGTTTGATATTGTTCACCTAATAGCTTGTGCTGAATTTCGGAATAGCTCTACGAGTGTATTATTTCCAGCTAATAACAAAACTGAAATCAAGCCGAAGGATTTGTTACTTAGCTTAAGACGTTGTGGTGCAAGGTTCTTAATTCTACAATGCATAGATGATCAATATGGTGCTCTGCTGAACTTCGCACATTATTTACTTCACCCCAATGGCCCGTCGATACTTGTCCTAGATAGTAATAATCAAACAATATCCGGGTCTTCAAAACATATTATGAATAATATATATTTGGATATTGTTCATGACACAACATTGGACTATATTTTCCAGAATATTTCTTCCGAATTTAGACCTGCATTGTTTATTGCTTCTGGTGGAACTGACATTCTGCGAATATCTCCACAGGGAACACGCTTGTATTCACAGCTTGAAAATCAAAGAAGTAAATTACTGCATATCCATGATATCTTAACATTAAAGGCAGAAAGAATTGATCCTGATCCAGATCTTCCTCAAGCAAAATTATTATCTAAGAATCTTCGGTTTATTGAACAAGAAATTGAATACCTCAGCAAAGAGATAATACCAGAGGAGATGTTAAACTATGCTTTTGAATCAGGAGGAATGATGCCTTTGACAAAAGCGGAACAAAAGAGTAATGCCTTAGAGAAACGATTAAGAGAATTAAGTGCAAATGCAAGTCGCGTGGTTAATTCCTGGTTTAGAAAGGACGATTACGTAGTCCCGCAAAAGAAAAATTTAAATCCTGTTACAAAGTATCAGTTTGAGGTACAGATTGGAGTTGCATCATCAATAAGCAATGTGCAAAATGCAATTTCCATACCTGAAGACGAACTGGCTCGTTTTTATTCGAAGGATGGTATTGAATTAGAGGTTGAGCTTTTTAGCACCGATTTTGAAATAGAGCGTTCTTCAAAGTCACTTACCTTACCTCGTCCTCCGGAAGAAAGCAAGACTGTGACTTTTAATATCATAACGCCTGAAAATGATTGCATTGCCAAGTTGCGTGTTTGTTTTTATTACAAACAGAACCTGATTCAATCATTAGTTGTTCGAGCAGTAATAGGAATACCAAAGACAAAATTAGTAGGCAATTTGGCGGTTGTTGATTACTCACTAAGTGGTAATCTGACGAACATTGAAAATTTGCAATCCAGGAAATTAAACATCGCCATAAATAAAAATCACAATGGCACTCACAGTTTCTATATAAAGGGAAAGGAGTTGAAACGGCAATTTGACTTTGGGGAAGGGGAATTAAAAAACACAATAAAAAAAGCACGTGAAAAGCTCCAGGTAATTTGTGGGACTAAAAGCTCTGGTTATAAGTACAATAAGAATAACCAGGGTAGTGAAAAGAAATTCCTAAAGGATCTGACCTCGCTGGCGTATTTAGGATATAAACTTTACTCAAAAATTGTCCTGGGAGAAGATTGGGCGTTTGAGGATAAATTAAATCAAGCACTAAAAAATTCCGAAGCGTCCATTCAAATTGCATCAACAAAATCGGCAAAGTTCGTTTTCCCATGGGCACTCGTGTATGATAAGCCTCTATTACAGGGTGATAACGAAATATGTCAGTATTTTTTAAGCGATTTAAAAAATGGAAATTCCCCCGATTTTCTTAATAAGCAGACTTGCATAACAAACGGCTGTCCAAATCATGATCAGGCAAATATAATTTGTCCTTCAGGTTTTTGGGGATTCAAACATACTATAGAACAACCTTTGTCTCAGGAGGAAAATATATTTGGGACAGAATTTTTCCCACCCAATATAGTAGTAAGAGGAGGAGGGAAAATTAACTTCATGATGGGAATAAGTCAGGAATTGCTTGATGCTGCTGTACACAAAAGTGAAATTGATAGTCTGGGCAACTTGAATCTGGACTTTTTAGATACCAAACAATCTATAGGTTTGGGCCTTCAGCGTAAGGATTTGCACCTTATTTATTTTTATTGTCATGGTGGAAGAAAAGGTTCTGAAGTCTGGCTGGGTTTAGGTAAGAAGAATGAACTTATCATTCCTTCTGATTTAATTGCCTGGAGAGTCAGATGGCCTCAGGAACATCCACTGGTTTTTATAAACGGATGCCATACAACGGATGTTACCCCTGATGATTTTGTTAGTCTTAATAATATTCTGGCTAGAAGTCAGGCAGCTGGGATTATTGGGACTGAAATTACCATTCCGGAAATTCTGGCCAGACATTTTGCTACTGGTTTTTATGACCACTTTTTAAATGGCAATAATTTAGGTGTTTCAATTCGACGACAGCGACTTGCAATGCTTCAGAATTACAATTTACTTGGATTAGCTTATACGCCTTATTGCTCGGCTGAATTAAAAATTATTCATAAACCTTAAACATTTTGATATGGAGAATATTGGAGCTTTTTGTTTTGGCTTAGTAATTGGTTGGATTACCTATCGCACCCTTCGTCGAAAAGAAGGCGGTGCCGCATTATCGGATATCGCTGCTGTAATTGGAGCTATTGGAGGAGCGGGTGTAACTGCACTATTTGATTCAGGGGAATTATTTGGGAGTTACTGTATCGGACTGGCTATTGGTTTTTTTGCTTATTTTATTGTCGGGCTTGTTGTTGGTAAAGGTAATTCTGATTCATGGATGATGGGTAAAGAGCCGCCTGGTGGTTCCTGGATGGGACAAGATGATGGGAATTAGAATCGAGCCTTTCAAACACAATTGGGATTATATTTGGATAGAAGCTCCTCGCGGCTTGCCGCGAGGAGCTTCTATCATACTTGTGTTGTACGGGTCCTCACCACCGATTATTCAAGAATAATACCCGATCACGTCTAATTATCTACCGGTCAGTACGTAGTTGCTTTATAAGTTGAGTTACAATGCTTGGGGTTGTAACTTAATTACTTACGATATCGGCGTTTGAAGCATTCAATCTAGTAAGATGGCGTTGAGTGTGACGTGATGGACGAAAAGTAAATGTCTAATTATTGAAAACAAATACTGTAAAGATGAAAACGAGATTTAAACGGCAAATAATATGCGAGTTAAAGCAATCAAGGATCTTAAGTACATCTATTATTTTCTCCATAAAATCGTTAATTATGAAACCAGCATTCTTCCTCTTAATCATTTTGTGCATTTGTGCTTGCAAACCACCTGAAAACGTGGTTGATGGCAGTGATGCCGGGTTTATTTTTCGGGCAACTGTTGAAAATGTGGGTGCTGCTACCCTTCCTGAAATTACCGATGTCAGCCAATGTATTGTCGTAAAGGTGAATGAAGTAATATCTGCACCTCCTGGCTTTGAAGACTGGACAGGAAAGTCTATTACAGTTGCCGTAGAAGAGCCGGGCAGTAAAAAGCCGGGCCAGGAACTGGTTTTTTACACCAATGGCTGGCTTTATGGTAGAAGTCTGGCTGTCCTCGAGATTGCCAGCAAAGATTCACGCGAAGTCACTAACAAACAGGTACTGGAAGGTGTAACCAGAATTCAGGACAATAAAGTCAGGGAACGGTTAGGAGCATCGGAACTTGTGATTTCAGGGGAGGTAATCCGCATCGGTGAAACCATCCAGCCAAAAACCGTTTCAGAGCATAATCCGCTCTGGACCAAGGCAATAATTAAAATTGAATCCATGGAAAAAGGAAATGAGGAGAGTTCTGAAATCGAATTTTTGTTTGCTTCCAGTGGGGATATCATGTGGGAAGGAGCCCCAAAATTTAAGGAAGGAGATAAAGGCATCTGGTTGTTCAGACCTGCGGACCAGGAGAAAAGCTTCAGAATTTCGGAAAAGGAAGATTTTTATCCGTTGGAAAGATTAGAATACATCAGGTCGCTTCTGAAATAGGCAATCATTAGCGTTTGTTAATCATTAAATCTAGCATTATGAAAGATACCAGGCGAATATTCATATCCATTATCATAGTCCTTACAGTTTCTCCAATCTGGAGTCAGCAGATACAAATTGTAAACATGGTCCCAAATGCACAAAGCAATGAGACTGCAAGAGATAGGGAACCCAATCTTGCCATTAATCCGGCAAATCCACTCCAGATGGTGGGTACGGCTTTTACGCCCAACCCACTTGGAGCGACAACTCCGCCTTCAGCGCCGATTTATTTTAGCATCGATGGGGGCCAGACATGGGTTTTAAACTCAATTGTCCCCAGTGGCAGTCTCACAAGTGGCACGGGAGACATTACTGCAAAATATGGGACAACTACCAATTGGCTCTATTCAGGTATTTTAAGAAGTCCTGCGGCAACAGGTGCAACCAGAACCATGGACATTTTAAGGACCAATAACGTTGCAGGTACAGCCTTAATGCAATTATTAACTACAAGGAATCAACCGGATCAACCATATATTCATGTGGCAACCGCACTTTCAGGTCCCGATACTGGTAATGATCGGGTGTATGTGGGAAATAATGATCTGGGGGCTTCAGGGGGGCAAACAGCTACTTCAGATCAAACCATGAGTGGAGAAGTGCTTACCCCAATACCAACTTTTAACACAGTTGTTCTTGAGCAAAGGACAACTGGCGGACAGGATATGCCTCCGGTACGAATTGTCAGTCATACGGATGGAACTGTATATGTTGCATTTGAAAGATCTACGACGATAACCAATGTATCTGCAGGACGATGGACCATCGTTTCGGATATTATTGTTGTGCGAGATGACAATTGGGGGAACAGTGCTACACCTTATTCTGATTTGCTGGACCCGGGAGATGGTATTGCCGGACGAATTGTGGTCACCGGGATAGCATATACGTTTACAACAGCAACACCCTTATTGGGACAGGAGAGAATAGGCTCTCGACTTAATATTGCAGTGGACCCAAATAACAGCAACCTTATATATCTGGCCTGGGGTGATAACAATCCAGGGGGAGGGAATAACTTCAATCTTCACCTGCGCCGTTCCATAGATGGAGGAGCGAACTGGTCAGCTGCCGACATTCGGACTATCAATAATGCAATAAATCCCGAATTAGCCATCAACTCGCTGGGGGAGGTGATTTTTTCCTACCAGCAACTTACAGCAGGAAACTGGCTGACAATTACTGAAAGGACGATTAATAATTTTGCAACCATTACCACTGCTACCTTAAATACATTTCCGGATAACAATCCCACCGGGGGTGGATTTTTTCCGTATCTGGGAGATTATGCATATCTAACTGCCATGCCTTCGGGGAAGGATTTTGTGGGTGTGTTCTCGGCAAGTAATGATCCCACACCAGCGCGTTTCCCAACAGTACAACCCACCTTCCAGCGAAATATTAACACTACAACGAACCAGCTTCGCAATCTGGCGAATACTTCAAATGTAGCCATATCAATTGACCCCTATTATTACAGAATATCGCCCGTGGCTCTCGATGATGATTTCTACGTGAGAGATTGGACCACAACCTCCACAAATAAAGATCTCGGAGAGGAACCCTCTACCAATCCAGTTTTTTATCGTACCAGTGATATTTGGAACCGGCGTAGCGATACCCCGGGAACATTTACTGCCAATGACCGGCCGGACAACCAGGACCCGCAACCTGTTACTACTGGACCAAATTTCGCATATGCCCGGGTGCATCGAATAAATGCAGGGGCCTCGACAAATGTAGGAATGCTTTTTTTGAAATCTGAATTTGGCACCGGAAGCAATTATCAGCTTATAAATGGGGTTTCTTCTTTTTCGTCCCTTTCTTTTTCAGATACAGATGTTCAGCAAACAATGGCCACGGGTGTTCGATGGAATCTGATAGATCCTGCGGCTGTAACAGCCAACCATGTGTGTCTGGCCATAGAGATCGCCGGACCGGATGACCCCACTTCAAATCCAACCTTACTGGGACGCTCCCCGGGATGGTCGAATGGTACGGATCTCCTGGTAATGGCTGATAACAACAAAGCACAAAGAAATTTGGGAGTTTACACAGGCCCACTTGGAAGTGGAGCCATTTCCTCATATGCAGTTGCCCATAATGCTGCTTTATTTGAAAGAGACATGGTTATTTTTTTAAATCCCTATGTAAAAAGTGATGGTCGGCAGAAATACAGCATTTCGGTAATTGGAGACAAGGAACAGGGAGAGAATATGGTGAAGGGTGACATGCTCGTATTAAAAAATATGAAACCTTGTGAGAATCGATGGATTGAATTTTCAGTTCACACCATGCCTGCCTTGAATGCCGAACCTGTATCGTATCTTTTCGAAGAGAGAGTGAATGAAATGAAAATAAATGGTTTTGGGATAAACATTCAATCCGGAAAACTGCCTGAGGTAGGTGAGGAAAATCTTGGAGAACATGCCTTCCTGTTTGAAAGGTTAGCAAAACAGTTTGGTATTGCTGATGCAAAGAGTCAGGCTGAGGTAGCACTTGAGATTTTGGGAAATGGGGTAAATGAACCTGACTATATTTCTTTTATGGAAAAGTTTGGGCCAGAATCTGTTAAGATAATCGAGAAGTTTATTACAAAACAGGGAAGCGATCCATTTGCAGCTGTAGCTGCGGGTAATAATTTGTTGAATAGAATACAGAATAAGAACTGGGAACAGGCAGCGATGGATCATGGAAATTATGCAAGAAAAGTGAATGCTTATTTAAGTTTTCTTGATAAATCCGGGGGAGATGTTGCAGATATAATTCAAACAAATCGGTGGCTTAAAGACATTGTTAAGAGGAGTGAAACTTTTAAGCATTCCAGCCTTGCAGATAAAACCATTAAACAGATTGATAAATTCATTTTGCAATATTCAGAAAGGGAGTTATTAAATAAAGACTATCCTTCATTTGTTAGAGAGAATTTGCCACTGTGGATGGAGTTGGTTCGCAAGCATATTCCGAATCATGATTTTGGGGATTCATTTTCAAAAATGAATGAGAACCTGAGGAATCCCAAAGGTCTTCAGAAGGTTCAATGTGAATTTGTGATGGAACTGAATGGCAAAGTAGTTTTATAGGAAACAGGAATCGTTAAGTAACTAATTTGAATTTTTAACTGAATTAAACTTGAAATAATGCCAAATCGAAGAGAGTTTGACCATCTGGTCAGTAATAAATTTCGAGTAGAAATTGAAGGTGTAACTGCGGGTTCCTTCACCACCTTCGAAGGTATTGATACAGAAACCGAAGTCGTTATTTTCAATAATGGCAACGACATGCAGGTTCGCAAAAGGCCGGGCAGGACCACCTATGCAAACCTTGTGTTAAAACGCGGATACATCAACACAGATGAATTATGGAATTGGTATAAAGCGGTTGCTGATGGAAAAATCGAAAGGAAATCCGGATCAATCATTTCATTGGGTGATGACGGCAGCGAAATTATGCGTTATAACTTTTATGAAGGATGGCCTTGTCGATGGAAAGGAATGAAATTTGACGCCAACAATAATGGTACGTTGTTCGAGGAAATAGAATTGGCCATCGAGAAAGTGGAAAGAGGATAGTGGATACAAGAATGATTGAGGATTTCCTCGGGAAGCGCCTGAACCAAATGCTGGGAAAACAAATCCTAATAGCAAAAGGACCTCAGACTATCACAAAATATACCGGAATCAGACCGGAAGTATTTGTTCATTTTTCTAGACTGGAAGACTTTGATGGTATCATGCCGGATGGTGCCCATACAACACGAAGACCCGCTTTTGGGCCATCTACTTATAAAGGATTTGAAGAAGAAAGACCGGGAAGAATTACGTTAATCATTACTTGTCTTGCAAGTACCTATAAACTTGTACAGGATATATGTAATTTACTCACCCCTGGCGTATTATTATCTCTGGAGTTATTGCCGAAAATTCCTCTTGGATCGCTTCCCGATGATTCTGTTAAGTTATATTTCGAGGACTACACGGCCAACCTCCACAAAGCAGAGCATAGTAGAATAAATATCGAGGATACCACGTACCTGAATTGTGAACTTACCTTCCATCTGAATGGATTCATTCATGTATGGCTGACCAAAAGAGGAGGATTTACCTCAAAATCTACCTCAATGCCCAAAAGGAAAGAGAAGTCTGGGAAATAGGATAAGTTATTCCCCGCTTGTTTTGTTTTGTCGCGACAACAAACCCAGTATGCCTGTGATTGCAGTAATTCCTCCGGCAATAAGGACAAACAGCTTGTTGAGGTTATCAAAGAAATCCTGCTTGGCCATCGCGATAAATATAAATAAGGCGACAATGATAATAATGATCATGATCCTGTAGCCTCTCCATGTACCTGTTTCTTTTCTCATTTTAACCTCTGTTTCACTGGTCTGCTCGCTATTCATGCTATTCATCAGAAACTTTCTGAAACTTGTGTTGAATAAACTGAGCCTGTCATAATCTTTAATCAGAAGTCCTTTTTTCAAGCAGGTTGAAAATGGAGTCTTTGTTCTTTGGATTTACGATCAGATCATCGGCGAAATCAAATAGGACATGTTTCTCTTCATAACTGCAGGATTCCAGTAGGCCACGGTAATATTTTTCAGCCAGGTTATCCAACCTCCTGATAAGATCCTGATAGGAATTCTGGCTATATAGGTTATTGCAATTGTTTTGGATATAGTCCTTCATTGCAGGTTCAACTTGCATTAAATAGTCGCTTGCCATTAACTCCTGCTTAATCAATTTTTCATTATCTATCTCATCGGGATTAATATCAAAATAAATGTTCTCATCATCGCATGAACGTTTATAGTTAACAGGTTGTCTGACCACCTCCAGTCTGCTTATCAGATGATTAAAAGCTGCTTTTAGTTTTATAAAATTCTCTTGCTCCTTTTCGGTTCCTTCATTTTGCTCCATTAGCTTCTGATAGTATCCGGAAATGATAGTCTCATTGGATTGCGAGAGCAAGACAAGTCTTATATCCTTTGATTTAACCAGCCGGTCAACCATCTTCAGTTTTTCTGAAAGGACATATGGATTTTTATAGCCCCAATCGAATTGATCGATAATCAGGATTAGGGATTCTTCGGGACTCTTACTGAATTCTTCCAGTTTCCGCTCAAGCTTTTTTGGAGAATCCTTTACGATGACCATATCCGACCAGTCTAATGTGAAAGACACATATGTGTTAGAGAATTCCTGGCGGAAGCCGTTTGTTTTATCAATGGGGGACAATCTGGTGATCAGTAATTTGTTTCCGACAATTAGTTTTCGATGGATGTGGCCAATAAATGGCTGATGTGCATAGTGTTCGACAATATGGAGGCTATAAATATTTCGCGTCCCAAACTGAATCAAAAGAAAGAATATGTAGAGAATGCCAATTACCATGATCCAGAATAGCGCATTGTATATATTCCCCTGATTCGAATCGTGAGCTTTAGAATGAGAAGGTGAATAGGGCCTGTAATACAGTAAGTTAGGGATATGGGATTTGATTGAATTGAAGAGTAGCTTCCTTCTTCTAGGATCCTCAGTAAGACTCACATACTGAAATTGCAGAATGTCCTTGTTTATCCTTTTCCATTCCATTCCAGTGCTAATATTTGTGTTGATTTTGAGGTATTTGTTTTCGAGGTTGTATTCATCATAAAAGGGACGCAAGTATGTAAGCATCTTATCCCAATAAATGCTATCTGTACTGGCCGAGTCAAACTCTTTGCTAATTGCTGAAGTTGAGAGATCGAAAGATGTATTCTGTATAAACTCTGTGTATATCCCCAGCTTCTTTCTTCTCTCCTGGATTGCGATTGCATTGTCAGAATCCAATACCCTTTCATAATAGTTTCCAATGGCTATATTTCTAGTTTCACGTTGATTCATCAGGTCTATTTGCATATGCCTTGTTTGAATCTCAGTTTCTTTATTGTTAGCGATTTCGTAAAACTTCAGGGAGGGTAAAATGCCGAACATGATGAGTAGCCATACAAGCGATAGGGTATAATTTCTACTGTAGTTTTTCCGACTGACATAGAGCCTGGGTTTAACATAAAAATGAAAAAATGAAATCAGGGCAATAATGGTACACTGAAAGCCCAGGACAATGATATATCCTTCACTCTGTATATGTATGCCCACCATATTGATAATTATAAGAAGAAATACGTTGAATGCTGTGAACCAGTACCTGACCCCCCTCTGAGCATGGTTATCGTTCAGCATCCAGTGCGGGTAAGCAAACATATAAGTGGCGAATGTGAAAACGGCTATGATGGCATGAAAATCACGTAACCAAGCCATGGATAGCATGAATAATAAGGAAATCGAAATATTTACTTTATTGAGGTATTGATAAGACCCATTCAAGTGCTTCATTGGACGTGTCAGACTCATTATAGTCTTCTTGTAATGAGTCTTTTGGAATTTGCGATTGATTATCAACAAAGCCACAGTCTGAAGAAAAAGCATAAAAAACAAGGTGCCAATCAGTAACAATGTAAGCGAGATAACCTGGGCCTGAAAAGATCTTTCGGCTTTCTTGTTATAGAATGTAATAAGGTATAGCGGAAGGTGATCTATTGGACTGATGTGGATCCGGTATGGATTGTTATAATAATTTACATTGATGGCTTTTGGGATGTCCCTGTATATGGCTGCAGTTAGGCGTTTGTCTTCATTGCATTCCGCAATGAAATTTTCTCTCAGGTTGCGGTTTATATCCGAATGAAACCAGACTTTACCAGAGTTGTCAATAATGCAGAACTTGTAGTCTTTGGGAATAATTGGATCAATGATGGAATAGAAGCGGGAAGACAATGCGACAACTGCATCTCTCGAATTTTCACTAGGGATGGACATGGCCACTTTCACCTTACCAGATGAAACCGATACAATGGATTCCAATCGGAATTTCCGGGTATCCCCATTCGAGAAGAACCATTCATCTTTTTTTTGGATATAATCGCGTGAGCTCAAATTGGACATGGTGCCAAATTCGTTGAATGGAGTCAGGTAGGCAGTCTGTTTACCCGCTCCATTTACCCAGAAGTAGTAATCGCCAAATTCGTAATGTATCGGATAATGATTTGGAGACTTCTTTTTATTCAGAATATCATTCCCAACATTCGACCTGTAAACATTGGCAGGATCCTTTAAATCAAGATAGGAACTATCCTGGGATAAGCTGTCATAAGCATCTAATTGGCTGAAAATTTCTTTGATCTCTCCTGAGAATGACTGATAAATATTGTCCGACAGTTCCTCCAAACGATGGTCTACATTATGATTTCGTGACAAGTTTTGAATAAGAAAGAAGGCAAAAAGTATGGAGAGGGATACTCCCAAAAGGGCTGATATGGCGAAGTTAATAATGGTCCCGGTTTCGAGCTCCTCAAATTTTGAGATTACCTCGAGTTTTATAATTGGTAGCGCCAGGATGATAAAAATGAGTAATAATGACAAGGATATGATAACCAGTGGGGATATACTGCGACTGGTTACGTTAAAACTGGATTTTTCCATTAATCCAACGATGTACCAGGAATCACCACTTACTTCAATGGGTTTTAAAAAGGCTTTGTAAGCCTTGTTGG
>PVMS01165285.1_pt1 | contig 23585 bp, 18 predicted proteins | sample 1853461 | NCBI WGS metagenome assembly PVMS01 (sample SAMN08582032, study PRJNA380276) | Marine sediment metagenome, whole genome shotgun sequencing project. | isolation source: ocean sediment barecode stripped | collected 2017 | reverse complement strand
GTATGCGGTCGTCAGCGGTGATTTCCAGTTCCCGGCCAAAGCCCTGGGCCGGAATCGAGGCGGAGGCGAAGGAGTGCATCACACCCTTGGGACGCCCGGTGCTGCCGGAGGTGTAGCACATCAGGGCCAACTGCTCCCCCGGGGGTGACGGGCTGTCGGTAATCGGTTCGTTACGGGCGATAATGTCGTCCCACTGATCGAACTCAGTAGGCGGCGCCAGAGGCAGTGCTATCTTGGGCATGCTGTCGGGAATGCCGACTTTCAGGTCGTCCCAATCGTCCAGTTTGCCAATAAACACCAGGCGGGAATCCGAGTGGTCCAGGATGTACTCGACGGTATCCGCATTCAGGGTGGGGTAGAGGGCGATCGTGGCGTGCCCGGCCATCCATATGGCCAGGTCGCACATGATAAAATGCGCACAGTTTTTGGAGATCAGCGCGATGTGGCTGTTGCGCGGAAGATCCAGCGAACGCAGGTGGGCGGCCATCCTGCGCGCCTCGTTCATGGTCTCGGCCCAGGTGTAATCGACGACTTTGCCATCGCCCAGGGGCTGGGTCATATATACCCGGTCCGGGCTGTTCTTTTCCCACTCGTAGGCCGCGTCCAGCAGCAACTTGTCTTTTGGGTCGGTCATGCCTGTTCTCCGCTCATTACGACATTGCTCATTCAATATAGCAGCTTAGGCGGCATTGTAACGGCGGTGGCTGAAATTATTTAGCGGTATCGAGCAATTCGATCCAGTGCACTACAGGGCGGTCCGCCACAGCCTGCATGTGCAGTTGGCAGCCGACATTGGCGGTGGCGATCAGGGCGGGTGCGTCGCCGGTCAGCGCCCGCAGTTTCTGGTCTCGCAGGCGCTCGCTGATCGACGCCTGCAGGATCGAATAGGTTCCGGCCGAGCCACAGCATAAATGCTCGTCAGTTGTGGTCGCCAGTTCGAATCCGGCTCGCTCCAACAACTCTGGCACCAGGCTGTTCAGCCCGAGGGCATGTTGCAGTGTGCAGGGAGTATGCACGGCGACCCTGCCCACGGCGGTGTTAATGGCCAGTTTATCCAGATCTTCCGGTAGCAGCACTTCGCCGATGTCCCGGGTCAGTTGCGACACGCGCTTTGCTTTTTCAGCATACGCGCCATCGTGGGCCAGCAGTTCGCCGTACTCCACCAGCATGGCGCCACAGCCGGAGGCGCAGTTTACAATCGCCTCGGCGCCGCTTTCAATATACGGCCACCAGGCATCGATATTGCGCCGCATGTTATCCAGGCCGTCATCATGTGCCGCCAGGTGATAATTTACAGCGCCACAACAGCCGGCGCCCGGGGCGCTAATGAGTGTAATACCCAACCTGTCGAGTACTCGGCGTGCCGCATCATTGGTATTGGGTGTCGCCGCACTTTGCGCGCAGCCTTCCAGCACCAACATCCGGCGCGGCTGCTGCCCCGTGGGCAAAGGCTTGCGCACCTGGCGCCGCGGTATCTTGTTACGTAATGCGCCTGGGAGTAGCGGGCGCACGGCCTGTCCCATCGCCAGCAGGGCTGCGAATAGTTGGGGACGAGACAGTACGTTGCGCAATAACCAGCGCAACATTTTGCTATAGGCAGACCTGGAAACCTGTTGTTGCACAAGGCCGCGCCCGATATCCAGCAGGCGCCCGTAGCGCATGCCGGAGGGGCATGTCGTCTCGCAATTAAGACAGGTGAGGCAGCGGTCCAGGTGCGTCTGGGTTTGCTCGCTGGCTTCACCGGTTTCCAGTAATTGCTTGATCAGGTAAATACGCCCCCGCGGGCTGTCCCGCTCATCCCTGGAGTCCAGGTATGTGGGGCAGGTCGCCAGGCAAAAACCGCAGTGAACACAGGCGCTGGTCAGGTCCCGCGCGGTATCGCCTGCCCTGGTGCCGGCATAGACAGGATGCAACTCTACATGCATACAGGTGCTCCTACAGCCAGCTGTACAGGCGACCGGGATTGAGAATGCCATCCGGGTCGAAGGAATGTTTAAGCCGCTGTTGCAGACGCTGCTCCACGGCACTCAGCGGCGAGCGTACCTCGCCACTGCGATCGCCGCCGCGGAACAGGGCGACATGGCCCCCCCCGGCACGGGCTGTTTCGCGCAGTAACGCCTCATCGTGATCGCCGCGTAGCCAGCGCTGCGCGCCGCACCAGTCGATCAAGGTGCTCCCCATAGCGGGATCTGCAGGCGCAGTGGGCTTTATGGAAAAACGCCACAGTGGTGCGTCTCCGGCAAAGAAGGGCAGGGACATCTCGCGCAGTTTGGCCCAGCTGGGGTCGTCCGTGGCCAGCATTTCACCTCCCCATTGTTTCGCAGTGTGCCGCACAGCCGCGGCGGTCCCCGCGAGGCGCAGGTATAAGCGGCCGTCTACCCAGAATGCGCCGTAAAGGGGCTTGGGTTGTCCGGCCCGTTGATTCATGGCCACAACGGCTTCTTGCGCCGTCATTTCATAGCTTAAACTGAGGCTGTACTCATGCCGGGGCAGTACCTTGAGGCTGATCTCGCTCAGTACGCCCAGTGTGCCCAGTGCGCCGGCCTGCAGCCTCGAGACATCGTAACCCGCCACGTTTTTGATTACCTTGCCGCCGAAATTGAGCAACTCGCCCTTGCCATTGATCAACTGAACGCCCAGTACCATGTCGCGCACGGAGCCGCTCCAGGGTCTCGCCGGGCCGGACAGGTTGCTCGCCAGAGTGCCGCCCAGTGTGGCCTTGCCATCGAGCAGGGGAGGGTCGAAGGACAGCATTTGCCCTTGCTCATGCAGAATATCGGTTAGCTGCGCTAGTGGTGTACCCGCCCGGGCAGTGATTACCAACTCGCCCGGGTGGTATTCGACGATGCCGGTGTGCCCCGACACATCCAGTTCTTGCGCCTCACAATCACGTCCTATCAGGTGCCGTTTACTGCCGCCTGCGCTGATATACAAAGGCTGCCGCGCGCTGCGCGCCGCGGTGATCGCCGCAATGATTTGCGGGCTCAGGTCCGCAGGGCTGTCGCTAGTCATGTTGATGCCTGGAGGGTAGGGCCCGGTATTCCTGGCAGCGTTTGAGAATCGGTATGCCCTTGCCTGGATTCAGGGTGAGTGCGGGATCGAATGCGTGTTTTATGTCTTCAAATTGCAATAACTCCGCTGAACTGAACTGGCAGGGCATCTGGCGCAGTTTTTCCAGGCCCACACCGTGTTCGCCGGTGATGCAGCCGCCCACCTGCACGGATAGCTCCAGTATCTTGCTACCAAACTCCTCAGCTTTGCGCACCTCCTTAGGATCGCTGGCATCGAACAGTATCAGTGGGTGCAGGTTGCCGTCGCCCGCGTGAAACACATTGGCGACCCGCAGATTGTATTCCCTGGACAGGCGGGAAATCTCATTCAGTACCCGCGACACCTGGCCGCGAGGAATGGTACCGTCCATACAGAGGTAATCCGGAGCCAATCGGCCCACAGCGGGAAAGGCCGATTTGCGGCCCTTCCATAACAGCGCGCGCTCTGTGTCATTTTGTGAAACCTTGAGAGAGCTCGCTCCCAACTCTATGAACAGACGCTCTATTTTCGCAGTATGTTCCGCTACTTCCTCAAAGGTGCCGTCGACTTCGCACAGCAGCACAGCCTCGGCCTCCCTGGGATAGCCCGCCTGAGCGAAGTCTTCAGCCGCCTGTATCGCCAGTTTGTCCATCATTTCCAGGCCCGCGGGGATAATACCGGCGGCGATAACAGCGCTCACTGCATCGCCTGCCGCGGTTACCGTATCGAAGCCGGCCATCACCACCCGGGCGACCTCAGGGCAGGGCAGCAGGCGCACGGTGACTTCGGTTACTACCCCGAGCAAGCCTTCTGAACCGGTGAGCAAGGCCATCAGGTCGTAGCCCGGGCTATCCAGCCCCTGGCTGCCGACGGTGAGTGGCTCGCCCTCCACCGTGAGCAACTCCAGGGACAACAGATTGTGCACTGTGAGCCCGTATTTCAGACAGTGCACACCGCCGGCGTTTTCCGCCACGTTGCCACCAATGCTGCAAGCGATCTGGGAAGAGGGGTCGGGGGCGTAATACAGGCCATGGCGCGCCGCCGCATCGGAGATCGATAAGTTACTCACACCCGGTTGCACCCGGGCGGTGCGGGCCAGGGGGTCGATATCCACAATGCGGTCCAATTTGCTCAGGCTCAGCAGCACCCCTTCCGGGTGTGGCATGGCTCCAGCGCAAAGGCCGGTTCCTGAACCCCGGGCAACGACCGGTACACCCAATTGGTGACAAATGCGCAGCACATCCTGCACCTGCCCGGTGCTTACCGGCAGCACCACCAGCAGCGGCAATTCACGGTAGAGCGCCAGCCCGTCGCATTCGAAAGGCCGTTGGGACTCCGGCTCTTCCACGATGCAGTCTGGCGGCAATACCTGCCGCAGACGGCGCCCGAGTTCGGCGTGTTGGATAGCCCCCAGCGTTTTCAATCAATCGTCTCCGCTATCGTGTGGCGAGCATGAAAAGGTCTTACGGAACCGGGTTTATACGGTCTCACAGACAAAAATGGGGATATCCCGATCGGTACGGGCCCGATAGTCAGCGTACGGCGCATAGTGGCTGTCACAGATTGGCCACATATCCGTTTTTTCTTCAGCCGTGGCCAGACGAGCGCGCAAGGTCATTTCCCTACCGCGGTGTCTCACTTTGAGATCCGGGTTTTTGGCGATATTGTAGTACCACACCGGATTCTTTGGCGCCCCGCCCAGGGAGGCGACCAGCAGCACTCCGTCGTTATACGGTACATACATCAGTGGCATCGTGATGCTTCGCCCTGACTTTGCTCCCGTCATCGTGACAAAGCACACTTCATCGCCCATCAAGGTATTGAACATCTTGCCCCGTGTGACGCGGTTGAGAAAGATGTGGCTGCGGGACATGGTTTTCATAAACCACTTGGGCGGGTTAAATTGTTTTTTTTCGGCAGACTCTTGGTCGCTCATCGGGTTGCTCCGGAGGTTAGACGTATCACCACCTATTATGCGGCATTGCACGGTTTATACAATCCGATACTGAAAAGCTGGCCGAGCCGGCACAACTATCGATACACGCGCCAACGCTGCGTCAGCGGGAGTTTTCTGGACTTTTCCGCAGTATATAATTGACTTGATGCCGCCAGTTGCAACTATAATCAGCCTGTGGAAATACCAAGCGCAGATACATGAACCAGCAGCCTTTGTGCACGCGCACTGAGCAACCTGAATTCGACAACCTGATCCAGGTGGTGAGCTCAGGAAGGTATTTACGGCTGTTGGCGCCAGACGTTCTTGACAATGTTTTGCGCCAGGGTTCTGTTATCACGCTCCCAAAAGATAGCTACCTGATTCGCGAAGGGGATGATGCCCCCCATGCAATGTACATTTTGGTAGAGGGCTCACTGGTCGTTGTGGCGAATAAGAAATTCATATTACGCCTGGACCAACCGGGGGATGTCGTTGGTGAAATATCAGTAGTTCAGTCGACCCCCAGATCCGCCGATGTGGTCGCGGAAGTGGTTTGTCGCCTGATTGCCTTTCCCGCCGAATTATTTGAAGTAGACCCACACTCGAAAGAGGCTTCAATCCTCTACGTGCTTTTCTCCCATGTTATGGCGGCAAAGTTGCGTATAACCACTGCCCAGGCGCTGATTCACAAGAATTTGCGGGTGGCTGCGTAGGGTAATGTCAGGGTGGCCATTGTCGATGCTAATGCGGCTGATAGGGCAATGATACAATCCGCGATCAGGTATTGCTGGCACGAGGCCACTGTGCTCGTGTTTGAAGATCCGGCCCAGATTATCGACTACAACGACAACCAACGGTTCGATTTAATTATCACAGACGTCTATTCCAGTGCAGACATGCGCCGTGACGGGAACTGGACATCAGCCCTTATCAAGGAGGTGCAGTTACGAGGCGCGCACGTCGTTGTTCTCAGTAAAGCTTGTCACAACCCGGATGACAGGGAAATACTGATCAATATGGGGGTCGATGACCTCATGGCCAAGCCCTGTACCCGCAACGATCTCAATCATGTCATTACCAGGGTTAAATCCTGGTACTACAAAAACCTGGAATTAGACAGGGCGGAAACCGAGGCGGAAACAGACAGGCTTACCGGCCTGGCCAACAGGCGGCGCCTCGACCAGTTCCTGAATGCGCTGGTCACAGTGTACTCGCAGGACCAGAAACCTTTTTCCCTGATCATGACGGATATCGACAATTTCAAGCATTACAACGATACCAATGGACATCAAATGGGCGACGCGGTGTTGAAGAGCGTGGCTGCGTTGCTGGTTGATAAAGTCAGGCGTGGTGATCTGGCAGCGTGTTTTGGCGGAGAGGAGTTTGTTCTGGTACTGCCTGAATGCGGTAAGTCGCGCGCCGTGGAACTGGCTGAAATTCTGCGCGAAACCGTGGAGGCGGCTGTTTTTCCCTTTCAGGAAAAACAACCTGGTTCCAATGTAACCATTACAATGGGCGTGGCGACCTTTCCCCATGACGCCGTGGAATTGGACGCGCTGTTGAAAAAAGCAGATGACTGTCTGTATGAGGGTAAACGAAAGGGGAAGAATATAGTGGTTGCCGCTCTGCGGCAGTAGTCGCCGGGGAGCCTGTTGTATGAAGTTAATCTACACCCATCCCAATAGTATCGTGGTGGCTCAGGCGCGCAGCACGCTAGAGTTCGCGGGCATGAGGTGCACATTGCGCAATGAATATGCGTCGGGGGCGATAGGTGTACTGGCACCGATTGATACCTGGCCTGAGCTATGGGTTACAAATGACAGGGACTTCGAGAGGGCGACGCTGCTGCTGGAGAAATCTAACGCCGGGATTAAAGAAGCCGACTGGAAGTGTCAGCTATGCGGTAGTCTTAGCCCGGCCACGTTCGAGTTCTGCTGGCACTGTGCGGGTGACAGGCGAGCAGTATAAAAGCTTCTCGTGTGCATTACCTGGATGTGAGGCGGCCCCGGCACGCATTGTTAAGGTGTGGCTGGTTGCCAACAGTATCTTCCAGCGAAACCAGGGCGAGTACAACCGGCAGAGTCGAGCCGTGCTCAAGACGCGTAGCGCATGGCAATCTCTGTTAACCTGAGGGCGTGCTTCTCCATTCGCAACAAGGTGCTGAGTGAGAGATCAACTTGCTGTAAACCGACAGCACGCTGGTGCGGATCGTGCAAACCCACAGCCCTGCCGACGTTAAACAAAAGCCATTCCACCCAGGCAGCCTGAATCGCGTCCGCGACAGCTGGAATCTCATCGGCGACAATTCTTCCGCCGGCGTCCAGATAGGCCTCGATAAAGGTCACGAACGGCGCCGTTTTGAAGTTCGCCGTGATACCTCCCCAATCCAGGGCTTCGAGCAGCAACTCATAGGTCGGATTGAGTCGCCGGGCGGATTCCCAGTCAATGAGCAATGGTTGGCCCGCCTCATCCCACAATACGTTCTTGTGGTCCAGGTCGCCGTGGCTGACTACCTGATCCTGCTGCAACACAGACAAGGCCGGCGCCTGCAGTACTACAATCTCGAGCAGGTCATCCAACCGCGCCTCGAGTAGCTGGCTGTCACGCACATTGCGCTGACGAGCCAATTGCACCAGGTCGATCACCCGTTCGGCGGTCAGCGGTGATGCCGGCACATCGCACAACTCGGGCACGCGAATATCACTGCGATGAATACGCGCAAGAATACCTGACACGGTGGTCGCGTGCTTTTTCTCGATGCCATTCTTATCGCAGGCAATGGCTTCAGTCCACGGGTACACCAGATATCCCACCCCGTCGAGTAACTGCAGGTGTTGCCGGGCACTCGCCAGTGAATACAGCGCGGGCACCCCATGTTCAGAAAATTCGCGCGCCGTTATCTCAGTGGCATTGATTCGTTCGACAGTGGCCGCATCCCGCATGTCGAGATCGTCTGCCAGTTGCTTGATCGCGAAGCGTCCGCAATTCGTATTGAGTTGCCACATTCGATGATGAAAGCCTCCCCCCACCTGGCCAAGACTGCCCCTGGGGCTCCCCAGGTCCAGGAGTTCACAGAGCTGGTGAATATGGGCAGGGTTGTCCGAGAGCGCAGTTATCATGGGTGTGGGGCCGCCGCTGATTGCCTGGGAACCCCCGCTATTCGTACGTACAGAGGTAAGCCGTTTCGACCGGTGCCGTCAGGTCGAAGCTCAAGTATTGTACATAGAAAAGGGGTGCTGTGAAGTGCAGGGTACTTGATTCCCCTTCGGGGTCGCTTCGTGTCATCCATTGAAGAAGCCACCTGATCAAGTCCATCGCCGCCATTGATGACCTGTCCATTTATGCAACGGCCGTGAGCATTTATCGCCATTTTGGTCACAAATTAATAGGTATAGTCTTTCTTTCAACTGCTGGAAAACACCAGCTTGTCTTTCGAAATCCATTAATCCAGGTGACTATCATGGCTATTATTATTTCAATCTACTCCGCTATCCTCGCTGTGGGTGTATGGCAACAAAATCAAAATGACCAGGGGAATCAATGCAAACAGGGGTGCTGACAAGATAATCGACCCGGGTCGATGACCGGGCGAAGAATACCTGCAAGCGCCACGCACAGGCCCCTTTTGGCCCGTTATGTTCAGTCGTAGACAACGCGTATGAGCTTGCTGCCGTCAGTGTGTTCGAACTTTCGGCCGTAGATATCCAGGGAGGTTGTTTCCTCGTAGCTCATATCATCGCCGGATATCTTCAGAGTCATACGGAAGGCCGTTGTTTTTGCCTTTTCCAGCATGAAGGGTGACTGCACAATACCGAATGTTTCACTGCCGGCGGTCGCCTCAACCTCGAATAGGGTTTCATCGCCATTTTGTACCAGTTTGCCGCCGGCCAGCAGGCAGACCGCTCGCGGGATGGACAGGGAGTGTATGATCATCCCGGTACTGGGCTCGTATATCCAGTGACCGATCTGGTCGTGGAAGATCTTACCGTTATTGCGCTTGCGCACCAGCTGGTGGTATCTCACCGTAACCAGGTTCTGCTCTTCAGCATTCTCCGCAGCCCCCGAGGGAATAAAGGTAATCTCGTCAAAGTAGGCGTGCTTGTCTTGACCATCGGGCTCAGGCGCCACATCCAGGCCCTTCTCGCCTCGCCAGGTGCCAATCAGTTGATACAAGGGGCCGTAGTCAACACCGTTGATAGTTGTACTCACCAAATTCTCCTATAAATTGACACTGCCTGCCAAAAATATCACCGTTCATTGGCAGGGGTTTTTGGGGCGGGCAATGCGATGCAACACAACCCCAATGAGGACATCCTGGGCTATTATAGAAGCAAGTTAGTCTTTGCTCCAGCATCGTGTTTCCGTGGGGTTTTATGAGCTCGCGTAGAATGTCCCCCTGTCCCGGGTAGCGCCATTTCCATTGCTCAAATTCATCCACGTGCAGGTAAAAAGCCTGGCGATCAGGCTCTATAGTCGGCGACTATGGAGCCTTTGTCGGCGATGTCACGCTCGTGGGAAGCATCTCGCCAGGTCTCCTTTATGGCGGCCTCATACCATTCGCGCATGGCGGAAAAATCTATCATAAGTGCCTGGTAGCTTTGCGCAGGCTCTGAAAGTGGTAATTGATAAGATGCCAGCCGAAATACCACCGGGGAGAAAAAAGCGTCAACAGCGGTAAATTCCGCGCCCGCCAAAAATGGCCCACCGAATTGACGCAGGCCATCGCACCACAGTTCGTTAATACGCGCCAGATCTTTCTCCAGAGCGGGGCTGGTGTTGTGTAGCGAGACTCGCTGACCACAGGTCATGCTGCACTCGTTACGCAGGGCGCTAAACCCTGAATGCATTTCCGCACTGGCGCAGCGAGCCCAGGCACGAGCGGTTTTGCTCCGGGGCCAGACGTTCGGGTAGGCCTCCGCCAGATACTCGGTGATTGCCAGGGAGTCCCACACGATTTGCTGACCGTCGATCAGGCACGGCACTTGCGCTGTGGGGCTGAATTGATGAAATTCATCCCAGTTGCCACTGTCGGAAAAAGGATGCAGCACTTCATTAAACGGGATTTCCAGCGCGCGCATTAAGACCCAGGGGCGCAACGACCAGGAAGAGTAGTTTTTGTTGGCGATGTGAAGGCTGTACATAGAAAATCCTTGTTGTAAGCTGTCGGTGTTCCCCCCAAGGTAAAATCCCTGCCAGATGCCGGGGGGCAATTGCCCATGCGGCAAGACATCGCTGATTTTGACACAAAATGAGCAGGCCATATACTTGCAGGGAAGTTAATGCAGGCTGTTGAGGGGCCTTTACCCTCAGGTGTCACACTTACAGCCGGAGTGCTAATTATGACAACAGACTACACACTGTATGGCGGTGAACTTTCATTGTTCACTGGCAAAGCCCGCGCCTATATGCGCTACAAGGGGCTGGACTGGCAAGAACAAATGGCGACCAGGGCGGTGTACCGCGACATCATCGTGCCCCAGGTGGGTGCGCCCATTGTGCCGGTGCTGGAAACCGCGGGCGGTGAATATGTACAGGACACCACCGATATTATCGATTTTCTGGAAGCCCGGCATCCCCAGGCGTCTGTTTATCCTTCAGCGCCCCTGCAAAAACTGGTAGCCCTGCTGCTGGAGCTCTACGGTGACGAGTGGCTGGTGATACCCGCGATGCATTACCGCTGGAGCGTGGTGGATCAGCAGTATGACTTTATCATGTCCGAGTTCGGCAAGATGAGCGCCCCGGAGGCGTCGCTTGAAGAACAGGTGGCCATTGGCGAGAAAACCTCCGCGCCTTTTCGGGGCATGATAGGGGTTCTGGGTATCTCCGCTGAAACTATTCCCGGGATCGAGCAGGCTTACCGCGAGTTCCTGACACAGCTGGACCGGCACTTTTCCCAATACGATTTTTTACTGGGTTCCCGCCCCTGCATTGGGGATTTTGGCTTAGTGGGTCCGCTGTACGCCCACCTGGGCCGTGATCCGGTACCGAAGGCCCTGATGCAGGAATTGGCGCCCAATGTCTACGCCTGGGTAGAGCGGATGAACAACCCGGTTCCCCTATCCGGTGAGTTTCTGCCGGATGACCAGATTCCCGACACGCTGTTACCCATACTACAGACCCAGTGCCGGGACCAGCTGCCCGACGTACTGGACGTCATTGAGCACAACGCCGCGTGGTTGGCACAGAATCCGGGGGGAAATTTGCCGCGCGTACTGGGCATGCACCCATTTACCAGTGGCGAGGCAGCAGGTCAGCGCTTTATTTCCAGCTATGCCCAGTGGATGTTCCAGCGCCCGCTGGAGTTCTACCAACAGCTTTCCGGGACGAACCGGCAGCGCGCCGATGACCTGCTGCGATCAATCGGCGGTTTCGATGCATTGAATACGAAGATAAACCACCGGGTGAAGCGTCAACGGGGGCAATTGGAACTGGTGGAAGACAAGGCATGAACAGGGCGCGCGGCCTTACAGCTGGTTTTCGATGGGCAGCAGGCCGTAGAATCGCGCCATGAATCGTCGTCCCCAGCTGGCCTGCGGGGACTTTGCCAGCACTTCCCGTTGACCGCCATACTGGTAGGTCCACCGCAGCGCGCCGCGCTCGTCCAGGTCCACTTTATAGGCCACACGGTTGAGCCCGTTAAATATCAGCTCGGCCAGGCCTGACGCCGCATAGTCCGACTCAATGAATATGCCCATTTCGCTATTGATCAGCAGTGAGCGCGGGTCAAAGTTGAGCGAACCGACGAAAATCGTTTCGCGATCAATAATCGATGCTTTCGAGTGCAGTGTGACCATCTCGGGATTATGCCCCCAGGCGTTGTCGCCTCCTTCTCGCTCGGCGCGAATCTCCCAGAATTCCACACCGGCCTGCAACAAGCGTTTGCGATATCGCCTGTAGCCGGAGTACACCGCCACATGATTGGTGGATGCCAGTGAATTGGTGACAATCACAATTCTGATATCTTTGGCCCGTAACTCCTCAATCAATCGAGTGCCCGATTCCTGCGGTATGAAATAGGGCGTGACAAGAATGATTTCGCTGCTCGCCGCGCGAAACCTGCGGGCTATTTCTCGCGCTATCGTCGCCAACTCTACATCACCTATGGCATTCTCCAGCTTTTCGGGAGTGTCGGTTACCATGGTGACCATGGCCGGGATAGGGGTCCTTTTTCCTTCCTTTAAATCGCGTAAAAGAGAGCTGTTCATGGCCTGGCTGTATATCCCATGCTCGCCTATATCCACCTGTGTATCGACGTACTGGCGCCATTCATCCAGCTTCTGTGAGTCCACTTTTACCCCGAAAGCCTCCATGGGAACAGACAGGTCGCTGTTCCAGAAAATGTCGAAGCCCGCGCTCACTTCGTCCACCACGGGTCCCAGGGCCATCACCTCGTAGTCATCGAACTCGACATCCTGGTTGAGCTCGAAATACTCCTCACCGATATTGCGACCGCCGACAATGGTAAAGGCGTTGTCTACCGTGAAGGACTTGTTGTGCATACGCCGATTGACCCGCTTGAAATCAACCAGGTAGCTCCAGTATTTGAAACTCTGCCGCGACAGGGGGTTGAACAGCCGCACCTGGATATTGGGGTGGGAGTTGAGCAGGCTGAAAGCCTGGTCCACGCCGGGAGAAAATATGTCGTCGACCAGCAATCGCACCCTGACCCCGCGGTCGGCTGCACGCAACATCTTTCCGGTGAACAGTGCCCCGGCCCTGTCCTTCTTTACGATGAAATACTGGGCGTCGATGGTGCGTTGCGCCAGCTCCATGAGTCTCAGGCGCGCGCCCAACGCGTCGACCCCATCCGGTAGCCCGATAACGCCGGATAGTGCACCGTGCTTTTGTTCCCAGTTTGCGTCCGCTGCTCCGAGGCGGGTGTCACTACTGGGGGGCAGGGCGCTGCTGGCTACTTTGGGGTAGTCAAAAGGGACACTGGCGCAGGACGCCAGGGTCAGCAGCGCGGCGGCAAAAAATAGCCTGCTTGTCATGTAGGGCGAGTTGATGATATTCCCCTGATCAGTAGCGGAAGGATTCCCGCCAGCGTTGGTAAACGGTTTGCCACACAGGGCCCTGCTTGAGTGCGACTTCGGTTTCGAAGTAATGGTTCATTCGCTTCAGGTCGGTGGCATTGTCCTTGATCGCGGCGCCGACCAGAAAGTCGGTGAAATCCTCCGCCATCATCTCGCCCTCGCGGTAATAGTAGGCGTAAACGCCCATGGCGTGGGCCACAGACACCGCTTCGGCGGTGGACATCACGGCTGAAGCCAGGCGATCTGTGCTGCGCCCGTCCAGGGATTGGCCGTTGCGTAATTCATGGAATATGGTGACCAGAACCCGCACGATCTCCTCATTCGGCCTTACATCCACGCCGGATGCCTTTAGCAATTTTTCCGACTCACGCAGCACCACGGTGATCTCGTCATCTACCTTGGCGATGGGGCGTATGGTTTCAAAATTCATGCGCCGCTTGAGGGCGGAGCTCATTTCGTTGACGCCCTGGTCGGTGGTATTGGATGTGCCGACCAGGTTGAAACCCTCACGGGCGTACAATATGGAATCCTCTCCACAGAGCTCGGGAATCGGGATGGAGCGCTCCGACATGATGGACAGCAGCGCGTCTTGCAGGGCGGGAGAAGAGCGGGCGATTTCCTCGTAGCGCACCAGTATGCCGGCTTCCATGCCGCGATAAATCGGGCCGGGTATCAGCGCCTCAAGGCAGGGGCCCTTGCGTTCTAGCAGGGCTGTGTTCCAGCTATAGAGTAATTGCTGCACTGTCTCCACGGCGCCACCCTGGATAACCAGCGTGGAGTTGTCGGATATCGCGGCGCAGATCAGTTCCGATAGCCAGGACTTGGCGGTGCCTGGCTCGCCCACCAGCATGGCCCCGCGCTGGGTGGCCAGGGAAACAATAACCCGGGTTACAATTTCACTGGGTGCGACAAATTTTGCAGAGCTACCCTGGTCCGCATCGCCCAGGACAAAGGCCTCCACCCCTTTGGGTGACAAGCACCAACCCGGTGGCCGGGGATAGGGATCGGCTGCGCGCAGGGCCGCCAGTTCATCGGCGTAGTAAATTTCCGCTGGTAGTCGCTGGGCGTTCTTGTTGATGGGCGCCATCACCAGGCTCCTCGTTTTTCCGGCGCCATTCGATCGGCGGGCAGCACGCGCGGCAATTCATCCAGGGGTATAACGCCGTCGATAACATGATTCAGGGCGCTGTCTCGCATGGTGGTCAAACCCGAATCAAGGGCGATGGAGCGCAGTTGTGCCACCGGGTATTGCAGTGAGATGGCGTGACGAATCTCGGTGTTCACCTGCATGTATTCAACCACGGCGACACGGCCTTTGGTGCCGCGGCCATTACAGACCTCGCAGCCCCGGCCCACATAACAGCGAAAACTGGCGGGAGTTCCCTCTGGAAACAACTCCTCGAGGATGGCCGGGTCGGGGGTCGCTTCGGTTTTACACTTCGGGCAGATGCGTTTGGCCAGCTTCTGCGCAATGACGCCCATCAGCTCACTGGCCACTGAGTTGGCGTGAACGTTTAAGTCGTATATTCGCTGCAGGGCGTCTACAGCGTCATTGCTGTGCAGTGTAGACAGGACGACATGGCCGGTCTGGGATGCCCGAATCGCCTCCACCGCGGTTTCAGTATCGCGAATTTCTCCCACCAGTATCACATCCGGGTCCAGGCGCACGAAGGAGCGCATGCCGTCGGCGAAATTGAAGCCGATATCCGGGCGCGCCCGGGTTTGCATAATGCCCTCCATCGAGTACTCGATGGGGTCTTCGATGGTCAGGACCTTGCGCCTGCCATCCTTGGCCAACTCCGACAGGCCCGCGTAAAGGGTGGTGGACTTGCCTGAGCCTGTGGGGCCTACGACCAGCACCAGGCCGGAGGGGTTGTCCAGCAGCCGCCGATAGTGTCGCATCACCATTTGATTCATGCCCAGGTCTTCGATGTCGACGATATTACCCGACTGGGGCAGCAGCCTGATAACAACGGCCTCACCATGTAATGAAGGTTGAACCTGGATACGTAAATCATAGCCGATACCACCGGCGACCAGTTGCGAGCGCCCGCCCTGGGGCAGGCGTTTTTCCGCGATATCCATCTCGCCACGAATTTTGATCACGTTGATCAGCCCCTTCGTTTCCTGCGATGACAGGGCGTAATGGGTGATATCGTGCAGGTCACCGTCCACCCGCAAGCGGATACGGGTGCGTTTTTTGTATTGCTCGATATGCAGGTCACTGGCGCCCTCGCTTACCGCGTCCAGCAGGAGAGCGTCGCACAGGGTGATCAGGTGCGCTTCTATCCGCGTTCGTTCCCGCTTGCTGATATCGGGCTCGCCTTTCTGCTCGTCTTCTTCTTCGGGTTTTTTTCCCCACAACTGTTTCGCATCCCCTTGCAGGGAAAGTTCAACCGTGGTCCACAGGCGCTTGAAATCGTTGGGGGTCACCAGAACCTTGAGCACCCTGTCATAGGGGTACATATGAAAAATGTCTTCCACAGAGCTGTCCGGATCATCTGTCGCCACATGCAGGCTGTGGTCCTCCACCCGCAGCGGAACCAGATGGTGCCCATCCAGAAAGCTGCGCGAAAACCGCTCCATGAGTAGCGGTTGCACCGTGGGCAGCAGTTCATCGATAGGCGCGAAAGACATCCCGTTCTCTTCCGCCAGGCGGCGATACAGTGTCGTGTCTTCCATGTTGAGTTTGTCGCGAAGCACTTTGATGACGGGCAGTTTTTTCTGGTGGGCGATTCTGCGCGCCTCGGACAGCATCACCTGGTCTACCATGCCCATGTCGAGCAGCGTCATGCCGGTGTCGCGGGAAAAGTCCACCAGGGCCAGTTCCTTGCGCAGCGTGGTTCCCAACTCTGTAATCTCATAGCGGGTAAGGATGTGGGTGCTGTTCTCTCCCTGCTCCAGGGCGATTAGTCGACCGCCTGTGGCCAGTTGCTCCAGTAAGTGTGTTTTGTTGATAACCCGGGGGCTGGAAACCAGGATGCGATCATAAGGCCCCAGGTCACTGGCGCCCGCGCTGCCATCGCTCTCTCGCAGCACCAGATTGGCCAGGCCCAGTTTATTGAAGCGGCCCTGGGCGAGCCTGGCTATCGAGGGATTGTTTTCCATGGTGACCACCTGGGCCGCCAGCTTGCACAACAGCGCCGCCACATAGCCGGCGCCAGTGCCCACCTGCAGCACCTTGTGCTGCGGCTGGACGTCTGTGTGGTTGAGGATTTCCGACACCGCATTGGTGGGGGGAATACTGCGCCCCAACACCAGGTTGGAATCGCTCATCTCAATGAAATGATCCTGGGGCAGGGCGCGCATGGCGCCGATAATGCGCTTGGTGGCCGGGTCTTTGCTGTCATACATGCGGGTCAAAACCTACAACGGTGGAAAGCCTGTGCACAAGAATATGCGTTGTTTGCGCGCGTTCGGTGTTGAGGCAGATCAAGAAATGCGTGGATGTAAAATGACAGGCATCGAGGTGTAGCCGTGGACGAAGGTTGATAGTGTCCGCTGTACATCCCCGACAACTTCCACGCGTTCAAAACGCCGCAGAATTTCTTCCCAGAGAATATGGAGTTGCAGCTCGGCCAGCCGGTTTCCCATGCAGCGATGAATGCCAAAACCAAAGGCCAGGTGCTTGCGCACATCCGGGCGCTCTATATCGTAGTTGTCCGGGTTGTCGAAGGCGCGTTCGTCACGATTGCCCGATATGTACCACATAACCACTTTGTCCCCGGCTTTGATCATCTGCCCGCCGAGCTGCGTATCGACTTTAGCGGTGCGGCGCATATGTGCCAGGGGAGTCTGCCAGCGGATGGTCTCCGCCACCATGGAGGGAATCAGGGCATGCTTGGCTGTGAGTTGCTGGAACTGCTCGGGGTTATTGTGCAGTGCCAGTACACTGGCCGACATGGTGCTGCGCGTGGTGTCGTTGCCACCGACAATGAGCAGGACCAGGTTCCCGAGGTACTCCATCGGCTCCATATTTTTTGTGGACTCGCCGTGCGCCAGCATGGAGATCAGGTCGTTGCTCGGGGGTGCGTTCACTCGCTCGTTCCACAAGCCGGTGAAATACTCCAGGCAGCCGAGCATTTCCTGCTGGCGGTGCTCGTCACTGTCGATCAGGCCCATACCGGGTAGGGCGGTGGATACGTCTGACCAGTAGGTGAGTTTATGGCGTTCTTCGAAGGGGAAATCAAACAGGGTGGCCAGCATGCGGGTGGTCAGTTCGATGGAGACTTTTTCTGTCCAGTCGAATGTTTCTCCCACGGGCAGGTGCTCGAGCACGTCTATAGTGCGCTCCCGAATAATGGGCTCGAAGTTCTTCAGGTTCGCAGGGCCGGTGACCGGGCTGACGACTTTGCGCTGCTCATCGTGTTTTGGCCGATCCATGGCGATAAACATGGGCAGTTCGAAGCCCTCCATGGGGTCACTAATCAGTATCGTGGGCTCGGATGAAAACACCTCGTGCGAGGTATCGACATACATGATGTCTTTGTAGCGCGTAATCGACCAATAGGGGCCGTGGAAGCTGTCCGGGCAATAATGCACGGGTGCCTCATCGCGCAGGCGCTTGAACCACTGCCCCTGCTTGTCGTGAGCAAACAGGAAGGGGTTTGCCACGTCAAACGTCTCCAGTGGCACATCGTACGGGTTTTGCTTAACCTGGTCTTCGCTATAGTCTGGACTGACAGTGCTCATGGCGATGGCTCACACCTCATATTGGTTGCAAGAAGTCTAAGCCATCGTGTTGGATATAGCCATGCTACGCCAATACACCGGAGCGGATCTTTCGGCCCTACACAGAATATGGCTGTTTCCGGACAGGCACTGGCTAAAGGGCATATAATCCTATCCTCTGTTTGACAACGCACTGAACAAAAAGGCCAGGATATGACTGCAGCGGAAACGACTACCCCCCCCTATGTGCTCGAAGAGTTGTCGGGGCATGTACTGTGGTTGACCCTGAACCGGCCCAAACAGCGCAACCCGCTGTCCAGCCATATGATCGCAGCGCTTAAAACGGCGATCGACGCGGCCAACGACAACCCACAGGTGCGCGTTATCGTCATTACGGGTTCCGGCCCGGTATTTTCCGCAGGTCATGATTTACGCGAGATGGGTCGGGCCGAAGGGGAGAATAAGGAGGCGCGGGAGGCGCGGGTCGCGCAAATCCTGCTGGATTGCTCAAAGATGATGCTGGGTATTGTGCACTCGCCCAAGGCGATTATAGCCTCGGCGCAGGCGACTGCCACGGCGGCGGGTTGTCAGTTGGTGTCGGCCTGTGATCTGGCCATTGCCAGTGAAGATGCAAAATTCTGCACGCCGGGCGTCAACATCGGCATTTTCTGTACTACCCCACTGGTCGGGGTGGGGCGCAATATCCACCGTAAACACGCTATGGAAATGGCACTGACAGGCGATTTGTTCTCCGCTGAGGATGCGGTGCGCTTCGGCTTGATTAATCGCGCGGTACCGGCCGATGAGTTACGCACTGCCACGGAACAACTCGCACAAAAGATCGCATCCAGGTCGGCGCAGGGCATTCGCTCCGGCAAAGAGGCCTTCTACAGGCAGATCGACAAGCCGATAGAGGAGGCGTTCGAGTACGCCAACAAGGTCATGCTGGATTCGATAACCTCAGGGGGAGCGGATGCGGCGGAGGGCACCCGGGCCTTTTTGGAGAAGAGAGCGCCGCAATGGGGCGATGCCTGAGCATAAAATGGCCACAAATGACTATTCTCTGGTGCCAATTGCCAGTCGAGTCTTATAAAGACTAGGTAAAATACCCCATTATGTGCTTTATTTAATTAGTTGATTTGTCCGAATAAATTCGGACCTACAAAGTGCCATGAATTCAAAATGCGCGTTTCCGGATGCGCACTAATTAGTCAGGATTAGTTGAGATAAGGGAGAAGATTATGACAGCGATACAGGAAAATTTGCAGAACGAAACCGCCACCCTGTTGAGAGCTCAATTTGATCGGCAGCGGGCCTGCTATTTTGCCGACCCGGTGCCCGATTTCAAGCAGCGCAAGGAAGATCTGCTTAATCTGAAGCGCATGATCAACGAAAACCTTGAGGAGATCATCGCCGCGATCAGTGAGGATTACGGTAATCGCTCTCGCCATGAAACCCAGTTTGCCGAAATAATCACGTCTACAGATGGCATCAATGACATCATCAAGCATTTGAAAAAGTGGATGAAGGTGCAGAAGCGGCATGTGGATATCAGCATGTTTGCCGGGGGCAAGAACCGTGTCATTCCCCAGCCACTGGGCATTGTGGGCATAATCGTTCCCTGGAATTTTCCGATTAACCTGAGTTTCCTGCCGCTGGCGTCTGCTTTTGCCGCGGGTAACCGGGCAATGGTGAAAATGTCCGAGAATTCTATTGCCCTGACGCGCTTGCTGAAGTCGATATCGAGTCGCTATTTGCCGGAGGATAAGCTGATGTTCTTCGAAGAAACCGGTGGCGTCGGCATCGAGTTCTCGCAGATTCCTTTTGACCTTCTGGTATTCACCGGCTCCGGACAGACCGGGCGCTCTGTCATGGCGTCCGCCGCCAAAAACCTGACCCCGGTGGTGCTGGAACTCGGCGGTAAGGCCCCCGCGGTTATAGATCCGGCTTATCCACTGGTAAAGGCGGTAGGGCGCATCATGTTCGTCAAGCAGTTCAACACCGGACAGATTTGTACCAACGTGGACTATGTCTTCGTGCATGAATCCCAGCGGGACGCTTTTGTCCAGGCCACCAAAGACTATGTGGCCAAACACTGCCCGGATATCAACAGCGTGGATTACACCGCTATTATCGATGACCGCTCGGTGCAGCGCCTGGCCGCCACGTTGGAAGATGCCCGGGACAAGGGCGCTACGGTGATCAACCTGTCCCCCGGGCAGGACATCAATTATGAGACGCGCAAGTTTCCCCTGCACCTGGTCCTCGATACTACCGAGGACATGACCATTCGCAACCGCGAAACCTTTGGTCCCCTGCTGATGGTGCTGACCTACAAAGAGCCGGCGGAGGTGGTGGACTATGTCAATGCCCGCGACCGCCCATTGGCATTCTACCCATTCACTAACGATAGCAAGCTGTGCAGCATGTATATCGACCACATCATGTCCGGCGGGGTCACGGTTAACGACGCGCTGTTCCACGTCGCCCAGCACGACATACCCTTTGGCGGAGTGGGCCCCAGTGGTATGGGCCATTATCACGGTTATGAGGGGTTTGTGACCTTCTCCAAGCTGCGGCCGGTGCACTACCAGGCGGGTTTTTCCACCATGCAGTTCCTGCGGCCGCCCTATGGTAAGTTCGCCACCTGGGTGTTTAACTTGCTGGTCAAAATGAAGAGTTGAACTTTTGACGTGAGAATAACCTGCGACACTGGCTCGGCTGCCCGGTTTCGGTCAGTCGCGCCGACGTGTCCACAGGTTGTGCGATAACAGGAAAGTCGGCATTGAGGGAATAAGAATGAGATCAAGGTTGAGCATAATCCTAGCTGTCGTCATGTCTGCTGCGTTAGTGAGCGGGTGCAGTGAAAAAAATCAGAATTCTGCGCCGGATGTGGCGTCGGCACCGCCTGAAGTTTCGTCCGCATCGCCTGAAGCTGCGCCCGAACAATTACCTGATGCGGACTGGCGCCTGCACGGTCACGATGTCGGGGAACAACGTTATTCCCAACTGGACCAGATCAATCGTGACACGGTGGATAAACTCGGGCTGGCCTGGTCATTCGATATGTATACCCGTCGCGGTGTGGAGGCCACGCCACTGGTTGTCGACGGTGTCATGTTTGTCACCGGCACCTGGTCCATGGTCTATGCTCTCGACGCTGTCACGGGCGAATTGCGCTGGTTCTATAATCCCGAAGTGGACCGCTCATTCCTGGCCAAGGGCTGTTGTGACGCGGTCAATCGCGGTGTCGCCTACCACGACGGCAAGGTGATTGTGGCCACCTACGATGGCCGCCTTGTCGCCCTGCAGGCGGATGACGGCACAGTAATCTGGGACGTGCAGACAACCGATAGGAACCAGCCCTACACCATAACCGGCGCCCCTCGTATCGCAAAAAACCTGGTCATTATTGGTAACGGCGGGGCCGAGTTGGGTGTCAGGGGCTATGTCTCGGCCTATGACATCGCATCGGGCAAGATGATCTGGCGTTTTTATACGGTGCCGGGTAACCCCGCGGACGGCTTTGAAAATGAAGTGATGGCGATGGCGGCCAAAACCTGGACCGGAAAATGGTGGGAGTGGGGCGGTGGTGGCACCGTTTGGGATTCCATGGTGTACGACCCGGAACTGGACCTGCTGTATATCGGCGTGGGGAACGGCTCTCCCTGGAACGCCAGCTTGCGCAGCCCGGACGGGGGCGACAACCTGTTCCTGTCGTCCATTGTCGCCCTGCGCCCGGATACCGGTGAGTACGTGTGGCACTACCAGACCACCCCGGGTGAGACCTGGGATTACACCGCCACCCAGCATATTATCCTGGCCGACCTGCAGATCGATGGTATTGAGCGCAAGGTGCTGATGCAGGCGCCGAAGAACGGTTTCTTCTATGTGATCGACAGGCTGACCGGTGAGCTTATTTCCGCCGAGCCCTATGCACAGATGACCTGGGCGACCGCAGTCGATATGGAGAGCGGACGGCCGATCGAGACCCCCAATGCACGTGTGTTCGACGGCAAAAATATCAGCCTTCCGAGCAATGCGGGGGCACATAACTGGCCGCCCATGTCCTATAACCCCGATACCGGGCTGGTGTATCTCCCCACGATGGTATTCCCGATCACTTTCCTGCAGCCAACGCAGGACAAGGATCGCAAACCGGGGCAGGGCAAGTGGAATGTGGGCTTCGACAGAATGGGTGGTTCGCCCCCCCAAGATACCCAACCTGGGTGAAATAATCGACAGCCAGTTCAGCGGGCAATTGTTGGCCTGGGACCCGGTCAAACAGGAGGTGCGCTGGAAACCGCCTGCCGGGCGGCCCAATGGCAGCGGCACCCTGACAACCGCGGGTAACCTGGTGTTCCAGGCCGGGCAGGACCAGTTGTTCAATGCCTATGACGCGACCACCGGTGAAAGGTTGTGGTCGGCCGACCCGCAGACGACAGTCGCTTCGCCCATCACCTACCGTATCGATGGTGAGCAGTACATCGCCGTCGCGGTGGGATTTGGCGGCGGCTTTGCCGCCGAGGGCGGCCCCGTCGCCCACGACTGGAAGGTGCCCAGGATGTCCCGGGTGCTGGTGTACAAATTGGGTGGCAGCCATAAGTTGCCCCCGGTGCCGGTGGATAATCGGGTGATGCCAAAGCCCGCGCCGGTGACGAGCGATGCGGCGGTGGTGCAGCGCGGTGAAGTGGTCTACCAGCGCCAATGCTCCTACTGTCACGGCGACGGCTTTCGCACTGGCGGCCCGACACCTGACTTGCGCTGGTCAACGGCACAGGTGCATGCGCAATGGCAGGACATCGTGCGCGGTGGCACCCTCAGCAAACTGGGTATGGTGAGCTTCGCCGAATTTGTCAGCGAGGGCGATGCGGAGGCGATCCGGCAATACGTGCTGTCAGAAGCTAATCGCGTCTATAGTCTGGAAAATCCTGAACCGGTCACTTCCTCGGATTAGGCTGTAAGCTTTTTTTATCTACTCAGGCTGTTCCACCTTAGTCTAATTGCCACAGGCCCGCGACAACGTTAGTTTCAGGGGATAATCTTTCTTGAGGAAACCACACATGAATAACATTGAACTGTGGCAGAAGGCCGCAGAAGATATTTACTGGTATAAAGCGCCCACTACGGTTCTCGATAGCAGCAACCCACCCTTCTATCGCTGGTTTCCCGACGGTGTCACCAACGCCTGTTACAACGCGCTGGATATCCATGTGGAGCAGGGCAGGGGAGAGCAACTGGCTCTCATTTACGACAGCCCGGTAACAGATACCAAACGGCAGTACACCTACGCGCAGCTTCTGTCCGAGGTCGCCCGCTTCGCCGGTGTGCTGGCGGCCCAGGGCGTGACCAAAGGCGATCGCGTGTTGGTGTATATGCCCATGGTGCCGGAGGCCCTGATTGCCATGCTGGCCTGTGCCCGCCTGGGCGCCATACATTCCGTGGTGTTTGGCGGTTTTGCCAGCAACGAGTTGGCAGTGCGCATCGATGATGCAACGCCCAGGGTTATTGTGTCAGCCACTTGTGGGGTGGAGCCGGCCAGGTTGGTGGCTTACAAACCCCTGTTGGACGGTGCGATTGAACTGGCGCGGCACAAGCCCGACAGTTGCATCATCCTGCACCGGCCGATGCAGGATGCGAGCATGGTGGAGGGGAGGGACCTGGACTGGGCGCAGGCTATGGCCAGTGCGCAGCCTGCTGACTGTGTGCCGGTCAATGCCAATGATCCTCTGTATATCCTCTACACGTCCGGCACCACCGGTCGGCCCAAGGGGGTGGTGCGCGACACGGGTGGCCACATCGTGGCGCTCAAGTGGAGTATGAAGAATATCTACAATGTGGAACCCGGTGATGTTTACTGGGCCGCCTCGGACGTGGGCTGGGTCGTGGGACATTCCTACATCGTCTATGGCCCC
>PVMS01020425.1_pt1 | contig 23635 bp, 23 predicted proteins | sample 1853461 | NCBI WGS metagenome assembly PVMS01 (sample SAMN08582032, study PRJNA380276) | Marine sediment metagenome, whole genome shotgun sequencing project. | isolation source: ocean sediment barecode stripped | collected 2017 | reverse complement strand
CTCGAGCCAGGATGAGTCAGGCTGGCTCGTGCCCTCCACTGCCGGGGTATCCTCCAGCGCCTCGGCGAGGCTGCCCGGACGGTAGATCCTATCGAAGTGCCGGCTCACCTCTTCGGGGTCGTTGAACTCCTCCAGCGGAAGAAAGGGCCCCAGCCCTTCCTCGATGACAAGGACCTCTGCGCCGCGCACCGTCGCCACCGAATAGTAGGTGACTATCTCGTCGTCGACGGATTGAATGGTGGTGTCGAGCACGAGTGTATCCCCGGGACCGGCCTCGCCCATGATTCTGATGTTGCGAGCGATTCCCGCCACGGGTCGTAGAGTAAACCCATTGGCAGCCATGACGTTCCAGGCAGCGAGTTGGCCCAGGGCCTCGCCGACGATCGAGGGTGCCAGCTGCGGCCGGCGGCCCTCCCCGCAGAGAATAAAGGGATCGGAGTCGGTGATGTGCCTCACGCCCAGGGCGTGTTTGCCCGGCTCGAGCTGGAGGATTCGATCGACGAAGTGAAACACGCTTCCCGCAGGTTATGACGAAGCGGGTTGTTCCTGGCGCTCCTGCGCGCGAAGCACGAGCTTGCAGAACGTCTGGACGGTGAACAGCGTTGGGATAGCCACCACGGACATACCGTCTTTGAAGCGCTCCTCGGGTACCTCGGCAAGGTACTCCTTGAGCTGGACCATGCCCTCCTCGGTTAGCTTCCCATTCTCGGCAAAGGCCTCGTCTTCCAGCGCGCCGCGCGCTTCCTTTTCAATCTGGCCGCGGGGGATCTTGACCTTGAACTCCCGCTCCAGTCGGTAGACGAGGTCTAGGAAGTCGATCGACTCCCCACCGTAGTCGTTGATTAGACTCCCGTCGGGCTCGACTTCGGATTCGTCGATCGCGAGGACGTCGGCCACAATGACTTTGACCCTCGGATAGATGCTGCTTGTGTCCATGGCGTTGTTCAACCTCTTCTGTCGACCGCCGACGAGGCGTCAAGCCATCTTGAAGCCGCCGTCGACGTGAATGATCTGTCCGTTGATGTACTCCCCGTAGCGCGAGGCGAGAAAGCATACCAGATATGCCACTTCGGCGGCATTTCCATAGCGTTTCAGCAGGATGCGGTCGAGTGTCTCGTCCCCGGCCAGGTCCCGGACCTCGCGGCTCATCTCCGTGTCGATAACACCCGGTGCCACTGCATTGACACGGATCTTCCGTGGCGCGAGCTCCACGGCCAGGGCGCGCGTGAACGCGTTGACCGCTCCCTTGCTCGCCGCGTAGTTGGTCTGACCACGGCCACCCTTGTCGCCAGCTACGGAGCTGAGGTTGATGATCGTACCGCTGCGCTGGCGCATCATCGCCGGCACCACAGGGCGGGTGACATTGAATATCCCAAGGACGTTGGTTGCCAGGACGTCCGCTATGTCTTCGTCGCTAAAGGCTGCCAGCAGCCCGTCTCGGATCACTCCGGAGTTGTTGACGAGAATGTCGATTCGGTCCGTCCGCGAAAGCACCTCGTCCACCGCCTTTTGTGTGGCCTCGGCGTCCCGCACGTCGACCTGGAGGGCCGACACCTCGGCACCGGCTTGGTCAGCCTCCTCGCAAACGGTGTCGGCGGCTTCTCGGCTGGAGAGGAAAAAGAAGGTGACGTCGGCGCCTTCCGCGGCCAACTGCTTGACGATCTCGCGGCCGATGCCTCGGCTTCCTCCCGTAACGATCGCGGTTTTACCCTGGATTCCAGAATCGCGAAAGATCATGATCGCCTCAGCCCAGAATCGAGTAGCCCGCGTCGACGACGACGGTCTGGCCCCGGATTGCCTCGGCCTCGGGTAGGCAGAGAAGGTAGGCCACGGCCGCAACGTCCTCGGCAGTGAGCTGCCGTCCCAAAAGGTTACGCGCCTCGGACTCCGTCAGCAAGCGCTCCCGCCCCGGGAAATACTTCAGGGCATCGGTGTCGACAACGCCGGCCGAGATCGTGTTGACGGAGATTCCCGCCGGTGCCAGCTCCAGGCTGAGCGAACGCACAAGGGCCTCGAGAGCGGCCTTGGAGGCTCCTATGAAGGCGTAATCCGGAATTGCGCGGTGCGAGCCGAGGCTGGAGAGAGCCAGCACACGCGAGCCGGGTCTCATCAATGGCATTGCCTCGCGGACGAGATGGTTGAGTGCCAGAGCGTTCGTCTCCATGCACCATCGCCAGTGCTTGGTGGACATCTCGAGTGCCGGCTTGAGGACACCGCTGGCGGCATTACTGATGAGGATGTCGAGGTGGTCGAACTCGCTCTTGATGGTCTCGAACATCTCCTTGATAGATGGGGGGTCGCTGACGTCTGCCTGGATCGCGAAGGCCCGCGCCCCGAACGACTCCAACTCCTTGGTAAGCGCCTCTGCTTCGTCCGAGCTGTTGTAGTAGTTGATGCAGACCTGGCAACCCGCCTCGGCCAAGCGCTCGCAGATCGCGCGGCCGATGCCCCTGGCACCTCCCGTGACCAGAGCCGTCTTGCCTTCCAATGGTCGAGTCATATCGAGTTTCGCCTCCGCGTTCCTCTGCCGCCTACCTCGGTGGTGTCAGTGGATAGCCAGGTTTACCTGCGGGTCGGCCTTGGCGCTGTCACGCCGCTTTCCCGTGGCCTGCTGTCCCTCCTGGCTGGGATGTGTAACGTTGACAAGCACAGCCGTGAAGCTGCCGATGGAAACCTTGCCCTTGAGCTTCACCGGTCGACGCCACTCGTCTTCGGTGACCCAGATAGTAGCCTTGGCGTTGGGACTGGTTTCGAAGACCCCACCGATCCCCGCGAGGCTGGGCTCGATGACCACGGTATTGAATACTCCCGCCGGTGTCTTGATCTGCTCGCGGCCGACCACCGTGAGTCTTCCCCTGGTCACTTTCTTGCCATCGGTGACATAGAGCTCGATCTTCTGCTCGTCGTCGACCTCGAGGGTCCTGAAGGCATAGAGACCAGACAGCGGATCCTGAACCCCGGGTGGAATCTCGATCGGGTCGCGCGCCTTGCCGTTTTTTGTGTATTGCGCCAGGCCATTCTCGACGTCGAAGTGGATCTCGACTCGGCGCTCCTCTTTCCTTCCAGTTCTGCCCTGCTTCAGGTAGTGGTCGACGCGCATGTCCGGGAGCCAGACCGTCGATTCCACCAGATCGCGGACCGGATAGAGCGCTTCCACTATCGACCGGGTCCGAGCCGTGGCGCGAAAGGTGATCCGACCGTCCTCGCCGCCCTCGACTTCGAGAACAGCGCTGGCGACCCGGAGGAAACCCCAGCGCACGCTGAACTCCAACCGCTCGCCGATCAGCGAAGACGGGGTCGGTGGCGGCGGGGGCTCGGCGTCGGCCAGGACGGGAGCGCCCAGACTGAAAACGAGCAGCAGGAGGACGAGGCGAGCCAACCCGCCAGGAAACCCACGAGCGGTGCGAAAACGCGTCAACGGGCTCTCCAACCGGGAAAAGATCTGCTTGCTGTGGTCATGAATCGGGGGCACGAGATCGGTCATTTGCGGATCCCGTAGTTGGGTCCATCGGTATGTGGACCGGTAGCCTAGCACGCGGCGAGAAGCGAGCGACTTGCTGCGCAGGCCATGTGGCGTGGTAGTCCTTCGCCGAAGGGACTATTGTGATGCGAGAACCGGGTATTGCTCGGTTTCCCGTCCGGCGGCATCCGCGTAGAGGGCCTTGAGCGGCTCGAGGGCCAGCCATCGGCTCCGGGCGTTGCCCTCGGCATCGACTCCGATCAGGAGCGCCTTGCCCATGAGGGGGGTAGACCCTTGGCGCCTGATTGACGAAGGTGGGGTCGACCGCAATGTGGGTGAGATGGGTCTTCTTCGATCCATCGAAGAAAAAGTAGGTCACCCGAATGGTCATCTCCCGCGTCTTCCAGTGCTGGTCGAGATCGCAGTCTCGGAGGTTGGGGGTGTTGAGGATCTCGATGGTCGCCAGGGTCTGCCCCTCGAGAGCGACCTCGTAGAGCCCATGGTGATAGCGGGCCATCCAGGCGTACTCCTCTTCCGTCAGCGCTCCCAATTTCTTGACCCACTTCCTACCGCAGGCCTCGCGGAGATGATGGAGCGTCAGCTCCCAAGGTTCGCCTTGGTGGGATTGTCGTGAGTCGGTCCGGCCGATGGCCGGAGCGGGTGGCTGCGCAAAGAGAGGGGTGGTGCTAATTCCAAGGGAGACTACCAGGAGTGCGACGCCCGATCGGCGGGAAATTCTGCTTGCTGATCGCATCGTCGGCCTCCTTTTGTATCGGTTCTGTTCGCGCTATCCGTCTCCCTCCATCTGTCTCTCCTCTACCCATGATGAATGTGCAAGTATCGAGCCGACTCTGGTCACCAACTCGTCGGAGGACAATCGCTGATCGGAAACGACTTACGGGGCGCCGAGTGGTGGTGAGCGGGTGTCCACTCCCGATTCTTGGCCGTAGGACCGGAATGAGCTGACACAAAGTGGGAGTCGACACGCGCCGGCCCCTCTCTCACTCGAGCATCGGAGTGAAACTGGTCACTCCAGCGGTAGAATAGTGAACCGATGAGACCCAGTAGAGAACGCCCGGAGACCCAGTACGCCAGATCGGAAGAGGGCTGGTACGTCGCCTATCAGGTATTTGGTGATGGTCCTCTCGACATCCTGTTTATCGGCAGTTGGATGTCCAATCTCGACGTCATGTGGGAGGAGCCATCGCTGGGCCGTTACTTCGATCGGTTGGCTTCCATTGGCCGAGTCATCTGCTTCGACAAGCGGGGAACCGGGGTCTCGGACCCGGTGCCACTGGCGGCGCTGCCGAACGTGGAACAGTGGATGGACGATGCTCGGGTGGTACTGGATGCGGTGGGGTCGGAAAGGGCCGCGATCATAGGTAATGGGGAGGGCGGGCCAATGGCCATGGTCTTTGCCGCTACCTATCCCGAGCGCGTCTCGGCGTTGGCGCTCGTCAACTCCTTTGCCCGCTGGATGCGGGACGACGACTATCCGGCGGGCATGCCGGCGGCGACGGTCGACAAGCTCATCGAGGGCTACGAGCAGTATTGGGGGGTCTCTGCCGACATGCTGCAATTGACGGCGCCGAGCGTGGCCGACGATCCGCGATTCAGGAACTGGTTTGTCCGCTACCAAAGACTCGCTATGCCCCGGGGTGCCGCGGTGACGATGTACAGGTGGGTGACGCAAGTCGACGTGCGTGCAGTGCTGCCCAGCATCAGGGTGCCGAGCCTGATCGTGCACCGCACCGAGAACAGACACCACCGGATCGATTTCGGGCGTTATCTGGCGGAACGGATTCCGCAGGCGAAACTTGTCGAGCTCCCCGGCTCCGACTCATTTCCCTTCCACGCCGGTGACTTCGACCCGGTACTCGACGAGATCCAGGAGTTCCTGACCGGCGTGCGTGAGGCACCCGCTCCAGATCGGATTCTGGCCACGGTTCTCTTTACCGACATCGTCGGCTCGACCGAGCAGGCGGCGGAGATGGGTGACGAAAAATGGCTTGATCTCCGCCAGGCCCATCACCGGATGGTCCGCGACTATCTCGAGCGCTTCCGGGGCCGGGAGATCGAGACCGCGGGCGACGGGTTTCTGGCCACCTTCGACGGGCCGACCCGGGCGGTTACCTGCGCCGCCGCCATCAGCGAAGCGGTGCGCTCGTTGGGCGTCGAGCTCAGGGTGGGACTCCACACCGGTGAGATCGAGCTCCGCGGAGAGGAGATCGGGGGGATGGCGGTCAATATTGCGGCCCGCGTGATGGCGGCCGCGGATGAGGGCGGAGTACTGGTCTCGCACACGGTCAAAGATCTGATCGTGGGTTCCGGCATCGAGCTCGCCGACAAGGGCAGCCACGACCTCAAGGGAGTGCCCGGTAAGTGGCCGCTGTTCGAAGTGACCAGCGTCCCCTGAGCCGGAACAAATCCCCTTTCAGGCACGTAGAGCTGTGAGCGTGGCTCCCTTGTAGGAGATGCCAGCGCGTTCAGAGTCTCATTCCATGAGTAAGGAGGTCGTCATGCGCGGATCGTGGCTGCTCTCGTTCGGTTTGCTGCTGCTGATTCCAATGTGCTCCTGGGCATCAGTCGAGGAAGAGGTCACTGCCGAGGAAGTGCTCACCAAGGCTCTCGAGGCCCTCGGGGGCGAGGAGCGCCTAGCCAAATTGGGAACGATCGAGGCGAGCGGATCCATCGAGCTTCTGGGGATGACCGGGAGCTACGAGTACTGGGCTCAGGCCCCCGACAAGCTCAAGGAGATCCTCGACCTCGAGATCATTCACCTCGAGCGTGCGGTGACGGATGAGGAGGGATGGGAGAAGCGGGACGAGGATGTAAAAACCCTGGTGGGATCCGATCTAGAGAGCATGCAGCGAAGAGCGCTCTTTCAACCCCTGCTGGTCTTCCAGAAGAGTCCCGTTCCCCCGAAGCTTGGAGGGCGAGAGACGATCGACGGTCGCGAGCTCCTGGTAGTAGAGGTCCAGACCCCCGAATATGGGGAGGAAACCATCTACTTCGACGCCGAGAGCCTTCTACCGGTGCGCGAGGTCCGCACCATCTCTTCGGCTGACGGAGAGTACGCGCTGACCACTTCGTACGGAGACTATCGGACAGTCGACGGCGTCCTGCTGCCTTTCTCGATCGTTAGCGAGCGACCGGGACGGACGCAAACGGTGAAGATCGACAGCTATCGAGTAGGCTCGCCCCAGCCCGCGGATCTCTACCAGCACCCTCTGCAAGTCGACATCGACACGCCCTTCGAAATCGGACTCGCTTCGATTCCGCGACGGGTCTTCAAGGAGAATGACGGTGTTTGGGCCGAAGGCGCCTACGAGAGTTGGGTCGTGCATGTGGTTGTCGACGAGAAGCACAAGAGGTTGGTGCAGCCGGTCTCGGCCTCCGCCGAGCTCTACGCTGGTGACGCTCTGGTCAAGACGGTGTCCTTTTCTGCGGCGGCTCTCGAGGCTGTGCAGGATGTGTCTTTCAAGGGATTCTCGGTACAACCCGAGGTGTTCGATCTGCGCCACTACTTCTCCGAGGCGGCGAGCCTCGATCTCGATCGGTTGGTCTACCGATTGCGGGTGAAGACTCCTCGAGGTGAAGAGCAAGAGAAGACGCTCGAGATTCCGCTCGAGCGCTACGAGCAGCAAACGGAGCTGGGGTTCCCGCTCGAGGGAAAGTTCGTCATCGCTGGTGGGCATGCCTTCAACGAAGACCATAGAGACGAGCGCAGCCAGTTCTATGCCGACGACATCATCGGACTCGGCCCGGATTACCAACTCGTTCGTGGCGATGGGGCCAGCAACGAGGACTACTACACATGGGGGCGCGAAATCCTCGCACCCGCCGCGGGTACAGTGGTCTTTGCACGCAACGATGTCCCGGACAACTCACGACCGGGTGTGATCGAGGCGGATCGCTTCCTCTCTCTCCCCGATCCTCTCCACGCGATCGGCGGCAATCTAGTCGTCCTCGACCATGGCAACGGAGAGTTCAGCCTGTTGGGACACATGATGCAGGGCTCGGTGCGAGTGAGGACAGGAGATCGAGTAGAGCGCGGCCAGGTCCTGGGCTTGGTTGGGAACTCGGGCAACTCTGATGCACCTCATCTCCACTATCACCTGATGGCAGGTGACACCCTGTTCCAGTCGGACGGGCTCCCCTCACGCTTCGAAAACGTAGTGATGGAGGTCTTTACTGACTCCGAGGCGGACGCCGTACCGATGCCCACACCCAAGCGCGGTCTCTTTCTCGTCGCGCGGTGACCCGAGCTCTTGGGTTCGCAAAGGAGAGGGGCGAGGAAATCTCTCGGATTCCCTACCCAGTCGGGTGGTGTCTGTCGGGCAAGCTTGGGTGTAGAGTGGAGAGCGTCGAACCCACCAGAACCAGCGAGCGCTGAGGCCACTTGGCTCCGGCGGCGCCTGCCAAGGCTTCCGCGTCTCGATGGGAGGTCGAGATGGAAGTACCGTTCTCTGGCGACGAGGCCTTCTCCGAGATTTTCGGGCGGTACAAAGAACCGATTCACCGCTACGTTCTGACCCTTGTCCGGGAAGCGGGTGCAGCGGAGGATCTGACTCAGGAGACATTCGTTCGGGCCTACCGCAAGCTCCCGACCCTCGAGGACCCAAGCAAGGTCTCGTCCTGCAGGTGACGGTCAATACGAAATGGAACAAGACCAAGCCTAACGGAAGGGAGCCCCAAGATGTGTGAAGAGAAAACCACTACCGAGAAGAGCGAAGGCAAAGGCTGCGCGGCTGGCTGCCCGGAGATGAAGCGCTGTGCCCCCATCCTGGGAGTGCTGCTGGCGGCCATTGTCATCCCCTTGGTAGTCATGAAGATGAAAGGCCCCTGCCCCTGCGCAGGAGGACACAAAACGGTAACAAGGAGGGAGTCATGAGCCAAGAAGACATGGCAGGGGAACAGGCGACGAAGGTGGAGGCCACTGATCGGAGCAACATTGCCGAAAAACTCGATGCCGTTGGATGGGGTTTGTTCTTTGTCTGGATCGGAGTGGCGCTCCTGTTCGAATTCAGCTGGGGTGCAACGCTCGTTGGCATAGGAATCATCACGCTCGGGGGCCAGTTGGCCCGCTTTGCATCAAAGCTGAAGCTTGAGGGTTGCTGGGTTGTCGTGGGGGCTGGCTTTCTGCTCGGCGGGATCTGGCAGCTAATGGACGCCGAGCTGCCATTGGTTCCCATTCTGCTGATCCTGGCAGGTCTGACGGTGCTGCTAGCCAGATTTCTGCCCAAGCGCCTGCAAAGCCATATCGAGTGACAGATGGGACCCGAGCCGACCTTCAACCAGGAGGATTGAAATGACAGCTCTCAGAATGCAGTTCTTTACGCTGGCGGCGATTATTCTCGTAGGTATCCTGCTCACAGGGTTCGACAAAGCACACTGGTTTGCCTATGTGCCAGTGCTCTTGCTCTTGGTTGCCGGGATCACAGGAGTGTGCCCCGGGCTCAAGTTCTGGAAGAAGATGGGGTTCGAGTAGAGCACTCCTCAGGCCAACTGGAGGAGGGCTTCGCCGAGTCGCGGGTGACGGTCGAAGCGGCGGAGGAAGTCCGATTCCCGGCGACCGCCTTTCGCTCTCACCACCCGCACCAGCGCTCGCCGGTCGGCGGCACTCCAGCGGTCGACACCCGGAAGGATCAGAACCAGAGGACTCCACCGCTCCCAGGCGAGGCGCTCGCCGGCCGAGAAGCCCGCGAGCGTGGGTAGCCCCAGGAGATCCATCGCCTCCCGGGAGCAGACCTCGAGCCCACGCTCCCGTTCACCGCCAAAACGCTGCGCGAGATAGTGGGAGATTTCGAGGCCGATGTTGCCCAGGAACACCCGACCCAGGACGTCGTCTCGCTGGCGGCCCAGGTAGAAAAAGACATAGTCGGCCGCCAGCTGCTCCAGGGTCGCGGGGTTCGAGCGGTGCCGGGGGTCGATTTTCATCTGTTCGAGCTCCCCGCGCAGCACCCGACGAATCTCCCGGTCCCGGGGCCGGAACCCCAGCTTGTAGTAGAACCACCAGGCGCCGGAGGCGAGCCCCTCCTTGTTGCCAAGCCCGAGCTGGAAGGGGTCGATGGCGAAGACCTCAGTACCAAAGAGATGGCGGATGGTCGCCAGCAGCCGGCCAAAGACCCAGGCGGCCTCCCCACCTCGAAAGCTGTCGAATATGTTGTAGGCCACCTCCGTCGAGCGGAAGATCGTGCTCGCCAGCGCGTAGCCAAAGGGCACGCCGTTCTTGAGCATGAGCATGCCGTAGGAGCACTCCAGCAGGAGTCGCCGTTCTGGCAGCAACCCATAGCAGGCGAAGCAGAGGCCGCCATCGAGCTCCACCAGTCGCACATCGCGGGGGTCGGCGTTGGCAAAGGCGTCGAGGTCTCGCTGACGGGTGGCCATGGCTTCGCGGGCGAGGTCGATCAGACGCCGGCCCTCGCGGAGGGAGACTTCCCGCACCGCGACCGGTCGGCGTCTGACCTCTTGCTTCAGATCGGGCCGCTCCCGTCTCAAGGGGCGCGTCTGAAAGGCGGTCGGAGCCTGGCTGCGATATTTGGCCAGGGTGCGGGTGGGTGTGCCCGGCCCCGGGGTGAGCGTCAGCGGTATGTCGAGCTGTTCGTAGATCCGCTCACGAATCGGCTCGGTGACCTCGAGGGCCGCAAAACGTCGGATGAGAAAGGCGGCGTCGGTTTCGTCAGGACCCTTCAGTCGCTCGACCCACTCGTGCGACGAGAAGTCCACCTGGTCGAGAGCGGGGGTCTCCGAATAGGTCATCAGCAGGTCGAGAATCCCCAGCAGTTCCTCCCGCTTGTCAAACTCCGGCCAGTCGATGGAGAGCTGATCGGGCCAGTGATGCGCCAGCCAACCAGCGGTCACCCAGTAGAAACGGTAGTTGATGTCGGTGCCGGCGAGGCCGGTGTCTGCCAGGCGCTGGCGAAAGCGGCGGAGATCGCTTCTGGCGGAGAAACCCTCCAGCATGGTTTCGACCTGCTTTAGGACTTGCTGATCGTCGGGGTAGGCGCGGAGAAAACAGAGGAGCTCGTGGAGGCGGAAGACCTCCTCGACCTGACGCAAGGACCGCCCCTCGATCTCGCCTAAAAGCTCCAGCCGGCGAGGAGCGACATTCCCGCCATAGCGGTCCCGCAGCTCGTCGAGCTGCTGCAGAAGCGAGCTTGCCGACTGACCCATGATGCCGGCTAGCCTATCGGTAATCCGACGTACAGGGGTGGTGAGGAGGTTCTAGTCGACCGCGGAGCGGAAGCGAATCTTGAGGCCACCGACCTCCAACAGGTCGTCGTCCTGGAGGGAGTGGACCTGCACCCTGGTGCCACCGATCTTGACCGGGCGCCAGAAGTTGAGCGCCTGCAGTTGGTAGCTCCCATCGTGGGTTGGGGAGATGCGAGCGACCGCGCCGCCAAATAACAGAGGCTTGCCGGGTAGCCGGAGATCACAGTCCTCGGCCCAACCGATGGTATTGGCCGAATTGCCAAGGGGAATCTCCTTGCGCAGCCCCTGATGCATATAAGCCAGATGAGCACCTCGGCGGCGAGCTGTGGCTACCTTCAGTTTGTGGATCTCTTGCGGCGACAGCAGGGTCGTCGCCTTGTCACCGTCGACGTGCTGAACCGTGTCCTCGACTCGCCCGGAGGTGGTGTCCAGGATCTTCTCCACATGCGAGCGGTCGATGTAGAACTCGTGGCCGGGCCGCTGCTTGATCTCTTCTTCGGCAAGCTCGGTCTCCGAGCGATGAAAGACGATCAGATGCTGGGCGATCTCGATCTTGTCGCCATCCCTGTGAAGGTGAATGTTGGTGTACTGGTTGTTTATGAACATGCCGTTCTTGCCACTGAGATCCTCGGCGACGTAACTCGCGCCTTCCCTCTTGATGCGCAGATGTCGGCGGGAGACCGCCTCGCTGTCCAACGGCACATCGGCGTCCTGACTCCGGCCGATAACGATGTCGTCGGACTCGATGAAGTAGTTGAACAGATGATTGCGGTTCTTGTAGACGCTCAGCTTTGGCATGTCCTCACCCTGGTGAAATCCTAGCATCGGGTTTGCAACTTGAAAGTGAAGGAAGTCACTTTTCAGCGGCCGTCTGCTAGACTGATTTCACACACATGGACGACCCCCCTCAAAGTCATCCTCGGCCAAGAACTGAAGACTTTCTGACCGCCGGTTACCGGTCCGCGCCGTGGCGCAGCCACGGAAGGAGCAGCTGCACATGACCCCCGCGTTCTACACCTTGACGAGTCTGCCTGTACCGTCGATCGGGTTGAACCCGTGGGTGGGTCTTCTTCTCGGTCTATTGCTGGTCCTGGTGAACGGGTTCTTCGTGGCGGCGGAGTTTGCTCTGGTCAAAGTGCGGCCGACCCAGCTCGATCCTTACGTCGCCGAGGGGAACCGTCGCGGCAGGATTGCCCGCCACATGGTGCGTCAACTGGACGCCTATCTGTCGGCCACCCAACTGGGTATCACCCTGGCCAGTCTCGCTCTCGGTTGGGTCGGCGAGCCCGCTTTCGCCTGGCTCATCGAGCCCATCGTGATGCGGTTCCCGGGGGCCACTCCCGCCATGGTGCACTCGGTGAGCCTCACCACGGCCTTCCTGGTCATCGCTATCCTGCACATCGTCGTGGGTGAGCTGGCGCCGAAATCGGTGGCGATTCGCAAGCCCGAGCTGACCAGTCTCTGGGTGTCGATGCCGCTCTATCTCTTCTTCAAGATTACGTATCCGGCGATCTGGGTACTCAACCATGCCGCCAACGGACTTCTCAAGCTCGTCGGCGTCGAACCGGTGAGCGAGAGCGAGCTCGGGCACGACGAGGGGGAGCTCCGGCTGTTGCTGGCTTCGACCGATGCCAGCCGTCTGTCCACCTGGAAACGGGATCTGCTGGACAACATCTTCGAGCTCTCGCACCGAATGGCGCGGCAGGTCATGGTGCCAAGAGCCGATGTCGTCTATCTGTCGACCACCCGCACGATAGCGGAGAACCTCGAGGTGGCCCGCGCGAGTGGGCGCACCCGTTTCCCGCTCTGTCATGGCGACCTCGATCAGGTGATCGGGCTCGTCCACATCAAGGATCTCTTCCGCGCCCGAGAGCTACCAGAGTCCCTGGAGCAGATCGCACACCCGATAGCCTTTGTACCCGAGACCCTGCCGCTCGACCGATTGCTGCGCCGAATGCGCAAGGACAAGCGCAACCTGGTGGCGGTGCTCGACGAGTATGGGGGGGTCAGTGGCATTGTCACCCTGGAGGACGTGCTGGAGGAGATTGTCGGCGAGATCCAGGACGAGTTCGACCATGAAGAGCCCGAGTTCGTCAAGCGGGCGACCAACGTCTGGGATGTCTCGGGCTCGATGCTGGTGGCTGATTTCGAGGACCTGGTGGAGCTCGAGTTGAGCGACCGAGACGAAGACACCATTGCCGGCGTCGTGCTCTCGGAGCTAGGCCGGCGACCCCAGGAGGGTGACCGGGTCACTTTGGGAGAGTTATCACTCGAGATCCTGCGGGTCAAAGGCAACCGGATTCTCAACGTCCGCGCCACGGCGAGCCCCCAACCACCGGTCGCGGAATAGTCCAGCTCGCTCTGACCTGAGGGTTGGCGATCTCACCCGCTGAAACCTTTTTCTAACTTGGCTCGTCTAGATTCTCTATAGCCGGCACGACTTCGAGAGGAGAGAATCCTGATCCGTCGCCCCGCCCTAGTCTTCGTTGCTCTTCTGGCGGTAGCCCTTTTGCCAGCTGCGGCGCGAGAGGCCCTCGAGCTTCAGCGAACCGCACTGCCTCTGCCGGGGGCGCCGGCGCTGGTCCTGCCGGCCGACGTCAACCACGACAGCCGGCAAGATCTCGTGGTGGTAGTGGCCTACACCGAGTGGGATCAGATCGGCATCGAGGAGCGTGAGGAGATGGTCGGAGTAGAAGGGTTGGTCATGGTGATGACCGTGATACCCCAACTCATGGACCGCCGCGAGCTCCGGGTCTATTTCGGCCGGCCAGAAGGTGGCTTTGCGCCAGACCCGGTGGTCCTGGAATTGGATTTTTCGGTCCTCTCTGTGGAGACGGGTCCCGCAGGGATTCCGATCATCGCTCTGACCGATCGAGGGATCTCGGAGTTGCTGTTGGTGGAGGGCGACGAAGGTGCCACCCTGGCCTTCGAGCCCATCGTCGAGCGGGAGCCGGTGCTGGCGGGAAGTCGGGTGTTGGTACCGAGGCTCGGTCTGGTCCATGAGCTCAATGGAGACGGTCAGAAGGACCTTCTCTTCCCGGGAGCCGATGGTCTTGCGGTCTATCTGGCGTCTGCTGAGGGCCTCCAAGAGGCTCCAGCAAGCGGCCTGGCCCTGCCGCAAGACAGCTGGAAGGATGGCCGGGGGATGGTCCACTACTACCCACTACCCGAAGTGCGGGAGATCGATGGCGACGGCTTGCCCGATGTTCTGGTGCCGGACCGACGGCGGGATTGGGGTCGTTTTCAGCTTTTTCGAAACCAAGGAGGTGGGCGATTCGATGGGCCGCTCGAGCCACTCGCCGGGCTTGAGAGGGGCCAGATCGCGGTCGTCCATTATGGTGATCTGGATGGCGACGGGGTGGCCGAGTATGTGACCGAAGAGGAGCTCGACGACCCTGATGCCGGCTGGCGCAAGGAGGTCAAGGAGGCCAAGCGGCCACCCCGCCGGTACCGTCTCCACCGCAGCCGACCCGATCTGACAATGGAGAGTGAGCCCTATTTCACGTTCCGAGCCTTGGGCTACGCATTCGACCTCGGTGGGGCGGATATCCGACTACCGGGTGGATTTCAAGATCTCGACGGCGACAACCGGCAGGATCTGATAACCGTGACGCTCGATTTCTCGCTTCTGCAGGCAATTCGCATCCTCTCCACCCAGCGAATTAGCCTCGGTCTCGACTTCCACGTTTGGTGCCAAGACGAAGACGGAACCCTGCGGCCGGTCGAGGGTCTCGAGCTTTCGGGGAAGTTCAAGATCAACCTCCGCAACTTCCAATTGGGCCAGCTGTCCCAGTTCGCCGGTGACTTCGACGGCGACGGTCGGACCGATTTCCTCCAAATCGGACGTGGGCGCAAGGTCACGATTCATCGGGGGAAGCCCGGGTGCGACTATCCAGCGCGACCTGATCTGACCATTCGGCTCGAGGAGCCACCCCTCGATCTGGGGCTCGTCCAGGTGCTGGATCTCGACGGTGACGGTCTCTCCGACCTCATGATTACCCAGCCGGAGCGGTCGCCCGAACTCGGTGTTACAGCGCCGGTGCGACTGGACCTCTACCTCAGTGGAGGGACACAGTGAACTGGCTGTGGAGACCAGGGCTACTCCTGGCGCTGGCCCTTGCGGCGGTGGTGTCGGTCGCCGGCGAAGAGCCCGAAGAGCCTCCTCCGCCGGTCGGTGTGACGATGCGGGACGGGCCCGCTGCCGTCGTTGTCGAGGCCACTCTTCCAGGTACCGTCGAGGCGTGGACTGTTCTGCGCCGAAGCGGTGGTCCATCGAGTCTCGCCCTGCTGGTGGCCACTGGAGAGGGAGAAGACTCTCCCCGTTCTCTCCTCCGGCTGGATCTTGCAGACGGCGGATCTCTGCACGAAATCCACCAAGGGATAGCACCAGAGGCGGCGACCATTGTCGCCTTTGACCTCGACGGGGACGGCCGCGAAGATCCCCTGATTGGCGAGCCGGGTCGCTTCTTCTCGGCGGTTGCCGGGGAAAGACTCCAGACAGTCCTCGAGACCGGACGAGCCGACCTTGTCTATCCACCGAGTGCCGATCTTGGAGGAGCGCCGAGCTCTGTCGATGAGCTCGTCCTGGCCGGTGTTGGCGTCCTCCAGGCCTATAGTCTCGACACCGCCCGCGGTGTCTTTTCCCTGCTTTGGGAACAGAAGCTGCCGGTGAGTGTCGAGCGGGAACGGTACGGTCTCGAGCTCAGGGCACCCGAGGTCGTTCGGTTGCAGCAACAGGGCCAGCCAGCGGTCTATGCGGTGGGGCCCGAACCATATGGCCAGCGACGGCTGCGGACCATCCTGATCGGAGGAGAAGATGCCCAACCGTCCGACCCGACCCAGGCCTGGTCGCAGCTTCCCGCCGCAGAATCGGTGGAAGAGGCGGACTACGTGTTGCTCAACGGCGAGCCGATGCTCGTCGCCACGACCGTACAGGCCGACAAGCGGGGTATCTTCGTCAAGAAAAGGCTGCGGGTCTTCGCCCTCACCGCGGATCGGAGTCGGTTGGGCACGGCACCGGTTCTCGAAGCCATGACCCGGACCCGCAACTGGTACCCCACCGGCACCGGGATCGGAGATCTGGACGGCGACGACCGCGCCGATCTCGTAGTGATCCAGCCCAAGGGGCTTGGTGGTGGCAAGCTGGTTGTCGAGGGCTTCTTGACCGCTGACGGCGGGGGTTTCGAGGCCGAGACGCGGCTGTCGATTCTGCAGGTAGAGACCGAGATCTGGAGTTTTGGGCGTGACCTGAGCGGCGATGGGGTTGCCGATCTGGTCGTCTTGGAGGGTGGCAAGCTGCTGGTCTATCGTGGTGTGAGGGGCCCGGATATGGAGGGAGTCGTCGAGGCCGAGCCCTGGTGGAAGGGTCTAGAGTCGGAGCGAGTGAGAGGTGAGCTGCGGGTGGAGGATCTGGTCGGCGACAGCCGGGCAGAGATTGCGATGATCCTCGAAACCAAGGGTGGTAGAGGGCGGATCGCCGTGGCTCGGTTGAAATAGCCCCGACTTGTGCAATTGGGTGACAGGATTCCCTAGCCGCCACCCGCCAACTGCGATCGCTCAATCGGCGGCAGGTCTTCCCACGCAGCCGCCAGCCAGTGCACGCCTTCGAGGAAGGCGCGGGCGCGGTCCGTCTTCGGACACACCGAGCGCACCAGTTCCCAGAAAACCGGTGAGTGGTCGAGATGAAACGTGTGCGCCAGCTCGTGCGCGACCACTGCTTCGAGCACCCAGGGAGGCATCTGCCGGAGGGCGGCGTTGAGTCGGACGACCCCGGTCTGACGGCTGTAGCTACCCCAGCGGGCCGTCTGGTTGGTAACAAAACGAACCTCGGCCACCTCGGGAGGGTCGGGAAAGCGGCCGGCTACCTTGCGCGCGATCGTCTCGGCGGCGCCGTCGGAGTTCACGACCTCCGCTTGCCTCCGGCGCACCAGCCGCCGCGCCAGTTGGAGGATCGTCTCCTCGAGCTGACCCGCCGGCACCCGATGCGGCGCGCTCACCAACAGGACCTTCCCGCGAAGCCGGGCGTTGATGTTCTTCACCCGCTTGCGCACCACCCTCAGCTCGAGGGCCACACCGTCCACTTCCAGGGTCCGCGCTTCGTCTGTCATGGACAACATGCTATCGAGCCGGAGCAAGGGCCGCAGCTGCCTCCTCGTCGAGTTAATCAGCCGGTCGTAGGACGACCGCCTCCGGTTGGTTACAGCCGAGACTCTCGGCAGCGCTGCCGTAACTGATACCAAGTGTCAGGTGACCGCTGGCCGAGACGAAAGCCACCCAGTTGCCGGGTCTGACGTCGAACAACTCGTTACCGAACAGGACCTCGGCACTGCCACCACAGGCCTTGACCGCGATCCGGCTGCCGAGCTCGACGCCGATCCTCTCTAGATCCGAGGCGACAAAAGTAGTGACGAGGTTGCCGAACCGATCGATCGAGCTGATCTCGGCGTGCCCGCTGGAATCCTCGAATGTGGCGACCGAGTCGGCGTCCACTGTCTCCGGTTGCTGGCTCCAGGGTGGGGTGATGCCGAGGATTCGCGTGTAGGCGATCGTTTGGCCCAGGTGCTCGTGGGCGTGCCCCTGGAGAATCAGTAGATAGTCCCTCTTCGAGGCCGGGAATCCCCAGGTTGCCACCTGTTTGTCCAGGCCTGTGATCGATGGAATGGCTTCGACCGCGTAGGCGAAGGATCGCTCGAGCCAATCGACGACTGTCGCCTTGTCGACGATCTCTTCTTCCCATTGCTTCCGCTGCATCTTGAGGTCCCAAACCGTCGCGCCGATCTCGACTCCTTCGGGGGCACCGCCACCGAGGTCGGCTGGTAGCTGCAGGTTGCCGCCAACCACGTGCATGAGCACCTCGCTCACCGATCGAACCTCGGGTGTGGGTCGCCAGGAGTACTTATCGGCCGGAATTGCTTCGGCCAGCACAACCAGCTTATGACCGGCGCCGTCGAGGTTGCTCGCTAGCGGTCCGGTAAACGTGGCTGCCCCACTAGAGCCTTCTGCCGCTACGGACTGTGGAACCGCAAGCAGCGCAGCGAGGGCAAAGCAACAGAATGTCGGGGCAATTGGGTGACAGGATACTCGATACAAGAAAGTGGATTTGGGGATCGGCCCGACCGCGATTCATTTTCCTGTATCAAGTACAATTCCGGAAGTATCCGCGTAGACATAAGTTGGCCATTGGGGGAGATGTGGTCTTGAGTCGTTGGTTCTGACTCAAATACGGAATTCGTGTCTGACCGAATCACACCAGCCTGAGGAGACGAAAATGCCGAGAATCGTGATCACCGCGCAGGTAGAGAACGCAGCCAAATGGGAGGAGGGTTTCCGAACCCACGGGGAACTGCTAAAGAGTATGACCTCAACAAGTAGTCATTTCACGACGACAGAAGAGAACGAAGTTGCTATCTGCGCCGATGTGGATGACGTCGCCAAATACTTCGAAGTCCTGGAGTCTCCGGCCACTGTAGAGGCCATGGCCCATGATGGCGTCAAGCGGGAGACAGTGAAGGTTTTCGTCCTGGATAAGGCGTTCAAGTACTGACATCCCCAAGGTAGAGCGATTTCAATGGACGATTGGTCTGAAGGTAGGGCCAGGCATGAAGCCCGGCCCTGAATTCGTATTGGCTCTTGCTGGTCCCGTTACTCTTCGGGAGCGACCTTGACCATGATGTGGGCGTAGGGCGTAGATTGTCACCCGTAGTAGACTTCACAAACAAGTCACCGTCAGAGCGACAAAGGAGCCACGGCGCAGAGCATCGAGCCCACGCAAAGGGTACCGTGGAGTCGGTCGGACAACTCATCAACTAAGGAGCAGAACCATGATGACGATGCTGAACCTCACCCTGAAGAATAGGTGCACTCACGCGGTCCCGGCGGCCCTGGGTCTGGCCGTCTTGATCCTCAGCGGCTGTGCCAAGCCTGCCGAGGAGATCACCGAAACCACCGAGACCGCCGCTGTCGAAGTCGTCGAGATTCCGGTGACCACGAGCTCGGAAACCGCCCTGGCGTTATTCGATGAGGGCCAGTACCTGCTGGACGTGGGGCGAGGGGTGGAGGCCCGTGAGAAGTTTCAGGCCGCCATCGCGGAGGATCCTGATTTCGCCTACGCCTACTTCAACGCCTCCAACGCAGCCCTGTCGTTTGCCGAGTTCAAGGAGACCCTCGGCGCCGCCATGGAGCACATGGAAGGCAAGAGCGAGGGCGAGCGGCTGCTGGTGGAAATCAACCAGACCTTCCTCGACAACAACTCCGACCAGGGCCTGAAGCTGGCCAAACAGCTTGTCGAGAAATATCCCAACAGCCCCCGGGCCTGGCAGGCCCTGGCCGGGATCGAGGCGACGCGCAACGAGGACAAGTCGGCTCGAAAATCGCTCGAGAAGGCCCTGGCCCTAGATCCCGAGTCCGCCGCGGCGGTCTTGACGCTGGGCAACTCGTACCTCTTCAGCGAGCCCAAGGACTTCGCGCGAGCCGAGCGGAGCATGAAGCAGCTCATCGCGCTCTATCCCAACGAGGCCAAGGCCTACGAGGGCCTGGGTGACGTGATGCGTGCCGAGAACGACCTCGACGCGGCCCTGGCGGCCTACACCCAGGCCACCGACACGGACCCCACCCTGGCGGCGGCCCAGCTCAAGAAAGGCCATGTCAGCTCCTTCCTCGGCAACATCGAGGAAGCCCGTGCGGCCTATGACGCCGGCGTCGAGAGCGCCTCTCCCGAGACCAAGGCCACCTTCGCCAACTATCGGGCGTTCACCCACATCCACGCCGGAGACGTTCAGGGCTCAATCGACGAGCTCGCCGAGCTGGCCGACTCCGTCGCCGAGATGGGCACGCCGGCCGATCAGGTCAAGGGAATCCAGGTCTTTACCCTCACCAACGAGGCCACTGCCGCGCTCCACAGCGGCAACCTGGAGCAGGCCGCGAAGGCGATCGCGATGCGCAACGAGCTGGTTCGAGAGATCGGCAAGGATGTCGGCACTGAGGACGCCGCGCGACTGCAGGAAGCCGACTGTCTGGTCTGGGATGGTCTCCTGGCGGCCTACCAGGGCGACTACGAGTTGGCCATGGCGAAGGCGGAGCAGAACGTCGAGCTGCTGGCGGACGACCAGAACCCCCGCAAGATGGAGCCCTACCACTGGGTGTTGGGCATGGTCTATCTGCGTCAGGATGACTACGGCAAGGCGGTGGAGCATCTCCGGCGGGCGGATTTCAAGAACACGATGTACATCCGCTATCAGCTTGCCCTCGCCGAGGCAGGCGTCGGCAATACAGGAGAAGCGAGGAAACTGTTCAAGCAGGTGGCCGATTGGAACTTCAACTCGGTCGGCTACGCTCTCGTGCACGAGGACGCCGCCGAGCGGGCTACCGGCTGACCCCGTAGAGGCCGCGCCTCATTTCTCTGGGTAGCGGTGGTCATCGGGGCGTTCGTCGTCATTCTCATGCTGGGCGGCTTCGCGGCGCTCCTCAGCGGGGGGGAGTGACCGGCGGCTCGCCGTAGCTCAGATCGACTCCGGATGGTTGGATCAATCGGTTTCGCGGATCGCGGCTCTCGCCGACGCTGGAGACGCGGATGGCGGCCTTCTCACCCACCGGGCAGCGGTTCTCGCACAGCCCGCAGCCGGTGCAGAGCTCGGGGTCGAGGTAGGGGAGCTGAAGCGTCTCCTCGACCCCATCCCGGATCACGATTCTCCCCTCCTCGAGCCGGATCGCCTTGGGCGAGGTAGGACACATCTCTTCGCAGACGATGCACGGGGTGTCCATCCCCCAGGGCAGACAGCGGCCGCGGTCGATAAAGGCGGTGCCGATGGTCACCTCGGCCGGACCGCCGATGGCCTGCTTGGCGGCCGGCTCGACGAGCTCGAGAGCGGCAGTCGGGCAGACCTCCATACAGCGGATGCAGGAGGGCTCGCACCAGCCGCGGCGCATGTCCAACACCGGGGTAAACAGACCCTCCACCCCCGTGCGGCCGAGATCCGAGATGATGACGCCGGTCGGGCAGGACGCACCACAGGCACCGCAGGTGATACAGCGGGCGAGAAAGGCCTCTTCGGCCCGGGCGCCGGGCGGCCGGATGGCGTCGTGGGCCCGCGCCGCGAACCCCGAGCCCGACACCCGGATGATGGGGGCGACCGCGGTGGCGGCAACCGTTGTCAGCAGGAACCGTCGCCGGCCGATATCGAGCGGCATCGACGATTCTGTCGTCTCCGGTGGTGGAATCCCATAGCTGAGGCTGTGCTGGCTGCAGGCCTGGGTACAGTTGAGACAGACGTGACATTCGCTCACCCGGTGGTGGCCGAGCGGTTCGTCGGCCCCCTGGCAGGCGATGAGACACAGATTACAGTCGGTGCAGGTGGGCTCGGAGCGGTGGATGCGGAACGGGGCGAGGCGGGCAAAGAGACCCATGAGGGCCCCGGCCGGGCAGAGCGCACGGCAGAAAAACCGCGGCATCCAGGCCGAGGCGAGAAGAATGAGCGCCAGCATAGAGAAGGCCACCCAGCCACCCGGTACCGCCCCGCCTCGCCACAACGGGCGCACACCGGTGGCAAAGGCGCGGTGGAGCAGCGCCAGCGGGTCGAGCCAGCCGAAGTGATTGGCGCCGAGAGCGGCCCAGATGAGGAGTACCAAGAGAATCAGGTACTTGGTGCTGAACCAGCGTCGGTAGCGGTTGCGCTCGGTGGCTTTGCGTTTCTGTGGACCGGCCAGCCAGGAGACCAGTTGCTGGAGGGTGCCGAGCGGACAGATCCAGCCGCAGAAGAAGCGCCCGAAGATCGCGGAAAGTGCCAGCACTGCCAGGCCGATCCAGGTCCAACGGGCGATGGTCCAGTCGGCCAACGCCGTGCCGACCGCCGTCAAGGGGTCCAGAGCCAGGAGGATCGAGGCCACCTCGCCGGAGACCCGGCTGACGGCCAGCGCGAAGAAAAGAGCGAAGAAGGCGAGGAGGAAGCTCGCCTGGATGACGAGACGGAGGTGGCGGGGTTGAAGCGTCGGCAGCTTGCGTGGCAGGGCCGTCATCGGTCAGACGGCCTCGTGGATGCTTTCCCAGTCGCGGGTACCGAGCCCGAGCCGGGCTGCGATATCGAGGTATGGAAGCTCTTGCGATCCCAGGCCCAGCAGCGTGGCGCCCCAGGTGTCGGCCGCCACCGGGTCGGTGGCCACCGCGAGCCGGTCGAGCGACTCGACCAGGGCGAGTGAGCCACCGGTCGGCCCGCCACCGGTCAGAATGCGAGTGGCGTCGATCACCGTCAGGGTGGGTTTGAGCGCCGCACCCAGCTCGGCGGTGACTTGCGAGAGTCGTTGATGGAGAGGCGAGCGGTTGCCGACCAGGGCTCCGATCCAGTTCTTCATACCGAGGGTGGCGCGCGCCAGCGAATGGTGCTTGACCACCGGCACGTTGATCACCCGGTCGGCCTCCGCCAGGGGCCGCAATACCTCCCAAGGACCCAGCTGGGTGCCGCCCAGGTCGAGCCGCACGGTCTTACTGTTCTCCTGGTGGGCGGTGCGACCACCAGCCTCTCGGGTGGCGGTCTCGATTCCCGAGCGGGTGAAGGCGCGTCCCGGAGCGTGGCAGGTACTGTCGGCGACCACTACCGAGGCGGCGCCGGCGGCGAGCGCGAGCCGCACCAGAGTGGCCACCAGCTCGGGGTCGGTGTTGGCGGCTTGCTCGGGGGTTCGGTCCCAGGCGCAGTTGGGCTTGATGACCACCTTCTCACCCCGGCGGACGAAGTGTTCGATGCCACCCAGGGCCGCGAGCGCCCGTTCGAGGTTGGCGGTGGGACCCTGCCCCTGGGCCGTCACCAGCCTGCCGGGAGCGTTGGGGTCGATTCGCCAGTCCCGGGGCCGTGGCAGAGTGCTCGAGTCCGGGGGCTGGTGGCGGCCGGGCCGGTCGCGTAGTGCGCTACCGGCTCCTGCCAGCACCACCCCGGCCAACGCCGGCCATCCCCAGCGTTTGAACAGCTCGCGGCGCCCGATCCGACCGTATTCCGCGGGTGCCTTGGGATCTCCGCCGTCGCTCATATCAGCTCGTCCTCGCGCCAGCCCAACCGGACCAGGTCGATCCGCTTGGCATCGGCATTGCCGAGCCGGTAGCGCGTGTCTGCAAATCGGATGTGGTGGGGGAGTGGGGTCAAGGGCCGCTGGGTTTCAAAGTACTCCAGCCGCTTGGCGACAATGATTCGGGCACCAGTGGCGTCTACGGCCACCGGATCGGTACCGATGATGAGCCCCTGGTAGGGCCAGGTGAAGCGCGGCGAGAAGCCGTGGGGTCCAACACCGTGGAACTGGGGTGTCAGCATCACCAGGATATTGAGCCGCACCTTGCCCTCGATCTCCGGCAGGTGCCACAGAGCACCCAGGGGTGCACAGGCGTCATCGTGATAGTCGGGTGGGTTGGGCACGAACATGATGACGTTCTTGAGACAGGTGCCGAGACCCGACCAGTGATGGGTGCGCATGGGACGCACGTTGATCAGGGCGGTGGCTTTCTTGAACACGGGATTCTTGCGCACGCCACGATCGTCGACGGAAAAGCGGTCGGCGGTGACCCCCACCGCCAGCACCTCTTGGCGGATCGCTTCCTCGAGTTCTGGTGGCGTGGGCAGGTTGTCCCAGGCGTTGCTTTTGACGCCGACGGTGTCCTCGGGTTGGATCAGGCGCCGCCAGGCAGCCTCGGGCGTCGGCACCTCGAACAACTCGGTGAGGCCCTGGTTGAGCATCTCGTGCAGGATAGCGGCATCGGGGTGGCCATCCTTGTCGAGCACCCATTGGTCACGGATCAGGATTACCCGGCTGCGGCCGCGAGGGGACAACGAGGGTTTCTCGGTCGACCTGGCGGCTGCCGGCCGGCTCCGTGGCAGGCCGAAGAGGCCGGCCAATGCCCACCCCGATCCGACTCCGAGGAGGCGACGGCGGGTCAGCTTGGTAGTTTTGCGACTCATGACTCGACCTCCTGCGATCGATTGTTGG
>PVMS01066352.1_pt1 | contig 23646 bp, 16 predicted proteins | sample 1853461 | NCBI WGS metagenome assembly PVMS01 (sample SAMN08582032, study PRJNA380276) | Marine sediment metagenome, whole genome shotgun sequencing project. | isolation source: ocean sediment barecode stripped | collected 2017 | reverse complement strand
TGCCCTCGAGAGCTGCCTCCGGTCAACCTTAGCAGTTGCAGAGGGCAATTTTATGTCTTAAATTCGGTACAATACCGGTTTCCGAATCGGATAGTTTGCCACCGACACAGATCTCGAGGATGAGCGTCTTTAACGCCTCAATTCCTTTACTGTAAAGCGCCGATACTTTCACCCTCGACGGATCACCCCATAATTCAGGGAGCTCAAATTTAAAGTCTTTATCCACAAGATCTGACTTGTTTATAACCAGTATGGAGGGCTTGTCTTTCAACTGTTGGTATATTATTTTATCCTCTTTCAACAATGAACTGCTGGCATCCACCATAAAAAGGATTAGATCCGCTTGGTCAATATATTCCCTGGCCTTTTGTACTCCTATGACTTCAACGGGGTCTTTTGTCTCCTGGATTCCGGCGGTATCGGTTATGATAACCGGAATCCCCTCAATACTGAGGTGCTCCTCTATGAAATCCCTGGTTGTCCCTGGAACTGATGTAACAATGGCTCGGTCTTTTTGAATAAGACAGTTCATTAGGCTTGATTTGCCCACATTGGGCCTGCCTACAATGACCAATTTTAGGCCATCTCTGACCACATGCAAATCATCATATTGCTCGATCAGCTTTTTTAAAACATTTATGGCCTGTGACTCGATGTGCTCACGAGTTGATTCGGCTTCAATGATTTCTTCGGCTTCTTCTGGAAAATCGATGGCGGCTTCGAATGAAGCCAAAACATGGACCAAAGATTCTCTAATTGATTCAACCTGTTTTCCCAGTCCGCCTAATATCAGACGGGTCGCCACTTTAAGCGCTTCATCCGTCTTTGCATTAATGATGTCAACGACCGCTTCAGCTTGTATTAAATCAATCCGCCCGTTAATAAATGCTCTTTTTGTAAATTCACCTGGATCGGCGAGTCTCGCCCCTTGACGCAAGACGGACTCCAGGACGGCGCCCATCACAACACGCCCGGAATGTGTATGGATTTCAACGATATCTTCCCTTGTGTACGAATGAGGAGCCTTCATAACCGTGAGAAGAACTTCATCCAAAACTATTTCGGTTCCTGGATGAACAATAAATCCATGATAGAAATGATGGGATTTGAACCTGTCTGTTGAACCTAAAGGGTTACCTATGGAATTTTCTGATGAAACATTTGAAGCAAGATGTGACCGTTGAAAAAGAGATGCGGCAATCGAAACGGCTTTTTGACCGGAAATCCGGATAATGCCGATGCCACCACTTCCGATCGGAGTCGCAATAGCCGCAATGGTCGAATTGTTCATTGGAGATTTGATTGTTACTCTTTAAGTAAAGAATTCTTCTTTGGAAATATCAAAAGCTTCTTAATAAATCCATCCCCCTTGCTCAGAGTTCTCACACCCTCATCACCTTGCAAGGCAAGGTGAACGATACGCCTGTCATGGGCATTCATTTGGCCGACGGTCTCTAGTTTTCCAGTTCGTTTGACCTTTTCCGCAAGGCGAATGGCAAGCCTTTCCAGGCTGGCCTTTCTGGCTTCCAAATAGCCTTCAATGTCGATATAGATGCGGGTTCGTTGCTCCATTTGTCTGTTGACGATCTTTTCAACAAGATATTGAATGGCCTCGAGGGTCTGCCCATGCTTGCCGATAAGTGCAGCGGTATTACCCCCTTTGACGTTCAATAGAATTCGGTCAGGTGCCTCTTTAACCGATATTTCCGCATCTGTTGTTATGAAATCAATGATACGCTGTAGCGCACTTTTGCCGAGTTCAACGGGGTCGGTGGAAACGGCATCCTTTTCGCTATCTGCGATCTTTGTTGGCTCGGATGGTAAAGCTTTCTTTTTGGCCGGTTGGCCTGTTTTATTGGGTGTTGGAGCGCATTCGGGTATCGTAACACGAATCCGTGCTTTCTTTGATCCTACCAATCCAAAAATACCACTCGATCCATGAGAAATAACTTCATATCTCAATTCCTCCTTGGGCATGTGGACTTTATCGCACGCTTTTTGAATCGCCTTTTCAACACTTTTATCTTCAAATTCTAAATGCTTCGACATGAATATCCTCCATCGTTAAGCAGTTTTCTTTGAAACATAATATTGCTGTGAAATAGATAGAACATTGTTGACAAGCCAGTATAAAACAAGTCCTGATGAAAAATTAATAAAAATTACCGTAAAAACTATCGGCATCAACATCATCATTTTGGCCTGAGCAGGGTCCCCCGGGGGAGGAGACATCCTTTGCTGCAATAACATACTGGCCCCCATGATGATTGTTAGAACGGGAATACCGTATGGGGGTTCCATAAACGGAACTGAAAAATCGAATCGAAAAAGACGATCAGGTGCCGACAGGTCGCGGATCCAGCCAAAAAAAGGTGCATGTCTTAGCTCAATGGCTTCATATAACATTCGATACAGTGCAAAAAATACCGGAATCTGTGCAACCATAGGGAGACATCCGCCCAGGGGATTTATTTTATACGTCTTATATAGCGCCATAGTCTCCTGCTGTATTTTTTTCCTGTCATTTTTATATTTTTCTTTTAATTCGGCTATCAACGGTTGCAGTTTTTTCATTTCGCTCATCGATTTGTAGCTTTTTGAACCCAGCGGCCAAAGGAGAGCCTTGGTCATTAGTGTTAAAATAATAATGGCAACACCGTAATTGGGGATAAAGCGATAAAAGAAATTCATCAGCCAGACACACGGTTTTGCAATAAAGTCGAACATTCCAAAATTGACCGCCTTGCCCAGGTTATACCCAAGATCGTTTAAAAGGATCATGCTTTTGGGTCCAAAAAACAGTTTAAAATCAAAAAAATGTTCAGATCCGGGTTGAATCACCTGTTCGGGCAGCAAAAATTCAGCTTCGAGTATATGGTCTGGTTTGAGAAAAAGCCGCATACTCGCTTCTTCATTCTTTTCCGAAATGATGCTTGACATAAAATAACGATCTTGAAGTGCAATCCATCCCAGTTTACCCGAATATATATTCTTTTCCTCGATCTTTTTCATTTTTATCTGCTTGAGCTTGTTGTTCAAAAGCAGACTGGGGCCTTCGAAACCAAATCTGCTTTTTTGTTCACCTATAGTGCTCTTGAGCGATAATACAAGATTGTCCCTAATGGCCTCATTTGAGTTGTTTTTTACGGAAATGGTCAGCCCGATCAGATAGGTTTCAGGCGAAAAGAAAAATTCCTTTTTTACAACAATCCCATTAGGCGACACCCATGAAAAAATGAGTGGTTCAGAACCATGAACAATATCAACGGAATCATATGGCAAATCTGCTGAAAAAACGGCCCTGTCCAAACCCGGTATGCTTTTTTCGGCAAATCCCATCAGGAGAGTGCCATCGGGCATGTTCTTTGAAACAATTTCTTTTAGCGGAGAATCCAATTCGATCTGTTCCCTGTACCTTTTAAGCACAAAGCTTTTTATGGCTGATCCCTTTTCTGAAATCTTCACAGTGTATAAAGGTGTGTTCACCTGTATCGTTCTGGCGGTCTTAACCAGTTTCACCTCCTCCTTTTCAGCAGGCTGCTCTTTTTTACCAAAACTTTCTTCCATTTTTATAATAGGTGCCTGTGTCTCAGCGGGCGGTGGTGCAACCGTTTCCTTCTCAACAAAAAAAACATTCCATAAAAAGAATACGAGAAATGAGAGTGCAATGGCTATAAACAATCGCGCTTTTTCCATATTTTTCTCCTCAAATAATGAATAGGAAAATTTAAATTAATTTTGAATCACATTTGATGCAGTCGCAAAAAGTCTTTTGTGATCGATATTGAACATTTTCCGCTGCAGTGGCATAAAATGTGGTATATTAATAATTATGAGTGATTTTAGGGTGTTAACCCGAGTTTTTGCAGTTATCCATGACATACAGAAAAAATAATCGGCTTTTCGGGCTATTTTTCCGGGTTTGTCTTTGAAGGAACAGGATCAAAACCACCTGTACTGAGTGGATGACACCTTAAAATCCTTTTTAACGCGAGGAAAGAACCTCTCAGCACACCAAATCGAGAAATTGCCCGGTAAGCATATTCGGCACAGGTAGGGTAAAAACGACAAGCAGGATTCAAAACAGGAGACAACATATATTGATAAGCCCTTATTAAAAATAAGGGGATTATCCGTAACATTTGTTTGAAAATTAAAACTCCTTCATACTGTTGAAAATATGTTTAAGGGAAGAAAATGTCTGATCCGACGATAAACCTGCAGCCGCTTTCTTTGCAATGATGTTAATATCCAAATTCCTTTTAATGTGATGTTTGTTGAATCGAAAATACTCGCGTAAATAGCGTTTGACCCTGCTGCGCGTTACCGCCCGCCCAACCTTTTTGCTAACAGTGACACCAAGGCGCGTTCTTTCTAATGGACTCGTTCCAAATATAGCAATAAAGTACCTGCTTTGAATTTTTCTCCCGTATTTGGCGAGTCGAAGAAACTCAGAGCGTTTTAAAATTCTATCGGCCTTGGTATAAACCTGCCTCAAATCATACTTACCCATATAGCTGGCAATATGCCAAAAACATTTTTACGATTAAACGGCTAACCGTTTTCTCCCTTTTGCCCTCCGCCGGTTAATAATTCTTCTGCCCTGCTTTGTGGACATCCTTTTCCGAAAGCCGTGTGTTCTGGCTCGTTTCACCCTGCTCGGTTGATATGTTCTTTTCATAATTTAGGTTCCCCTGTTCCATGCACCTTAAATATGGCACCATTCCCCTTTGAGCTCTTTCATCATTATGATCGATAAAATTATCTGTTTTCAAGGTAGACGCTATATGTTTGAATTCAATTCGCTAAACCTTATAATTTGAACACAATGGGTTTTTTATGTCAAGACCCAAAAAATGATTATCGCCTGAATTGAGCGATTCTAGCATTTTCTGGGTAAAAAATAAAAATTGCTGAGTTATATTTTGATTGTTCCGGGTTGCCATTAAAATCTCATTTAACCTCTTGATAATACAGTAAAAATACACTATTAAAGAAGAAGTTACTGCCATATAGGAGTTTGGGCTTGGTCTAGGGGTGTTCAAATATTTCAAATTTTTCCAAATGAAATTGGGCATTCGGATATATTTCAATCTGTTTTCCGATGATGCGTTCAAGGGATGTGATAAGCCTGTTTTCCGAACCATGGAGAAGATCGGCAATCTCTAGGCTGACCCTTAAGGACAGCTTAGCACCTAAGCTGTCCGTCGCTTCCTGAAGGATTTCTTTGTAAATGTTGTAACAAATAGACTGTTTGGATAGGAGATAACCCTCTCCCTCACAATAAAGGCAGGGTTCACAGAGCAAATGGGTCAACGGCTTACGAATTCGTTTTCGTGTCATCTGTATCAGCCCCATTTCCGATATGGGCAGGACATGGGTTTTGCTCCGATCCTTTTTCAGGGCTTCTTGGAATGCATCAAATACCTTGTCCTGGTTCGAGGTTTTTTCCATATCGATAAAATCAACGATGATGATACCGCCAATATCCCGAAGACGTATCTGGTAGGTTATCTCTTTCACAGCCTCAAGGTTTGTTGTTAGTATGGTTTCTTCAGGATTGTGCTTGCCGACATAACGGCCTGTGTTCACATCGATGGCTGTAAGCGCTTCAGTATGTTCGATCACTATGTAACCACCTGATTTCAGCCACACTTTCCTTTTTAATCCCCGTGAAATATCACCCTCCAGATTATGTGCGTCAAAAATCGGCTCCGTCCCTTCGTATAGCTCGATGGAATGTTTTAAACTCGGCATAATCATATCAAGAAACCTTAGAACAGATTCATATTCCAAACGGGAGTCTATAATCAGTTTTTCTGCATCATGGATCAACTGATCTCGAACGGCCCTATGGATAATATTGAGCTCCTGGTGTAATAGAGAGGGTACTGGTGCTGTTTTGAATTTTTTTTGTACGGTTTCCCACAATTTTCTCAAAAAAGCGATTTCAATTTCAATTTTTTTTTCGTCAACGCCTTCGGCGGCAGTCCTGGCGATATAACCACAATTATTGGTTCTTAACCCTTCAATTAAGGTTCTCAAACGGTTTCTTTCGAATTCATCCTCTATTCTTTTAGACACCCCAATATGCGTTGAAGTTGGCATCATTACAAGAAGGTGGCCGGGCAACGAAATATGGGAAGTCACACGTGCCCCTTTGGTCCCAATAGGCGATTTTGTCACCTGAACCATTATCTCCTGCCCTTCAGTAATAAGCGTCTCTATCGGAAAATTGCTGGTAGTATGGGAATATGCCGAATCCGTTTGGTCGGTTTGTTCAATATCCTTGTCAACTTCATCGCTCTGGATAAACCGCTCTTCAATATCTTTGGAGCTGTTTCCAATGACGTCGTCCACATAAATAAATGCGGCTTGGTCAATCCCAATATTCACAAAAGCGGCCTGCATGCCCGGTAGTACCCGCTGAACCCTTCCTTTATATACATTTCCCGCGAGATCGGTACCATCTCCGCGTACGATGAATAATTCCGCAATGGTTCCATCCTCAAGGAGTGCGACTCGAGTTTCATACTCTGTAACATTTATAACCAGTTTACGATACATCAGGTACTCTGTTTCGCCATTTTGACAACTTTAGCCTGCCGCAGTGTTTGTTTAGAAACCGTGAAAATGTTAAGAACAGCCTCCATCGGCCTCATCATACTTCCCCTTTTTGACTCCAGGGTGATCTCCAGTTTTTCCGGAGAAAGCAGTTGGATGCTTTCAACCATATCTTTTATATTTATCTTTTTCAACTTTCCTTTTCGGGTCAGGCGGCTAACGATCAGTTCGTTTTTTTCACGAAACCGCTCGAGTTCACTTTTTTTAAAAACTTCATCCCTTAATACAATCTGATACCGGGTTGATTTGTTATCATTTTTTCCAGCGGAAGATGGCTCAATTTGACAGTCATGAATCAAAATACCCGGTGGAAGATGATCGTTTAAACCCTTTATTATATCTTCGGGCTCTATCATTTCCGTGGTTGTCAGGAAAAAAATCTCGTTTTGGCTTTCCATTCCGATCGGAAGAGGGTCTTCAAAAGAAACTTTTGGCATGGGATGAAATCCGTTTGAATATTTAATTGATATCTTCGCTCGTCTTAATGCGCGCAGAAATATATTCACCAACTCAAGGTGCCCGAAGTACTTTCCGAGTTCTAACTTTGAATAGGTGATTTTGATTTTTATTAAATTCCGATTTGGATTCAAAGGAAGCGCCAGAACGGTTTAGAGAGGTTACACCCTTTCTCGCATCTCTCTCAAAAATCTTCGGTTGAATTGTTTGAAAATTACAAACACCACAACCGTGACAATCACCCAACCGGCAATCAAGTGTGGAAATTCCTTCTTCAGCTTTTTTCCATTCCTCCTTTAAAAAGTCTTTATTGATTTTTATATCAATATGATCCCAGGGCAGCGGCTCCACCAGATCCCTTCTCCGGGTGGTATAAAAATCGATATCGACCCCGGCGTCGGATAAGGCCGTCTCCCACCGGTCATATTGAAATTTGTCGCTCCAGCCATCAAATCTGCACCCTTTTTGATATGCCTCAACCAAAAGATTGACGAGACGCCTGTCTCCTCTTGCCCAAAGTCCTTCCAGAAAACTGACATCCGGATTCTGCCATTTGACATGGATCCCTGGGAGCTTTAAATTCTGCCGTAACCAATTTATCTTTTCTTTTGACTCAAGTCGTGTAATTTGTGATGCCCACTGAAATGGGGTATGTGGTTTGGGGATAAATGTTGAGATACTGACATTGATTTTCCCATCATTTTTCTTTGGGACCGATAGCTTTCGAAGATCTTTCACAAATTCAACAATCGATCTCAGATCATCACCGGTCTCATACGGCAGTCCGATCATGAAATAGAGTTTTATCCTCTGCCATCCCAGATTGAATGCATGTTTAACAGTATCTGCAACCGCCTTTTCTGTTATATTCTTATTGATAATATCTCTGAGCCTCTGGCTGCCCGCTTCCGGTGCGATGGTAAATCCTGTTTTTCGGACCTTTTTGATCTGTTTCATCAGGTCGGGGGTCAATCTATCTGCCCGAAGCGACGGAAGTGAAACCGCAATGTTTTTATATTCGGACTGATCCATCAACCGCTCCATAAGTGGAATAAGGCATTGATAATCGCCTGTACTCAGAGACAAAAGAGATATGTCTTCATACCCTGTAGAAGCAAGGCACTTATCTGTTTGACAAAGAAGTGTGTCGGGTGAGCGTTCACGTACCGGGCGATAAATCATCCCTGCCTGGCAGAAACGACATCCCCTCGAACACCCTCGTGAAACTTCCAATCGGAGCCGGTCGTGGACCGGTTTTCCAAAAGGAACAACCGGATCACCAGGAAAAGGGGCCTTATCGAGGTCGGTAAAAATCGCACGACTAACTTTCCCTTTGTTCATTGTCTGATCAAAAGGTCGGGCTATAGGGACCTGGAAACCCGCGGGGTCGTACGTTACCTGATAAAAGGCAGGAATATAGACGCCTTCGATGCCGGACCAGTCTGTTAACAGTTTTTCTTTGTCCCGGTTGCCGGTTTTTTTCCATTGAATCCGGCTTGAGCCATCTCCATCACGACCCCTTCCCCGTCCCCCACTACCATGGCATCGAATAGGTCGGCGATCGGCTCGGGATTGCAGGTACATGGTCCTCCGGCAATGACAAGCGGCGCGTCCAAATCCCTTTCCCGAGCAAAAAACGGAATTTTTCCGAGATCAAACATGGTAAGTATGTTGGTGTAATTTAACTCGTAGAGAAGGCTGAAACCGATTATATCAAATCGGCCCAGGGGGGTCTGCGATTCCAGTGTCGCTAAAGGCAGGCCGGATAATCTAAGATATTCCTCCATGTCACTTCCGGGGGTAAATACCCTTTCTGCTGCTATCTGTTTGTCCATATTTAAAATATGATAAATTATCTGCATTCCAAAATGCGATGTTCCGATTTCATACAGATCCGGAAATGCAAGGGCAACACGAAGTTTGACCTTATCGAGGTCTTTTCTAATGCTGTTTATTTCGTTGCCCAGATAGCTGCTGGGCTTTTCCACCAACGGCAGGATATCTTGAAAGGTTTTTATTAACATGATATAAATGCTTTTATGCCAAAACTTGTAAAGTTAGCAGTTCCCTAAAACAACACAACTTGAAAGAAAAAAGTCGCATATGCCAGAAATCAATGTACAAATCAACAACAAAATATTCATGAAATCAATAGGTTTTCTATCTATCGCCTTTATCCTTCTCCTTTCAATACCCCAAGAGTCTCCTGGGGCTGGAAATAGACGTGAAAATGCTGTTGTTCTCGCAGTTAAAAAGGTCAGCCCAGCCGTTGTAAACATAAGTTCGGAGTATGAGGTTCGCAAGCGCACCAGCCCGTTTTCCGGATTCGGTATAGATCCCTTTTTCGATTCTTTTTTTAAGGATTTTTTTGATCCCGGTTTTGAGCGAAGATACAAGCGGAGCAGCCTAGGTTCCGGTGTTATCATAGATGGGAACCGGGGCTTCATTCTCACAAACACCCATGTCATCGCCAAAACCGGTACGATCACGGTTGTGTTAAAAGATGAGCGTGAGTTTGAAGCACAAATCGTTGGGGCTGATCCGGACTCTGACCTTGCGCTCCTGCGTATCACTTCGAAAGATCCCTTGCCCGCCATTGAGATGGGAGAATCCAAAGATCTGATGATCGGTGAAACGGTGATCGCCATCGGAAACCCGTTTGGATTTTCCAATACGGTTACCACCGGTGTCATCAGTGCGCTTAATCGTAGCGTTCGGACCGATAAACAGGTGTTTCAAAATTTTATACAGACCGACGCTTCAATCAATCCCGGAAATAGCGGCGGCCCCTTACTCAACATAAACGGTGAACTGATCGGCATCAACACGGCCATCTACGCAAAGGCCCAGGGAATCGGGTTTGCCATTCCGATCAACAAAGCAAAACGCATTGTCTCTGACCTGATCCGATACGGAGAGGTCATTCAGGCATGGATCGGTGTCACCGTACAGAACATCGATAAACGGCTCGCCATATCTCAATGTGTCTGATGGCGAAGGGGTTTTAATAAAAGCGGTGATAAAAAAAGGCCCTGCCCAAAACGCCGGCATCCAAAAAGGCGATATCCTTTTGTCCATCGGTGCCAAAAGAATTTTTTCGAATAAAGAATATAATACGGAAATGAGAAATGTTGCTGCCGGTGACACCATAAAAATCCGCATTTTGCGAAAAGACGAAGAGCGGATCTTCATAGTGAATGCCGCTGTCTTCCCCATTGAGCTTGCCTTGGATCTGGCCCAGAAACTTCTTGGAATAAGCGTTAAAGATCGATCGATGAATAAGGGGGTGGTTATTTCAGAGATAAACCGGCGATCGTATCTGTTCCAAATTGGGGTACGGACAGGAGACGTTATTCGACAGCTGGACGAGATCAAGGTAAAGAATATCAAAGATTTTCAAAAGGCGATCGTGCACTATCGCAAAAAACGATCGGTGGTTATCTTATTGCAACGCGGCGATCAGGGGTATTACATTACAGTAAAACTATGACCGTGATATCAAATTATCTTCCCTATAATCGGTTCAACTTTTTTTAGAGTAAATCCAACAAAAGGTCCGCACCGGAATTATTAGCGTTGCATGCTTTTTTAAAAACAATGAACCCTATCTACTCAGGTAACGTTATGGTCATTCCCTTCTCGATCTGTCCCTCAACAATTTTGCAAATTGCAATTTTCTCTTTGACCTTTGAAACGCGGATCATTCCCGCTGACTCCATGCTGGCATCAAGCACTTCACCGGTATCAGGGTCCCTTAATATCTCCATTTCGCCCACATCGAAAGTCTGTCCTTTGGTTACACCCTCCCGGGTGCCCCGATTAATATAAACCTTACCTCCTTTGGTTAAAATGACCTTTCCCGTCCAGGGAATATCCTCCAGCTGGGAGATCAAAAAGTCAACCCCCTGATCGATCGCCATTTCAACGGCTTTCCCGGTATTGGTCTTTTTAAATCCACTGACATTTCCGGCAAATCCATGCTTGTAAATACCGATGGAAAGTCCTTTTTTTGTGACCTTTCCATAGACCTTTTTGGATGCCATTACCTGTCCGGTGCTGGAATCGATGATATACATGACCGCGTTTATCTCAGCAGTACCGCCCTTCAGACCTATCTTGATCCCGCCGAACCCCACACCGCCTTTGCCGCCACTTGTTCCGGGATCAAAATGGGTGATATTTCCTTTTACGAGCAGCTGTGCGGGTGTCATCTGGCCCTTAACCACCTTTTTTCCACCTCCGGCTGCCCGATTGCTCGCTGCAAAATCCTGCTCGGCAAGGGCCGCTTTCCTCATATCGTTCTCACCCAGAACAATAAATCGTCCGGTGTTATTCAAACTGTCGGTCAAGACTGCGCCCCAGGCATCTCCGAGATTCCATTGTCCTCGCCAGTTAGACCGATTTTCAAATTTTGAAACCACGATCGAGTACCGCATACCACTTCCGGCTGCGATAGATTCTATTGCAAACAAAAATATCACGCTAAAAAGAATCATAAAAATCGACTTCTTCGAAAATTTTATCATTTTTCCCTCCTGAATGATTTTTAACAATGGTCTGCCTGAATATGTAATAATCGTACATTGCTCACAGCAACCGATAGAAAATATAAAATCAAGGCAGACGCGTCAAGCATGAAAAATTTGGATATGTTTTACATTTTCAGACATCTTAGCTTGGCAAGATCTTCTGCATATCCATATAGGTGGAGGCCTTTGCTCTCAACGATCATTTCACCATCTTTCACCCCAATTTCACCGGCTATGTACTCTTTTAGGTTTTGGATTGCCCCTAGGTTTGCTGGAAAACCGTTCCAAAGGTCCCATGACCGAAAATAAACAAAGAAATAAAGGGTATCATCCTGAATTCTGGTATCTATAGATCTTAAACATGGTGGGTCCAATAAAGTGAGATCAGAGGGGTGGGCCACCTGTAAAACCATTTGGTTGTTTCTTTCCCCATATTTTTTATAGGTGTCAATAACCCATTCAATCTGGTTTAAGTACAACTGATCATTCTCTTCAAAAAGGACATTTCCATCGACTTCACGGCCATCAATGATATCCGCATTCTTCTCTTTCCACCACGCCAGCTTGTCGCCCGTAAGGGGAACCTTTGTCAATCTTTCACCGTAGGTATACGATTCACCGGGTTCTTTTCTAGAAGACATGAGATACTCGATGTATGCCCTTTCGTATCCTTCTCCTCCATAGAGGTAATCATGTTCGACAGGGTTGGGGATGCCACAGGAAGGTGGAATATCGGGAATGAGCGGAATCGTTCCGGGATATTTTACATGACCTGTAAAATAGTCGTACTCCAGACGTGTTTGGCCTTCATATGACCCTCGATCAATTTTAAATTTTCGGCCGCAATCAAGAATGTCGTTTACCGCCTGGAACCACAAATCAGGGAGATCTCTTGCTTCTATTTTGTGAATATTCATTTTCTCCTCTGTGTAATTTGTTACGGGGCAAAAAAAATTTGATTGCGTGTGATACAAACGTCATCGATTCTTAGAAGCGGTGTGCATTGGGATGAAAAAGAGGTGTTGAATTGGAAAATAGTCCGGAACGAGAACTTTGTTTATATATCCAGCGTGCTCACCTCCAGGGCATTTTTTTGTATAAAATCTCTTCTGGGTTCAACCTCGTCCCCCATAAGAATTGTAAAAATTTCATCGGTTTCCACATCATCATCAATCTTTACACGGAGAAGGGTTCTTTTTTCCGGATTCATCGTTGTTTCCCATAATTGTACCGGATTCATCTCACCAAGACCCTTATATCTTTGTATTGAGAGGCCTTTTTTACCTTCTTTCACCATAAAATCAAACAGCTCCCTATGGTTATTGACAAGAATTGATTCTGTTTTATTGTCGTTTTTAAAAACTAAAAATCTTGAATGGTCATATCTGAATATCTTTTTCCCGATAACGGTACTTTTTTGAAATTCGGGGGAATAAATCAAACTTCTGCCTATTTTTATCTGTCGAAGATTTTTATCTGATTCATTTTTTATCGGTCCTATTTGTTTTTGTTCACTCAATACTGAAACCATCATTTCATATATGCCCCTCTCTTCGTTCCAACTCAGTTCGCTTACCTTATACCCTTTTTTATCCAGAACATTCTTTAGATTTGACATTTTTGCTTTATTTTTAAGGAATTGTTTGTCTTCTACCCCTTCCCTTATCAAAGATTCAACAAGATCTGCAGGAATGCCTCTCCTGACTATTTTTGATAAAATAAAAAAATATTCTGAAATATCACCAATGAGAAGATAAAATGTGTGCCCGGCTAATATTTCATTCGTTTTTTCAACCTTTACACTGTTTTGATCGCATATTTTTTTTAAAATATGATCATTAAATTCCATTTCATCTTTCAGATAGACCTCTTTTTTTCCCTTGCCTATTCTAAAAAGGGGCGGTTGTGCAATGTAGAGATAACCTTTCTTCAATAAATCAGACATCTGTCGATAAAAAAAGGTCAATAGAAGCGCCCGGATATGGGATCCATCCACGTCCGCATCTGTCATTATAATTATTTTATGATACCTTATTTTATCAATATTGTATTCTTCACTACCAACACCGGTCCCCAGTGCTGTTATTATATTTTTTATTTCTTCACTGCTAAGAATTTTATCAAACCGGGCTTTTTCTACATTTAATATTTTTCCTTTTAGGGGCAGCACAGCCTGAAATTTTCTGTCTCTTCCCTGTTTTGCACTACCCCCTGCTGAATCTCCCTCCACTAGGAAAAGTTCCCGTTGAGATGGATCTGAAATTTGACATTCTGCAAGTTTACCCGGAAGGGTTGAATCAATTAGGGAACCTTTGGTTCTGGCAATATCCCTTGCTCGTTTTGCCGCATCCCTTGCTCGTGCTGCATCGACCGCCTTGGCCAAGATTTTTTTTGCGGTTTTTGGATTTTCTTCTAAAAACATGCTGAACTTTTCATTAACCAGAGACTCGACTATACCTTTAACTTCGCTGTTTCCGAGCTTTGTCTTGGTCTGACCTTCAAACTGTGGAGATTTTATTCTGATGTTAATAACTGATGTAAGCCCTTCCCGGATGTCCTCTCCGGTGATTTTTTCCTGAAGATTTTTAGGAACGCTCCCGTTGGTTGTGTATTGATTTATTGTACGGGTCAGCGCAGCTTTAAATCCGATTAGATGAAAACCACCTTCCACAGTATTGATGTTGTTTGCAAATGAAAGTATTTTTTCAGTAAATGTATCGTTATACTGAATCGCAACTTCGATCTGCACATCGCTTTTGATCCCTTCAATCAGTATCGGCCGATGCAGTGCTGTGTGTCTCCTGTTTAAATATTCAACAAAAGATTTTATTCCTCCCTTATAACAAAACTCATCTTTTTTATCCGATCTTTCATCTTCTACGATTATTGTTAATCCTTTGTTTAAAAAAGCGAGTTCCCTAAGCCTGCGGGTCAGAATTTCATAACTGAAATTGTCGGTGATTAAAATTTCTGTGTCCGGCATAAAGTGGATTTTTGTTCCTTGTTTTTTCGTCTTTCCAACTATTTGTAATTCGCTTTTCTTTTTACCCTTTGAATAAGTCTGAAAAAACTTTTTCCCTTCCGAGTAGATTGTCACCTCAAGTAATATGGACAGCGCATTAACGACAGAAACTCCGACTCCATGAAGACCACCCGACACTTTGTATGATTTGTCGTTAAACTTTCCGCCCGCATGGAGCTTACACATAACCACTTCAACCGCAGGGACTTTTTCGGTTCTGTGAATTCCGGTCGGAATTCCTCTACCGTTATCTTCGACCGTTACACTGTTATCTATGTGAATCGTGACCTTTATTAAATCACAATACCCAGCCATTGCTTCATCAATGCTGTTGTCAACAACTTCGTAGACAAGGTGATGAAGCCCCTCCGTGTCAACATTTCCAATATACATTGAAGGTCTCAATCTAACAGGTTTGAGACCTTCCAGTACTTCTATGCTATCTTCGTTATATTTTATCTCTTCCATCATATTCTCATGGGCATAATCACGCCTAAAAAACTTTTGTCGTCAGCCCCTTCGATTTGGCAGGGTTTCTCTTCATCTATTATATTTAAAATGATATGATCATCATCAATAACATTCACCATTTCGATAAAGTATTTTGGATTAAAGGCAATCTCCATAGGTTTTCCATCGAAATCGATGTCGGTGTCTTCTTTGGATTCTCCAATGTCAGGATTAGTTGTTGTTATCATTAGTTTATTTTTTTCAAAATTAAAAATGACCCCCTTATAATCATCTGAGGAGAGAATCGACATCCTTTTCAGCATCATTAAAAATAATTGCCGGTTGAACTTGATCTGGTGGGCTTCTCCCTTTACAATGATATCATGGTATTTGGGAAAACTTCCTTCAAGAAGACGAATTATCATGGTCTCTTTATCTTTTTTTATAATAAAATTATTTCCTTTAACGCCTATTAGAATGGTTTCTGTTGGTTTTAAAAATTTACTTACCTCACTCAACCCCTTTTTCGGAATAAGAACAGCCTGTCCTTGTGGTAACTCAGTATCTTTATCATATGTACAATCGACAAGTGAGAGGCGGCTTCCATCAGTTGAAACCATCCGTAGTTTTTTTTCATCCTGATTGAATATCCGCTCAAAATAAACCCCATTAACATGGGTCCGTTTATCATCAGAACCAACTGTAACCAGTACTGTTTTTTCTATCATTTTTGTAAATACCATTGAATCTATCTCAAAGTAATCGACCTCCTCCACATGTGGAATATCAGGAAAATCTTCTGGATTCATTCCCACAATATGGTATTGGACTTTCTGGTTACCTATTTCGATCCAACGGTTTTCTGCTTCATAAACTCGAATTTCCTCACTCGGAAAATCTCTGGTAATTTCATAAAATTTTCTCGAATTTATCGCGATGATGCCTTCAGATTCAATATTTGCCGAATAGATCCCTTCAAAACCGGTTTCAAGATCTGTAGCCGCGACTGTAATACTTGAGCTATTTGTTTTAATTAATAGACTCTCGGTTATGGCCAGACTGCTTTTTCGGCTGGTTAATCCTTGAATTTTTGATAATACATCGATGATATCGTTTTTATTTATTGTGAATTCCATATAACTTCCTTTAAGTTATATATATATATAAAGAAAAAGAATATGCGATGTCAATAAAACTAATACGTTCTTAACTTATTAGTTTTATTATAAAAATAAGATATTTAATTTGATAAAAAATGACAATAACCTGTCAATAAACGAACGGTTATTTACAAAAAAAAAATAATGTCTATAAGTAGCAATTTATTGACAAAATATCAACATAAAATAACAGATACCGACGCCCGAACTATATATCAGCGAAATCCAAGTATACTACAATATATAGTATGAAGATAGTATTAAATTACAATATATACTAATTATCATAAGCTGACAAGAAAAAAGTCAGTTTAGAACCGTTTGACACACTATTCATGCATATGAAGACTGTATTTCCTTTTATTTATCATCTATACAAAGATAAATCGGGATTTTCACTTCACTACAACCTGCTGGTCCGGGTAAGATGACATCATGAAATTTTATACAGATTTGCATGTGCATTCAAAATTCTCACGGGCCACCTCAAAAAATCTCGATTTAGAGAATTTATACATTTTATCACAACTAAAAGGCATTTCGGTGGTTGGAACCGGAGATTTTACTCACCCGGGTTGGTTTTCAGAAATAAAGGAAAAACTGGTGCCGATTGGAGATGGGCTTTTTAAATTGAAAGCCGATTTGTCCAAGCGATGTGACGAACAAGTTCCCCGCGCATGCCGTGGAGCTGTTCATTTTATTTTATCGTGTGAAATCAGCAATATATATAAAAAGAAGGGTAAAACCCGAAAAAATCATAATCTGGTATGTCTACCCGATATTGAATTGGTTGAAAAATTCAACGCAAAATTAAATCGAATTGGAAATATAAAGTCAGATGGAAGACCGATATTGGGTTTGGATGCCAGAAACCTGCTCGAAATACTTCTTGATACCTCGGATGACGGATATCTCATTCCGGCCCATATATGGACCCCATGGTTCTCTCTTTTGGGTTCTAAGTCGGGTTTTAATTCTTTAGACGAGTGTTTTGAAGATCTCACTCCCCATGTTTTTGCGGTTGAAACCGGGCTTTCATCTGATCCCGCGATGAACTGGCGTGTGTCCGGCCTCGATCATCTTACCCTCGTATCCAATTCAGATGCCCACTCCCCCGATAAACTGGGGCGGGAAGCGAATCTTTTTGACACAGATATTTCTTATAAAGCCATACGGTCTGCCCTGAAAGAGGGTGACCCAAAACAATTTTTAGGCACAATTGAGTTTTACCCTGAAGAAGGGAAGTACCATTTGGATGGGCATCGAAAGTGTAAGGTGCGCTTTTGGCCAAAAAAAACCAAAAGTAACAAAGGCATCTGTCCGGTTTGTGGAAAAGAAGTCACGCAAGGTGTGCTCTACCGAATTGAAGAACTTGCAGACCGACCGGATGGAATAAAACCGAAAAAAACCAGTCCTTTTAATCATGTGATACCGCTGAAAGAAATTTTGTCCGAAATACTCGAAGTGGGTTCGGGATCTAAAAAGGTCAAATTGAGTTATGATAAACTGCTCAACAAACTGGGAACCGAATTTAATATTCTTCAAAAGTTATCTACAGAAACCATCGAATCGGCAGGGATCCCGCTGCTTGGAGAAGCCGTAAGAAGAATGCGTAAAAAAGAGGTAAAAATCTTACCGGGGTATGATGGGGAATTTGGAAAAATAAAGTTTTTTGAGATCTCAGAACGGTTACAACTGTTAGGTCAAAAAACACTTTTTAGCATTCCATCCTCCGATTTACCGGCCTCTGTTTTATTTAAAAACCATGTTTTGAAAGGAACAGACCCGGTGGAATCCACCGATAAAAACCATTTTTCATATTCACAATTCGATTTAAACTTCAAACGATTGAGACAATCGTATTTTTCGGCTAAGGAAACTATTTTAAATGATTTAAACCCTAAGCAACAAAAAGCGGTTAAATATAATAAAGGCCCCCTGTTAATCATCGCAGGACCCGGAACCGGAAAAACACGAACCCTCACCCATAAAGTTGCCTATTTTATTCATGATAAAAGGGTGTTGCCTGAAGAGATTCTTGCAGTTACATTCACCAACAAAGCGGCCCAGGAGATGAATGACAGACTACGTCTTTTGCTGACTGAGACGACCGCCATGCCTTTGGTCACCACATTTCATTCCCTTTGTTACAAAATTTTAAAAGATCAAAATAAGAATAAGGATGTTTCATCCGGATGGACAATTATTGATGATCATGACCGGAAAACAATCGTTTTAGATGCGATAAAATTGATCGAAAATAAGGGGGATGATATTTCCACCGACCCTCAGTCATTTTTAGATAAAATCATTCTTGCAAAGCAGCAGATACTCGATCCCAACGATGACCTTCAGATGCTCGTTGATCAATCAGAAATTGAAACATTTCAAAGAGTTTACAAGTCCTATCAGCATCTTTTATCCATCCAGAATCTCTTGGATTATGAAGAACTTATTTTTAGGGTTGTCCGTCTATTTGAAACCAACAAAAAGATAAGAGAAACCTACCAGACCAGATTTAAATCAATTTTTGTCGATGAGTACCAAGACATTAATTATGCCCAGTATCGTCTGGTAAAGATTCTATCATCCTCGGTTGAATCAGGATCTGATAAGGACATATGTGTTATCGGTGACCCTGATCAGTCCATCTATGGATTCAGAGGTTCGGATGTTCGGTTTTTTGAACGATTTGTTACCGATAACCCCGAAGCCAAAACAATTCACCTTACCCAAAACTACCGTTCCACTAAAACCATCCTTAAAGCCTCCCATCAAATTATAAGAGGCCATCGGCACAGCAGCTCAAAGGCGAGGGTCTTTTCCGACCTCGATGGCGTTAAAACGATTGGTATTTTAGAAAACACTTCGGGAAAAAGCGAAGCAGAAGCAATCTCAATCGTTATCGAACAACAAATCGGCGGAACAGGGTATCACTCTTTTGATTTTGGGCGAGTCAAAAATGGAGAGAGCCAACAAGGGAGAAGTTTTTCGGATTTTGCTGTCTTATACCGGACGAACGATCAAGGAAGGGTCCTCGCCGATGTCTTCAATAGATCCGGTATCCCCTATCAAATCGTCAACAAAGACCGGACCTATTCTATGAAATGCATACCGGAAATCATTTCTTTGTTAAAAATTATAGAGGGGATTGGTTCATATTTAGATTTAGAAAGGGCGTTGGCAGGTTTAGGGACAAGGGTAAGCAAAAAAACGATCGCCAATTTCAAAAATTGGGCGTATGCAAATGGATATGGCTTAAAGGAAGCTATACAGAAAGTGCGATGGTATCCGATACACGGCATGAGCAGAAAGCAGCAAATAAAATTCTATGATATTTCAAAAAACATTTTTGCACTTGCCGACGCAATCAAAAGCATTCCGGTTGCCCAAAAACTTATATATTTATCAGAAAATACGCCGATTCTGGAAAAGATAAACACAAACCCGGAATCGGCTGAAATTTTTAATAGAATTGTTGGTTTTTCAGAGGCATCAGGAAGGGATACCCTCTATTTTCTATCCTCTTTTGCACTTGAAAAAGATACAGATATTTATGATTCACGGGTTGAAAAGGTTTCGTTGATGACCCTGCACGCAGCTAAAGGATTAGAATTTCCTGTGGTTTTTATTTCCGGCTGTGAAACAGGTTACATACCTTACGAAAGAGCAGGTCATGAAAAGGCGGACCTATCGGAAGAACGAAGGCTTTTTTATGTTGCAATGACCCGAGCAAAGGAAGAATTGTATTTAAGCTGGGCAAAAAAAAGAAGGATTTTTGGCCGATATATCCAAAGAGAGCAATCACTGTTTGTTAACCAGATTGAAGAACAGCTTAAACAAAACCGGACACGACCAAAAAAAAGAAAAGACAAGGAACCGATTCAGCTGAATCTTTTCTAATTTCACAAAGATGTTTTTGAACGATTTGGATTTTGATATTTTCTGTGTTATAAAGCGGATATATCAAAAATTTATTTTGAACTGGAGCACAAACGAAAAAACGGTCAATAAAAAAAAGAAAAGCGGTGAACACAAAAGGAAAAATCAAAGCGCGCATATTTTTCATAATATGTCTGGTACTATCGTCTGTCATCGGGTCCGCCTTTTTTGTCACGAGCGTTTATGCGGATATATATAGGTATATAGATGAGAACGGGGTGCTTCACTTTACAAATATGCCGATGTCCTCAGATTATGAACTATATCTAAGGGAAGGTTCAATCGAACAGACACCCGATCTAAGCGGTTCGTATCTGAGAGACCGTTATGAACATGTGATAGCAGAGGCATCCCAAAGGCATGGAGTTTCCGCTTCGCTTCTAAAGGCGATAATAAAAGTCGAGTCGAATTTCAATCCATGGGCGGTTTCAAGAAAAGGCGCAAAAGGGCTGATGCAGATCATGCCTGATAATTTCCAGGCTCTAAGCATAAAAGACCCTTTTGATCCAGAAGAAAATATAATGGGCGGCACCCGATACTTTAAACAGCTTTTAACACAATTTAACGGAAAACTCACCCTGGCCCTTGCAGCATATAATGCGGGCCCGAAAAGGGTCAATCGCTACAAAGGTATTCCTCCGATAGAGGAGACAGAAAATTATGTTGAAAAAGTGATGAAATATTATTACCTTTTTAAAAAAGGATAGATAATTGTTAATCAGTTGCCGTTCCACGAAGTCGATGTAACAATCCTCCAAAACCCCATTAATCAAAAACCCGCTAATTACGTTTAAATGTTGAAAAGGAGACAGCGAAATGCCTGATGCAGATGGATTGAAAGGAGCCAAAAAATTTTTTCCAGACACACCCCAGAAAACAGAAGGATTTTTCCTTAAAGGATCCAATTCTCTGGACTGGGGAATGAAAAATCGGCTTGCTCGGATTTTCAACCCCAAGAGCGGCCGGACAGTTATGCTGGCAATCGACCACGGATATTTTCAAGGGCCGACCACCGGTCTGGAAAGAATTGATCTCAATATACTCCCCCTAGTGCCCCATGCAGACACCCTTATGCTCACCCGTGGTATTTTGAGAAGTATTGTCCCATCTTCAACCACACAATCTATTGTTTTACGCGTTTCTGGCGGAACGAGTATATTGAAAGAGCTGTCAAATGAAGATATCGCCGTTGATATTGAAGACTCGATCCGACTCAATGTTTGCGCCATGGCGGTTCAGGTATTTATCGGCGGTGAATACGAAAAAGAATCGATCATCAATATGACGCGAATGGTGGATCAGGGGACCCGTTACGGAATTCCCACTCTGGCGGTGACCGCCGTGGGTAAGGATATGGCACGGGATGCCCGATACTTCAGGCTGGCCACCCGTATTTGCGCGGAACTCGGCGCCCACTACATCAAAACCTATTACATTGAAGAAGGCTTTGAAACGGTGACCTCCTCATGTCCTGTACCGATCGTCATGGCAGGTGGTAAGAAAATCCCGGAAAAAGATGCTTTACGAATGGCATACAATGCAGTTAACCAAGGGGCTGCCGGGGTTGACATGGGGCGCAACATTTTCCAGTCCGAAGACCCCGTTGCAATGATCCAGGCCGTAAAGGCGGTTGTCCACGACAATGAAAAACCGGAGAGGGCATACGATCTGTATAACAGTTTGAAAAATTAATAAACCTACCCAATTTAGAGCAGGGAAAAAGATCATGGAAAGCACCTATAGCGAGGTCGAGGCAGAAAAGTTTGCCAAGCATTACCCGGGTGTGACCAGAGCGCTTGCCCTCCGGACATATACCTCGCGGTTGATGGGTGCAGATCCTAACCTGGTGTTACACGGCGGCGGGAATACCTCGGTTAAAGTAAGGCAGAAAAATATCCTGGGGGAAGAACAGGAAGTTCTTTTCGTCAAGGGAAGCGGGGTTGATTTGGTCGATATTGAGCCGGACGATTTCGTTGCCCTCGACCTTGCATTTCTCAGAAAACTTCGGACCTTGGAGAGCCTCGAAGATGAAGAAATGGAAAGCCAGATGCAGATTCATAAACTGCATATCTCCCCCTTGAACCCCTCTGTTGAGGCGCTCCTCCATGCCTTTTTGCCACATAGGTACGTTGACCACACCCACGCCGACAGCGTTCTTGTTCTGACAAACCAGACAGAAGGCCCGGATCTGATCCATAAAGCCCTTGGCCCCGGGGTTGGCGTCCTGCCCTACACTATGTCCGGCCTACCTTTGGCCAAAGCAGTAGCGGCCCAATACGAAAATCACCGTGAGCTGGAGGCCATTGTCATCGTTAACCACGGGATTTTCACCTTTGCCGAGGATGCAGAAACATCATACGAGCGAATGATCAACTTCGTCAAGCGTGCAGAGGCATTCATAACTCATAAAATTGAGGGGAAAGCCCATATCACACCGCGAGCCGATATCCAATTCGTTCAGGAGGCAGAATCTACCGTTGCTCGTTTTGCCCAGACGATGCGAGGTGCATGTGCCCACAGGGGTTCTGACGGCAGGTTGCGCCGCTTCATTGTTGAATTCCGGAACACACAAGATTTGCTGGAGGTTTCTATTTCCAAAACAGCGCGAACACTGTGTGATTCGGGCGTTCTCACACCCGACCATGTGATTCGAACCAAAAATAAGATTGCCTACGTAGATACCCTTTTGGAAAACAACGATGATCTACGCAAAAAGATCAACCAGGTGGTCGAGGACTTTGTAAAGGACTATCATCGATATTTCAAGGAACAGGTAAGGGCCAGAGGAGTTGACCTGCAAGAACTCGATCCCTACCCGAGGATCTTTATTGCTGCAGGTCTCGGCATGTTTGCCTTGGGATTGTCACGAAAAGAAGCTAAAGTGGCGGCGGATATTGCGGAAAAAACTATTGTTGCTAAAATCCAGGCCAATTCGATGGGCCAATACCTTCCGATAACCGAGTCTCATATATTTGATATGGAGTATTGGCCCATCCAGCAGAAGAAACTGGGTCAGTTTTCATCGCTTTTACTACAGGGTCAAATCGCTCTGATTACAGGTGCGGGCGGTGCAATCGGATATGGTATTGCCGATCGGTTGTTGGCTTCAGGGGCGGCTGTTGTACTCTCAGATATTGACGAATCCCGCGTGAAAAAAGTTTGTTCCTTCCTCCAGGAAAGATATCGAAATGGTGAGATTGAAATAATCCCCTTTGATGTGACTGATTATCAATCCGCAGCATCGGCCGTTGATGAAATAAGTCGGCGATTCGGGGGAATCGATATCGTTGTCCCCAACGCCGGAATCGCCCATGTTGCAAAAATCGAGGACCTGGAACCGGATAAACTAGATCAGGTTATTGCGGTGAATTTTAAAGGAACGTTCAACACCATCAAAGCGGCCATTCCTGTTTTCAAACAACAAGGTACCGGTGGCCAGATTATCGTCATAAGCTCAAAAAAT
>PVMS01002266.1_pt1 | contig 23686 bp, 21 predicted proteins | sample 1853461 | NCBI WGS metagenome assembly PVMS01 (sample SAMN08582032, study PRJNA380276) | Marine sediment metagenome, whole genome shotgun sequencing project. | isolation source: ocean sediment barecode stripped | collected 2017 | reverse complement strand
TCTCAACAAAAATTTCCATACCGATACTTGCAATTTTCGGATCAAACATTTTGACAATCCTCTATTATTCCTTCAAGCTTAACCAGATTTATAATCAATCCTTCAAGCTCTATGATATTTATAATGATCCCGCTAATTTTAACAGGGGAGAATATAAGTCCTTCAATCTCAACAGGGTTGATTATAAACCCTTCAAGGTCTGCACCAATAATTAAGCTCTCAAGACATAAATATGTCTTGGCTGGTAAATAACCATCAGCACCAACACCAAGAACTAACGAGGTTCCGATTGATTCACCATATGAACCACTTGTAGAACCGGAATACCATTCGGCTAGACTTGAACCTATTATATTAAATTTAGATGCAGCAAGTACGTTTGTATAACCAAGCACAACAGACAAGCCAGAACTATCAGCATCACTACCACGCACCCGCGCTGTTTCACCAAGCACAACAGACAAGCCAGAACTATAACCAACAGTTTCCTGTAGAGAAGCTGCAAAACCATCTACCACAGCCGAACCGGCAGAGATACCCAACACCTGATTAATAGAACCAGATATACCGTCAACTACAGACGAACCATCTGACTCTGCTACTGTCTCATAATAAAGTGACGCTCCAGTAACACCATCAACTACAGATTGACCAATAGAACTACCCACGCTGCCGGATATGGAACCAGAAACACCGACAACAACCGAATCACCTTGGGCGTCGCCCTCACTACCTGATATACTACCTGATATACCAATTACTGATGAAGTACCCGCAGCATCAGCGTCAACACCGTCAGCACCGACATCTGAAGCCTGAGCAAGTACAACTGACGTACCCGCAGCATCTGCATCAACACCAGCTATAACACCGGATTTACCGAGAGCCTCTGATGAACTAGAGGACTCACCAACAGAACCGAATATAACACCAGACTCACCCAAGGCATCAGATGAACCATCGGACTCACCGACAGAACTGAATATAACACCTGTCTCACCAAGAGCTTCGGACAGACCTGAGGAATAACCCAGAGCACCTTTTAGAGCACCGGATATGCCTAAGGCATCGGCGACACCCGCAGAACTACCATCAGCCGGAATTACCGTAGTCCCAACCGTCAATGTCCACTTAGGTATCTGGCTGATAGTCTCAACGACTATGCCATCTACTAAAACACGGAACTCGTATTGATAGGAATCCAGTGCACCGACATTCGGGATGATCGACCACTCATCCTCTCTATACTCATTAGCCCCCAGCGTTACTGGGTCTGTTGGGTTCTCGTCATCCTGTATCCTACCTCCACCGAAATCGCCTGTAGTCTGTCCATCAGGTGGCGTTAGTTGAGGTGTCGTATCCTCGCCACTTGGGGCAATCCCTGTAGACGGTGACAAGTTGAAGGGTGCTGCAGAACTATTACCTACACCTTCACCCAAGGCTACTGACGTGCCAGCCGAAGAACCTTCTGCCGCAACAACTGTGCCTGAGTCTCCTGTAACAGATGATACACCATCCGAAGAACCTTCCACTAGGGTAATTGCGGCAGCTTCACCAAGAGCTTCCGACGTGCCAGCAGAATCGGCATCAACACCTTTTAGAGCACCGGTCTCACCAAGAGCTTCTGCAAGCCCAGCAGAATCTGCATCAACACCAGCTGTAGCAACTGATTCTGATTCACCGAGAGCTTCGGACAGACCTGCTGCATCTGCATCGGCTTCTTGATAATTAGCTTTACTTACCGTCAGATAGGCTTGTTCTGTCGTGGCTGCTGGTGCAGTACCTCCTACTAATACACGGAAGTCAATCCGATCACCGTTGGCCGTACCCGCATCAAGTATCTGGAAGCTAAGTTCACAATCAACGTGATCACTACCCTGAAAGTCAGCCGTCGGGACAAGCGTTATACCATCTTCACACTGAGCACCATTGTCAACTATGAAAGTACCAGTGCCATTCAGATCATGCGTACCACTGGTCGTAGATGTATCATCAACTAACTGTGAATTAGCGGCCTGAACAATGCTTGAGGACGTAGTGAGATTTGTCCATGTATTCGTGCCTTCTACATGCCGGTACTGCCATGTGAAGGACTGATTATTCGCAGAACCACCGTTGGTTTCTTGAACAAGTATTCTGCAGCGCAATACTTCGGCAACAGCCATGCTGATCGTAGTATTGACCGCAGCCTTGGGCGTTGCAGCAGATTCAGAACCGTCATCGTTTCTGAATTGGAAGGCAGCTAGATTGACAATAAATGTTTGCATTTATGGCCTCTCTCGCTTCAGCTTTGCATTCTTAGGCGGGAACTCAGGATCAAGGATCGCTGTTTCCATTATTCGCCTATAAATCGGGTCAGGTGCGTTCCTGCCCTGCTTCACTGCCGTTATCGGAAAGTTGTGTAACAGATTATCCAGCAATCCGTGTATGTCGGATTGCCACCATGCATTTACTTCTAAATTATAGTAATACCAATCGTAACCGGACACGATCAATCGCCCAACATTGTCGTCAGGTTGTACAATACATATGATCCCAAATGACGGAGCTTCATAGATCGTGCCCATCGTTGAATCAAATGTACTTTCATCTGCGTAATAGATTCTCCACTTAGGCATCAGACGTTCCTCCAATCTTCATCAGGAGCACCGACTTCACGCACTTGTAGCGTGACTGTACTATTATCTGGTTGGCCTGTGGAGCGTGTGATTACACGTAACCTTAGAGGAGTGCCTCTTGCCAAACTAACGTTTAGATCTTGATCTGTATACCATGTGGCTGTGATCTCAGAGCCATTATCATTTCTGAATCTGAAACCTTCTTGTTCATATATTGCGGGGGTTAATGCTATGGCAGTTGACGTACCGGCTGCTGATGCGGTTGATTCTTCTACATATACGAGTCCAGAGTCTGCGCTAGAAGTTGCTTCAGCAATACTGCTACCATCGGTTAACCAGATCACCGCACCCAAGGCATTGACTACTGATAACCCAGTGCTTGTACCTTCAGTCTGGACAGTATACGCGGCAACCGCCTCGGCTGTGGACGTGCCTACTGAACTGGCTGTGGTTGCATATACTACACCCACCTGTGCCTGTGCTGTACTTGTTCCCTCAGAGTGACCTTCAGTCTCAGAGAACCCAGACGCTGCCGTCTGGCCAAACACAGTAGACGTTCCATCTGCCTCGGCATCTGATCCTTTTATCGCACCAGCAACACCATCAACAGAGGCCGCAGATATAGATGAAAAATCGGTAGATATAATAAAACTAGTTTCGCCAAGAACATCTGATAGTCCTTGAGAATAGGCAACACTGCCTTTTATAGTTGCTGCCTCACCATCTACTGACGATACAGAAACACTGCTTCCTTCAGCCCCGACGATCTTAGCCGTATAACCTGTTACAGTGGAGCTACCTGCTGAGTGAGCATCAGCACCAGCTACGGTAAAATCACCCTCTCCATCAGCAGTAGATGTACCGACAGAATTACCCTCGGCACCGAATATATAACTTGCTTGCCCATCAGCAACTGCAACGCCAGATATTGAAAAAGCAGCTAGAGCCAATACAGCTGCTGTGCCATACCCAATACTAGAACCAGAGCTATCAGCCGCCGTTCCTTTTATCGCACTGGATATACCGATAACATTTGAGGTGCCTGCTGATTGAGCCTTGACACCAAATGAAACAACCTTCTTATACCAGCCGTCCAGTGTGGCTTCATCTGGTCCCATGTCCAGACGAATATAATCTGCATCTAATGTCCAACTCTGAGCATCTTCGATCACGCCCAGAACAACTGATGAACCCTCAGATAACCCGACTGCGGCAGTATACCCACCAGTGTATCCAAGAGCTTCCGCAAGTCCCGAGGAAGAACCTAGAGCACCGGCTATAACACCTGATACACCTAAGGCATCTGCCTCGCCTGCAGAATCTCCATCAACACTTTTTATAGCACCAGACTCACCAAGAGCCTCGGACAGTCCATCGGATTCGCCAACTGATATAACAACTGATACCGACTCACCAAGAGCCTCGGACAAACCATCGGACTCACCTACAGAACCAGATATAATAGTAGACTCACCGAGAGCTTCAGATAACCCATCTGATTCAGCGTCCGAGCTTATTATTACACCAGACACGCCTAAGGCATCAGACAGACCATCTGATTCAGCACTTACACCTTTGAACGCTCCTGATTCTCCTAAGGCATCAGACAGACCATCTGATTCACCGACTGAGCCGGATATAACACCGGATTCGCCAAGAGCTTCTGATGATCCATCTGACTCGCCAACTGAACCCGATATAACACCCGACTCACCTAGAGCCTCTGACAGCCCATCGGATTCGCCAACTGAGCCTAGTATAACAACTGATTCGCCAAGAGCCTCAGATAATCCTGCACTATGCGCATCTGTCTCAAGTACCTCACCAGCAGGAACAGCTTCGCCAACACCATCTGCTGAGGAACTACCGGCAGAGCTACCTGTTGATCCAAAGATCGTAGAGGTCTTAAATCCAGCATCAGAACTACTACCATATGTGACCCTTACTTCTGATCCGAACCATTTTACAGTAGCCATTTATGCACCATCCAGTATGAGGTCTTTCTGGAATCTCAGGTCATTAACCTTCTGCCATGTCCAACCACCGCTTGGTGTTGATACGGATGCCCATGGTAGTTTTTCTCTTCCTAGACTGGTACCCGACTTATTACTTTGGGCTACTTTCTCTCCACCCGAATATATATAGAATTTTGATAGATCACCAACATCCATGGTGTGTTCATAAGTGTATGAGTACTCGACCGACGTGATCGTAGCTCCGCTAATGGGGGCGGTTGTTCCATCTCCAGTTAGTGTTCCATTTGCTGTCGTTTGTGCAGAGCTGATAGCGAAATCACCATCAAAAGCATTCGAATCAAAAAGCCAAGGACCACTATCACTAAGAAGATCTGAAGCATCAGCATAATAGGTCTCTACGCCGCCACCTCCGCTGCTATGAGTTACAATAAACTCTATTTTCCTAACACTGTATATTGATAAACCAGAGCTATTATCACCATAGTAATAACTGGTTAAGGCGTTTAGTTTTGCCCAAGTCCATCCACCAATAGGTGCATCAAGGATGGTCGTGTTTGACCATCCGTTGGTGCTTGAGGATATTATCGCTGAACCTAGTGAAAATGCGCCATCTTTTATCACGACATGTAAGACTGGAATTGTTCCACTAGAGGCCGAACCGTAAAAACGCATTTTTACTTCGATTATCTCATCGCCAAGATCAGTTGCATTTGTACCTATGCAAGAAAGAGCATTATTTGCCGTACTACCATCATCAGTTGTACTAGCACTCGATACTAAAGATCCGTTAAAGGCATTAGCATCATTATTCCATACAGATTGCAAATCAGTTGGACCATCTACAGACGCATCGGCATAATAGGTGTCTGTAGATGATCCGCCGCTACCGTCACCGCAATCTGTAACACCGGCAGACTCAGCTACAGAACCTTTGATGGCTCCTGACACACCGAGACATTCCGACGATCCATCTGAGTTCGCATCTGTGGGAACCTCAGCCATAGAATTAATCGCTATGATACCAAGTGCACCACCGTCAGAATTATTGCCCGTAGTGATTATTAAATCTGTAACCGATGTGCCAGCATTTTGCTGAAAAATAGAAACACAAGTATCATTGCCTGATGTATCTGAATATTCAACACCCTCAAGTGCCCAAATACCAGAAGCAGATGGTGTACCAATATCACCACCATCCATTGCCATGCCACCAAGAGCCAACCAACTACCAGAAGAAACAGCATAACCTGTAAGTGTCCAAGGCGAATTACCATCAACTCCGAATTTTGTTTTTATACTTGTATAATCACCACCCTTAACACAATAGTAATAACCTGCCATTTGATTAGAATCGACAGCATTAATTATTACCGTTGAATCATCATTTGGACCAGTGGCTTCTTTTGAAAATATGGCAAAGTGGCAATCAACGGCTGCATCACCACTTTCACCTTCTTTTACCCAACCTGATGCGCTGGTACTGAATTGATCACCAGCACCATTGTCATCACTGCCAACAAATATTATTAATGTATCACCAGTTTCAACACTTGGTGGTGCACTGAATTCCAGTGATGTAACAGCATCACCAGCACTATTGCTACCGACAGACCAATAGGTAGGGAAAGCCATGATCTTTAGGTCATATCTTCAACAGCGGCGTCACCGGCTGCATCAATCGCTTCTTCAAAAGCAGGTGTGTCTGCTTCGCGTTTCAGAAATTCTGCATGGTGACGCAACCACCCTTGCCCATATTTTTTAAGACTATCGGCAAGAAGTATTGCTTTTTCTTCATTGGTGGGCAAACGTGGTTTAACCACATCTATTACAGTAACCGCCGCTGTTGCTAATCCATCACCTGAACCGCCTGTCAAAGCAACCGTTGCATCTGCTGCAACCGTATAATCACCAACCGTTTCAATTATAACTTCAGTGATCACACCAGCAATTTCTTCAAGCACCCTTAACGTGGCTGCTGTGCCTGTACCACCAATTAGGGTTAAAATATCATCAACAGCATAACCTGAACCACCATTATCTATAACAGCAGATTGCAGTGCATACGTGGTGGTTGTCCAGTTTCCAAAATGGTAAGGATCAGCAAAAACAAAAGCATCTGCAATCCTTAGATTTTCTTCAGGGGTGCTGACCCGATCAAGGATCAACCCAATTGCCGCCTGCATATCTACTACTCTGGTCATTTTATATATTCCTTGTTATGTGATAAATATTCTTCTGTTTGATGCTGGTTGGATATTAAACGTCCATTCATGCCCGTACCCTGTCGTACCCATATCGAATCTAGCAGTTCCAGTAGAGCCAGCAGCAGCCATGGCTTGAGTGGATACTATTCCACGCGGATCACCCCTAGAACCATTGACTCTGGCTTTCCTATTGTGATATACCCAAGGTGGATGCCCTGTACTTGCATTCGGCCAAGAACTTAGAGTAGCGGAATTATTCTGCTGATAGATAACAAAGGCTAATGTATCAGCCTTGGTAGATGTAATTGCACCGCATGTGGGGTATCTGTCATCCCACGTTTCACTGTGAAGGAATTGATCAAATGGATCATCTGGGTCTGCTCCAGAGATTCGGAGCACCTGTATTAAGCTCTCATCAGAAATGGTTAAATCCATATACGCACTGGTTTCACCACCCACTGCTATTTTCCACCATACTGCTCCACCACCACCGTACTGAATCAGCGCGTGTTGTTTCAGATTCCAACCAGGCATAGAAACGATGTTATCTGGGAGATTGGATTGAGTCCCCAAACCTATGGCTATTAATAAATCACCAGCCTGTATACCACTTAGGGCGCAATCGTTATAAATTACATTCGTTGGATTCTGGTCAGCAAAGTAAGCTTCAAGTACAGGCATAGCCATTATGAATCTACCGTGCCGAACATAGTTATATGCACTTGATCTGTATTGCTGGTTGCACCAATTTCAATCCATACAAACCGACCAGCATCAATGGTTGCATCACTGATGGCTGTTACATCATGCCCTGTAGTCTCACTGGTAACAGTGTTTGTATCAACCAATTGCCCTGCGTTCTTCCTGTCTGATGCAACTTTTATACTTACAATAGAGGACACATTAGAACCCATGCCAACCAGCCTGATTGAAGTAACAGTAATGGCACGATCGGTATAGAACCATGTTATATCATCACCATCTGCTGGTGCTTCAATCGTGATGGATTTATCCCATTTCCTATTAACCCACACACCAGTACCACTAGCAGAGTTTTCTAGTTCCTGCCCAACTGCACCACCTGTGGGTAGGTGTTTGTTTCCTGCTGTGGTTGGGTGTGAATAAACTGTATTCACATAATTGTTGGCGTGTATGTTTGTTGCACCACGATCAGTTGACCAATCCAGATGCATGTTTGAACTGTTCACAGCAGGATGGTTGTAATTGATCGTACCTGCTATATCAACCCCAAGCAGTGAACGTATTTCTGCCGCTGTTGATCCTGATTGCAGAACAGGTGTGCCGCCGTTGTGCTGGATAGCCGGTGTGCCCGTATCACCGACCACATCACCAGAAAACAAAAACGTACCATTGGACAATGCTGTATTAAAGTTTGCCTTGGTATCACTGATACTGTAACCAGCCATCGTGGTTGGCTTGCTGGTTAAACTGGTAAACGTATGCGTGTGTGTAGTTGGATCACGGTCATTAGACAAACGTGCATCATCACCTTCACACACCGTGTTATTACCAGAACCAAAATCTTTATTAAATGCACCGTTCTTTGAAAATTCTGGTTCAGCACCTATATTACTTGCTGATACGTTACGCTGAGATATGCTTTGTACTATACCATCAACAACAACAATATCTGAAAAAACACTATTACCAAGCAAACCTGATGTTGATCTATCATATGAACCATGTGTATGTTCTTTTGCCTGTATGACAAAGATATCCCACGATACATTCCCAACACGTGGTGAACATATAGCAATTTCATTGGGTAGTAAGGATAAAGAAACGCCAGCCCCCTGCCCTGTACCGGCAATGAATAATTCATCAGTACCGTTTGGATCGAGTGCGAGATTACTATTTGAATCAGCATTCCACAACCACACGTCGCTAAACGCTGTTGCACTACGAACAAAATTAGCGGGAAGAGTATGGGTGATTCCAGAATGTGACTCAACAACAACACGCTCGCCCAACGCTAATGAACGAGCGGTGTTGTCTAGAGTCCAGAACCTACCCTGCTGAGTCTCTCCAGCACCTTTCAGTGCGGCAAAGTTATCATTCGTCTTACCCGTACCTGAGAATGGTCCTTCACCTGTCTTATCACCCTCAACAGTTCCACGATCAAGCACTTCGATGGTGATAGTCATAGGAATTAATCCTCAGTAATAGTAGACGTAGTCTTCACTCTTGGAATAACGCCAGTGGCCATAACAATGTTGGGTGACAGAGTACCGATATACAAAATATCTGTAGTACCGGAGAGTTCCTTACCAACAGTGAAATGTGTAAGATCACCACCAGGAGCAGCAGTACATTCACCGAAGTCAATATTAGCCGTTGGTGATACAGAATCACCAGTAACTGTCCAGCCAGCACCTGAGCGGACAACAGCCTCACGTGCATAGCCTGTGTAGGCAGTCTCACTGGTTGACTGGTTTGCGCCAGAGTCGGTGACGTCAGCGGTGTGTAAACCTACAAACAGGTCGCCAGCTGTACCTGCCGGTAAGCCTGTAACATCACCGATGTCTGAAATTGCTACATTATTGAAAATGTGTAGCAAAATTTCATTTTCAAAATTATCATGTTTACTCATTGTTTCTAATCTCCATTATGATCAGGGTTGGGGGTCTAAGCCCATTCAAAATTTTAGCTCATAGTCATGTGAATGTAAACAGAATCTCTCCTGTTTTCTAGCGGTAAATCTATCAAATTATAATTCATTACTATACGCCTCACGCAAGGCCAACCGTGCCTCATCGTTTGTTTCCATTAAGTCCTTATCGGCGGTTCTCATAAGGTTAGCCCGAATAACAGCTCTAACATGTTCCAAAAAGAATGCAGCAATTTCCTCGTTAGTCGGCCAATCCGCGTACTCAGTGGGATCGGCTGCTTCATCCCATGGATTGTGAAAGTTATTAACACTGGCATATTTTTCCGCGACTGATTTCATTTGTTCATTGGTCAGTGTTTTTGCGGACAGCAATTGCATCACTGTTTTGGCATCTAATATAGCGGTCATAATTTACTCCTATTAAGACCCATCTTCAATACTAAGGCTAACGTTGCAGGTATCGTATACCACGAGTGTTGTTTTATGTCTTATCTTGATGCTAATCATAGCATCTTTGAATATGGTGCCGCTGAGCAGCCAATACTTAGTACCTGAACCCAAACCAATCCACGAGTCTATACCACTGCCGGTGATCGCCTGTCCGCTATGCGTTACATAAACCTCATAGTCCGTCGCTGTTGACCCAGGATTCAGCCAAGTATTTATAGTGGAATAGGTAGCACCGTTCCGTCTCTTTTCTTCTCCTGCTGCATACAGATACCAACCAGCATAAGCAGTTCCCGACGATGAATTAAACGCCATGCCACCGGCAAGATCAACAGGTTGTGTAGAACCCCCTGCTATAACAGTGGTCACTGTTTGAGCCATAGAAGCCACTAACCCACTCCCTGGATTATACACCCAAGTAATTGTCATATTCTTAGAAGTGTTATTAGCCACATTAGCTGATGCAGTTACGTTAGCAGTACCTCCGCCATTAGCAAAAGTAAGATAACCCGTAGTATCATTTCTAGTTATGCTTATCTGTCTATACTGACTTATGTACGCGCCATCTTGATACAGTTTACCAGTCAACCAAGTTTTATTAGATAAAGGATCCCAAACACCGTCTCCACCCTTGGTCCAACTCAATGTATCTGCATCCCCATAACCCATTTGTAACTCAATGTAGAATGGAGATTCACCGTCACTGCCATCAACACCATCATCACCATCATTGCCAGGAACACCATCATCACCTTCCCAAGATTTAGCAAACGTCTGTGTCTTGGTGAACGTGGTTTCAACACCAGCTGCGTTCTTAACAATTACTGAATACACTATAGAAGCTGTATTTGCATTCATTGCAGATGCGTTCTGATACTGGCGTACATATGTAGACGGAGTTGTTGGTGTGGAGTCTGGTGCTATATTCGGACTTGATGACACACTCACTCTGAAAGATGGAGAGGCATATGGTGAACCTCCGTCGTAAGGCATTCGAACAGTCCCTTCCCATGCTTCGATGTTTGTCCCTGACCCTGTGTAGGTAACGACCCCAACGTTTGTTGTTGGAAGCGTGTGAGCCTCATTACTGAGAATAACATTGATAGCATTTACGCCAGCGATACCATCTACACCTGCTTTCAGTCCAGAGGCTGTTATCTGATCTCTAGCCATGATAGTACCAGTGCTGGCACCTTCTCTTATATGCACTTCTATCTTATCAGGCATGTTCGTAAACAGAGCCTGAGGAGTATATGTGAACGTGTTCGATGTGGTGTTCTGAACACTGCTATCATTAACATAAAACTGATAGTACACTGTACCTGTCGTGTTCAATGCTGTCGCCGTTACCAACGCATTCACAGGGTCAGGAGTAGTACCAGCCGGTGTGTATTCAAAACTCTGGTCGGCCATAGTGAGATTGACTGCACGAGCATCCAAACCAGATGAACCATCAACTCTTTGCATAACCAAGGTGACTGCCGACCAATTTGCTTCCTGAGGAGCCGAGGCATCACTGGTGAATATGCGAGTCATTGAATATATGACATCAGCATTATCTGTTATTGCTGGAAGATTGAAACTCCAATTCGTATTGGTTCCTATTGGATCAGCATATGTTCCTGTTGTGGTTGATGTTCTGGCACTGTTGTTTTTCCGGTACAGCGTGGCATGACGTACACCTTGACCTACTGCTCCGGTCTCACCGTCATTACGTACGAATGCTAAGGTGGGTGTTGACCAAGTTGATTGTTGAGGAGGAGCAGCGTCGCTCGTAAATACGCGGGATGCAGAATAAACCACTTCACCGTCCGCTGTAAGTGCCGGCACTGAATAAGACCAAGACGAGTTCCCATCCAATGGATCAGAATAAAAACCCGCATTGGTATCTATGGTATTGCTGTCCTTCCTAAATATAGTTACATATCTAGTTGCTTGTCCAGCAGTACCTTCCGCGCCAGCCAACCCACCCGTTATAACCTGTATAGAATTAATACCGCCGCTGGGTATCGTCTTATCACATCTCGCTATAATGCAATCTGTTGATAGAGGTGTAAATGGGTAATCTAACCCGTCATTGTTCTTAGCTTGCCATCCATTTACATCATCATATATAACTGATATGAATCGTGTGTCCCCCACACCCCAATCAATTGACGCGCCTCCGAATCGTGTCTCAGCAGCAACGCTAGAATACATAAGAAAGAATCTACCTATAGCGGGAGATTCATAATGCGTGTATATCGAAAAGTCTGGAACAAGGCTTAATATCTCTGTTCCATCAGGGTGAATAAATGTAGTACCTTGAACTCTTATCTCACCATCATTGGGCGTACCACCTATTATGGCATTCAATGTGTAAACAAAATCACTCTGTCCACCAATGAAACCAGGAGAGAAATCTGGAACATAACCAGCCCCGTCGTGTGTCAATAGATCTGGACTTGTCCAATCAAGCGTGGCGTCAATACCTGTGGTTCCTGGTACAGAGGCTGTTGCAGATATTACGTACAGAGGATCTGTTCCATTTGGTATTGTATCTGACCAATTATCAGAACTCCCACCAGCTATTGACGGTGGCGTGAGAAGTTTGGTTGTGAAACTGTATTCATCAAGAGTATCATCAACTGGTTCAACAGGTGCGGTCGGTTTACGTAAATAAGCATTCACCACCGCGATGCTATCTCCTGGTAATCCATCTGAAACCAAGAGGTCTGGATCTGACCATATGACGGTGTCATCCTCTCCTGTTATACCTAGAATAGAGAACGTGCCGCTGGACACATATAAAGGATCAGTACCTGTTGGTGGAGTGATTTCCCAATCATCGTCAGAACCACCGGCTATGTCGGGAGGCGTGAGTACAAGAGTATCGAAGTCATACCGACCGTCATCTTCTAATGGTGTATTCGGAACACTAGCCTTGCGTAAGAACACGTTACCAACATGAATGCTCAATCCATTACTACCGCTAATAGGTACTGATAATTCAGTAGTCGCGGGTGAGTAATTACCAGATGTATCCGCAACGACAATGTAATAATACATCGGCACGCCGGTCAACACAAGCATCTGGCTCGCATTCCATTCTGTAGACGTGATGTAACTGGCATCCGTTTCTAAATCTGGTTCAACAGTCCCGCCCACACTCAAATCTGTCAGCGAGGTATATATCATATACGCTTCAATGTCTATCTCAGAATTGAGATCCCATCTCAGTGTTGTAGTTGATGTGGCCGCTACGTATTCTGCAATCAGCCCTGTGGCCGCGTCCGGTATACCATTGTCAACAGCTTGTCCGACACTGATAGTCTGAGCCTTTCCAAGATACCCAAGATTACTAATCGGTTGTATAGTATAGAACCCGCGACCGTAACGTATATCATCTGCTGGATATTCAAACGTGTATTCACGAGAACCGCCATCTATCTGAGCCAATTCTTGAATTTCACCACTGGTATGTAGACGATATGCAACTCTTATATATTTACAAGAATCTGCATGAGCAGATGGTTCTATGTCCCACGTTAAATAAGTGGTTGATATTGGTGACCGATCAACAACCTCAAAGCTCGCGAACCCAACCAGATTATCAGTATATAAATCTGTCTCTTCACTCGGCGATTGCCCAAATGATGGATCCCATGTCGGAAACGAACCCCAATCTGTTTCATAAAGCGTCTCATCATATTTAACAAGGGTGATCTCAGCTTGAAGATTCGCCTTGGGTATAATACCCATAACAAGATAGGGATCAGTGACCATGCCGGTCGCTTTCTTTGTGCCTATTACGAATACCTCTCCCTGCTCGGTGTCTAAGACACTGGACATATCAACGTAATCAGGACCAATGAACACTAAGTCGCCTGTTACGATAGTCCCATCCATCCTACGTAGTGAAAAACCCCAAGGCACGTCATACGAACCCAACTCTTGATCAACATAAACTCTATCTGTCGCACTGTCCTGTTTCACGATGCAAGCTGTACCGCCAAGCAAAGGAACATCGTGTTGAATGTGAACCATGTCACCACGCTGAATAACCAAGTTTTCAAGATCACAACTCAGTGTAAAGATCTCATTTCTCAAGAAACCTTGCGCCAACATGTACATTCCATATTGACTAGCTTGATGCCAGTTGGTTACACCATATGTCTGAAGCGTCTCAAATATCTTAGTATTGTCAACGTCATATCCGGGACGATATACAATTGTTGTTCCAGTCTGATACCCCAACTCGGGAGCTGAGAACTCTACAAAGAACGCATGTGGTATTTCTTGGAACGTTCTGCTTCCACTAAACCCCCAGGAATTCTGAGGTGTAAACATCTGCCGTGGAGTTGATTGAGCTTCATCACGCAATACAGAGTATTTACCCTGTTGATTCATTATAAGCTGAGCACGTGCCATTGATAACATGTTCTGAGCTGTCTCAATAATCGGTGAGTCAGTTGCTAATAATATATCACAAGCGTACCGTGGTCTGGTCAGGTTGTTGCCCTGAGCATCTGTATATGAAACTGATTCATCACAGAGTGCCGCAAAGGACACGAATGCTGGGAAATCTATTTGATCATCCTTAATCCACCCTCCATCAAACAAATGATCGGAAGGCACATCCTGATGATTTTGAATACTATGCCCTGTAAGAATATCAAGTACAATCCATGCGGGATTACTTGTTATCTTAGGAGGTTGCCACGCTGTAGTATAAGTGCGAACCTCACCTCGTGCCATAGCAGACACTTGTTGAACATTACCAGAAATATTCTCATTGGCTTCAAATACCAGCTCCATCAATGTGTGCTGTTTCTTCAAATTCAAAACAGAACGATCATCATCCGCAATCTTAGAAGCTCGGCTATTCAGTTTGATCCATGTACAGCCGTTGATTGTAGTTGGCTTCGTTGGTATAGGTGTCCTTCTTACTATCCTAATATCATATTGATTGGCTGCTGGAAAAGGTATTATAATACTTACGATTCCGAACTGCGCCCTATTACCGCTGATTGTAAATGTTCTGTGACCAATTCCAGCTTCTACTGGTCCTGGCTCCGCATCTGGTTCAACATAAACATCATCACCAGGATCCAAACCAGCATCATCAATAAAAGTCGGAATATACTTGAGTGCATAACGAGACATGCGATACTGAAATGAACCTTCTGTCCATGTTTCAATACCAGTAGATATTAGTTCTCCCCTATATGTGAACATGTCTGGTATTGAAACACTGTGTGAAACACCTTCAATCATAAGTGTTACACCACTACCTGATCCAAGCCATAAGCCCGTAAAAGGAGCAGGTCTATATTCAACAACTTCAATATACGTTTCATTACCAGCTGTCACGTCATATCTTGGTGGTCCGCTCGGTGGTATAGCGGGTGGCTCATACGGATCACCTACTATCGGAGGAGTTGAGATTGTCATGTCTACATGCCCGACATCTGATTGCAATGCCGAGGAATCAAATGGGGGTGTGTCCACTACTGAACTCGGTCTGAAATCTTCAGCATCCATTCTCACTTCAAAACGACCTTTGAATGAAGCATTGAATGTTATTCCAAACTCATACTCTTGTCCTGGCGTGACCGTTGTTATTGTGTCACCTGTTATTGAACCGCCGGTAAACAGATCACCAGTATCGGGATCATATATTTTAAAGGCCGAACTACCGGTCACTACTGGATAAGACTCATTCTTAAATTTAACATTAACCGTGGTCGGTACAGCATCATCAACAGACATCGGTCTGCTAATAACAACCACTGCGTCCGCTACAGATCCTGGTCCTTTCAGGTCTCCATAATCTCCATCGCCTCTTCGAGCCACGCCCATGGAAGCTCTAAGATGTTCTCCAGCATATGCTCTAGTTCCCAGAGGTGGATTGCGATACGCCGCACCACTAGCAGGCTTGAATGACAATTCAAAGTCTACCGTTGCGTAATTCTGTTTACCCTTTTTGTCAACATGAACCAGTCCCTGAGGAAAGGCCAGTTCCACAACTGCCGCAGAGCAACCCAGTGCGGTTGTTGAGATTTGCTCATCATCCGTGTCATCCAATCCTAATGATATTTCTTGATAGTTTATGGGGAAAGTTACCAATTTGAGATCAACAGGGTTCATACCGAGTTGAGGTTGTTGTGGGTCAATCAATTCTGGAATACGTTTCAGAATTCTAATACGCCCATTCATGAGTTCTAAATCTGTATCGCCAGCCTTCAACTGTGACAATACCGCCCCACCCAGACCAAAATCATAAACAGCTGAGAAGATGGAACTTACACCTCTATTGAACACATCAACAGTAGACGCCAAATTTGCAACCATCTTATGAGAACCATAAACAATAGGAATAGTCTCATAAAACCGAGCCCTGTTCTCTTGACCACTTAGAAAGTATGAATTACCTTTTGCAGAACCACTACCATCTTGCATTGACGGAGGCGGTATCAATGCCGTCAATAACATTGTTCCTACTAAGGTGACAGCAGCAGATGCAGCCGTTCCCCATGCAGCACTCTCCATTAGAATACCCACATACCCACCAGTGTAGAAGGCAGCGACCGCAATAGCGATTACCGCCACTAGCCTCAAGATGGTCTTACCTGTCTCGTCACCGTGTTGTGTTACGAAAAGAGCTACTGAATCTTCTTCTCTAAGTAATAAGACATCCCATTGATCACGTTGGAGTTCTATGCCATTTAAGGCTACAACAACCTGATCCCAAACAAGAAATGGAACTTTCGCCTTCTGTAATATGTCAACAATCGTCAGACCAGGACCAAGTTCTATTCTTACTACCTCATCTGAAAAAGGAGTTGTTATTAAGTTCTTTCCCATCTATACACCCCAAGTAATCTACGATTCCAATTAATAGAATTCAGCCGTTCAATACAGCTGTTCGTATTATAGAATGAATGTAAAAAATCATTGTCCCCGATATAAACCCCTGTGTGTAGGGGGAGACCGAGAATTTCAAATAGCAACATGTCGCCGAACTTGGGTGTAGCCACCTTTACCCAATTACCGATGTTATCTATAATGGCGGCAGAAACTGACTTGCGATCATTCGGGTTTTTATAGTCTTCAGCATAAGAAGGAATATCTATATTAAGCTCCTCCCTGTAAAATAATTGAACCATGCCCCAGCAATCTATACCGTCATTATCTCTACCCTTGGGCTTGTAACTTAGGCCGATGTATTTAGACAAGTTCATCTCAAGCCCCAGAACAGACCAGGGAACTCTGACTGATTATATGTAGCCACGCAGGTCTTCCGTGCGAATATTCTTGAACTGGTTAATTCAAAAGTGATATTCATAGCGTTGAATTTAACATTCGCCACTTCCATGAAATCAATAGTCTTTTCAATTACATCCGGCTGATCACTTATAATTAGGTCAAAGCGAACTTTAGGATATTGTCCTGGCTGATACGCTCTCACCAACTGCATAAGCTCACGACCCACGTTCGGAAACACCAATTCCAACGAGGCTATTCTTTGGCCATCATCAGGGGGCAATACGATGTCAAACGGGAACGCTGTGTATACGTCACCGTTGCTGGTAATGTCTTCAAGATTAGCCGCTGCTCGTAACACTAATGTGTCAGCAGGGTCTCTGAATGTAAGCAACCAGATTAAGGCGTCATCTACCTGAGGTGTGTTAACTACACGAACAAGAGTCATTAGAAATAACTCGCTTGCCACATCTCAACAGTGGCTGTGAATGCTTTAGCATCAGGCCATGAATATGAGGGTGATGTTACAAACTGGAACACTTCTTCATCTCCATAAGGAGTTACAACATACGTTGGTATCGCACCCTGTTGTTGATTGATGAGAAACCAATCTCTAAATATTGAATATAGATTTGCCGGCAATGTGACTGTCGCCTGAACAAGCCTTGAGCGACCCGTATACCGTCTGCGAGTGTGAACTGCGCCAGCCTCCATTTCAGTCCTTAAAACCACCTCAACGTCCTTCTCAGTCCATGTCTTCCAACATCCAGTAAGTTGTGGTGGGCGTGCTCCTATTTCCATTAGAATCCTCTCCTAGACAGCCCGAAGCTGGTCTTCAATACTTTGTCCATCCCACCGTTGCTGATAGCCTTGTTTACTTTGTTTTCAATTATCATGTTTATATCTATACCCCCCATCGGGTTCTGAGAGGACGTAGTTTCAACTTCAACAGGTGCGTTGTTATTGACAGTGATCTTTACTTTAGGAGCAGTTGATTGAACGGTTGATGTACCTAGAACACCAACACTACCCGTACTACCACCCATGGACATTGTTGGTTTACTGCCGGTTCCCCATGAGTTGATACCACCGATTATACTGCCGGTGACCATGGCAAAGAATTGTTCAAAGATACTGTTCAACACGATCTTAGCCATCGTTTCTAATATGCTAGCTGCGAAATCATCAAAGGCAAGCTCGCCAGTCTTCAAACCCTCAACCAGAGTGTTGGTGAAGTCTCTAGCAAATCCATCTGTCGCATCCTTAATGCGCTCAAGTGCGCCGATAATCTTATCAGTGCTCTTGTCAGCCGCATCATGCATGTCAAACAACATGTTCTTATATCGTTCACCAAACTCCTCAGAGAACATACCTTTCTCAACAGCCATGTCAACTTCATCAAACTTACGAATGAGAACCTGCATGGGGTCAATAGCATCCTTAACGCTCTGGGCATAATCTTGCCATGCTTGAGTAGCCTTCTGAGCTGCCTCAGCAGCCTTCTCAGTTGCCTCCTTCGTGCCGTCCATTGCATCCATATAAGCATTGACCTGTGACTCACTCAATATGTTCAAGGTCATCAGAGTGTGAAGTTCATCTAGCGACAATTCAAGCTCACGTAATGGATCAAGTGTATTCAACACTTTGTCTCGCAACGTCACCATTGCTTTTGCCAGCTTCTCTAACGCTTTCTCATCTCCCAAAGAGGCTATGGCGTTGTCTCCTTTACCGAACAACTTCATCTCGTCTGCTGCTTTCTCTGTTTCCACACCAACCTTTGACATGGCCAGCGCATACTTAGCCGCATAATCTGCAGCCTTAGTAAGCGCAGCCGCAGATTCATCACCAAACGAACTAATAGCATCTGCGGCAGTATCAATTTGAATAGTAGATATAAATCCTATATCCGGACCAATAACACCCATACTGTTGAATATTGCAGAAGCCGTATTCAACACACCTATAACATCATTTATTCCCTCAGCGAAATAAATCTTGATATCTCGCCAAAGATTCTTAACACCGACTTCCATAGAACCAAGAAAATCATACCACTTGCTCTCTAATATCGAAAACCACGATGGAACTTCATAGAGAAAGAAAGGCTTCAACTTATCCCAATTCTTAATAATCAATAAAACAGCTACTGCCGTCAATGTCGCAAGTGCCGTTAATGGATTGGATCGTGTGAATGCGATCATTGCTGCCGTTGCCTTCGTAATAGCAACAACCAAGTTGTATCCTATCACGACAGCGAGCGGTATTAGTATGTTCCTGGCTAAAACGCTAGTTCTCCACATCGTAACCATGTCCTCTGCGAACACACCTACATTACGATTAAAGTCCTTCAATGCTCGATTAGCACCCCTAATACCAGTTTTAAGAGCATCACCAATTCCTGACTTCTGTGATAGATCTGCAAGCACCTGAGTAAATGTGGACTTTAAACTGTTGATTTCCTGCTCTAATGTAAATACCAACATGCTAAACTTGGTGGCAATGTCCTCAGATGCTCTGAGCAGGGCGTTACCCATGATTTCAGCGGATATTTTGCCCTCGCGACCAAGTTGCTTAACCATACCCCTCGTCACTACCATATTGTCGTTTACGCGGCTATACTCATCCGCAATCAATCGGGTAATAAGAGGTAAACGCTCCATGATTGAACGAAGTTCATCGCCCTGCAATTTACCAGAAGCAAGACCCTGTGAGAACTGAATCAAAGCTGCGTTCGTATCAAACATCGCTGTACCTGAGATACGACCCAGTTTGATAAACGTGTTCGCCACAGCATCAATCTGTGCATTGGTGCCTCCAAGCTCTTGGAAGCCGATCGTCAATCTCTGAAATGTTGAAGAAGTATCTTCCAATGAGGCACCAGTATCAGCCACTGTTCTGAATACTCGTTCAACCATATTGGCCGCACGTTGAGAACTACCTGTCAAAGCTACAAATGAACCTTCAAGTAATTCTAATTGATCAGATGCTTTGGTCAGTCCAGTCAAGCCTTTCACTGCCCCTATCACACTAAACGCTGCGGCTGCTGCCCTCTGTACCGCACCGAATCCGCTGGCAATCTTATTCGTATTTCTACTTATCTTGGTCAGCTGTCGATTGGCCTGACTGGCATCAACTCGTAATCTATATAATCTTTCGATTGCCTGTGCCATTATCTTTTAATCCTTACTCGGCTGTACCTGCTACGTTTAGCGCGTAGAACCACAACAGGTGTGCCGTGGCTATATTTTTCACTTGGAACTTTGAATCTGTCAGTAAACACCACGTGAATGGTGTAATTCTTCATCAGTCGCGTTCTCTTTAATTTATTAATACCCTTTGACATAAAGCCGCGACCACCGCTTCGTCCTTTATTCCACCACTTACCAGGAGACCAACCGGCATCCTTGCGCGCAGCAAACATATCAGCGAGACCAACCATATTAGAAGTAGGCTTGAGTATCAAATATGAACCAATGGGTAATGATTTAACATCATTTATATTAACAGGTTGAGCAACCTGTCCTGGTTTACGAGCAAACGCCCATGTCCAGTGAACCATTGAACCAAGAGCAGCATCCGCCGGTTTTACAGCATATTGGCGAATAGCACTCATCAACTCTCGTTGAATAGACTTGATTAACAACAGATCAAGTTTATTACCAAAGGTGACTTCAACATATCTACGAGCATATTTGAGGTTGGTTGTTTCCTTATTGTCCACAACCAACCTCGTTGGATCGTTACCTTTCTTGATCTCAATATCGGTGTCATGAATAACAATCTCTTTCATGAGGTGCTGAATATCAGACAGCCCCTGTTTACCCATATCAAGAACAATGTTATCCCGCTTAGAGAATGACTCACCAAGGAATCTGATATTAGTGGTCTTCTGCGACTTGATAACCAGTTTGGCAGAATTAAGATTAACTGCCACGAGGGAACGCCTTGGACAATTCTGTCTCATTCATTGCCATGATGTTGCCCTTATCCACTTGTGCCTTACGCTCCTTTTCTTCGTAGTATGCGATCCATCCCATATACTCGCTGGTTGGCATTTCTAAAACTTCCCATACGAACTTGTGTAAGACTTCCGCAATAGCGTGAGTAGTTTGTTCGTAAGGGCTTAGTCTTTTCCCTTTTCGTCAGCTTCCAAACCATTGATCTTCATCATTTCTTCAGCCAACTGCAAATAAGCAGAAAGTCCTATTTCCATTAGATCATCACCAATCGGCTTATCACCAATGAAGATGCACTGCCTCATCATATCAATCTGTGCATCCTGCTGTTCCTGAGGTTCCCCTTGCAATCGGGGGAGAATAGGTAAAATGACGCCCACTGAAATCTCGCTGACGACAAACTTTTCACCATTGATCTCAACATTTTTCTTCTTTAACATTTAAATCTCCAAGGTTATCTCACGTGTTAAATACGACCGGTAGAAACGTGAGATCCTACCGGTCGTTACTATCAGTAAACGTGCTGGAGTTTACTACCCAATACTACCGTGGTGGAATATCCGATAGCCCCATCAAGAGGTAAGTCCCACACAATGTTGGACATTGTGAAAGGTGCAATAAGATATCCGTTGGAAGGCAACGTTACACGGATCGTACGATCATTGCCATCTTTTTCTGCTGCCAACAGTTCCTGGTAATCAGGACTGGTAACATCAACATAACCCGTAAGACCGAGGGTTCCCGCTTCCTGCACCTGAGCAGCAATACTTGTTGATGGATCACAGAACGTACCTGTTGAAACAGTTCCTGGCTCATTCACATTCATGGTGAGTCCGGACAGGCACACCAACACAACATCATCTGTGTCGTAATGGTCGCATACTGGGGAAACATCCAATGTTCCGGTTGTCGAACTAAGATCAACACCGAGCAGGCTGAAGGTCGTACCGTCAATAACAGAAGAGATGAACGTTTTACCATCAAGCTCGGTAAAACCTGTGGCACTAAAACCACAGATATCACCAATGGTCATACCTGTGGTGTCAGCCACTGTAATAATAGTCGGATTAGCAGAGCTGATCACGGTTGGTGTCAGCTGGTTAGGTGATGCAGAACCCAGAATGATGTGAGTTTGCAGACCTTGTGTGGATTTTGCAGTCATTAAATCTTACTCCTATTCAAATAGTTGGTAGTCAACATATATAGATAACCCATACATGGTCTTGGCACTTCCACCACTCGTTTCAAACGGTGCTGATCTCCTCATTAAAACCATCTTACCTTGAGGATCTCTCTGAGCCATCAATGTAATCATATCAGTCTCTATGGCTTGAATCAAGGTGTCATACCCTTTTCCTGGCAGACCGAAGTATTGGATTTCCACTTCACCTTCTTCGGTCGTATGTCCTTCACAAAATGTTATGGTGTCACGGAAACTCGCAGAAAAATCAACAGTACACCACACATCATCCTGAGGATCCTCTTCCGTATTTATTGTTAGGTAGTACGGAACACCCATGGTAACATCTTTTAACCATCCTTCCACGAGAACTCTTACGTATCGGCTGCTCATCGCTATTTGCCTTTAACATAGCACTTGTGGAAAATATGAATACCGTTCAAATGAACCGGCATTACACTGTCAATTGTATACGTTTCAATCTCGATTGTATAGGTTTCATCAGTGATTACAAATCGGTCAAACTTCTTGATATCAGCGATATCGGACACCTTCACTGTGAACACCTTGGCACCGATACCAAAGGCATTGATCAATTCCTCATCCTTCCAACTCACAGTTTTGAACCCGATAACAACCTTCTTTGTTGCCGCGGATCCTTTCGTCTGCTTCCAAATAGCCGGAACACCGAGATCATCAATAACCTTCTCAGTGGCTGCTTGAATCTTGTTCCGATCAGCCGTGCTTAGCATTTGTATCTCTTGTAATCTTCAAGGATTCTTTGCGCTCTCGCAGGCAAAAATGCACCTTCCCCAGAAGAACCTTCGTCAGCAGACGTGTTGTAACGAATTGTACCAACGTCAGCAACGGTCACAGATGCTATCTCGCCGCCTGTTGACACAGCATCACCCGCTGCCAAAGCATACTCCTGATCAAACACAGAATAAAAAGCCATCAGGAGATCCGTTGGGAGTGCCTCTTCGTCATATCCCCCAGTGAATGTCACGGTCACCTGATGGAACGCCCAATGTGCGTCCAAGTGGATCACACCTGTATCACCTTCCATATGATACAGGGTGATCGCCTTACTGTCCGCAGCCACTATGGAGAGAACCGAAGCGATCGGATAACGCTTTAAACGAATAGTGCCGCCTGTCAGGTGTGTAAACACCTCCTTTTCGTCCACAGCAAGTGGGAAAACCCGATCACAATAATTACCCATCAGAGAGAACGCCGCATCCTTGGCCGCAGTAATCTGCGCATCCTTGGCAGTGGTGGTCGGAGACAATCCGACTCTCACTCTCAATGATTCCATCAGTGTTGACATGTCGATCAAACACAGAATAAAAAGCCATCAGGAGATCCGTTGGGAGTGCCTCTTCGTCATATCCCCCAGTGAATGTCACGGTCACCTGATGGAACGCCCAATGT
>PVMS01076514.1_pt1 | contig 23703 bp, 23 predicted proteins | sample 1853461 | NCBI WGS metagenome assembly PVMS01 (sample SAMN08582032, study PRJNA380276) | Marine sediment metagenome, whole genome shotgun sequencing project. | isolation source: ocean sediment barecode stripped | collected 2017 | reverse complement strand
TGCCATAATTCTTCTCTCCCTGCGACCACTTTAGAGTTCGTATACATCCGAATATTTATTGGTCAGATATCGCATGTATGCATCTGGGTCGATCTTGCTCTCCGTGATGCGGTGAACGAGTTCCTGGGGTTCAAATTTCGCACCATGGCGATGGATTCTATCTTTCATCCAGGCGGTCAGGGATTCGAATTCTCCCTGTCGGATTTGGTCCAGCATATCGGGGATATCCGTGATTAATTTCTCCCACAGTTGAGCACCGACCAGGTTTCCCAGTGCGTAAGTGGGAAAATAACCGAAAAGGCCACTGGACCAATGGATATCCTGTAGCACTCCCTGCGCGTCATTAGCTGGTGTTATGCCCAGATAATCTTGCATTGCATTGTTCCAGGCTTCAGGTAAATCTTTGACTTGCAGCTGGCCTTCTATTAGAGCGATCTCCAATTCCAGACGAAGCATGATGTGTAAATTATAAGTGGCTTCATCGGCTTCGACTCGCACCATGGATGGTTCAACTTTGTTGATGGCTTTATAAAAAGTGTCCAAGGGCACGTCTCCTAATTGAGAGGGGAAGTACTCCAATAATCTGGGATAGAAGTGTGTCCAAAATTGCAGAGAACGACCGACGATGTTTTCATACAGTCGTGATTGCGATTCATGGATAGACATTGAAGCGCCGTTGTCGAGCGGCGTCCGAGACAAATTTACATCTATGCCTTGTGCATATAATCCATGTCCGCATTCATGGCTCGTGCTAAAAAAGGCGGAAGGGAAAAAATCCTGCAGAAAACGTGTTGTGATACGCACATCTCCCACTCCGTGGCTTTGAGTAAAGGGATGTGTAGATTTGTCTTGACGGCCGCGATGCCAATCGAAACCAAAGCGGGTGATCACCTCCACCCCAAAATCCCACTGATCTTTTTCGTTATAGTTTTGGTGAAGGAAAGAGTCATCAATTTGGGGTCTCTTGCTTATCGCGCGAACTAACTCCACTTGCTGGGGCTTAAATGCGGCGAAGATCTTTTGAACGTCAACCGTTTTTAGACCTGGCTCGTAATCGTCAAGCAGTGGATCATAAACGTGGTTGTAAGGTTTGAAACACTGTGCATATTGGCGACGTAATGCGACGATTTTCTCGAGATGAGGTTGGAATTCATTGAAATTAGCTTCCTCACGAGCTTTTTCCCACACCAAATGAGCATCACTGGTTGCCTTTGCAATGTCGGCCAGCAAATTGGCGGGCACCATTGATCTTTTCTTGTACAAACGTGTGGTGACCTTGATCAGCCGGGCATCATCAGAATCAGGGTCAAGCTCGTTTGCGTAAGGTTTCAGATCCTCAAGCAGCTGACCGACCTCTTGGGAGACGAATTTAAGATGAGCGATGCGGGTCAGTGTGGCGAGCTGGTCACCCCGTTCGGATGCGCCTCCTGGCGGCATATATGTCTCCCGATCCCAAACCAGCAAGGACATGGCCTTTCTTAGATCGGTGTATTCGTTGAGGGTGTTCTTGAGTTGAGCCAGATTGGTTTCGGGATTCATCTAATCTCCTCAGATTTTTTCTAGACGATCTTCCATTTGAGTGGATCGCCACGCAAAGCACCTAAAACTTCGCTGGCGATGTCAACAGATGCCCGGGTTTGCGCTTCTTTGGTCTGCGCGGCGATGTGTGGTGTGGCTATGACTTTCGGGTGAGACACAAGGGCGGTCATCCCCGGTGGTTCGCTGACGAACACATCCAGCGCGGCACCTGAGACTTGGCCGCTTTCTAAAGCGCTCAATAACGCTGTTTCGTCAACGATGCCTCCCCGGGCTGTGCATATTAGATAGACTCCGCGTTTCATATAACCGAACGATCCTCCATCGACCATGCCACGAGTTTCTGGGCTTAGAGGGACGTGAATCGAGATAAAATCGGACCGTGTATAAAGTTCGTTAATGGTTAGTGGTTCGGCACCCCGCTTTCGAATTTCATCCTCGGAAATTAAAGCATCATAGCCGAGGATGCTCATGCCCAGAGACTTTGCCATTTGCGCCACTAGGCTGCCAATATTTCCCATGCCGATAATACCCAATGTCTGGCCTTTTATCTCAACACCCAAGAACTGTTGTTTGAGCCACATGCCAGATTTCATCCCTGAGTCTGCTGCTGGGATGGATCGGGCCAGTGCAAACATAAGCGCCAGGGTGTGTTCGGCAACAGCTTGTGTAGTGGAGAGCGGTGAATTAACAACGGTCACATTATGTAAGTTAGCTGCGGCCAGGTCGATGTTATCCACTCCTACCCCAGCACGACCGATAACTTTCAACCTGTGAGCGGCGGAGAAAACATCAGAAGTAACCCTGGTTTGACCACGCACAATCAACGCATCGTAATCGCCAATTATGTTGATTAAATCTTCAGGGGAGATCCCACTGTGATCTTCTACTGTGGCGACTCTTTTTAGGTTTTCAATCCCTTTCTCATCGAGCCCATCTGTGATAAGGATTTTCCATTCTGGCATGGTTTGCTCCATAAAACAGCCTCAAAGAATGAGGCATAAATCAGCACCGATTGTACCTCAGATCAGCTTGGTAATTATTTTGATACAAACGCTCAGTACTTGTACTGACCGAATCTTACCAGGTGTAAATGATGACATTTCAAATCGTTTTGCAGCCCCAGATTCGTGTCTTGCCATCTATCTGGCTATCTGGATGCACAATTAATGGGGAAATATGCTCTCACAACATTAATTAAATATCAATAAATCAATTCTGCCCTTGACTTTTACCCCCAGACTGGGTACTATCGGCGAGGTATATTTAAAAAACACTAGACTTATAAACTTGTCAATTTTTTAGTGGAGGTATTGATGGCAGATATTCACGAGATCGATGAAGGAAGTTTTCAGAATGAGGTGCTGGATGCTGCGGAACCAGTATTGGTCGATTTTTCCGCAGTTTGGTGCGGTCCATGTAAGATGCTAGATCCGATTGTTGAGGAATTGGCTTCGGAATGGACCGGTAAGGTAAAGGTAGTCAAACTGGATGTAGATCATAGTCCTGGCATTGCCATGCAGTACCAGGTGTTGGGGGTGCCAACTTTAATGCTCTTCGTCGCTGGAGAGACGCGTGAACGCATTACCGGTTTTCAGCCAAAGGATCGCATTGTTTCAAAACTTGATCCTCATATAAATGCAAACTAATTGATTCACTCTTCGTAAGCAAGATTGTATGGATTTCCAGGCATAAGTTAGCGCCTGGAAATCTTTTTTCTACTCATGAGCGAAGAAACAGTTCAGGCACGCGTCGAGGAGTCGTTGACCTCAACCCATGATATGCTGCTGGTGAAGGATCTTTTCCCACGCATGGTGATCCGCGACCAGGGGAAGGTAGTCGCGGACGGGCTGACCAGCGAATTGATGGAAGACACGCAGCTGTTATAAGCGCATGGCCTGGGACGGCCTTATTAATTGGGTTAAAGAATTAACCAGAAAGGACGAGCATGCCATGCCATCAGTGGCTTTGGACACGCTCGTCCTATTGAATTAATTTGGCAGGTTTTTAATCGGCACCTAAAGGCACTTTTTCTTCGAGACCCGCAGCGATGCGTAAGGCTTCGGCTTTGTTGGTGCTTTCCCAGGTCAGGTCTAAATCATCCCGGCCAAAGTGTCCATACGCTGCGATCTGGCGATATATCGGCGCACGTAAATTCAAGTCCCGGATGATAGCCCCAGGACGGAGGTCGAAGTGTTCGTTGATCAGTTCAGCTATCTGGTCATCTGGTATGCGACCAGTGCCGAAAGTCTCGACGTTGACGCTCAGGGGATGGGATACGCCAATCGCATACGCAACCTGGATCTCACAACGGTCTGCCAGACCGGCCGCGACGACATTCTTGGCTGCCCATCGAGCGGCATAAGCTGCTGAACGATCCACCTTGGTCGGATCTTTCCCGCTGAAGCAGCCGCCTCCATGACGCCCCATGCCACCGTAGGTATCGACGATGATCTTGCGTCCGGTCAGACCGGAGTCTCCTAATGGCCCACCGATCACGAATCGTCCGGTTGGGTTGACGTAAATCTTCAGATTATCATCGACCATCTCTGGTGGCAGCACAGGCAGAATGACGTGTTCTGTTACGGCTTCTTTAATTTCCTCTTGAGAGATCTCGGGAGCATGCTGTGTGCTAACCAGGACTGTGTCCACCCTTTTCGGCATTCCGTAACTGTATTCGATAGTTACCTGGCTTTTCCCGTCAGGGCGCAACCAGGGTAAGGTGCCATCCTTGCGTACTTCGCTCAGACGGCGGGTGAGCTTATGTGCCAGGTAGATCGGCATGGGCATCAGCACCGGAGTCTCATTACAAGCATAGCCAAACATCATCCCCTGATCTCCAGCGCCGATAGAGTTAATCTCTTCTTCGGTTACCTCACCGCTTCTGGATTCAAGTGATTTGTTTACGCCGATAGCGATGTCAGCGGATTGTTGGGCTATTGCGACCTGTACGCCGCAGGTGTTGCCATCGAACCCTTTTTGGCTGTCATCGTATCCGATCTCAGTGATGACCTGGCGAGCCAGTTTATCGTAGTTGATATTGGCCTGGGTCGTGACCTCGCCCAGGAATATCACAAAACCAGTCTTGGTGGCCACTTCACAGGCGACACGCGAGGTTGGGTCTCCTTCCAGGCAGGCATCCAGGACGGCATCGCTGAGTTGATCGCAAATCTTATCCGGATGGCCCTCAGTGACCGATTCCGAAGTAAACAACAGACTGGGTGATTCCATAAAGGTCGTGCTCATAAATCATGTCCTCCAATAAATATTAAAATTGCCCCTCCGGACATGAAAGGGCGATAACGAGTTTGAACGGCTGCCCTCTCATCTTCCAGAATATCCGTCTGCCGGAATTGGCACCGTTTCAGCAGTTTTACTGCCAAATGGTTGCCGAGGTTTCTCAGGGCCGGTCCCTCCACCTCTCTGGATAAGAGTGCCGAATGAGGCTATTCGATTGTTGTTTGCGATAATACCATGGGTGAGAATGAAAGTCAAATAACGATCCAGATGATGAAATAAAAGCCGATCACTGCAGCCCACCACCAAGAGTCAATCCGGGATATTGTTTTGACATGCTGGAGCGAATTTTGAGTGTAAAATAAATGCATGAAACTTACAATTCAAGATGCTGAAGTTTTCTTCAGGCTGATGGTGTCACTTCAATCATATGTAAATATGAAGTTGGGAATTCTTCCCCATATATCCACAGTCGAAGAATATCAAATACTCTCCTCTAGAGAGAGAATCCCTGTTAGAGATGCACTGTATGACAACATAGAACTCATCGATGCTTATCTTCAGGAAGACCCACAACAATTCCAAGCAGAGGAAATTGAAATACTAAGGAGTTGGAAGCGATTCATTCGTGGCGAATTCTTCATTGAACGAATTCTCAAGAAATACACAATTTTTATCGGAGATGAGAATGTGTATGGTGTGTTAGCACTTCATGAATCATTCGAAGAAATATTGCCTTTTGTTCGGCTCCCATATTACACAAAAGCAGTGCTGCTACCATTTAAAAGCAAGATAATCTATGATGGGATATTGGAAGGTTACAACATCTCGTTTGGTAGAGGGATACGGTCGGATCTCAAAGAGACATACATGACCGCAAAGCAAAACGGGAGAATTATAGATAGTTTTGGACCTGTCAAACGGGTAGTGAAAAAGAAACCAAGTAAGGATTGGCGGCCAATAATTAATGAAATTTCACAGGAAGTAAAGAAGTTAAGATCAAGTAGTGGGGCTCCTCCAATCCAAAGTCCAGCATTTAGTTTGGCAAAAGCCAGTATTGAGTTTACAAAAACGGCCGTTCATGCTCCTGATGATTTAGATCAACTTTGGAAGTCACTGAAGAGAGTCGAAAAGGCAATAAGAAAAGCAGAAACAACATTGTTTAGGGCAGAATAATCTTAGAACCTATCCGTAAATTAATCCGTCAGGTAAGAAACCTGACCTACGTAGGTCGGATTCCCATATCCGCCAGGAATTTACGGATAGACACTTAGTATTCATGACTCAAGCAAGCCCTATGTGCAAACAACCAGCCTTCTGCGCAGGGTAAACGGTCTGAAAATATTAGAATGATTTTTGGAATCAATAGTTGATTATCTTATCTTGCGGACAGCTCATGCTTCCGTCGATCAACTTTCCACCCTCCCAATTATTTATTACATTACGATCCAAATAATGAAGTAATACCCGATAACTGCCGCCCACAACCAGGAATCGATGCGGTCAAAGACGCCTCCATGTCCGGGGAGTAGGTTGCTTGAGTCTTTGACCCCACTCTGCCGTTTTATCATGCTCTCACCCAGGTCGCCCAGGGTAGTGATTGAGCTCAAGAGGAACCCTAAGAGCGCGCCTTGGAGGGGGGAGATCGAAAAAGCCGGACCAGCCCAAATCTTCCACAGATAAACCAGTCCAACCGCACCTAGAGTTCCAACTAGAATGCCCCCTAAGTAACCTTCCCAGGTCTTCTTGGGACTGAGGCGTGGGCTTAGTTTACGCTTGCCGAATGCCCGTCCGATGAAATAGGCGCCCGAATCGGCCAGCCAAACACATGGCAGCACCAAAAGCAACCACCAGAAGCCTTCCGGAAGCAAGCGGATTGAAATCAGGTATGCCCCAAGCCATCCCAGGTACATCACAGCGGAGAGAGTGACGGCGAAATCTGTACCCGCTTTATCCCGGCCGCGCTCGAAAGCAACCAGGTGGTATGTCATGCTGACGAGCAAAACCAGGCTGATGATCCAGGGCGCGCTTTCGAATTCATCCCATGCTCTCCCCAAAGCGAGCGATGCGGCGCCAAGTATGGCGACAATTGCGGCGGGTTGGTGCCCACTGACCTGGAATATCCGGCTGTACTCCCAGGCGGCTAAGGCAAGAATCAAAGCCACAAAAGCGGCAAAGACCCAACCGCCAAGGTATATTATGAACAACCCAACGGGTAACAGTATGGCTGCCACCAAGACGCGAGTACGAAGCATTGGCTATTATCTCAAATCGATTGGGGGATTTGTCCGAAGCGCCTGTGGCGTTGTTTGTATTCTTCTAGGGCACGGGCCAGTTCTTCTTTTCCGAAGTCCGGCCAATAAGTAGGCGTGAAATACCATTCTGAATACGCACCTTGCCAGATCAGGAAATTGCTGCCGCGCAATTCACCTGAGGTGCGGATGATCAGGTCTGGGTCTGGCACACCCGCGGTGAATAAATATTCGTTGACCTTATCATCGGTGACTTCTTCAGGTTTAATGCCGTCTTCAATCATGTGCTGGATAGCACAGACGATCTCATCTCGCCCGCCGTAGTTAAAAGCCACGCATAAAGTTAGGCGATTGTTGTCCTTGGTATATTCGATGGCGTCGAGCACTTTTTGACGTAAAGATGGTTTGAGTTTGTCCAGGTGTCCAATGTGCCGGAGGCGAACACCCTGTTTATGCAGTTCCCTAAGTTCGCGATCGATGACATCCTCCAGGATGCGCATTAAGCCTCTCACTTCTTCCATCGGGCGCCCCCAGTTTTCGGTAGAGAAAGCGTAAAGGGTTAAATACTTGACATCGAATTCAACACATGATTCGATCACCCGCCGCAAGTTTTCTGTACCAGCCTTGTGACCGGCTAAGCGCGGTAGTCCCCGCGATAGCGCCCAGCGTCCATTCCCATCCATAATTATGGCGATATGCGTCGGGACACGATCTGCCGAATTGGGGGATTTATCATTCATAGGATGAAGGTCAAACTTCCAGGATCTCTTTCTCCTTGCGTTCACCGATGGCGTTGATCTCTTCTATATATCGATCGGTTATTTTTTGGAGTTCTTCCTCACCCCGCGTTTTCTCATCTTCCGAGAGCATTTTTTCTTTTTCGAATTCTTGCAGGTCTTTCATCTCGTCCCGGCGAACGTTGCGCACCGCGATGCGGGCTTCCTCGACCCGGTTGTGAACAATTTTGCTCAAATCTTGGCGACGTTCTTCGGTGAGAGGGGGTAAATTCAACCGTATGGTTTTCCCATCGTTATTGGGAGTTAATCCCAGATCAGATGCCAATACGGCTCGTTCTATGGTCTTCAAACTGTTTGGGTCGAAAGGGCGGATCAGCAAGGTGCGCGATTCCGGGACGCCAATGCTGGCCAGCTGGATCAGCGGGGTTGGGGTTCCATAATAGTCAACCGGAAGCCGTTCGATGAGGGCTGGGCTGGCACGCCCTGTGCGAATACCTGCCAGGTCTTCCTCTAATGCTTGGACTGCCCCTTTCATCCGGGATTCGGCCTCATTGTAAATATCTTTGAGCATAACGGCCTCCACTGACCTTGCGTAACTTGATCACGCAGTATATAGGATACCCGAAAAATGCAGGAGAGAAAAGGGGTAATTTCAGTCTCAAGAACCGCCGTTTACCAATGTGCCGATTTCTGCGCCGCGCAGCGCATTGCACAGGTCATCTTTTTTCCATAAATTGAGCACTAAGATAGGCAGGTTGTTGTCCATACATAAGGAGACAGCGGTAGTATCCATGACCTCCAGGCGAAGGTTGATGGCATCGATGTAAGTCAAGCGATCGAACAGCTTAGCATCTGGATTGATCTCCGGGTCACTATCATATACTCCATCGACCTTGGTGGCTTTAATCAGAACATCAGCGCTAATTTCCATAGCTCGCAAGGCGGCCGCGGTATCAGTGGAGAAATATGGATTTCCTGTTCCCCCGCCTAAAATTACGACCCGACCCTTTTCAAGATGGCGGATGGCTCTGCGGCGAATGTAAGGTTCTGCCACTGCATGCATCTCGATCGCAGATTGGACGCGAGTCACCATACCACAGCGTTCCATAGCATCCATGAGTGCTAACGCGTTCATCATTGTGGCGAGCATGCCCATATAATCTGCTGTGGCCCTGTCCATACCGCGCTCAAGACCGCGACGCCCACGCCACAGGTTTCCTGCTCCAATGACTATGGCAACATCCACCTCCATATCCCGAACTTCTGAGATCCTTTTGGCGATGTCATCAGCCCGGTCAGGATTAATGCCAATTCCCTCTGGGCCCGACATTGCTTCTCCGCTCAATTTTAGTAAAATCCGCTTATACTTCAGATCATCGGCCATACCCACAACTCCTTAGAGATTAAAAAGGCCAACCATGTGGTTGGCCTAAAGCAGATTAATTCGCGGTGTGTTCGCCCAGTTCCCAGCGGACGAAGCGGCGGATGAGGATATTCTCACCTATAGCAGCTATATTTTGGTGTAGTAAGTTCTCAATAGTAAGCGTATCATCGCGAATGTAGCTTTGTCTGAGCAGGCATGTCTCATCATAGAACTTCTCCATGCGCCCTTCAACGATCTTTTCGACGATCTTTTCGGGTTTACCCTCAGCCAGAGTTTGCTCCCGCACTATATGGCGCTCGTGTTCTAGATCTTCCTCAGGAATTTCTTCAACACGGATATATAATGGCGCCGCTGCGGCTATCTGGAGGGCAATCTCATGGGCAAACTTGCGGAATTCCTCCGATCGGGCGACAAAGTCTGTTTCACTGTTTACTTCCACCATCACACCCACACGCCCATCCCCGTGGGAATATAACTCCAACTTACCTTCTGAAGCCTCACGGTCTGCACGCTTGGCTGCCTTGGCGAGACCTTTCTCACGGAGGATGTCTACAGCTTGTTCAAAATCGCCGTTTGCATCTTCCAGCGCTTTGCGGCAATCAAGAATACCGACGCCCGTTACTTTTCGCAGCTCTTTGATTTGATCGACTGATATGGCCATTATTGTGCTTCATCCTCGTCTTCTTGCCCTTCATCTTGATCTTCATCCACAGAGGGGTCTACTGCCTGCTCCTCAGGTTGTGGTTCGTCACCCTCGACTGGTTCATCTTCTACATCTGCTTCAGTGGCGACTTCAGCAGCTTCCTCTACTTCAGCTTCCATCTCTGCCACGACCGCAACTTCGACCTCGGCCACGGCCTCAACTTCGACCTCGGCCACGACTTCTGCTTCACTTTCAGCTTCAGCCTCTGACTCAACATCTGCTTCAGCTTCTACTTCAGTATCCGCTTCCGCACCTTCTGTATCTTCTGCTGGTTCCCCCTCACCTTCCTCTTCAGTGACTATCTGCCGGGAAGGCAGCTTGGCTAAGGTCGCTTCGCCTAACAACTCTTCGTCGGACAGTTCAACCTCTTCGGCGATCGCCATAACTGCTTCAGGCATGGCTTCGATTTCCTCTTCTTTGTGCAGGGCTTTGCCTTCCTGCACAGCGTCGGCGATCTTTCCTACAAGCAGTTTAATAGCGCGAATGGCATCGTCATTAGAGGGGATTACGTAGTCAACTTTGCCTGGGTTACAGTTCGTGTCGACCATTGCGATGACCGGGATTTGGAGCAGGTTAGCTTCGTGAATTGCAGTCGCTTCACGGTAGACGTCAACCACAAACAGCATATCCGGCAAGCCGGTCATGGTGCGAATACCTCCGAGGAGATATTCCAGACGATCCATCTTGCGCTGTAAGATCAGGCCTTCTTTTTTGGTGATGCGGCTGAATTCACCCCCGTCACGCATACGTTCCAGGCGCTCGAGCTCGTTGACCCGCTGGCGGATAGTGCGCCAGTTTGTGAGCATACCACCTAACCAGCGAGTGGTGACATAAGGCATTTCAACGCGTTCAGCCTCGTCCTTGATCGTATCCTGGGCTTGTCGCTTGGTACCAACAAAAAGCACCGTGCCGCCTTCAGCTACGGTGTCTCTCACCAGGTTATATGCCCCGTCCAAGGCTTTAACCGTCTTCTGCAGGTCGATGATATGGATTCCATTTCGCTCGGTGAAGATATAAGGTTTCATGGCCGGATTCCATTTATGGGTCCGGTGACCAAAGTGCACCCCGCTCTCCAAGAGCGCTTTCATCGAAACAATAGCCATTTTAAACTCCTTTTGTTTTGCCTCCGCCTCTGTCTACCCTTCCCGGAACCGCCATTGCGGCACACCCGGAAAGGTCGAGAGACGTGTGTGATGTGAACAGCCCCGAAGGGGCACAGTTTCTCCCGCCGAAGGGCGGGAGCGTGGCGAGTATATCATGGAGCGCTGGATTCGTCCAGCCAATTTGAATTCTTGCTAGCACAAAGTAGAAATGTCCTATTTTCTGCAAAGTAGAGATGTCCCTGTTGTGGGGGAATATCTGTTGCCTTCGAAGAGCCTGTGGGAAAGTGGTCAATGTACTTCTTTCCACTTTTCTATAGGTGATTTTGTTGTCATCAACCGCGGGCGATCACAATTCTCAATAATGTTGGGTCAGCTAGATGGATGTGCGATCAAGATCCTGCGAGCTGATGAGGTAAAATCGAAGGGTGGATGAAAACACACTGCAAGAATATTTATCCGCATTACCCCTCGGCCCTTTGCGCTATATTGAAAGCACTGGGTCTACAAACGACCTGGCAATGGACTGGATAGAAGAAGGCGCGCCTCATCTCTCTCTGGTGGTCGCTGACGAACAAACCGCCGGGCGGGGTCGTAATGGAAGTCGCTGGTATACGCCTCCCGGCAGTTCACTAGCCTTCAGTTTGGTGCTGTATCCAGAACAAATCGGCGAGTTCGCCTTACCGAGGCTGACCGGGCTGGGAGCGGTAGGGGTGTGTACAGCTCTGCAAGATGAGTACAGTCTCAAAGCGCGCATTAAATGGCCGAATGATGTTTTGGTCGCTGGTCAAAAACTAACAGGTGTGCTTGTCGAGACTGCCTGGAGTGGAGAACGACTCCAGTCTGCGGTCCTGGGGATTGGCATCAATGTTGCAATCGATTCATTACCACTTGATATCGAACTGGGGCATCCAGCCACCAGCGTTGAATCCCAAGTTGGAAAACCGGTCGAGCGGTGGACTCTGCTGCGGGAGGTATTACTCAAACTGGTCTTCTGGCTGGAAAAAATAAATTCTCCAGAATTCCTTCAGGTTTGGGAGGAAAACCTGGCTTACCGGGATGAGATGGTTAAGTTAACCCAGGATGGACGGGAATTATATGAGGGTCGCCTGCTTGGTCTAGATCGGGACGGAGCTTTATGCCTGCAGGGATCAGATGGGAGTGTTCAGACCATCCAGGATGGTGGACTGCAATTACGGACGGTTGACAGTCTCTAGAAATGGGCTAAACTATTACTGGAAGCTTAATTATGGATACCCGATCGTGTACGTTTCCAGGCTTGAGTGGGCAACCCACAGGATAAAATCCCAGGAGAATGAGCATGTTAGATGAATTTCGTGAAGAAGCTAATGCTTCGGCATTCTACGATGAAGATAACGGAGAATTTTATGAGGATGTAGGATCATTTCCGCAGGGAGGAAGATTGTTGGGTATGACCGCAGCTCAACGCTTTGTGATCGCTTTAATGATCTTAATGATGACCTGCATCATCGGCGGGCTTGTGCTGCTCGTTTTTGAGAAGGTTGTACCACCATCCCTGCTTTAATCTCTCACTGGGTAATTTTTGTTAATCGATACTATTGAAAAGTAGAGCAAGGAGAAAAGAGCAGCTTTGAAAATTCCCCGCTGATCCTGAGGTAATCTTAGAGAGTTAACAGTGCGGTCCAGGTCTCCGAATTGAAAACAAATGAAGGCCTGGACCGTTTGCATTTAAACTAGGCGATTGCGTTGTTGAGATGATCTGAATTATGCGGCGGTTATTCTTTAATCTTGTCTGTCTCGCTGGCTTCTACCCGGCGCAAGTCAGCTTCGGCGATACGAGCCAGAGAGACAACGCTGTCGCCTTCCTTGAGACCGATCAGGTGCACGCCGCGTGCTGGTCGACCTGCCTGGGAAATCTGTTTTACTTTGGTGCGTAAAACAACCCCATTTATTGAGATAATGGTCAGATCATCAGCTTCTTGGACAACCCGGGCAGCCGCAATTTTCCCTATCGTTGGCAAGGCAGCTTTGTTGATCGTAGTGATGCCTTTAGTGCCTCGACTCTTGGGCGAATAGCGCTCCAAAGGTGTGCGTTTACCAAAACCCTGGGCTGTGACAACCAGCAGGTCGCCACCTGGCTCGACCAACTCCATACTGGCTACCTGGTCCTCATTCTTGAATCTTATGCCAATTACCCCAATGGACGTACGCCCTGTAAGACGAACCTGGTTCTCTGAAAATCTCAGCGCCTGACCACCTTCGGTCACCAGAATGATCTCACAATCCCCGTCCGTCATCTTAGCCCAGCCCAATTCATCCCCTTCATTCAAGGTGATTGCGATCAGCCCAGAGGGGCGAACAGAGGCGAATGCAGAGAGCGGCAGGCGTTTGACTTTACCTCGCCGTGTGGCCATGACACAGTATGCAGAATCATCGAACTTGGGAACTGCCAAAACAGCCGTGATCGTCTCGCCCGGGTAGATGGAAAGCACATTGACGATCGGGATACCCTTTCCGGTACGAGCGGCATCTGGGATATTATAGGCTCGCTCTGAATAAACTTTGCCTTTGTCAGAGAAAAAGAGAATTGTGTCCAGGCTGCGTGCCGGGAACAAGATCAGCATCTCGTCTTCTTCTTTCATGGCATGCCCTGTGACGCCGCGCCCACCGCGCCTTTGCGAGCGGAATGCTTTCGCCGACATGCGCTTAATGTAGCCTTTTTCAGTGATAGTGATTAGAACGGCCTCATCAGTCACCAGGTCTTCTTCATTGAAGTCCTCGCTGGCTTCAGCAGCGATGCGCGTGCGGCGTTCATCACCGTAAGTCTCAGCAATCTCAGCCAAGTCAAACTTGATCACTTCCAGGATTTTCTTCGGATCGGCCAGCAAATCTTCAAGGTTTTGAATGCGACCCAGAACCTGGTTTTGTTCGTCTTCGATCTTCTGCTGTTCGAGGGCAGCCAAACGACGCAGCTGCATATCCAAGATAGCCACTGCTTGTTTTTCAGACAGTGAGAATTGCGTCATCAGGTTTTCTTTGGCGACATCAGCGTCGGGAGACTTGCGGATAGTGTCGATCACTTCATCCAGGTGAGCCAGGGCGATCAACAAGCCTTCCAGGATGTGAGCCCTGGCGCGCGCTTTATCCAATTGGAATTGGGACCGCCGTGTTATCACATCCTGACGGTGTTCTATAAATATTCGCAAGGCCCGTTTTAGTGAAAGCAGGCGCGGTTCACCATCTACCAATGCCAGCATTTGGGCACCGAAAGTAGATTGCAGCGGGGTGTATTTATAGAGCTGGTTGAGAACTTTGCGTGGTTGAGCGCTGCGCTTGAGCTCCACGATAATGCTCATCCCCCGCCGGTCTGATTCATCACGCAAGTCGGAAATGCCATTCAATCTGCCACTGCGGGCTAGTTCGGCGATTCGCTCGAGCAAGGTTGTTTTATTGAGCTGGTAAGGGATCTCGGTGATCACAATGCGGTACCGCCCACCACGCATCTCTTCGATCATTGCCAAACCACGCAGCACGATGCGCCCGCGGCCGGTGCTGTATGCATGGCGAATACCCTCATCACCAACGATAATTCCGCCTGTAGGGAAATCTGGTCCGGGGAGGATTTTTAACAGGTCTTCGACGGAAACGTCGTCGATATTATCGTATTGTTCGATCATAAAGGTCAGTGCTGCAACCAGCTCCCCCAGGTTGTGCGGGGGGACGTTGGTTGCCATGCCGACTGCGATCCCGGAAGACCCGTTGAGCAGCAGGTTAGGAATGAGGGAGGGCAATACAGAAGGTTCTTCTATGGAGCCATCAAAGTTTTCATTGAAATCGACCGTGTTTTGTTCGATGTCTGAGAGCATGTCTTCTGCCATGCGAGTAAGACGGGCTTCAGTGTAACGCATGGCTGCGGGTGCGTCTCCATCGATTGAGCCGAAATTACCTTGTCCATCGACCAACAGGTAGCGCAAGGAAAAATCTTGAGCCATACGGGCCATGGCGTCGTAAACGGCTGAATCCCCGTGAGGATGATACTTACCTAAGACTTCTCCGACGATACGAGCAGATTTGCGGTGAGGGGAGTTAGCCCGAATGCCCAGATCGTGCATGGCATAGAGGATTCGCCGGTGGACAGGTTTTAATCCGTCGCGGGCATCGGGCAGCGCGCGCGCCACGATTACGCTCATGGCGTAATCCAGGTAGGCAGAGCGCATTTGATCGTCGATATCTACTTGTCGGACGGTGCCAATATCCATTGCTGCCTTTCGAAAAAGAAGTTAGAGCGCCAATAAAAAAAGGATCCTAATTGCGTCGATTTATCCAATGATGAGGACTGCAAAAAAGATGTGCACGCCACTGGCGCACACACCTTAATTATACCGCAGCAAAGGGAAATCGTCCCAATTTAAATTGCGATTTACGTGAATAATTCTGAGATATTATGCTTCTTTTTTCAGATATTCGTCGATAGCGGTGGCTGCTTTACGTCCGGCGACCATTGCTGTCACCACCAGATCTGGTCCAGTAACGACATCCCCGCCAGCAAAAACACCGGGACGGCTGGTGACTCCAGTTTCATTATCAGCGATGATCAAACCCCATTTATGCGTATCGAGTTCCGGGGTCGTTTCACCGATAACCGGGTCGGGCCAGTACCCTAAAGCCAATACAGCGGTATCTGCTTCGACAATGAAGTTTGAGCCTTCGATGGGTATCGGGCGGCGTCGACCTGATTTGTCCGGCTCACCTAATTCCATGTGGAGACACTCGATTTTCGCCAGGCGTCCATTTTCACCGGCGATGAACTGCACGGGCTGGGTGAGAAACTCGTATTCCGCACCTTCTTCCCTGGCCAGCTCTCGATCGTGAAGTCCACCGGGCATTTCTTTCTCGGTACGACGATAAAGGCAGGTGATTTCCTTGGCACCTAAGCGCAGTGCAGAGCGTAAGCAATCCGAAGCGGTATCTCCCCCGCCGATCACGGCCACCTTGTCACCGACCGCTGGGCGACCTCGCAGCTCGATCGGTAAGAGCTGCTCATCCTCGAGGCTGCAGCGGATCAAGAACTCTGTCGCTTGCATCACCCCAGGTAAATCCTCACCAGGGACTTCCATCGGCGCATCCACGCCAACGCCAACGCCGACGAATACTGCCTGGTAACCTTCCCCAAATAGATCGTCGAGAGTCTTATCTTCGCCTATGTAAGTATCAGGGACGAATTCTATGCCAGCTCTATCCAAAGATCCCCAGAATGAGAATACAACGTCTTTGGGCAGCTTGAAATTTGGTATGCCGTAAGTCAGTAGCCCACCTGGAGCTGGTTTGGAGTCGAAAATGGTTACGGAATGCCCCTGTCCGACGAGTTGTTCAGCACAAGCAAGTCCTGCAGGACCAGCACCGACGATGGCCACTTTTACCCCGGTAGGTTCGCCGATAGGAATATCAACTCCCACAGTATTTCGTTCATAATCAGTGGCAAATGCCTCCAGGGGTCCGGTTAACACGGAATGGAAGGATTTCAAATGGGAGCAGGAGCCCTGGCAAAGCTGCTCTTGAGGGCAAACTCGCCCGCATAATTCGGGCATCGAGCTGGTCTGGCGGTAAAGTTTAGCTGCTTCAAGAAACTCACCCTGTTCTATCAGCCACATCGCTGTAGGTATGTCATTGTGCGCCGGACAAGCCTCTATACAAGGGGCTGGATCAGGACAATGAACACAGCGCGCAGCTTCCAACCTGGCCTGTTCAGGAGTCATCGGGATTACTACATCATTAAAGTCTCTCACCCTTTCATCTACTGGTCGAGTAGTGATATCTAGCGACGGTGTGCGGGCACGTTCTTTGCGATCGATGTCAAGATATTCACTGGATATAGCTGGCATTCGTTAACCTCCTAAAGCGACAAAAACCTACAAATAATGCATCTAATGGTGATAATAACGACAGTACTGGTTTAATTTCAGTCGCGGATGTCATTAATTTTCGTGACAATTGTCACAATGCTCTCCCAGTCCTATTGTACATTGGAAGGAGAGCAGCATGAGAATTGGCTTCGTTAACCTCATCTTTATCTTTCTCTTGAGTAAATTCAGTTAAAATACATAATCAGAAGGATGCAATCTCTCGGTCAAGGAACCTCGCAGAATACATAAGTTGATCGGCAACTTGTGTTGTACAATCAACAGTACTGGAGTTGAATAAAGTAGAAAATATCGGTAGCAAGTGATTTGTGGTCTGAGATAATACAATTAACCTGTCTTGTAGTTAATTTGATCCCGGTGAGGTGGTAGGCAAGAGTAAGGGGAATAACCATTGATCAGAGTGGGTCTGCAAGAAACCTGCGGATTGGATTGATCTGTGCATCACATTTTATACGAGATAAGGTTGGTATCAAGTTGCAATAATGTTAATGATTTGAATTCATTCAATACGTCACCTGTTGCGAGGGCGAAATGGAAGATTGGGTAATAGAGGCGAATAATCTGACGAAAGTCTATCAAATGGGCGAGGTAGAGGTGCATGCCCTGCGCGGCCTCTCGATCCATATTGAGCGAGGTGAAGTCCTTGCGATCATGGGACCTTCCGGTTCTGGAAAATCCACCCTAATGAATATTATTGGTTGTCTGGATAGACCAACCTCAGGAGAGTACTTCCTGGATGGGGAACGGGTATCAGATCTGAAAGATGATCAGCTGGCCTCGATCCGCAACAGCAAAGTGGGATTTGTCTTTCAAGTTTTTAACCTGCTGCCACGAGCGACAGCATTGGCTAACGTTGAATTGCCGATGCGTTATGCGGGGGTAACGCGCGAGCGGAGAGAAAAAGCCAGGAACGCACTCGCATCAGTGGGTTTGGAGGATCGCATTAAGCACCGCCCGAATGAGCTATCCGGAGGCCAGCAACAACGCGTTGCAATCGCACGCGCTTTGGTAAACGATCCGGCAATCATTCTGGCTGACGAACCGACAGGCAATTTAGATACCAAATCTGGTGAGGAGATCATGCAGATATTGCTCAACCTTAATCAGGAGCGCGGCACAACATTGATCATCGTTACCCATGATCCAGATGTGGCTAAGCATACCCAGCGTATAGTTAAAATTCGAGATGGTTCAGTGGAGAATAGTGAATGAACTTTATTCAATCTTTTTGGGAAGCACTTGAGAGTTTGTCTGCCAATAAAATGCGCTCAGGATTAACGATCCTGGGTATCGTAATCGGTGTAGGGGCTGTGATCGCCATGATTTCACTTGGAAGAGGAGCGGAGAACACGATCACTGGCTCGATCCAGGGCATTGGTACGAACCTGGTCTTTGTCTTTCGCGGTGGTTCAGATGAGGTACGTAATCCGAAGCCCATTACTTTAGGGGATGCGGATGCCATCAGCGATCCATTTCAGGCCCCCTCAGTCGCAGCTGTGGCTCCTTTGCTTCAGGGGCAGGCCAAGGTATCTTTTGGTGGTGAATCCTCCAACACGACAATAATGGGTGTCACGCCGGATTATGAATTTGTGCGCAACAGGAGCGTAGCCGAGGGGGAATATATTAATGAGGCGCATAATCTGGGTAAGGCATCTGTGGCGCTGATCGGCACTGATACCGCTGAAAATTTATTTGGTCGCACCGCAGGGCTGGTTGGGGAGACGCTGCGCATCGAGGGACAGCCTTTCCGTGTAATCGGTGTGCTGGAAGAGAGGGGAGGATCGGCTTTCAACAACGAGGATGAACTGATCCAGGTGCCAATTTCTACCGCTCGAACACGCTTATTGCGCCGTGCCAGCTCGGATCGGGTGGATATATTGATGGTCCAGGCGGTGAGTGCCGATGCGGTTCCCCAGGCCAGCCAGGAAATTGCCCAAATCTTACGAACCCGTCACCGCACCGAGATCGGTGAGGATGATTTCACCATACTCACTCAGCAGGATTTCCTGGCTACTGCCCAAACGATCACCGGAGTATTGACCATCTTTCTGGGCGGTATCGCGGCTATTTCATTGTTGGTAGGCGGCATCGGGATTATGAACATTATGCTGGTTTCTGTGACCGAACGAACCAGAGAGATCGGGTTGCGGAAGGCTCTGGGTGCCCGCAAGAAGGATATATTAGTCCAGTTTCTGACCGAGTCTTCGGTGCTCAGCTTGATCGGAGGATTGATCGGTATTGCGTTAGGGTGGACGATCTCCGTCATCGTGGGTCGCATCGCGGCTGCCAGCGATACCCAAATCACTCCGAGCATCGGAATCGATATTATCTTAATCGCGACGTTATTCTCCACAGCGGTTGGCCTGTTCTTCGGGATATACCCTGCCAACCGCGCCGCCAATCTGGAGCCGGTGGAGGCTTTGCGCTATGAATAGGGCCTTCGAATACAGGGTGAGGGGCCCTGCAAACGAAACTCCTAAACTTAACCCTCGATGAGTCGCACAATTTAGCTCGCAGTACCCGGTCTATCCCTGTTGGGTCACTTCGTCAATCCAGGCTAAATAACTGGCTGAGCCCATCAGTATCGGGAGGGCGATGATCTCAGGCACCTGGTAAGGATGATTCGCCTGTACTACGGGGACCAAATGCTCATGAAATAGCTCCGCTCTACTTTTTACCACCAAGAGAGTTTCCTCATCGTGTGTGGTTGCACCCTCCCAGGTGTAAAGGGAATTGACCGGTGCGAGCATGTTGACACATGCGGCCAATTTCTTCTCAAGCAGGGCATTTGCGACTTGTTCACCGACCTCCTTTGAAGGTGTAGTGATCAAGACGATGATGTATTGATCGTCCATTTTTTACGCTCCAATTCTATGATTTATCGTTGCAGTCTAGATTGTAATCCCAACTAACGAGCTCCAACGTTCATATATTCCGCGCACTCCCATAAATTGATCGAGATCACAAAATCAGATACTGCTTCTTGCATATTTTCCTGAACTTGCATCTAACGAATTGTCTTCATAATTCAGGGTTCTGGTTTAGTTACTGCTTCTTGCATTTACGCAGCACTCTATATTTACGCAGCCCTCTGTCAGTTCGATTTAGAAGTTCTCCCAACTTCTCCGGCATTGATATAATCACCCGTAGTGGAAACTTCAATCGGGACAGCTAATCGCCAGATCGCGCGTGGAGCGGGGTTGGTGATGGCTGCCTTTGCCTTGAACAATTTGGTGGGCTTGGCGCGCCAGGTAATCGTGCTGGATGCCTTCGGCACCACGGGGGAGATGGATGCATTCCTGGCTGCCAACCGAGTTTCAGAGACTCTGTTCACCTTGGTGGCTGGCGGGGCTTTGGCCTCCGCTTTCATCCCCACATTTACCAGTTTATTGGTGAAAGACGATCAGCGTGGAGCCTGGAAACTGGCTTCGGCTATCGCTAACCTGATCCTGCTGATCTTGACCCTGGCAGCCATACTGGCTGCAGTTTTTGCCCCTTTGATCGTACGTTACATACTGGCTCCCGGTTTCAGTGCAAATCCTGCTCAAGAAGAACTGACGGTTAGATTGCTGCGCTTAATGCTGCCCTCGACCGTGCTGTTTGGTTTGAGTGGTTTGGTGATCGGGATCCTGAACTCCAAGCAAATATTTTTTATGCCAGCCCTTGCGCCTACGATGTACCAATTAGGCATGATCTTTGGTGTTCTTGTGCTTTCACCTAGCTTGGGTATATTTGGATTGGCTTGGGGTGTCTTGTTGGGTTCTGCCCTGTACTTGATGATCCAGGTTCCAGTGGTGCTGCGCCAGGGTGGCCAATATTTTGCGACTCTGGGGTTGAAAATACCAGCTGTACGGGAGGTAGGGCGCTTGATGGTGCCCAGGTTGCTCGGGTTGGCGTTCGTGCAGCTGAACTTCTGGGTGAATATATGGCTGGCTTCTCGCCTGGCGGAGGGCAGCGTTACCGGGCTGGTGGTCGCTTTTACACTGATGTTAATGCCGCAGGTTCTCATCGCTCAATCCATTGCCATTGCGGCTCTGCCGACTTTCTCGGCTCAATATGCCCAAAATAAGATGAACGAGATGCGCTCATCGCTGGCAACCACCCTACGTAGTGTGATCTTGCTCTCCGTGCCTGCCTCGCTGGGGTTGATCCTGCTGCGGGAACCGTTAATCAGGCTGCTTTATCAGCGCGGAGAATTCACCCCTCTTTCAACACAATTAGTCGCCTGGGCGCTCCTATGGTACGCGGTCGGCCTGGTTGGTCACTCGGTAGTTGAAATCATGGTGCGCGCTTTCTATGCCATGCGCGATACGAAGACTCCGGTATTGATCGGTGTAGTTGCAATGAGTTTGAATGTGATCTTCAGCGTGCTTTTTTTAGCATGGTTTACCCGCTTAGGATGGATGCCGCATGGCGGATTAGCGTTGGCCAATTCGCTGGCGACGGTATTGGAAATGGTCGCGCTGCTGTATTTCATGCGGGGTAGATTAAAAGGTCTGGACGGGAGAAGGATTTTGATTGGAGCCGGGCAGGCAGCTGGGGCGACTTTTGTGATGTCGTTGTTGTTATTGGCCTGGCTAAACCAGTCCATCGATCAACCGATCTGGTTGATCGTCGTTGGGGGTGTTGCACTGGGGGCAGGTGTCTACGGTGTCATGGTATTGATCATGGGGGTAAAAGAAGCCAGGGATTTGCTTAACGCCGCAAGTCAATTCGTACGAAAAAAAACACCAATTTGAGTTTTATGATTGCAGGTGATGGTTAGTATAACTCAAGGGAAACTATAAACCAGACCAGCCGCATGTCACTTTCAAAAAATATGGTTGTCACGGGGCCGAACCGACAGGTGGAGACGGCGAACATCGTTCGATCGTTCACCCAGGCACGAATCGTGCGCTCGTGCCAGACGACCTCAGTCCAGAGGGATCACCGCAACATCCATGGGGACTTGCTTACCTTTAAGGCTTAGCTCTCGATGTTCGAAGCCATGGGCATCCACGTTTGCCATGCGGCAGAGCTCAAGGCTGGCCAGAAGTTCACCAGGCCCTGCAGCGGAGGCGATGCGTGCTCCGACGTTAATGTCATTCCCTAATGCAGTAAAATTCGATACCCCTATCGGTGAACCCACCGTGCCCACGAAGGCGTTCCCGACGTGTACGCCAGCCCCGACTGGGATCCAAGGGCCGTCTTGATCGGTGTGCCCTGTGGCTATCAACAGATCTTTGGCACTCTCAATTGCGCGGAACGCAAACTTGGGGCCAGCAAGGCCGGGGACGAAGAAACCGATTGCCTCATCCCCCGCCAGCCGATCCACCAAGGCTCCGGAGCCGATAAGCGAGTTCGCTGAAACCTGGAAAAAGCGGTCAATCAGGCGGCTGAATTCCCTGTCCCCGATTCGCTCAGCCAAGGGGGTGGAGCCACGTACGTCGGCGAAGACCATCGCCAGATCGACATGGGCACCGCCAGGATTATCCTGGCTGAATTTTATGCAAGCATTGCAGAATCGAGGATCTTCACGCGACTGTCCTCTACCGATCAAGCTCGTGAGACGGCCACCATAACCCGCGAAGGGGCTGTGGCAGGACATGCAACGTGGATCATTCGGAAGAGCTCCGAAAATGGCCCTCGACTTGTTGACAATGGAGATACCTTCGACAAGGAACTCATACCACAGCTCTTCGTTCTCAGACTGCATATCGAATCTCCTTTAGCAGTTAAGACGTTTGATTCCGATGTATTCTTACCGCTGGTGGACCTTCTTCTTGTTATTATGTTCAAAGTGAGAGCTGGCTAGTATACCAGGGAGATTCTGCTTGCGCACGAAATTTCCATGGCTTAAGATAAGTTGAGTTCCTCCAAATTATCTCCGGAAAGTTGTTGAACTTTGAGTTCGGCATCATCCAACATCTGCGTGCAGTGGTGAGCGAGGGCTTGACCGCGTTCGAACAAAGCCAGTGCATCTTCTAACGCTTGCTCTTCAGAATCTAGTGCAGCAACGATCATCTCGAGTTCGTTGAATGCTTGCTCGTATGTCAGCTGCTCGACAGGGGTTGGTTCAGCTGGTGCTTTTGTTGGAGGATTCATTTACAACTCCTAACGATTTTCTGGCTCGAGCTTCCTTAATCGGCCAGGTAGGACAATAAGGGAGAATTTCCAGGGAGTACTTCGGCGGCTTTCGTGTTGAACTCCTCATGGGAAATACCATGGGGAGTGATATAGTTTTCAATTTCTGGTTTTACTTCTCGCTCGAAGGTGGAGCCTGTTGTGGCTGCATTGGCGCGCGTGGAGAGCAGAGAAGAAACTAAGATTGAGATCATGGCTAAGATGAAGGTGATCACAGCCAGGATTGTCCAGACCCTGGTGAAGAAAATGAAGATGATCGCTAATAAGAAGACACCGATCAAGAGTCCCAGTGTGCAGCTGACCCCGAAAGCCAATTCAGCTGCACCTGTACCGGATTTAACCAATGTTTGATTAGAGTTTTCGATCAATTCTTCAAGTGATATTTCCTCAGGTTCGCTGGTTGGGTGACCTTCTTCTAAAGGCGCTCCGCAGGCAGGACATTCGATCTCGCCAGCCTGTGATCTTACCGCGCAATATGCACACTCGATCAGTGCATCTTCTGGGTAGTTCATGTTTTGTTTTTCTCTGCATTCCCAGGGTCTTGTACTCGTGCCCCAAATTTGCCATCGCTGACCCGCACAGTGAGATCATCGCCAGGCTTAACCTGTTGAACGGGTCGCACAGAACTCCCATCCTTAAGAGTGAGGATAGAGAAACCTCGCTCGAGGATAGCCTGGGGATTTAGAGTTCTGAGGCGCAGTTCCAGGCCTGCTAATCGGGTGCGATCG
>PVMS01009365.1_pt1 | contig 23709 bp, 21 predicted proteins | sample 1853461 | NCBI WGS metagenome assembly PVMS01 (sample SAMN08582032, study PRJNA380276) | Marine sediment metagenome, whole genome shotgun sequencing project. | isolation source: ocean sediment barecode stripped | collected 2017 | reverse complement strand
GTCCAGGGAACCAACGGTCCAGGGAAGGCGACGACAAGGAGATGTCATGGGGGAATTGACGCGCGGCCGTTCAGGTCGTTTCGTACTGTTGGCGATGGTGCTGGGGTTGGTGGTCGCGTTGGCGATCATCGTGCCGCCGGGGGATGCGTCGGGTCAGTCACCGACGATCATCGAGGATGATGCCGGTGTGATCCTGGTCGGTACGGGACCCGCTGCGAGCGACACCTGGATCCGCTACTACGCCGAGCCAACCTCACCGTTGGATGTGAACGCCTACGACGCGCACCAAGCCATCAACGTGTCGCGGCGCTGTGAGGTCACGACCGACGGCTCGCTGCTGGCCCTCTCCGAAGGAGGCGGCACGCGTGGCATCGGGTTGGTGAGCAATGGGTACGGGGTGAAGACGAAGAACAACTGCGCCACGGCAGAGGGGCGCATCGAAGCCGGGCAGAGCCTGACATTCGCGCTCGGGAGTTCCTTCGACGACAGCTACCAGATCAACCTCGTCGAGGTCGATGTCGAGGGCAAGTTCAACGCTGATCTCGGCTACTCGTATTCGCTCGACGGTCAAGGTGGATCGGGTACGGTCTCTCTGCCCAACACGTCGGACAACGGTCCCGATTCCGGGCCCGGAGACAACAACATCGCCGTCATCGAGCCGTCCACCAACTTCACATCGATCACGTTCCTGCCTGCGGGCTCTGAATCCGCTGCGGTTTCCATCGAAGGCGGAGGCGACGGGAGTGTGCCGGGCGGTACATTGCGTACCGATCTCCAGGTCAACCAGACGCTGTTCGATCTTGTCACGGTGAGGAGCTTCGATGCCGGTGACCTCGATTGCGGGGATGTCGAAGGGCCGACCGTGACGCCGGACGAGAACGGACCTGCCGAAGAGATCGCGCTCGGTCGCGGCGACAACCTCAAGGGCGATGAATGTGTCGAGGTGGCCTACACCTTCCGGATCGAAGGCGACAGCGTGCTTTTCGACGCCGACCTGGCGTCCGACGATCAGGAGAACGCCAACTTCCTGATCCGCATCGATTGGGATTCGGCCGATCCGATCGTCGATCCGTTCCACACTCCGCATCGGGAGATCAACTACTTCCCGAACGTGGATGCGAATGACTACGACCCGGTCTCGGCATGTGTTCGGTTGGTGAGTGAGGGTACGGTCATCGACCCCGATCCGGATCCCGACGACGTGTACGAACACCCGACGGGTCCGCTGAGCAGTGGGAAGTTCGACGGTGAGATCGTGCCCTGGTGTCTCGCCGGCGAACGTCTTGTGCTTCTGGAGACCGGAGAGTGGCAGCAGATCCAGTGGTACGACGGCGCCGGGGACCCCCGCTGGCGCTGAACTCGAACGCCATCCCTGCGGGATCTCTCCTCAGGGGAGGGATCCCGCCCAAAGGGCCACTTGCTAGGGGCGAGCGCTCTCGGCGGTGAGGAGGCCCGTCCGGATCTCGAGTCGTCCGAAGATCTCGGCCGCCTCCGCGCGGCTCGCGGCCGCTCGATCAGGCTGCCTGGACTCGAACAGTTCCGCATCGAGGAAGAGCAACAGCGCCACCTCGTAATCGAGGTTTCGCCCGCGAGCGACGCTGAGGCCCTCATCGAGACGATCGGCCGCTTCGTCTTCTCGACCCGCCGCGGCGAGCGCGGCGGCTCGCAGGCGTGCTTCGGTCGCCGCGTAGATGGATGCCTCGTCTCCGGCTTCGCGCGATCCGCTGTCGAGCAATGCGAGCGCCGCCTCCGGTTCGCCCTTCCGGATCGCACAATCCGCGAGATACAGTGCCGCTTCGAAGGCGCTGGTGACGAAGTCGAGGGTGTTCACCTCATCTTCAACCCGGCGCAGGAGGGCCTCGGCTCCGTCGAGATCGCCACGCTCGGTGAGTACCCGGCCGAGCTGCAATTCTGCAAAGGTCGCCATCCAGATCTCGCCACTCGCCCGGAGCACGCGTGACGCGTGGCGGAGTTGGGTCTCGCCTTCGTCCAGTCGGAGTTGGTTGACGAGTACTTCTCCTATGTTCGCTTCCACGAAGCCGGCGTCGACGACATTGCCGAGCCGCTCAGAACCGCTGCGGCTCCGCTCGTAGTACTCGAGCGCTTCTCCCCACCGGCCCGCGAAGAACGCCAGGAAACCGAGGTTGTTGTTCATGTGGGTTTGGCCGACCAGGTCGTCGAGCTCCTCGTAGAGTTCGAGGGCTTGCTGCGACAACTCGAGCGCCCCCGGGTCGTCGAGCATGAGGTGCGCCCACGCCATCACGCTGGACGCCTGCGCCAGCGCGCCCTTTGCGTCCGCCGCAGTGGCCTCGTCGGCCGCGGCACGAGCTCTCCGCAAGGCATCTCGGGGCCGCTCCTGTCGGAGCTTCACCTGGGCCGAGAACGCGGTCGCCCGGGCCGCCAGGCTTGCTGCTTCGGGGGAGCGAACACCTTCGACCAGGTGTTTGGCCCTCGTCGTTTCGCTGAGCGCCATCGGATAGTGGCCGGCCCGCTCGCGGGCCCCGGCGCGTTTCAAGAGCAGCTCGCCCTGCGCTACGGGATCGTTGCCGACCAGACGGTAAGCCCGCCGGTAGGCGTCGAGCGCCTCATCGAACAGCCCGGCTCGCTCCCGGACATCGCCCAGCTCCACCAACACCTCGGAGCGTTCGAGTTCGGGCACGCTGGAGAGGCGTCGGGCCGATTCGAGCGCCCGTTCGTACTGAGTGGCCGCCTCCACATTCGCGTACGATCGCTTGGCGCGGTCCGCGGCGATACGAGCGAAGTGCCAGGCTCGTTCGTGCTCGTTCCCGAGCGAGTAATGCATCGCCAGCTGGTCGGCGTAGTCGTCCGGGATGCTGCCAGAGGCGCGTTCGATCGCTTCGGCGGCGCGAAGATGGAGTTGTCGGCGGCGCCGAAAGGAAAGGCCGTCGTAGGCGACGTCGCGCACCATGGCGGTGCGGAACCGCAGTCGCCCTTTCCCATCTGGCTCCAGGAAACCGCTGAGAACCCTGCGCGTCGCGGCGTCGAGCTCCAGGTTGTCTCCGGCGAGGATCACCCGCACGGTCTCGATACGGAAGCTGCGCCCGAGGACGGAGGCGTAGCGGAGGATCCTTCTCGTGAGGGGCGGAAGAGCGTCGATCCCGGTGCTCACCACTGTGCCGAGGGCGTCGGGGAGCTCATCCGTGCTGCCGGTGTCACGAACGACCTGGAGGATCGCTTCGAGGAAGAGCGGATTCCCACCCGCACGAGCGACGATGGCTTTGATCTCGTGGGGGCGGAGGGGGGTCGCACTGGTGGCCTCGATGACCAATTCCTCTGCTTCGCCGGGCGTGAGCTCGCCGAGTTCGATCGTCCGACCCTCGACGGGAACGAAACCCTCTGCGTCACGACGTCGCGAAACCAGGATCGCCCAGGGTCGACGGTCGACCTTGGCCGTGAAGTGGGCGAGGAGATGCGATGAGGCCTCATCCATCCATTGCGCGTCCTCGACGTCGATCACCGCCGGATCTACGAGCACCTGGTCGAGGAGCCTGGCAACGCTGTCGGCGAGACGGTCCGTCCGAAAGCGAGGCTCGATGGCCGCAACCTCCGGGGTGTTGGCGACCTCGATGTGCGCAACGTCCCCGAGCAACGGCAGCATCGGCAGGAGGTCGGGATCGATCTCAGCAACGCGGGCCGCGAGAGCCTGCGCCATCTCGTCGTGGGTGCCGCGTTCGATGCCCAGAACGGACCGCATCGGATCTCGGAACGGTCGGTAGGGGGACGCGGCGCCGTACGGCTCGGCGCGCACGGAGATCACCGAGATATCGGGGACGGCCGCGCACGCCTCGCGAACGAGGCGGCTCTTGCCGGTACCGGTTTCGCCGACCACGGTGACGACCGACCCCGATCCTCCGGCGGCGTCCACGACCGTGGCGGTGAGTTCGGCGAGTTCGACTCCGCGCCCGACGAATGGGAGGTTCGTGCGGGTATCGGCTGTTCGTTCCCCGAGTTCCTCACCGACCTCATAGGCATGAACCGGCTCTTCCTTGCCTTTCACACGGAACGGTTCCACAGGCTCGCTGGCGAACAGTGTGCCGGAACGGTCGAGCACGGCCGGGGTGGCATAGATCTTGCCTGCCGAAGCCGCCGCCATGAGGCGGGCGGCGAGATTCACCGTGTCGCCCATGACCGTGTAGGTGGAGCGGTATTCGGTTCCGACCTCTCCGGTGAACACGTGGCCACGGTTCACCCCGAAGTACAGGTCGAGCGGTGTATCGGTGTCGGCGATCAGGCGGAGTGCTCGAAGGATCCGACCTTCATCCTCGTCTCGTGCCACCGGCGCTCCCGCCGCCAGGATCACCTTGCCTCCGTCCTCGTTGATATCGGTTGCGAGGAACGTCACCCCCTCCTGATCGGCAGCGGACTGAATGACATCGATCGTCGCGTCGAGGGCGTTGGCGACCGATTCGGGCCCTTCGGTCGCCATCATCTGGTCGACGCCGCAGAAGCGGATGAACCCCACGGTCGCGATCCGGTGCTCGGGCTCGGGTGCTCCGGCGCTGAGGTAGTCCCGCAGCCCGGCAGGAACCCACTTGCGGACCTCGTCGGGGTCGCGACGTTCTCGGGTGATGGGACCCGGAGCGAAGCAGTGTGCCTTTCGCCATTTGAGTAACCAACCGTTCCCCTTCGCGGTCGGGGCGGCCCCTTCGGGCAACCGGTCTCGGGTGCCGGAACTGACCAGGATCTCTCCCGGATCGGCCGTCTTCTCCATCTCCGTGGTCGTGGTCCCTCCCGGGCCGGCGATCACCAACTCCAGATGGGAGCGACCTGTGCGGAAGAGGTGGATCTCCCCGGTGTGGACGCCGACCGACATCCGGAGCCGAAGTCGGCCGACGGAGGTTCGGTACGAGGCGGCGTCGCGGAGCGCGGCACGCATCTCCACAGCGGCGCTCGCCCCATGAGCGGCATGGTCGTGCCCGGTGAACAACAGCAGGAGCGCGTCGCCGCCGAACTTCAACAGGCTTCCCCCCTGGAGGTAGGCAAGCTCGAGCATGCTCCCGAAGACGTGGTTCAGAACCCCGGTGAGCTCTTCTGCTCCGATGCGTCCGCGGCGGGCCAGTCGCTCCGACAGGCTGGTGAACCCGGAGATATCGACGAAACAGAGCGTCGCGTCGAGTTCCCGCCACATCTCGCCCGCCGCGTCGTGTTCCCATTCGGTCGCGATCCGCGGCACGTAACGTTCGAGAGTGGAGTCCGGTTCAGCTTGGGCGCGCATCGCTACCTCCCCGCACGGAGACGGTACCAGCGCAGTCGAAGCTCCGTGAACGAGAGAAGGGACGGCATCCGGCCGCCCCTTCTCCTGCGTGCTGTTTCAGCGACTATCCCTTGGGGAATCCGCCGTGGGACACGTCGAGCCAGACGAGCCGGTGGTCCGAACTCGGGAACGGGAAAGTGCCCACGAGCGGGAACAGAGGATCGTTGGTTGTCGGCCAGAACACCCCGGCGTCGCGGATCTGCAACGACTTGCCGGGCAGCACGTAGTCAGCCCTCAGGTTCCCCGGCGCCCCGCCAAATGGCGGTGGAGGGAACCCGTCGAAGAAGTCCGCGGTGTCGAAGGCCGGATCACCGATGTGGGCGTCGTTGGCGGCGTCCTGGAGGATCGCCTGCTCGACCGCGCCCGCACTCGACGGTACGACCTTGGTGTTGATGCGCGGATTCTCGAGGAGCTGCTGGATCGCGTCCGCCGTGCTGTCGCCGTCGAAAGGATCCGCGTTCTCGTCACCGGCGATGACGAACAACGAACCCGGCTGGAGCCCGCCGGTTCCGCCCGCATCGTCGTAGATGTATCCGTTGCGTCCCGGCGACACGTAGTCGGCCCAGAAGCGGATCTCGTCATGGTTCCGGGTGCCGTTGCGATCCTCGGGACCGTCGAATACCGGCGGCGTCGGATGGCTCACGAGGAAGTGCACGGTCTTGTTGCCGATCTCGATAGGGAGGTCGGTGTGGTTCTTCGACGACAGCCGGAAGATCTCGAGGTCTCCCTCGTCGTAGAACGACGAGCCGTCGGGATTCACCGGCAGCATCGCTCCCGGCATGTCATCCCACAGGAAGAGCTGGAAGTTGCGCACCTCGTCTTCGACGATCGGATGCATCGAGTAGACCACGAACGCGAACTGGCCGGGGAAGAACCCGAACCCGAACGCATCGCCGGGACCGCCGATGAATCCGTTCTTGTCGAGGTCGCGTCCCGACGGGATCCCCGTGTTGGATGCCACCGCCATTCGGTGCGGATAGACGATCGGGTCGGCGCCGTTGTGTCCCACACCGAGGTAGTTCTCCTGGAACTCCTGTGCGGCGACGCCGCCGGCGTCGTAATCGAACTCGTTGATCAGCAGCACATCCGGCCGGGCTCGCTGGATGATCTCAGCCACCGCATCCGGCTGCGCGCTCCCCGGCGAGGACAACTCAGTGGCGAGGGCACCCTCGCTGAACCGATTCAGTGAGGCGTTGAACGTCGCGAAGCGTACCGTCGGAGCGTTGGATCTGCCGTTGTCGGTCGAGGCCGGGGCCGGTAGCGCCACCGTGAGCAGCGCCGCTGCTGCCGCCAGAACCAGTGCGAAGCGCCATCTGCGCGGGATTCCCATGTCGTCTCCCTACTCGTCGTCGCTGCGATGGGCGGGACCGGCTCCACGCAGACGCTGCGGGCAAGCTGCGGCATACCAGTGCGGCCCGATCCCCTCGTCGGGTTGCACCCATCCGTATTGCCACCGAAAGCTAGCAGCACGGGGTCGAGGTTGGGGAGAAGCGGTTTTCGCGTTCTCGGGGACGCGGCTCCGGTCAGCTTTCATCGAGGGCGTGCGCGAGGTCCGTGCGGGTGCCGACGTAGACGTCTGCAGCTACTTCCCCCGCACACACCGCGGTGATGAGGAACACGATCCAGACGGATGAGAGGAACGAGAACAGTCCGACGACGAGCACGATCGGGATGCCGATCAGCCGGTTGCGGGCGATGGGGAGGTTCGCGCCGGGCCGGTTGGGTCGAACGGTCGCGTATTGGATCAGGGCCATCGCGGCGAAAGCACCCGCTACCGCCGAGACGAGCAGCCATCGCTCCGGGCTCGGGAACGTATGGCCTTCGACCGCCTCGACGACGGAGTGCTCGAGGCCGACACCCGTGGCCGCCAGTGCTGCAGCGAGGGGGAGGTGACCGTAGATCCAGGTCGTCGGCCGCCAGGCCTTCTGTTCCTCGACATGGCGTCGGACGACGGACCCGTCCAGATTGTCGAAATACATCCACCACAGACCCGTCGCAGTGACCACTCCCAGCACCGCGGCCGTGGTCGATGCCGCTGCCCAGCTCAGGTCACTGAGACCCGCCACCACCGCCGCGATCGACTCTCCGAGCACGAGGATCGTGAAGAGACCGAACCGCTCGGGCAAGTGGGAGACATCGAGCGGAACCCGGGCCTGGACGCGGCGCATCACGTACGGGGTGGCGACCTCGACGGTGAACCCGAGCGCCCACAGGTAGAAGCGGAACGGTTCCGGAACGAACACCGAAAGCAGCCAGATGGCTGCACCGATACTGAATCCGATGATGTAGCCGGTCACCAGTGTCTTCGTTTCCGGAACGTGGCGGCGGGCCCGAAGGTACATCAGGATGAGAACGACCCGCGCGGTCGTGTAGGCCAGGGCGAACATGACGGTCGAGCCTGCGGGGCCGCTCGACATGGAGGCTGCCAGGATCGCGATGGCCACCATCTGGCCAACGGCAAGCAGCCGGTAGACGAGGTCATCAGTGTCGTAGCGATCTGCGTAGAACGTGTGACTCACCCACAGCCACCAGAGCAGGACGAAATACGCGAGGTAGGAGGCGAGGCCTGCCTCCGACGTATCGTGCAGGAGCCGCACTCCCAGCACGGCGACCGCGACGACGTACAGCAGGTCGTAGAACAACTCGAGCCACGTCGCGGTTCGGTCGCTTCCTTCCTTGGCCGTTCGCAGCTGCGGTGGCTTGATGGCGGCAAGCCTCATGGTGTGCTGTGCCTCATACGGAGCCCGACGATACCGGCTGTCGGTCGGCTGCCGCCTGATGTCGGTGCCCCGGACCGCGGTTTCCGGTCACAGGTCGACGCGAAGACCCTCGCGAGCGGCCTCGGTGCTGGGGAACCGGGCCGACGCCGCCGACACGATGCCCTCGATCTCCCGATCGGTTCGCCGCGGTGCGTGGGAGGTGAGGATGAGGTGTTGCGCGCCGACTCGCTGTGCCATCGCGACGGCGTGTTCCCACGTCGAGTGCCCCCAGCCGCGGCGACTCTCGAACTCGTCGGGTAGGTACTGGGCGTCGTGGATCAATACGTCGACGCCGTCGATCTCTCGCGCGATCGTGTCGTCGGTGGCGGGCGTGCTCTCGTGGTCGGTGACGAGGGCGATGCTGATCCGGGAGCCGTTCAGCCGGAACCCGATCGCTCCCTGAGGGTGGTTGACGGGGAAGGAGGTGATCTCGACGCCGCCCAGATGCACGCGTTCGTCCACGGACCGATAGGCGATCGTGCACCGTGACTCGCTCAGCGCGACCGGGAACCAAGGTGGGCGGATGGCCCCGCTCAGAATCGCTTCGGTGTCTCCGGGTCCCATGAAGGTGAACGTGTGGCCTCCACCCCACAGCTCGGGGAGCATGGACAGGCCCTGGATGTGATCCCAGTGGTAGTGCGTGAGCAGAACAGCGAGCGAGGCGGGCACGTCCAGGCCGTGGTCTTCGAGTCGAACGAGGCCGGTGCCGGCATCGATCACGCCGATCATCGTGTCGTCTTCGGAGATGGCGAAACTACTCGTGTTGCCGCCGAAGCCAACGTAGTCGCGACCGGAGATGGGGATCGACCCACGTGCACCGAGGACGACGAGCTGCGCGGCCTGGTTCATGCGTCGCTTCCGGTCGTGGATGGTTCCCGTTCGAGGCTAGCGGTCATCGCGTCCGGTATCGTGCGAACTGTTGAGCCCTCTAGGTAGGCTCACCGGGCCGACATCGGGGGGTTCGGCGGCCATGTTCGGGACAGGGAAGGCAGCGCGATGAGTAAGCCGATCATCCTCGCGGTCGACGACGATCCGCAGGTCCTCGCTGCTGTTCTTCGCGATCTGCGGCCGAGATACGCGGAGGATTATCAGATCCTCGGCGCAGGATCCGGGGCGGAAGCGCTGGAGGCGGTCGGTGGGGTCCAGGAGCGGGGACGTACGATCGCGCTCTACCTGGTGGATCAGCGAATGCCGAGCATGACCGGAACCGAGTTCCTTCTCGAGGCCCAGACGTCCTTCCCCGACGCGAAGAAGGTGCTGCTGACGGCCTACGCCGACACCGAGGCCGCCATCCAGGCGATCAACGACGTCGGTCTGGACCACTACCTCATGAAGCCGTGGGATCCACCCGAGGAGAAGCTGTATCCGATCCTCGATGACGTTTTGGCCGACTGGCGAGCCGCGACGCCTCCGCCGTTCGATGGGGTCCGTGTGGTCGGGACGACGTGGTCGCCGGCGACACACGAGGTGAAGGACTTCCTCGCCCGGAACGAGATCCCGTACCGGTTTCTCGACATCGAGCGGGATGAAGAGGCGGCGGCGATGGCCGCGGCGGCCACCGGGGGCTCGTCCGAGCTTCCGGTCGTGTTCCTCCCCGACGGAACCACACTCGTTCGACCAGACCGCCGGGCCCTTGCCGGGGAGATCGGTCTCCACATCGAAGCCGCACGACCCTTCTACGACCTCGTGATCGTCGGTGGTGGCCCTGCCGGGCTGGCCGCCGCCGTGTACGGGGCCTCCGAGGGTCTGAGAACCGCGCTCATCGAACGCGAGGCGACGGGCGGGCAGGCCGGGACGAGCTCGCGGATCGAGAACTACCTCGGATTCCCCAAGGGCATCAGCGGCGCGGACCTCGCCCGACGGGCCACCGCCCAGGCGTCTCGGCTCGGCGCAGAGATCGTGACGGCGGCGGAGGTCACCGGGATCCGCGCGGGTGATCAGGTCAAGACGGTGACCCTCTCCGATGGCTCTGAGCTGAGTTGCCGGGCGGTGCTCATCGCCAGCGGCATGTCGCTCCGCAAGCTCGGAGTTCCCGGATACGAGCAGTATGAGGGGGCGGGTGTCTACTACGGCGCCGCCGCCACCGAAGCCGCCACGTATCGGGACCGGGACATCTTCGTCATCGGCGGCGCCAACTCGGCAGGGCAGGGTGCGATGATGTTCTCCAAGACGTCGAGCAAGGTGACGCTCGTCGTTCGATCGGATTCGCTGGCGGCGAAGATGTCTCAGTATCTGGTCGATCAGATCGAGGCAACGGACAACATCGAGGTTTTGCTTGGTACCCAGGTGCTGGAAGTCACCGGCGACCAGCGGGTTGAGAAGGTTCGGCTTCGCAACACGATCACCGACGAGGAGTACGAGCGTGACGGATCGGCGTTGTTCATCTTCGTGGGAGCAGTGCCTCATTCGGAGTTCGCCGCGGACACCGTGGCTCACAACGAGCAGGGGTTCATCATCACCGGTCCCGACGTGATGGTCGGCGGCAAGCCGGCGTCGTGGAACGTCGATCGTGATCCTTACCTGCTCGAGACCAGCGTGCCGGGGATCTTCGCCGCCGGCGACGTCCGGCAGGGAGCGGTGCGCCGGGTCGCATCCGCAGTCGGGGAAGGATCGGTTTCGGTTACCTTCGTCCACCAGTACCTGACGACGGTGTGATCGTGTACGACCTGCGAACGGTGCCGCTGTTCGCCGGGTTGCCGGACGCAGATCTGGAGGAGCTTTCCGCGGGTTTGACCCGAGTGACCGTGCGTGCCGGAGAGGACCTGTTCGGGGAGGGGGACCTCGGGGACAGCGCGTACGTGATCACCGAAGGTGAAATGGAGGTCGTCAAGGCAGCGGGAGACGGCGAAGTTCGTGTGGCGGTGCTGGGTGTCGGCGAGGTGATCGGTGAGATGGCACTGCTCGACGAGGCACCGCGGATGGCCACGGTGCGTGCGCTCGGCGATGTTCGTCTCGTTGCCATCCCCAAGGCGAACCTCGACGCGGTGCTGGAGTCGAGTGCTGCGGCCGTGAGGGCCCTGTTCGCGGTGTTCACGACACGCTGGCGCGAGACCCAATCTCGTCTCCGTCAGTCGGAGCGGATGGCCCAGCTCGGCGTACTCACCGCCGGTCTGGCTCACGAGATGAACAACCCGGCGGCGGCGGTGCAACGAGGAGCGCACCAACTCCAGACGGCTCTCTCGCGGTACGGGGAGACGAGCCGGGCGCTTGGTGCCGACACGTTGCTACCGGAGGACGTGCGGCCGGACGCGCGGGAACGCCCCATGCTGTCGTCGCTCGATCGAGCGGATCGAGAGGCCGCCGTGGAGGAGCTGCTCGAAGGCCACGGAGTCGAACAGCCCTGGGAGCTCGCCCCCACCCTGGTCGCAGCGGGCATCGATCGTGAACGGCTCACGATCTTGGAACGCTCGGTCGACACCGAGCTCATCGTTGACGCGATTCAAGCCCTTGCGGCGGAGGCCGAGGTGCGTGGTCTCCTCGCGGAGGTGGAAGAGGGCTCTCGCCGCCTGGCGGAGCTCGTGACCGCGTTGAAGTCGTACTCCTTCCTCGACCAGGCCCCGGTTCAGGACGTCGATGTGGTGCGGGGCATCGAAGACACGCTGCTCATCCTCAAGGGAAAGACCTCCGGTATCGACGTCCGCCGCGACTACCAGGGTGACCTGCCGCGGATCACGGCCTTCGGGAGCCAACTCAACCAGGTATGGACGAACCTCATCGACAACGCCGCCGACGCGATCACCTCCTCGGGCCGTGACGACGGCGTCATCGCCCTTCGCGTTCGGGCAGAGGACGGGAACGTCGTGGTGGAGGTCGAAGACAACGGAGGGGGCATACCTGCCGACGTGCGCGATCGGGTCTTCGAGGCGTTCTACACCACCAAGCCACCGGGCAAGGGAACGGGTCTCGGCCTCGACACGGTCTACGCCACGGTGGTCCACCAGCATCGCGGCACGGTGTCGGTGGATTCCGAACCGGGTCGCACCATTTTCACGGTCGTCCTTCCGACGGATCTCGACGCTGCGGATGGTTGATCACTACGCTCGCCCGGGACCCGGGGAGGAGGAGTCACTTTGAAGACGAACTGCGAACACCTCGAATCGATCCCGCTCGATTCGGTGCCGTCCGGCGGATGTGAGGATTGTCTGGCGATCGGCGACACGTGGGTGCACCTTCGCTTCTGTGTCGTGTGCGGCAAGGTCGGTTGCTGTGAGTCCTCGAAGAACCAACACGCCCGCAAACACGCTGAGGCGACGGACCATCCCGTCGTGCGGTCCAAGGAACCGGGGGAGTCCTGGGCCTACTGCTACGCCGACGACGCGGTCAAGACCCTCCCGACGGGCTGAAGGTCTGCCGAGCGTCCTCCCGGCTCAGGTTGTAGGAAGCGATCCCGACGACCGTGAGTCCGACGACGGCGATCAAGCCTCCGAGAACGTAGAGGCCCGCATCCATCGTGGACGACGTGTCGTCGCGGGTTGCCGCCGTGATGGCGGCAGCTCCGAGGAGAGTTGCCGCGAGACCGATCATCAGGGTGGTCACGCCCGAGCCCGGCTCCTGTTCGTCCTTCCACATGGGCTGGAGCGCCAAGAGCGTGCCGACGATGACCGCCCCCGCGGCAACCAGCAACATGAACCCGATGGCCGTTGTGATGATCGGCACGTGCCCTCCTTCGAGCGAGCCGCAGCCTAGACCGATCGGGGCCCGGCTCGGATCCGGTGCTGATCGGTCGAACGCAGACGGCACGTGGGTGAGTGCAGGACTGTTGGTACAGTCTCGGCATGCGGGGCCTTCTCATCATCGCGGACATCTCCGGGTATACCCGCTTTCTGACTGAGGCCGAACTGGACCACGCCCATGGCATCGTCACCGAACTGCTCAACGCCATCATCAGCGCGATCCAGGCACCGTTCAAGCTATCCAGCGTCGAAGGCGATGCGGTTTTCATGTACGGCGCACTGCCTGAGGACGTCTTTGGTCAGGTCGTCCTCGAATCCGTCGAGTCGCTGTACACGGCCTTCGCCGGCGCGCTCGAGACGATGGTTCTCAACACGACCTGCAGGTGCAACGCATGCGCGAACATCAACACGCTCGGACTCAAGATCGTGATGCACTGTGGAGAGTTCGTGGAGACGATCGTGGGCGACCGGGAAACCCTCACCGGTCCCGAGGTCATCGTCGTGCATCGGCTCCTCAAGAATCAGGTGACAGATACCACCGGCATCGCCGACTATCTGATGGTCACCCAGGCGTGCGTCGACGAACTTGGCCTGACCCGCATCGTCGCGTCATGGATCGAGCACACCGAGGCCTACGAACACATCGGTGAGGTTCGTGGCTACGTGTCATCACTCGCAGAGGTGTGGACATTCGTTCGTCAGCAGTCGTCGAACAAGGTGAGCGAGGGCGAGGCCTGGGTGACTGCTCGAGGATTCTCGTCCGCGCCTCCGCCGATCGTGTGGGACTACCTCATCGATCCCTGGAAACGCACCAAGTGGATGCAGGTCGAGGGGAACGTCGTAGAAGGCGAGGTGGGTGGTCGCATCGGCGCCGGAAGTGAGTATCACTGCGCTCACGGCGGCGGTGACATCTCCGTGTTCAGTGTGCTCGACAGCCGACCGAACGAGTACATCACCCTCACGACCCCGTTCACCCCAGGGTCGGCCTTGCGCTACACGCACCACCTGATCCCGAGCGGCACGGGAACGAGGCTCGTCACTTATGCCGTTGCCCCCACCTCGGCCGATTCCGGTGAGACGGTGCCCGAACTCTCCGGTCCGGACACCGCCGAAGAGGTCCTCGCGATCATGCAAGGACCTCTGGATCGGCTGGTCGAGATGGCGGATGATGCCGTCAGTCGTCAGCCCGCGACAAACCGTCGCGGTTTCCTCGTTGATGTGCCACAATCACCGGTACCGGAGAAAGGAGGTGGTCCCCGTTGAGTGAAAGTTTCAATAGGACCCCGGAGGTGGCCGAGCGCTAAGCGGCCATTTCGCAGTTGAGTTGAGTGGCCAGCTTCTTCAGACAGGAGACAGGTGGCGACTCTCACTCGGACCACCGGGACCCGGAGAACCGTGAGTTGGTCCTCTCACGGCGGTGAAGATCTCACCGAAGTTTCTCCGGGTCTTCCCATGTCTCGAGCGAGGTCCCGATGACCCTCAGCGTCCGTGAAACGGATTTCTCCACCGCCGACTACGAGGTGATCGCGGCCGTCGTTCGCGAAGCCGAACCCGACGAATCGACGACAGCGAACGAGTTGGCCGAACGAGATGTCGACTTCCACGAGGCGGGCTACCGATCGACCTGGCTTCTCGCCGAGGTGATGGGTGAGACGGTCGGCGTCGCCCGGACCGAGCAGATGGTGTCGATCGGCGACGGAACGATCTGGCTCGTCTCGCTCGATGTGCGGCCACGGTTCACTCGACGCGGTACCGGCACGCGGCTGCACGTCGAGGTCGAGCGATACATCATGGATCACGGGGGGAAGACGACGTGGAGCAATGTCCGAGACGACCTCCCCGGGTCGGTCCGGTTCGTGGAAGGCCTCGGATATCGCGCCGCCGATCGGGATTGGGAATCCACCGCCGACCTCCACACCTTCGATCCTCGCTCCCGTCAGGATCTCGTGGATGCCGTGACCGATGGCGGGATCGAGATCACGACCGTCGCCCGAATCCGTGATCAGCGATCCGACTGGTTCGAACGGTTGCACGACCTGTACACCGAGATCGAGGTCGATATCCCGAGCTCGTTCTCGATCCAGCCGATCCCCGCGGGGCTCTTTCGGTCACAGGCGATCGAATCGACCCAAGCCCTGCTGGGTGGCTTCTTCGTAGCTCTCGACGGGGATCGCTGGGTGGGGCTCACCGAGGTGCGGAGGGTGGAAGGAGAGCCGGGGGCGCTGATCCAGGAACTCACCGGCGTTGTGTCGGCCTATCGGCGCCGAGGCATCGCTACCGCCCTGAAGGTGGTCGCTCTGACATGGGCGAAGGAACAGGCATACACGAAGGTTCGAACCTTCAACGCGCAGTCCAACACGGGGATGCTCGCGGTCAACGAGGCGCTCGGATTCGTACGGAGCCACGGCGTCACCGAGTACGTCAAGGATCTCGGAGGTAGGGTCGCATCATGAACTGGCAGGACTACCTCGATGCGATCCGTCGCGACAGCGTGTTGCTGGCCTCCGCTGGGCGGAAGGGCCTCGACGAACCGGTGCCTTGCTGCGAGGGCTGGTCGGTGCGGGACGTGGTGGGCCACACCGGGGCCGTTCACCGCCAGAAGGAGGCGATCGTTCGCGAACGGCGAGTGGCAGGCGAACCCGAATCCGAAGAGCCGCCCGACGACAACCTCCTCGTATCCTGGTTCGAGGACGGCGCCGACCGACTGGTGGTGACGCTGGCCGGGACCGATCCGGCAACCCCGGTTGCCACCTGGTACGCATCGGATCGCACTGTCGGGTTCTGGTACCGACGCATGGCGCACGAGACACTCATCCATCGGGTCGATGCCGAACAGGCTCACGGCGCGATCTCGTCGATCGACCCGGACCTGGCCGCGGACGGGGTCGACGAGATCCTGCGGGTTTTCATGGCCGACGTGCCGGACTGGGGTTCGGCAACCGAACGAGAGCGGACGATCCGGCTGATGTCCGGCGGGCGTGCCTGGGTCATGCGCGACGCCGCGTTCTCCGGAACCTCCCCCAATGGAAAGAGGTACGACCGGCTTCAGATGTTCGCGGTGGACGACGACCACGAGGGCGACACAGATACCACGATCGCCGGGAGTCCGCAGGCACTCGATCTCTGGCTCTGGGGGAGGGGCGGACTCGACGAACTCGACATCACCGGAAACGAAGATCTGGTAGCACTCTTGCGGGAGACGGCGGCCCGAGACACATGACCAGCGCTCCCTCGATCACCTCCGAGATCGCTCCGCTGCACACGGTCATGGTGCATCGGCCCGGGCCCGAGATCGCCCGGATCACCCCCGAGAACAAGGAAGCGCTTCTGTTCGACGACCTCTTGTGGCTCGAAAGGGCGCAGGAAGAGCACGATCGCTTCACGACGATGCTCCGGTCCCGGGGGGCCGAGGTGCTCTACTTCGAGGACCTCCTTGCCGACTGCCTCACCGAGCCCGACGTACGTCGCGGTCTCGTGGACGAAGTGTTCTCACCGGCACGGTGCGGTCCCCGAGTCGCCGCCGAGATGGGTGCAGTGCTCGCCGACCAACCCGTCGAGACGATCCGCGACGTCCTGTTGGGAGGTCTGCTCGAATCCGAGTTGGAGAGCTGGGGGATCGATCATCTCTACGCCGATCTCGTCGCCGATCGTTTCCACTACGTGCTTCGTCCGCTGCCGAACCTGTTGTTCATGCGCGACAACGCCGCGTGGGTCGGCGGTGGCCTGATCCGCAGCGTGCTCGCCATGCCGGCGCGATCGCTCGAGTCGACGTTCATCGAGGCGATCTACGCACATCACCCCAGGTTCGCCGACCTCGATTTTCCGGTCTGGTACGGAGAGACACCCGGGGACGTCTACCCGGCGAGCATCGAGGGCGGTGACGTCCTGGTGCTGTCCGATTCGACCGTGATGATCGGGCTCGGTGAGCGAACCTCCCCCGCCGCGGTCGAGATCCTGGCGAGGCGACTCTTCGAACAGTCGACGATCGACCGCATCATCGTCGTCCATCTCCGCCAGGCGCGGGAGGTGATGCACCTCGACACGGTCTTCACCATGGTCGACGAGAACAAGTTCAACGTCTTCCCCGGCATCCTCGAGGGGATCGGGGTCCACGTCATCCGCCCCGGGAGCGTTCGGCCTCTCGAGGTCGAGCCGTGCGACGGTCTCCGCGAAGCTCTGCGCACGGCGCTCGACCGGGACGACCTCGAATTCATCCCGACCGGAGGGGACGCGATCGGCCGCTTGCGGGAACAATGGGACGACGGCAACAACACGCTCGCGGTGGCCCCCGGCGTTGTGATCGCCTACCAGCGCAACCAGGAAACCAATCGCCGCCTTCGGGACCACGGCATCGAAGTGCTCGAACTCGATGCATCCGAACTCGGCCGCGGCAGAGGCGGAAGCCGCTGCATGACCCAGCCGATCAGCCGCGGATGAGCAGCGTGTGCCAAGAATTTCCTCCCCCGGAGGGGGAGGTGGCTCCGGCCGGCTTTGGGGCCGGAGGCGGAGGGGGCGGGCGCGTTGACCCGGCTTCCGGCGGACCTCAGTGCGGAGGGTCGGTCCTCCCACAAACGCTGCTCACCGCGGGTGAGGCATCGTGACTGATCTTCAGGCCGTGCGGGTCTACCTCACCCGCGGGGACGCCGAAGTGGCTCGTGCCCGGCTCGTCGGAGAGGGAATCGACGCCGTCGTCATCGCCGACAACGAGGGTGGCCTCAACCCGGGTTTCTATGCCCATTACGGGGTGCGCGTCGTGGTGCGTTCGGAGGATCTCGACCGGGCTCGATCTGCGCTTGGTGATGACGTCCCTGCCGTGCGAGTTCACCCCGAGATCGCCGAGGCCATCGTTCAACACGGTCGGTTCGCAGCCCCGAACGAAGCGTGCGGCCTGCTCGCGGTCGACGACGCCGGGGACCTGCGCATGGTCTACTGCCTCACCAACGTCGATCGGTCGGCGTTGCGTTTCACCGTCGCTCCCCACGAGCACTACCACGCCTGGAAGCACGCGGAACGCAACGGGTGGCGGATCGGCGGGGTCTTTCACAGTCACACAGAGTCTGCTGCGGAGCCCTCGGAAGCGGACGTCACCGGTGCCTTGGACCCCTCGTGGATGTACATGATCGTCGGACCCATGTCCGCGCCCGAGCCCCAGGTCCGCGCCTACCGGATCGTGCACGGCGAGGTCGCGGAGATGACGATCCACGACGGGTAATCTCGCCGTTCATGTCCGACGAGCACAATCCCGAGGCGTACCGCCTCCTGTTCGCCTTGATCGGCGTGGCGATGTTCGCCATGGTGGGCGTCTTCATCCTCGCATCGAGCCTGGTCGCACCCTGGTGGGTGGTTGCCACGCTGGGCTCGCTCTGGGTCGGTGGGGCGGTGATCGCGGTCCGCACCTGGCAGGAACGGATGTGGACACCGATCGCGATCGGAACGGTCCTTGCCGTGATCTGGATCGCGTTGCTCACGCTGGGAACCACGCGGAGCGGATCATGAAGCTGACGGTGTTGGGAAGCAGCGGCGGTGCCCCGACTCGGATCAACCCGGCATCCGGCTACCTCGTCGAAGCGGGCAGCGACACCGTCTGGATCGACGCCGGAACCGGCACGTTCATGCCCCTCGCTGCCCGTATCGATCCGGGACAACTCTCCGCGGTCGTGCTCAGTCACCTGCACGTCGATCATTGCACCGACATCTTCGGCCTCTACGGGTACCTCGCCTTCGGTCCTTCGGGAACCGTGCCCGTGCCCGTCTACCTCCCCGAAGGGGGAGCCGAACACCTCGCCGACTTCGCCCGTGCCGGCGCCGAGCATGTCTTCCACTCCGTTCTCGACGTGGTCACCGTGCGGCCCGGAGACACCGTGTCGGTCGGCGGTGCGACGTTGACGTTCGGCGCGGCTGTCCACCCGGTTCCGACTCTCGTGACGAGGCTCACGGTCGCTGGTGTCTCGATGACCTACTCGGGCGATACCGGTCCGGGATCGGACCTCGTCGAATTGGCAACGGGCTCCGACCTGCTGCTGTGCGAGGCATCGTTGGCGGGTGGACGCAGTGACGCCGCTTACCCGTACCATCTGACCGCGACCGAAGCTGGCAACGCGGCCGCGGCTGCGGACGTCGATCGGCTCGTGATCACCCACCTGGTCCACACGGTCGATCCCCCGACGGCGGCGACCGAGGCGTCCACGGCGTTCGGACGGCCGGTTGAGATCGCTGTGCCGGGCGCCACATTCGAGATCGGAGCGAACGAATGAGAGAAGATCGAGGAGCCCAGGAACTGCGTCCCGTACGGATCACTCGTGGCTTCACCGAGATGACGCCGGGATCGGTGCTTATCGCGATGGGTCGGACCCGGGTGCTCTGCACCGTGTCATTCGAGGAGAAGGTCCCGCCGTGGATGCGCGATCGCGAGGAGGGTTGGGTGACCGCCGAGTACTCGATGCTGCCCGGCTCGAGTCCGGACCGGATCCGCCGCAGCGCGATCAACGGAGGCAGGACCAAGGAGATCCAGCGGCTGATCGGAAGATCGTTGCGAGCCGTCGTGGACATGAAGGCGATGGGATCGCTCACCGCGCGCATCGACTGCGACGTCCTTCAGGCCGATGGCGGCACCCGGACCGCGGCGATCACCGGGGCCTGGGTGGCGTTGGCCGATGCGTTCGATACCCGCATCGCAGCCGGGAAACTGGAGGGCTCACCCCTCATCGACCATGTCGCCGCGATCTCGGTCGGTGTCCTCGACGGGGAAGTGTTGCTCGACCTCGAGTACACCGAAGACGTCACGGCCGATGTCGACGCAAACGTGGTGATGACGGGTGCTGGGAAGCTCATCGAGGTGCAGGGAACCGCTGAGGGCGATCCTTTCGACCGTGCCCAACTCGATGTCATGCTCGACATGGCGGAAGCAGGCATCTCGGAATTGGTCGCGATACAGCAGGCGTCGAGAACCGGGTGAGGGTCCCGCGACAGGTGGTCGTGGCCTCCAAGAACCCGGACAAGATCCGGGAGGTCGCGGCCGTCCTGGCTTCGTTCGATCCGCCGATCGAGGTCGTCACCGGGCGCGATTGGCCCGATGTCGAGGAGACGGAGGACAGCCTGCAGGGAAACGCCCTGCTCAAAGCCCGCGCCGTGGCACGAGCGACGGGGATCGCGTCCCTCGCCGACGACACCGGCCTCGAGGTCGATGCCCTCGACGGTGCCCCCGGGGTCTACAGCGCCCGATTCGCAGGACCGGAAGCGACCTATGCCGACAACGTCGCGCGGCTGCTGCACGACCTCGACGGGGTCGAAGATCGCTCTGCCAGGTTCCGTACCAGCGTGGCGCTGGTCGACCCGGACGGAGGCGAGATGGTCGTGGAGGGGGTCTTCGAGGGTCGGATCACGACCCAGCCGCGCGGCGACGCCGGATTCGGCTACGACCCTGTGTTCGAAGTCGGTGACCGAACGATCGCCGAGATGCCCGAAGACGAGAAGAACACGATCAGCCACCGGGCGCAAGCGTTGGAGACGCTCGCCCGAGCTCTGCAGGAACTCGACACCGAGCGAGACGGTTGACCGCGATCGCTTGATCGGTTTCCGTCATCTCGATGCTTTCATCACGATCACACCGGACAGAACCAGGGCCATACCCAAGACGCTTGGTTCCTTCCGTGATTCGCCGTCATCGCACACATTCTCCCCGGCGGGGCCTTTGGGCGACTCTGGCGACAGGTCGATTGTGGACTCGCTCTGGTTCGGTTGGTAGATCCCAGCCAGGGCTCAGCCACCCGGCACTCGAGTCGGCTTCCTTGGAGACCTAAGGCCTGAATCGGCAGATCACGTATGTGTCGGTAGAGTCCCAGTGCCAACGTATTGGAGGGTTGATTGGTGACTCCAGATCAAGATGCTGTTGATCAGTGGATGCTTGCCCGGCTCATTTCTCCCGCAGGGATTCGTGGAGCCAAGGAACAGGAGGAGAGGGCGACGTCGGCGCTTCTAGCAACGATGTCCGTCGTTCCCTCCTTCGGGCGCCGCATCCTCAAGGCCATCGGCGCTCCAGCGGGCAGGATTTCCACGTTCATCGAACCCCAGTTCTCCACAGACGAGTTCGGGACAGCGATCCCCGATGGTGCAATCATCGTCAAGCGGGGCAAGACCGAGTGGGTGTGCTTGGTTGAGGTCAAGACCGGAACCGCTGAGCTCGCTGCTGACCAGATCAACCGCTACCTGACCATCGCGAACAGAGAAGGCTTCGATGCGGTCCTGACGATCTCGAATCAGATCGTTTCTGACGGCAGCGAGATTCCTGTAGCCGTCGATCGACGGAAGGCCCGCCATCTCTCACTTGGACACATCTCGTGGTTCAGGATCCTGACGGAAGCGATCATCGAGCACGAACACCACGGAGTCGACGACCGGGAGCAGGCCTACATTCTGGGCGACCTGATCGCCTATCTCGACGATTCCCGCTCCGGCGCTGCGGGGTTCGACGGCATGGGCAAGGAATGGGTTCCGGTGCGGGACGCTGCACGCAACAAGACGCTTCGAGCCCGTGATCCGGGTGTTGCCCAGATTGTCGAGGATTGGGAGCAGTTCGTCGAGTACTTGGCCCTGCGCCTCCGCCAGATCCTCGGTAGAAAGGTCACGCCTGCACACCCGCGCTCAAGCACCCGAGCCTCACGACTCGACGATCACGTCGCCACGATCGTTGATGATGGCGTGCTCCGAGCCACGATCAAGGTGCCCGATGCGGTGGCTCCAATCGAGATCGAAGCGAACCTGGCAGCACGCCAAGTCACAACTCAAGCCAGGATCAAAGCGCCTAGAGAAGGGCGACCAAAGACCAGGGTGAACTGGCTGCTCCGCCAACTCAAGGATGCGCCGGCGGATCTGAGGGTGACAGCCAGATTCTCCCGCACCAGCAAGACCACTTCGCTGCTGCTCTCTGACGTTGTCGCAGATCCCGGCGGACTACTGCTGCCAGACGACAGCAAGCGAGAGCCCGTTGCCTTCGACGTCGCCCTCGTGAGGAACCTGGGACTCAAGAGAGGAAAGGACAGAGGCTCGTTCGTCGCCGAGACGATGGAACAGGTGCTCCTCTTCTACGGCGAGGTGCTTCAGGACATTCGGGGCTGGACCCGGCCGCCGGCCCGTCTCACGGAAGAACAGCTCGTCCCCGAGGAACCAGAGTCCAGCGCCACGACCGACGGCCCGGCCTACGAGATGACCAGCGATCTGAGCTCCTTGCCGCCGACCTCCGACTAGCGAGCGACTCGATACGCTGGCGGAGCATGGCAACCACGCTCAGGCTCCACTGATCGAAGACACGAGCAAGCAACTCCGCCTGTAGCTCGGGAAGCTGGTGCTATCAGGATGGAGCCTCCTGGTGCTACTTGACGGCGTTGCTCGGTGTGGCGCTCCCGGAGATCTCCGGCAGCGTGGTCAACTCTCCCGACACAACGCTCGTCGCTGAGCTGCGACGACGCCTCGCCGGCGGCCAGCCGAAACTCCAAGGGCTCGTCATCGTCGACGATCCTGATGTCCGTGAAACGTCACCAAAGGGGGACACCGAGGAGAACGTGAAGAAGGAGTGAACGGCAGAACCCATACCCAGCAACGGTGCGGGCGGGGAGACTCGAACTCCCACGGGCTTTCGCCCACCGGGTCCTAAACCCGACGCGTCTACCGATTCCGCCACACCCGCGCCCGGTGATTGTGCCACGCATGGTGCCGGAGTGTCGGCGCAATGCCGGATCGACGGTTGGCGGTTGGCAGGTCGGGTTCCGGGCTTCCCGGACACTGGACTCACGGGGGCTTTCTGTTGGTTCTGGTGGTGTAGGTGTGGCCAAGTGGGCTGGTCCATTGGTGGTCGCCGTTGGGGAGGCGCCGGTAGGCCCATCCGATCCGGTGGCGGACCACGATGTGGTCGTGTCGGCAGACCGGGCCGAGGTTCGCCACGGTGGTGGGTCCGCCTTGGGACCAGGGGGTGCGGTGGTCGAGGTCGCAGTCGGCTGCGGGTACCCGACAGATTTCGGATCATCATCACAAGGAAAAAGCCCTTGCCGGGAATCATGTCCTGGCAAGGGCTTCGTCGGTGGGTCGCCCGGGAATCGAACCCGGAACCTTGGGCTTAAGAGGCCCCTGCTCTGCCTGATTGAGCTAGCGACCCGCCGATGGAGGCTAGCAGTGGCAGAGCCCAACGGACCTGAGGCCATGCCGCGGCTCCGAAGCGGTGCGAGGCACGACAGGACGCTGGGACCTGCGACAATGGCCGGGACGGGCTGTAGCGCAGCTAGTGGTCCGTCGCTGAAATAGCGAGCCGGTGTAATGTGTGGGGATGGTTGCCACTGCTGAAGCGTTGCAGATCTCGCCCGAGCAACGCGGTGAACTCGGATCGATGGCGAGGTCCCATACGTTGCCGTACCGTCAGGTCCGTCAGGCCCGGGCGTTGCTGCTCGCGGGCGACGGAGTCGCAAACGCGGAGATCGCCCGACGCTCGGAGGCGTCACCGATGACGGTGCGACGCTGGCGAACCCGGTTCAGCGTCGATGGCGTCGCCGGTGTGGGTCGGATCAGACCCGGACGTGGCCGGCCACCCGAGATCCCCGACGAGACCATCGAAGGGACCGTCAGCGACACGCTCGGTACCCGCCCCCACGACGGAGCGACACACTGGTCGACGCGCACCATGGCAGACCGGTTCGGGGTCGGCAAAGACACGGTGGCCGGCCACGTCCGGGTCTGATCCGACCCACACCGGCGACGCCCTCGACGCTGAACCGGGTTCGCCAGCGTCGCACCGTCATCGGTGACGCCTCCGAGCGTCGGGCGATCTCCGCGTTCGCGACTCCGTCGCCCGCGAGCAGCAACGCCCGGGCCTGACGGACCTGCCGGTACGGCAACGTGTGGGACCTCGCCATCGATTCGAGTTCACCGCGTTGCTCGGGCGAGATCTGCAACGCTTCAGCAGTGGCAACCATCCCCACACAATACACCGGCTCGCTGAAGCGTTGCAGATCTCGCT
>PVMS01093486.1_pt1 | contig 23711 bp, 22 predicted proteins | sample 1853461 | NCBI WGS metagenome assembly PVMS01 (sample SAMN08582032, study PRJNA380276) | Marine sediment metagenome, whole genome shotgun sequencing project. | isolation source: ocean sediment barecode stripped | collected 2017 | reverse complement strand
TTGAACAATTAACAACAGGTGAAAATATTAACCGTTTTACATTACAATTTGCCGGTCAGGCTTTGGATGTTGATGATAATATTTTAACGAAGAATAATTTTATAATTTCAAACAGCTTTGAAAGCTTAAAAATCAAAGCGAGTAAAAATGTAATCTCAATTAGAGTATATGATCTCTTGGGTAGAATGTTAATCAATGAAAAACCAAATAGGCAATCTTTCGAATTGAATACGGGAAATATAAAAATTGGAACTGTTCTCTTAGTTGAAGCAACTTTAGAAAACGGTGTTATTGTAAGTAAAAAGACTATTAAATACTAATACATTTACCAAAATAAACTAGCCCTCAAAAAAACTGCCTATAAAGGTGGTTTTTTTGTAATTAAGTCTTGTCCTCAAATAATTTGGCTTGATTCTTCAGTCGGTGCCGTGATTATATGGTATTTACTGCTACTTAGAATAATTTTTAATTTGATAAACAATTTAAATTTTTAACTAATAAAAAATTAACATTAATTATAATATGTATTTATTTACAATTTTTTAATTTATTAATCGTTAAAATATTTATCAATTTCATTCTAAATTATATTTTATATATATTTGACATGAATAAGAAAAAGAAAATAGCTTAATTACTACATTCCCCTATGAAAAAGAAAGTTATATCATTATTGATAATTTCAATATCAGGTACTCAATTGTTTCTGAGTAATACTTCGAATGTTTATTTTATAACACCCGATGATTACATACTTAAAAGTATGTAAAGGAGTGTGTTTTTGAAAAAAAATTAAGCTTTTTTTTAATATTTTTAATTCCCTGATGGCTATTGGGGATTATTGTCACTTAGTTCTATTTATGTAACTGAGAAGGGCGAAGCCGTTAAAATTTTCCATTAAAAAGTAAAAGGAAATATCATTAAAAAATGAATTATAAATAGGTAATTATATGATTAAGAAAAATAATTTTTTTCATGTGTATAAAGGATTTCATTATTTTTTCAAAAGTTTTAATATAGTTTTTTATGGTTAAGATAAAGGCAATAATTTTTGATATGGATGGTGTTCTGATCGAAGCGAAAGATTGGCACTTTAAAGCATTAAACAAAGCATTGAATATTTTTGGTATGGAGATCAGCAGATATGATCATCTTGTGACTTATGACGGTTTACCAACGAGAAAAAAATTGGAGATGATTTCTATAGAAAGAAGTTTGTCAAGAAAACTTCATGCATTTATTAATGAACTCAAACAACAGTTCACCATGGAGATTGTTAATACATCATGTAAACCTAGGTTTTATCATGAATACGCATTATCAAAACTCAAAAATGACGGGTATAGGCTGGCTGTTGCTTCAAATGCTGTCCGAAATTCAGTAGATACAATGTTAACAAAGGCTGTTCTCATAGATTATATAGAGTTTTCTTTGTCAAATCAGGATGTAAAAAATGGAAAACCTGATCCTGAAATGTATATAAAGGCAATCAATAAATTGGATCTGAAACCTGAAGAGTGCATGATCATTGAGGATAATGAAAAGGGTATTCGTGCAGCAAAAGGAAGTGGTGCACATGTAATGGAAGTTGATGAAGTTGAAGATGTAAACTATCAAAATATTATAAAACATATTAAAATTTTTGAAGATGAGCAAAAAGATTAATGTTATGATCCCTCTGGCTGGAACAAATCCACTGTTTCCAATAAGCGAATTTCCTTTTTCCAAACCACTGATAGAAATTGACGGTAAACCAATAATCCAGTTAACAATAGAGAATTTGCAATCAATAGATAGAGAAATACATTTTATTTTTCTTGTAAAAGTGGAAGACTGCAAGAAATATTTTCTGGATCAAATTCTGCGAATTATTACAGATGATCAATCTACAATCATTAAAATCAGTAATGATACAAAAGGAGCAGCGTGTAGTGCCTTATTGGCTATAGATGAGATAGATAATGACATCCCATTGATTATAAGTAATGGTGATCAGATATTAAGGGAAGATTTAAATAATATTATCGATTATTTATCAACATTTGATGCAGGAGTTATAAGCACGACTTCTATCCACCCCCGATGGTCTTTTATTAGAACGGAAGGTAATGAAGTGGTAGAAACCGCTGAAAAAAGACCAATTAGCAGAGATGCTATTGCAGGAGTATTTTACTATCGGAAAGGATCATATTTTGTCAAGTCAGCAATGGAGGTGATAAAAAAAGATGCCAATTATAATGGGATGTATTATATTTCTTCTACTATCAACGAACTGATATTGGAAAATAAGAGGGTTGGATTTAAAAAAATTCCAAATGAAAAGTATGATTGTTTTTATTCTCCAGAGAAGATAAAAGAGTACGAAAATAGATAAGAGGGAAAATTGAACTATGATTAATATTGTAATTCCAATGGCTGGAGCAGGTAGTCGTTTTGTTAATGCCGGATATAAAACACCAAAACCATTTATAGATGTGTTGGGTAAGCCAATGATCGTAAGAGTCATGGAAAATCTATCTTATCCAGATGCAAAGTATATATTGGTGATACGAAAGGAACATATGGAAGTAGAATCAGATCTTGTGGAAGAAATAAAAAGAAATTTTAATGTTGTTTTTATCCCCATTGATAAACTAACAGAAGGGTCTGCCAGTACAGTGCTTTATGCCCGTAAATATATTAATAATAAAACACCTCTTCTAGTAGCGAATTCAGATCAGCTTATGGATATGGAGGTTGCAGACTATATCAATGAGTGTAAGAACCGAAAACTGGATGGATCCATATTAACTTTTATAGACAAAACGCGTGATATAAAATGGTCATTTGCAAAAATAGATGATGATGGGCTGGTAAAGGAAGTCAAAGAAAAAGTAGGCATATCTGATTATGCAACTGTTGGTTTATATTATTTTACTAAAGGTAAAGATTTTGTTAACTCGGCCATAGATATGATTATAGAAAATGACAGGGTCAATGGCGAATTTTATACATGCCCGGTATATAATTATATTATTAAAGATAATGGAAAAATAGGCATCTATAACATAGATTTCAATCAAATGCATGGATTAGGCACTCCGGATGATCTCAATAAGTATTTGACTTTGATTGGTTAAATGTTCCAGATTGATAATAGAATATTTAAGATTTAAAAGCAAGTAAAGTTTATGAATATATTTGATTATTCGATAATTTCTTTTTTGAATGAGTTTGCGCATTCTTCAATGATATTTGATGAAATTATTCACCTTATAGCGATGAATAAATTGTTTAAAGGTGGAGTAATGGTAACTCTCATGTGGTTTATGTGGTTTAAAGAAAACACTAATCAATTAAAAGTTAGGGAGCACATTTTAGTGACATTACTGATTAGTATAGTTGCAATAATAGTTGGGAAGACTTTAGCTTTGAATTTACCTTTTCGTTTTAGACCGATACATGAAGCAAACTTGAATTTCAAGCTACCATACGGTATACTTGAAACTGCAGAAACAAATAATGGTGTTTTGCTGAGTTCGATGCCAAGTGATCATGCTGTATTATATTTTGCTTTGGCAACGGGTTTGTATTTTATGTCTAAGAAAGTCGGAATTTTTGCATTGTTGTATACAACCATGGTAATAGCTATACCAAGAGTTTATTTGGGGATTCATTATCCGTCAGACATATTAGTTGGTGCCATTATAGGAATCATTATTGCAATAATAGGAAATGTGTATTTGAAGAACAACAGGATAATTAAAATAATAATGAAATTTTCTTTGAATAAACCAGGAATTTTTTATGCTGTCTTTTTTCTATTCAGCTATCAAATAGCAGATTTGTTTACCGATAGTTATGGTCTTGTTCGCTCAATAATTAGTTTTTTTTAGACTGAGAACTACAAATTATAGGTATAAAATTTTACATTAATAAAATTTGATATAACAAGATGATTAGGTCTGATATGATAAAATCAAATATAACTAAAACCTTAGTCGTTTTTGGAGGTTAATTATAAATTTTGGCATAGTAGTAAGATATATTCAATAATACCAATAAATAAACAAAATATGAAAAAGGAAATAATAACAGATAACGGTATTTACAGTTACGAAGAGGTTGAGTTATTTCTTGGAAGAAAAATTATTGATCAGGAACTTTCCAAGATTAATTTACTTGATTTTAAAAAAGTAATGGATAAGCATAAGATCAGGTATGGTCTGATGTTTGGAACGCTTCTAGGTGCCATCAGAGAAGGTAATTTTATTGCTTGGGATGAAGATATAGATATATTTGTATTAGATGAAGATCGCAAAAAAGTTCTAAATGCTTTGTTTGACTTTGAAAAAGTTGGATTTAAAGTTGCTCGTTATAGAAAGAAAATGGATTTACTTTCTATTATCCGCGATGATGAATACATTGATATGTATTTTTTTAGGAAAACATTTAATAAAAAGAGGAGGGAAGGTAATTTTGAAATAGATGCAAAGTATCTTGAAAAATCAGAAACATTAGAGTTTTTTGGTGAGCAATTCCCAGTACCGATCCATCCAAAAAAAGTGTTAAACATATTGTATGGTGAAGATTGGCATATTCCAAAAAAGGATGTAAAACCAAAGTTAAATACGTTTAATAAAAGAACAAAAAATTTCATTATTAAAAGAATACCAATTTTATATAAGATATATAAGGTCATTTTGCGGAATAATTCCCGTGTTGGGACAAAGTCAAGTTTAAGTTGATCAAATTGACAATAACCTTATAACAAGTATTTATATTAGGCAATTATAATATATAAAAAATAAAACATGAAAGAGGAGATAAGAACAGAAAAGGGTATTTATAATTATGAAGAAGTTGAACTATTTCTTGGTAGAAAAATTCTTGATCCGGAAATATCTAAAAAAAACTTACATGATTTTAATAGAGTCATGGAGGAGAATGGAATAAAGTACGGTCTATGGTTTGGAACGCTTTTAGGTGCTATTAGAGAAAGCGGTTTTATAAGTTATGATGAGGATATTGATATTTTTATGCTAAATGAAGATCGAAAAAAGTTTTTAAACGCTCTATTTGATTTTAAAAAGTATCGGTTTAAAGTAGCACGTTATAGACAGAAAACTGGTTTACTTTCTCTTATTCGTGATGATGATTATATAGATATATATTTTTATAGAAAAAGTCTTAATAAGAGAATAATGGGCAATAACAGTATTGATGCTAAATATTTAGAAAATACAGAAAATATAGATTTTTTGGGTATGCAAATTCCTGTTCCAGTTAATTCAATACAAGTGTTAAGGATAATGTACGGAGAAGATTGGCATATTCCAAATATAGACGGAAAGCCAATAAATAAATCGTTTATAAGGATAACAAAAGATTTATTAATTGATAAACTCCCATTTTTCCATAAATTATTCAACGTTGCATTGAGTAGAAAATAATTTACAGTTATTTGCGATGATATAAGTCTACATAACGATTTAGTTTAAGGAGGATAAAAATGCTACAGTGCTTTTAAATTTTTTAGAGAAAATTGATAGCAATTAAAAATTAATATATGAAAACGTTATTTGAAGATTTGATATTTAATGAGTTAGAACTTTCTTTGTTCAGAGAAGATTGTAGGGGAAAGTCAAAAAAAGTTGTATTTGCGTCAGGTGTATATGATATTTTACACGTGGGCCATTTGAGATTTCTAGAAAAGGCTAAGGCTTGTGGCGACGTATTGATAGTTGGAATCAATGATGATGCCTTTGCTAAAACTAAGGGCAAAAATAGACCTATTCAAAACGAAAAGAATCGAGCTTCTCTTGTAGCTGGTTTTGAATGTGTTAACGGTGTACATATTTTTGATAATGGAGATGATGCCAAGGATATTATACGTCTTGTTCAACCAGATGTTTATATAATGTCAACGACTTCTACAGAAAAACCTGAAAATAGATTACAACATTATGAATTAGTAAAAAAATTAGGTGGTCGAGTTGTTGTTTTTGATGCGTGCTCAACCTCACATTCTACATCAATAATAGAACATTTAAAAGCTTAGTCATAAAACAATTATACAGAGGTATGTTTGGCTTATATAATATTTTAATTATTAAAGGAATTATGCTTTAAAGAAAAAAAGTGTTAAAATTTAGTCTTTAAAATAGTTAATAGAAATTACATGAAACAAATAGGTACAGATAAAAAAAGATTATTGTCAAATTTTTTTTCATTATCGGCATTGCGAGGTGCAAATTTGATATTGCCATTAATTACATTACCATATTTAGTGAGAGTGTTAGGAGTTGATAATTTTGGTTTGATTAGTTTTGCTGTTTCAATTATAATGTATTTTAATATTTTAGTGAGTTTTGGATTCGAATTATCTGCAACTAGAGAAATTTCAATTCATAGAGAGAATTCTAAAAAAGTAAGTGAAATATTCTCAGCTGTTATGGTAATAAAAGGAATCTTGTTTATAATTTCTTTTTTTATATTATCTATTTTGATTTTGTTCGTAAACACCTTCAATGAATATATTATATTATATTATGCAACCTTTGGAATCGTTGCTGGCAATGTTCTTTTTCCAAGATGGTTTTTCCAAGGAATGGAAAGAATGAAGTATATTACAATTATCAATGTTATCTCTAGAATCATATTTACAATTTTAATCTTTGTTCTGGTTAGAGATAGCAAAGATTTTATTTATGTTCCTATATTAAATTCTTTAGGATCTATTATCGGTGGTACTTATGCTCTATACTTGGTGTTTAAATTATTTTCAGTACAATTAGTATTGCCTAAAAGGAATATGATCTTATCTCAACTACATAACAGTTATCATTTCTTTTTATCTCGTGTGGCCAATAATGGAAGTCGATATTATGCTACCACAATTATTGGTTTATATTTTGGAAATACTGTTGTTGGATATTATGCAATGGTTGAAAAACTATATTTTGCATTTATGAGTTTAGGTGGAATTGTTTCACAAACTTTTTATCCATATATGAGTAGAACAAAAAATATTATTTTTTATAAAAAGATCCTTTATACTACGATTGGGATTTCAATTGCAATATTGCTTCCAACCATGTATTTTAACGAATTACTACTTCAATTTGTGTTTAATATTGAAAGTCAAATGTTATCCAAAATTTTTATAATTATCTTTAGCGGTGCCATTTTTGGAATCGCCAGTGCTTTGATAGGATATCCACTACTAGCTGCTTTTGGAGAAATTAAATATGCAAACAATAGTTTAATTTATGCATCAATAATATACGCTATTTATATTACTATTACCGCTCTTGTTTTTAAAAACATTTTTTTAGTAGCTTTTTCTTTAGTCGTGTCTAGTTTGATTGGATTACTGTTTAGGATATATTACATAAATAAGGTAAAAATATTTAGAAATATATAATAAAATTATATGATTTATAATGAATAAAAATTTACCAAATTTTTTAATAGTTGGTGCGGCTAAAAGCGGTTCAACAAGTTTATATCATTATTTGAATCAACATCCTGAGGTGTTTATGCCTATAAATAAAGAACCTAATTTTTTTGTTTCAGAATATCAATTACAAACTTCACCAAATTGCCCTTCTTTTAAAATAGATAGGAGAAGAATGGTTTTTAATGAAGAGGACTATTATAAGCTGTTTATTGATGCTAAAAAAGAACATAAAGCTATTGGAGAAGCAACAGTAACTTATTTATACAAACCAGAATGTGCCATACCTAATATTAAAGAATATTTAGGAGATCCTAAAATTGTTATTATTCTTAGAAACCCTGTTAAAAGAGCATTTTCACAATATAGTTATGTTTGTGAATTAGGATTAGAAAAATATAGTTTTCAGGATGCTATATCAAGAGAACCTTTACGTTTAAAGGACAATTGGTCATCTACTTTTGCTTATCTGGATCAAGGGAGGCTCTATTCTCAAGTAAAATCTTATAAAGAGGCATTTTCAAATGTTCATATAATTTTTTTGGAAGAATTTATAAATGATAAGCAAAATCACTTATGTGAACTATATCGTTTTTTGAATATAGATGATTCTTTCGAAAATTCATTTGATAAAGAGTATAATGTATCAGGTGTACCACGTCTAAAATATTTTCATAAATTACTTGTTCATGAGAACCCGTTAAAAACGATTATTAGAAAAATGTTAAATCCATTTATTTCACCAGATAAATTAAGAGCAGTTGCAAGAAATGCTCGCTCTTATAATCAAGGAGAAAAAATGGCAATATCAGAGGAAGACAAAAAGTGTTTACAGCAGGTTTATAATGATGAAATACTTTCTCTTGAACATTATTTAGGTAGAAATTTAAATATATGGAAGGAAGAAAATGAAAATTAGTAAACAAAAATTTATTGGTTATATTTTTATCTTATTTATTATCTTGAATGGTGGTACAATAATAAAAGTATTGGGTGTGGGAGCTGAGTTTCAATTAATTACAATGTTTCTATTTTTTATAATTTTAGTGTTTTCAGGAAAGTTTAAATACAAAAAAATATCTCAATCTCTTCTTTTATTTGTACCTGTTTTTTTGATTATATCTACGATTCAACTTATTATTTTTAATAATATTAGTGGGATTTTTTCGAATCAAATTATCAATTTCATTACTATGATCATTATCGCCGTGATTGTTAGTATTCATTTTGATAAAAGAAAATATGACTTTCCAGTAATATTAAACAATATTTTAAAAATACTGATAATTCACGCTATCCTATCAAGTTTAATTTTAACAATTATTCCAACCAAAGCGGTATTGTTCACAGCTGTTAATGGTGACAGTATTAATCCATATATAGGATATGCATATATTTTCTTCCAAAGAGGACACTTAACATACCTTGATATAATTAATAGTGGAACATTCAGTGTTTTTAATTTTGAAATATTCCGTGCCCATGGAATATTTTGGGAACCTGGTGTATTCTCTATTTATGTTAACATTTTCATTTTCTTAAATTTATTTATTTTTAGAAAAAGAAACAATGTTATTCTTGGTCTATTTGCAATCTTTTTATCATGGTCCACAACTGGAATAGCAGTTCTTCTGATACAATTGACCTACTATTCTTTCAGTGGTTTTAAATTTAATTTAAAAAGTTTATTAAAAGTATTTGGTAGCTCGATACTTTTAATAATAGTGGGATGGTTAACATTTATAAATATTGACAATAAAGTTTATGGAGAAAATTCAGGCTCTGCTGCACAGCGTTTTATGGACACTATGACAACTGTTGAAATTATTAAAAAAAACCCTTTGATAGGCATTGGTGTTGATTTCGAAACATTATATAATGAAATGATTAAAGCCAACCCCAAAATAGGTGGGATTTTAGCAAATCAATTAGCTTTAGAGAAAGTAAATGAGGGTCAATTCTCCAATTCCTTGCTCCGAATTTTTGTGTTTTTTGGATTACCTCTGGGGACCTTTCTATTATTTTCTTTTTACAAGCAAAACTTAATTAGGAAACATAAAGGTCTGTTTGCAATTATAAATTAAATTAGTGTTGCCGCTTCACCAATCTTATTTTTGACCTTTCATTTTACATTTATTATTAATGGTTTAATGTATCAATCGAGTATTTTGCGAAAAGGATCTAAAACTGTATTTTATAGATCTCACAAACAAAAAGATATATTGATAAACTAAATTTTATTATCGTGAACATATCGAATTATAATTTCTAGATACGGTTTGATGGATTTAAAAAATATCGTTAAACGAAGAATACCGCCTAAGTTTGGAATGATAGCTGGAACAATGTATCATAATGCTAGGTCATTATTCAATAAAACAATAAAAATAGAAAACTCTCAAAAACTTGTTATTATTGTTGTTTCACCTCATAAGGTTGGATCAACTTGGGTATATAAAATTTTAAGAGAAATGACCTATTTTCATGATATTTTCCCTCCTTTAAAAATATTTAAAGAGTATCGTAAAGTTCGAATTCCATTAGACGAATTAATCCCATATTTTGACACCCTTAAAAAAGGTAAGGGTTATTTATTTAAAAGTCATTCCCATCCACCAAATGTATGTCCTGATTATATGCGCTTGGTTACTGTTATACGAGATCCCCGAGATGTATTCGTGAGCATGACTAATTATGTTAGCAATATACCTAAAGAACTTGGAGGTTGGGGAATAGAGTATGCTAATAAATCAAAAAAACAACAATTATTAGAATTAATAGAAAATAGTGATTTTATGTATGATCTATTTTATTCATGGAGTACTTATGATAATTGTCTTCTATTAAAATATGAGGAATTAAAATCAGATATTGAAAAATGCACCAAAATAATGGTTGATTATTGTGGGATTAATGTTGATCAAAGTGTGATCACAAAAAGCATTGAATTAAATGATTTTTCTAAATTAACAGGAAGGAAATCGGGTATTGAGAATAAATCCTCGTTCTATAGAAAAGGAATTGTCGGAGATTGGAAGAATCATTTTAATGATGAACTACTAAATAAGTTATACACCAACAAAGATAATAGATGGGAAAAACTCATTTTTGCTTTGGGATATGATGTTTAAAAGTTAATTAGACTAGCATGCTATTTTCTATTATAACAGTTTGTTATAACGCAAAGGAAGTTATAGAAGATACTATTCTGAGTGTTGTAAATCAAAATTTTGATGAAATTGAATATATTATTATTGATGGAGGTTCGACTGATGGTAGTTTAGAAATTATAAATAAGTATAAAGATAAGATTGACATTTTTATATCAGAGGTTGATCAAGGAATTTATGATGCTATGAATAAAGGACTTAGATTGGCTAATGGACAATTTGTTAATTTTCTAAATGCTGGAGATAGTTTTGTTTCAAATAACACATTGGTAGATATTGCTTATCAAATTAATAGAAATAAAGCTCAAATAATTTCGGGAGATTTTATTTTAGTAAATGCTTTTAATAAAAAGAAACGAATAATTCAAACAAAAAAATTAACAATAAAAAACTTAAAAAAAGATTTTTATTCATGTCATCAATCTATTTTTATAAACAAAAAAATAGTTCATAATTACGATATTAGTTATAAAATAAAGGCGGATTACAAATGGGTTATCAATGCTTTAAATAACACAACAGAAAATTCTGTTTATAAATTTAATGAACCAATAGTCTACTATTCAAAAGAAGGATTTTCAAATCATTATTTTTTAAAGAATTTAAAGGAGTTAATTAGATTGCATTATGAGTTTTTTGGTGCTTTTCAAGTAATAAAAAATATACATATTTATATTTATCGATTGAGTAGATCCATAAAGGAATATCTAAAATATTAATAAGAATTTTTCAACTATTTGATATGTATAATCAAATAAATAATTATTGATAAATATTTAATTGGAATTGATAAAAATCGGTTAATGTAGCCTCTAATGAATAAAAAAGTTCTTTTTGTAACCTATGAGAACCCTTTTACTAATGATACTGGGGATCGTATCTATAGCAATAATATATTAAATGGCCTTTTCAAATTAACTAAACATATAGACATTATTTATTTTGATTCCAATCTAACTGAATGTAAAATAAATAGTTTAGATCAACAAAAATTTCAAAGAACAGAGCTTGTGAAATTTAAAAGGAAAAACCCGATTAAATTTATTTTCTCGTTGCTTCCTGGAATGATTGTTAACAGAAAATCAAAGGAATATTTATCCGTTCTAAAAAATTTATTGCTTAGTGAATCGTATAATACTATTATCATAAATCATCAAAAGATGATGTTCACAATACCTTGTATAATGAAATATAATGGAGCCACTAAATTAGTTTATACTTCTCATAATGTAGAATATTTGTTAAGTAATAATCTAGTAAGATACAATTCTTCATTAATAAAAAAAATAGTGTATTGGCAGGATTCTCTCAAAACGAAGTGGTACGAAAAGAAATGGATTTCTTTTTTTGATAGTGTTACAGCCATATCTTAACATGATGCAGATTATTTTAAAAATAATTATAGTGTCTCAAAAGTTGAAATAATTCGTCCAGTTATTGAATTTAATCAAGATGATAAAGATGAAGATTCAAATAAAAAAATAAACAATATTATCATAGCTGGTAGTTTTGAATGGAGGCCAAAAAGAGATAATTTAGTACTGTTTTTAAATGCGAAAAATTTTCATCAACTTATTGATCATGAAATAACAACAACTATTGTGGGAAGAGCAGATTCAGAATTTGTTAATTTAGTTAATAAAAGTTATAAAGGAATCCATATGACAGGAGAAGTTGCAAGCTTATATCCGTATTATGAGAAAGCAAAAATTGCAATTGTACCAGAACGATTAGGCGGCGGGTTTAAATTGAAGGTTGTTGAAGCAGCACTTTTCAAAACAGCGATTTTTGCAATAAAGGGTGCAATAACTAAATGTAATTTTATAAAAGATCTTCAATTTATTGAAAAGGAATCCTTCGAAGAACTTATTTCTGAAATTATAAAGTTTCAGAATGAACCAGAAAAACTGAATGACTTAATTGATAATGCCTATTCATTAGCTAAGAAGGAATATACAATCGATAAATTGTTGAATTCGTTAAAAAAAGTAATTTAATAAATTAAACAGTTTATAAGTATATTATTTTATGTCACTTAAACATTATTCTGTATCCAATCAATTTACTATTGATAAGATTCAAATTTCTAGAGTAAATATGGGTCTCACATTAGATGCTATTGATGAAGCTTTAGTAAAAAAGAATTTTGGATACGTATGTGTAACTAATGCAAGAACAACTTATTTAGCTAATCGAGATTCAACATATTGTTCGATCCAGAATAATTCCTTATTAACAGTTCCAGATGGAATGCCACTTGTTTGGATTGCCAATAATTTTGGTTTCAAAGAGGTTCAAAAGGTGTCAGGAATAGATTTGATGGATTCCATATTTAAAAAATCAGTAGAAAAGGGCTACTCACATTATTTTTATGGGTGCTCGGAAAATACAATTGATTTACTTCAAAAGAAACTTAAAGAGAAATATTCTGGGATAGATATTAAGGGAGCCGTGTCGCCTCCATTTCAACCCATAGAAGATTATGACATAATGGTTTTATCAAAGGAAGTAAATGCTTTAAAACCTACATTTTTTTGGTGTGGTTTAGGTGCACCTAAGCAGGAAAAATTAATAGCTTTATTACAACCTCATTTAACTCAATCGATATCAATTGGTGTTGGCCTTGCTTTTGAGTATTTTGCGGATACAGTCAAGCGGGCTCCCAAATTAATAGAAAAATTAGGTTTGGAATGGTTTTATAGATTATGTCAACAACCAAAAAAAATATTTAGATTCATTGGCCCATTTTTGTTTATATTTAAGTTTATAATTAAATCAAAATTAAAAGAAAATGAATGAAAAATATGTTGAAGATCCTTGGTATAAAGGAAAGATATTAAAATTACTTAAAGATGTTTTATTAAGTATATTTTCAATAAGTTTTTTGAAGTCTATATTAGAGAGTTTTTTATATTATATTCATGAACATGTCATTTGGAAAAGAAAATTAGAAGGAAAGCCACAATTGTTAAGAGTGCATTCTACGACATCTATAAGAAATGCTCAAAACATCAAATTTGGAAAGAATGTACGGATTACTATGAATTGCTGTATATGGGCCGAACAAAATTCCAAGATTATATTTGGAGATAATATTTTAATAGGCCCAGGGGTAAAAATGTTTTGTGGTAACCATAGCACTCAACTTAATGATGTACCCATGATTTATCAGAAGAGGATTGAATCGGATATAATTATTGGAGAAGATGTTTGGATTGGTGCAAATTCAGTAATTACTTCAGGTGTTATTATTGGAAAGGGTAGTGTAATTGCAGCTGGTTCAGTTGTAACTAAGAAAGTTCCTGAGAATGCTATTGTTGGAGGAGTTCCGGCAAAAATAATTAAATATAGAAAATAAGTATTTATGAATATAAATACTCTGAAAAAGATAATAACATATTTAAGATTTTATGGTATTTACTTTGTTGAATATATTTTGTTTTTTGGAGGTAAAATAGTAGGTAGAATTATTTTTCCTTTTGTTCTTGTTTTTAGTAAAGTGGGTAAAGGTAAATCCTATTATTCAGAATGTGAATTAAAAAGTAAGACTAGAATTTTCTTTGAGCAATTATGGTATATAATAAAAACAGGTGAAATAAATAAAGATTATTATAGATTTGGATTTGATAGAAAATCTAAAAATGATTTTAAGAATTATGTTCCATGGTTGGTTTTTACTAACGCACGTAATAGAAGGAATCAATTACCTTCTAATCCCACCTATGACCCCTATAATTACGTTTGCATGCTTAGAGATAAATTTGTTTTTGAGGCATTTTGTAAAAGAGTAGGGATTAATACACCTTCTAATATTGGAATGATTAATGATGGAATTTTTCATGTAATTACTAAACCAAGAACTATGCCATTGAATAGTATTATTCAATTGGAAATAGATGCCTTTTTAAAAAGAAATGTGAGTTATGGAGGTGGGATGCAAAATAATGTGATGCCTCTTCGTATAGAAAATAGAATGATCTATATAAATGATAATTTAATTGGAATAGATGATTTTATTAAATTTATAGGCTCTGATATATGGGTTATACAAGAACGAATAACTAATCAAAACAATGCCTTAGGTAAATTCCACCCTAGTTCTATAAATACAATAAGAATTGTAACTGTAAAAGTAGGTTCAACAGTTGAAGTTTTGTTTTCAAAACTTAGAATTGGAGTTAATGGTAGATATTCAGATAATACTTCTTCCGGAGGAATTTCTGTTGATATTATTGATGGGAAGCTTGAAAAATGGGGATTTTATAATCGAGGTGTAGGTACGAAAACAGACAGGCACCCAAATACTGAAATTATTTTTGAAAATTATAAGATTCCATTATGGGATGAAATTATTGATAATGTAAAAAAAGCGCATAGCTTGTTTTATGGTTTGCATTCAATTGGTTGGGATGTTTGTGTTACAAATGATGGTATTGAACTGATTGAAGGTAATGATAATTGGGATACAATAACTGCGCAATCCTTAAGAGGTGGTAAAAAAGAATTTATAAAATATTTCAAGAATTAAACAAGCAAATATTTTATAAATTGATATTGAAGAGCTGTTTTGTATTTTATAATAGTAATTTAATTAGATATAAATAAAATTGTTTCAACGACCAAGGGAGTTGAAAAATAAGTGGCTATGAAAATAAATATTTTAAAAAAAGGCATATCATATTTGAGATATTATGGTGTTTACTTAGTTGAAAACACTTTGTTATATGGGGGTAAAATGCTCGGCAGATTTATTTTTCCTTTTGTTCTTCTTTTAGGAAATTTAGGAAATTATGAGTCATACTATTCTGAAAGTAGATTAAAAAGTAAAATAAGAATTTTCATTGAACAATTAATGTATATATTAAAAAATGGAGAAGTAAATAAATACTACTATATTTTTTGGTTTTATAGAAAATCTAAAAATAATTTTAACGAATATATACCATGGCTTGTTTTTACTAATGCTCGCAACAGAAAGAATCAATTACCATCTACTCCCAGTTATGATCCATATAATTATGTTTGCATGCTTAGAGATAAATTTGTTTTTGAGGCATTTTGTAAAAGAGTTGGGATTAAAACACCATCTAATATTGGAATGATCAATGATGGAAATTTTCTTCTAATTAATGAGCAAAAATCTATACGATTAAATAATATTATTCAATTGGAAATGGATGTCTTTTTAAAAAGGAATGTAGGTTATGGAGGAGGAATGGAAAATAATGTGATGCCCATGCGTATAGAAAACGAAATTATTTATCTAAATGATATTTTAATCGAATTAGGTGACTTTATAGAATTTATTGGCTCTGATTGTTGGGTTTTACAAGAACGAATAATTAATCAGCATAATGAATTAAGTAAATTCCATACGAGTTCAATAAATACTATTAGAATTGTAACTGTAAAAACAGATTCAACAATTGAAGTGTTGACTTCTTTTCTCCGTATTGGAGTAAATGGCCGATCTTCTGATAATACTTCTTCTGGAGGTGTTTTTGTTAATATTATTGATGGAATACTTGGAAAGTGGGGATTTTATAGTCCCGGTTTGGGTACGAAAACAGATAAGCATCCAAATACTAAGATTATTTTTGAAAATTGTAAGATCCCTTTTTGGGATGAAATTATTAATAGTGTAAAGAACGCACATAACTTGTTTTATGGCATACATTCAATTGGCTGGGACGTTTGTGTAACTGATAATGGAATTCAGTTAATTGAAGGAAATGACAATTGGGATACAATAGATTTACAATATAACGGGGGTGGTAAAAAAGAATTTATAAAATACTTTAAGGATTAATTTAATGAGGGTATTAACTTTTGACATTGAGGAGTGGTTTCATTTATTAGATAATGATTCAACAAAAACATTAGTTCAATGGGAAAACTATGAATCACGAATTCATAAGAATATGGAGCGTATTTTTGAAATTTTGGACAATTCTAAAATTAAGGCTTCTTTTTTTGTGTTAGGATGGATTGCCGAAAAATATCCCGAAGTAGTTCAAGAAATTTGTAATAGAGGTTATGAAATAGGGAGTCATTCAACTTTTCATCAGTTAGTGTATAAACTAAACAGAAATGAATTTTATCAGGATGTAAATCGTTCCATTAAAACTTTGGAAGATATTTCAGGAAAAAAAGTAAGAATGTTTCGTGCTCCAGGTTTTTCAATTACGGAACAAAGTAAATGGGCTTTTGAAGTATTATATGAATTAGGAATCAAAATTGATTCCTCGGTTTTCCCAGTTGGAAGAGCTCATGGAGGGATGTCTTCTTATGGTGTTGCAGAGCCTTCATTATTAAATTATAATGGCATCCAATTAAAGGAATTCCCAATAAATACACATACAGTTTTGGGGAAACCTTTGATTTATTCTGGAGGTGGATATTTTCGCTTATTGCCTTATTCAATAATAAAGAAATGGACAAAAAAAAGCCAATATATTATGTCTTATATGCACCCAAGGGATCTGGATCCAGATCAACCTATTATTAATGATTTATCTTTACAAAGAAAATTCAAATCATATGTAGGTTTAAAAACAAGCCATATGAAATTACAAAAATGGCTGACAGATTTCGAATTCGTCGATATTGCAACGGCAAATAGTAAAATTGATTGGAATTCCGTAAGGAATATTTCGATTTAGTAGAAATTAATTGCAAAATTTATGAAATGGAACTATTAATTAATAAACTAAACGTTGAAAGTTTTTCTATAATCCTTTTAGGAATCTCTTTCTTAATAAGTTACATTATGATTCCTAAGTTGATTGGAGTTATTAGATTTAAAAAGCTAATGGATGATCCAAATGTTAGGAGTTCACATATAAACAAAACACCAACACTTGCAGGACTTGTTTTTTTTGTAAGTCTGATAATCTGCCTATTTTTTATTCGCTATTTTGATACTATGGATATTAGTTTTAACATAACTGTTGGTTTGACCATATTGTTAATCATTGGTTTAAAAGATGATTTAGTTGTTTTATCTGTAAAAACTAAACTAATTTCTCAATTGTTTGCAGTTACTTTTATTTTATTAAATGAAGATGTATACTTCAATAATTTTCATGGATTTCTTGGCATCGAAGAAATTCCTTTCATCTTAACAATTGGTCTAAGTTATCTTTCTATAATCTTCATTATAAATGCTTATAATTTAATTGATGGTATCGACGGATTAGCTGCCATGTTGGGAATTTTAATCTTTTCAATTTTTGCCATACTATTTTATAAAATTGAGTTAAATTTTTATTTTTTATTGTCCATTGCATCTATCGGATTTTTAGTTGCTTTTTTAAGATATAACTTATCCAAAAGCAAAAAAATATTTATGGGGGATACAGGTTCGATGATTGTTGGTTTTTTGATCGGAATATTGACCTTACGTTTTTTTAGCTTTAGATATCGCACAACTTGAGAATATTAATGTTTTACCGCAAAATGTATTTGTAGTAACCTTTTCAATTTTGTTTTTTCCGGCAGTTGATGTCATTCGGGTAATTGTAATACGTTTAATTAATAAGACGGGAGCATTTACTCCAGATAGACGTCATTTACATCATGTTTTTATTGACAAAGGATTGCCTCATGTAATAGCTAGTTTAACTATAACGGCCAGTAGTATTTTTGCCTTTTTGTTTATTTATTTAGCAAATACTTTTTTATCTTATATATGGTTAATGGTTCTTTTTCTATTTAATACTTTTTTCACATATTATTTATTAATGCTTTTGGATACTGATCATATGGTAGGAATTCATCGAAAAAAAATTAAAACTTATATCCCTGAGAGAATTTATTATAGAGAATTTCGCTTAAGAAAAAGAGTAATAATTTTTTTAAAGAAAGTATTTTATAGAGATTTATTATAACTTCAGAGATTTTGGTATTAGACATTTTATTGAATATTCACAAAACTTAGCATGTTGAAAATATATCTAAAAATGAAGAAGAGCCAATCTATATTTACTAAAGAATAATACAAAAGAAAGTATATTGGAAATAAAGTTAAATTTTTTATTATAAATATTCATATTAAATAACTAGACTAATGGAAAACGAAAATAAAAAACAAATCTTTTATATTGATAATAAGGAAGAAAATGATGATGAAATAAACTTACGTGAAATAATTGAAAATTATATGTTTAAGTGGAAATGGTTTGTTTCTGGAGTTTTAATTGCACTTTTTGTAGCATTTATATATTTACGATATACACCAAATGAATTTAAAGCATCAACAACTATTTTTATAAATGATGAAGAGGCTGGTGGTTTAACTAATGAGCTTTCAGCTTTTCAAGACTTAGGTTTAATGAGTGGTTCAAAAGTTTCTATAATTAATGAAATAGGCGTCTTACAATCAAGAAGCCTATTACGGAGAGTTATTGAAAATTTGGGATTAAATGTGACTTATTATGGTGAAGGCACTATTAGAAATAGAGAATTATATAAAACAGAAGTTCCTTTCAAAATAAAAATGTTTTTAGCAGACTCTATACTTAATAATTTGGATACAACTTTTATAATTTCTGCAAAATCAAGATCAAGATTTTTCTTAAAAACTGCAGAAAATGTCAAGATGAAAGAATTGATATTTGGAAAAAATTTCACAACTGATTTAGGTGAAATTAATGTTATACCCTCTGATGTTGATAATATTGAGTTGGATAAAAATATTATTATTAAAATTAGGCCAGTAAAAAATATAGTAGGTTATTATATAGATGAAATAGAGATAGAACCTCAAACTAAAAACTCTAGTTTGTTAATTGTAAGTTTAACAGATAAAGTTAAGCAAAAAGCAAAAGATATATTGGATGAACTGATAGTTCAATATAATGCAGATGCAATTTCGTATAAAAATCAAATCACAAAAAACACGGATAAATTTGTAAGTGAAAGAATTTTGGATATTTCTAAAAATTTAACAGATGTTGACAAGGGGGTTGAAGAATTCAAAGTAAAAAATAGGTTAACGGATATTGAAGTTGAAGCCGGTTTAATTTTATCGTCCAATTCAGAATTAGAAAAGCAAATTGTAGATTTAAGATCTCAAATAAAACTAGTTGATTATGTGAGTGATTATGTAAAAAATAATATAGATGACTTAATACCGGCGAACTTAGGATTAAAAGATGATGCTACTAACTCGAATACTTCAATGTATAATCAACTTTTGTTAGAAAGAAATAGGATTCTGAAGAGTTCAAGTAGAATAAATCCAACGGTTATTAACTTAAATGCACAAATATCTACCTTAAGACAGAGCATAGGTCAAAGTTTGACCAATCACAGATCTTCTTTAGAATTTTCATTAAATGCATTAAGAAATCAGGAGAATCGTTTAAATAAAAAAAGAAATTTGGCTCCACAACAAGAAAGAGAATTTCAGGATATAAAACGTAAACAGCAAATTATAGAAACCTTGTATTTGTATCTTCTTCAAAAAAGAGAAGAAAATGCAATGGCCATGGGAGTTCCAATCCCAAATGCTAAAATAATCGATAAAGCCAATGGGAGTGATAGTCCAGTTGCTCCTAGACGAGTAATGACATTTATTATTGCATTTATTTCAGGATTGATTATACCTTTAATTATCATAACAATAATATCAATCTTAAACAATAAAGTACAGACCGTTGAAGAAATAGAAAAAATCGTTAAAGCACCTGTGCTAGGTGATATTCCGAAAACTAAATCTGAACATAAAATTGTAACAAACGAAAATGAGAGAAGTAGTGTGGCTGAAGCATTTCGATTATTGAGAACAAATCTGCATTATATGTTCTCAAAAGTTAATGAGAATTCAAAAACGATATTTATTACGTCAACTAGAGAAAATGAAGGCAAGACCTTTATCGGAATCAATTTGGCATCGGTATTGGCTTCAACAAATAAAAAGGTTTTGTTAATAGGAGCAGATCTTAGAAAGCCAAAAATAAATGATTATTTGGAAAATCCAACAGAAATTGGTTTAACCAATTATCTCGTAGATATCAATCTAAATGTCTCAGATTTAATAATTACTAATGATGGAGCCAAATTTGATTTCATAGCCGCAGGAGATATCCCTCCAAATCCAGCTAGTTTATTAATGAATGGTCGTATTGATAAGGTTTTTGCTTTTGGAAAAGAGAATTATGATTATGTAATTGTTGATACTCCCCCGGTTAGTTTAGTCACTGATACATTATTGTTGAGTCATCATGCAGATTTATTCATATATGTAATCCGAGCAAATCATTTGGATAAGCGTTTGTTAAAAATCCCTAAAAGTATGTATGAAAATAATCGATTGCCCAATATGGCATTGCTTTTAAACAATACAGATTATAAGAAAACAGGGTATGGTTATTCTTATGGATATGGCGATTAAATGAAACGTATAAACAATATTAACTTGTGGGATAACTAAATAATTATATCATCTTAACATAATATTAATTGCATTATATTATAAGCGTATAATTATAAAAATTAAAAGACATAATAATACTGATATAAAGAATCTTAACAAACTTTAATCTTTAATTTATAAGATATATATTTAGTTTTAAATAGAATAAAACCCCATTTTTGAGTATTTTTTCTCAAATTTGGGGTTTTTATTTATAGTTACAATAATGAACTCTAAAATATTCCTTAGCGACGATAATTTATAAATTTTTACCATGCGTAATAAAGAATATTGTATAATTGAAAGGATATGGTCAAATTATAAATTTGCAATTTCCCCTGAATTTAAATAGCTAAGTGCTATAAATTTAAAGTTGTTACGTAATTATGATTATACTATATAAGATAATCCAGCGTTATGTAAATATATTTACTCTCTCTCAAAACAGTAATCCAATAGTTTAAGACAACTTTTTTGTTTTCTTATATTATGTGGTTTTCTCCCTCTAACTAATTGCTAGGTACAAATAGAATATTATTGATAGTTCAATAAAAAAGGTGTCAGCATTATTTAAACTATTATTTTTAATGAAAGGCATTATGAGAAAATTTATTTTTTTACTTTTTAGTTGTATATTTATAAATGTTTCTGCTACAAACTACTATGTATCGAACACTGGTGATGATTCAAATGATGGTTTGAGCGAATCTACTGCTTGGAGATCTTTGAATAAAGTAAATACTAAAATGAGTATTTTCAATTCTGGTGATATCATTGCTTTTAAAGGTGGAGATGAATTTTACGGAACATTAAATATTACGAATAAAAACAAAATTATAATTACAAGTTATGGTACTGGTAAAGCAATAATAACTGGTGGGAAAATAATAACAGGATGGTCTAATATAGGAAATAATATATGGGAAGCATCAGAAACGAGTAAAGTACATCAAGTATTTGAAAATGGACAAGTATTAGGCCAAGCTAGATATCCAAAAATAGTAAGTGAATATAATCCTAAATCTAACTATTTTCAGGTTACATCTAAATCGAGTAACACTGTTTTTACTTGTTCGACATTAATTGGATTACGCAATATTGTTGGAGCTAGTGTTCAAATTCAATCTGCCGATTGGAAATTCACAAGTGTAATAATAAAAGCGTTTAATAGCGGAACAGGGCAAATAACGTTGGAGAAAGCGCCTTCTCACCCTATAGATATAGGTGATAATTTTTTTGTTATTAATCATGTTAATTTATTAGATGCAAATGGAGATTGGTATTATGATACCGGAACAAATAAATTATCTATTTATTCAATTTTGGCTCCTAAAAGCATAGTAGGGAATACTTTAGATGGAATTGGAATTGAGATTGTAGGAAGTGATTACATAACCATACAGAATATTAGTATTAAATATTATACAGAAAAAGGTATTAATGCAAAATCGAGTAGTAATTTAACGGTCGATAATAGCGAATTTTTATATTGTTATGATTACGGAATAAGAACAAAATTAAGTCCAAACGCTACAATAACAAATAATTTTTTTAAAGGAGGCATGAGAAATGCTGTTACTTTAAATGAATGGGATGGAACAACTTACCTTTCCAATTCTATTGTAAGTAATAATATTATCTATGAACATGGAATTGTCAAGCAAGCTACAGCTAGAAATTTTGATATATCACAAACAATAGGGCTCCATGGTAGTGGAGATACAATGTCATATAATGATATTCAAAAAATAGGATATAATGGAGTTAGAATTTATGGAGCAAATGAGACTGTTGAATATAATTTTATTAAAGATTTTTGTTTAACATCTAAAGATGGAGGTGCAATATATAGTCAAGCCAGTTCATTTGTTGGAACTAAAGTAGATGGCGGAATTATTAGAAATAATATAATTATAAACCGTGATTTTGGATATAAATGGGGTGCTTATGGAATTTATAATGATGATCGGAGTAAGAATATTCAAGTTTTGAATAATACTATTTCTGATACCTATTCTGGTATATTCCTTCATAATACAAAAAATATATATGTTGATGGAAATAATATTTACAACACAAGGGAAGTAAGTTTAACTTTTGTGGAAGATTCTAGAGGCGGTGAAGGAGAAATGATTAACAATATAATTACAAATAATGAAGTATTCATACTAAAAACTAAAGTTACACCTTTGAAATTGAGAAATGGGAATTGGGAGCATATAAACTTTGGTACTTTCGATAACAATAAATACTGGAATCCATATTATGATAATAGTGTAAAATTAAAAATAAAATCAAGTTCAGGACAAAACAAAACATTATTAGAATGGCAATCTGAATATGGGCAGGATCCAAAATCAAAAAGTGATAATTTAAATTGGGTACCTCAAAAACCTGAAACGCGATCACTAATTGTATATAATAAAGAAAAATCACAGCAAGTAAAAAATTTAAATGGTATTTGGGAAGATCTTGATGGTAACCAATACAATGGAAGTATTACATTGCAAGCATTTACTTCAAAAATATTAATATTTGTTGATAATTCTACAGGTGCGATAGAAGCTGATGCAGGAGCAGATGTTTCCATCTGTAGTGTAGAGAGTGCTACTTTAACAGCTTCAGGAGGATCAGCTTATGTCTGGAGTACCGGAGCAACAACAAAAAGCATAACGGTAAATCCGGT
>PVMS01010269.1_pt1 | contig 23721 bp, 20 predicted proteins | sample 1853461 | NCBI WGS metagenome assembly PVMS01 (sample SAMN08582032, study PRJNA380276) | Marine sediment metagenome, whole genome shotgun sequencing project. | isolation source: ocean sediment barecode stripped | collected 2017 | reverse complement strand
GTAGCTTGAGGAAACATAAACCTGAAGGTGTGGCTGTGCGCATCTCCAGCCTCACCGATCTTTGCGACTCTGGGCATATGGCATCGGACACAACTTCCAAAAGTGTGAATGCGATGGACCGATCGATACTGAACGGTTGAGTGACAGCTTTTGCACAACCGGTCCTCAAACAACCGGGTCTTGGAGCGGATAATCACCAGAGGGTTTGGCACCTCTCCAACGGCTTGCAGCGCACTACTACTTCTGTGTACGTCGTGGCAGGTGATGCAGGTCACACCTACTTTAGCATGTTCGCTTTTTTTCCAATCGAGATACTGCTGGTTGCTGTGACGAGATTCCCCGCTCGGCCAAAAAAGATCGGGATCACTGTGGACAGTGGCCTCGTCGAAAAACAGCCTTATGTTGGCTTCTCCCTTATAGATCTGATATTCGACCGGATAAGCATACTTGCCGCTCTTGTCATGGCCTCCGGTGTGACATGAGCCGCATATCTGAGCGGCCAGGGCCGGGGTGAGCCGAGATGCTTGAATGACCGTAGGAATCTCAAAACCGGGAATAGCCTCCACGTGGTTGCTTCCGGGTCCATGGCAAGCCTCACAGGCGACCCCCGTCTCAACAAAGGTCTTCTTATCAGGATATACGCCGGTGGCGTGGCATCCGGCGCATTCTTTAAACCACAATCTTTTATCAGGTTTATCAGGCAAGTAAGCCTTCCACTCCCCGGTGAAGACATTGTACTGAGCGGGAAGGACAATCAGATCATCCCCTTCTTTTTTCAAATACTGCTGCTTCCATTGACTGCCCAGCACGTAAGCGATGTCTTCCTTGGTAAATGTTCTGACATCGCTGGGACTTTGAAAATCGCCGATATTTGCCAGCGGCTCAAGCTTGACATCCCGTATCATCCTGGAGTGAAGGGAGGTGCGCCACTCCAGATAGGTCCTTTCGTGGCACTTTTTGCAGGTTTCAGAGCCGACAAAGGTGGCATCGAATCTGTCTTTGAATTTGCCCTTAAGCTGAGTCTGCTTATTGACCAACTCAGTTTTTTTCAATACAATTGTTGACCCAATAACGATCATCAATGCAATGGTGAAAATGGCGCCAATTATTATCGGTATCTTTGGAATACGCTTCATTTTTCGGCTTCTTGGCGTCTTTAATTGACACCATCTCCATTCCTATTCATTTCTTGGATTTCAAATTCTATAAAACTTCGGGTCAAAGCTGCTAATGCGCGATAAAATGGTAACTCCGCCTGTTGCATAACATTCTTGCAGAAATCGGGAATCCATCGGACAAGGTGTCCCTCGATGAATTTCTTTTCGGTCTGCCGGCAAGAAACTGCCGCATCCGCATCCGCATTCATCCAAGCTTGTTCTTCTCGAAGTGTAAGTTGCTGCATGAATTCCAGCTCTACAGCAATATGATCCGGCAGTCCCTTGAAATCTTCAGAGTACGTTAGTCCTGTCGATTCGACAAATTTCTTGACCTTCGCGGTTGAAGCTCCCCAGAGTTTGCCCCACTGTCCGTCATCTTGCTGGTGATGGACGGATTCATGGGGGGAGATGTGTTTGCCGGGGCCCAAGAAAAGCCGGGTATATTCGACTGCCAGATCTTCCAGCAACTCCGCTTCAGGTTTTTGTAAAAACGCATCGATTTCCTCAGTTCCCTCTGCCTCAAGGTCGGTCAAGATCTCCAGAAACTGAGTCCCTTTCACTTGCTTAAGGAGATCCGAAGACATTTCCTGCCGGTACACCAAAGCCAACATGCCGTAAATATTGCTTCGGTTTCCGGCAGCGGTTCTATTTTCATCCATTTCCGTTTGATTCAATTTAACCTCCGAATTAGACTTTGTCTTATTGCTAAAGCTGTTATAGAAATGAACCCAATTCGTACATGTTCACGTGGTGCACTCCCCCGCTTCACTTTTGCGTCTACGTGGCTGGTCATTTCAATAACTTAGCAGCGGTGGCATTCCTGCCCCCTCCGCGTTCTCCCGCAAAAACCATGCGGGAGCCGCGGTCTCCCCCACTGCTAAATCATTGAAATGACGAAGCCACTCCGCCGATATCGTTCACGGGGAAGCACACCCCGTGAACATGTACCCCAATTCTTTACGCTCTGGTCACCTTTACCACTGTATCCAGCATGGCCCACTGACCGCTGATTGGATCCGTTTTGTTAGCCATGATCCAGTTCGGATGAACACCGTAGGTATTCCAGGTCTTGAGGGTGGGATTCGGGTTGTTGTCCCCGGCCAGAGGAGCTTTTTTTCCCGAGGCATAGCGCCCGTATTCCCAGTGCCCAAGATGGTGTGAAATGGCGATGACGCCCGGGACAACGCCCTCGGTTACTTTCGCTGTAGTCGTAATCTCACCGATTTCGGACCTGACCTTGATCTTGTCTCCGGTTTTGATCCCCAAGCGCCCGGCTGTTTTAGGATTTATCCAACCCGGATTGTCGTGACAAATCTCGGTCAGCCATTTGCAGTTTGCCGAACGGGAATGAATATGAACCGGAACTTTATAGGAGGTCAGGATCAGATCATCCGGGCCCATTTTTTCCTGGGCGGGAATGGGCGTGTAACTCGGCAGAGCCGGAAAGTTCTTCATCTCAAGCAATTCGGAGTAGAGCTCGAAATATCCGGATTTATTGACCTTATCCGGCTTGAAGCCCTTATAGACCTTGTCTCCGATCTTCTGCCCCACATAGCCTTTGTAGGCATTTTTGGTTTTCACGTAACCTTTTTCCCCGGCTTCGACTTCATTTTTGGCTTTTGACTTTTTCCAGTTCCAGTAGGTACCGGTTGCCGGGTCCAGGATAACGCCTTTTGCCTTTAAATCTGTTTCTTTGACCTCTTTCTTGTACATGTAGTACTTTGGTTTGGCCTTGGGATCATGCCAAACCCCGTGGGTTTTCATGTACTCAAACCCACCGGCCTTTTTGATGACCGGAGTCATTTCGCACGACATTTTGACAAACTCTTCGGCCGAGTTGAACCCCAATGGAAAGCCCATTCTGTCTGCCAATTCACACACCACATCCTTGAAATCGCGGCTCTCTCCAAGGGGTTTAACAAAGGGTTGACGGATGTAGTACTCGGGGACCTGTGTCGGTGAGACCATATCTTCCCAGTCCCACCATTCCAGATAGGATGGATTGGGAAGAATCAGATCCGCCAGGGCCGCAGATTCATCATAATAAGCGTTGACACAAACCGTAAAGGGTATCAGGCTTTCATCCTTCAGGATGTCAATATTTTCCTGACACTCGCCATGGGAATAAACCGGAGTGTAACAGTACCACATGTAAATTTCCGGCCGGCCGGCTTTACCGTCCTTGATCACCTTAAGGATCTGGTTATTGGCGTGGTGGGTCGGATAGGCGATGTCTCCCTTGAATCCGTCGAGGATTTTGAGCCCTTTGGCTTTGGGCTTATTTTTGGGTCCTTTGGGGTATTTCCATTTGGCGCTTACGGCCCGACAGCGTCCGCCGGGGTTGTCGATATTGCCGGTGATGGCAGCCAGCATCTGAATCGCCCTTTCGGTATCGGCGCCAAAGTGATGGGCCACCGCACCCCGATAGCTGATGACGCATGCCGGTTTGGTTTTGGCAAGCTCCAGTGCGATGGATTTGATCTTGGCCGCAGGAACGCCGCTGATCTTTTCCGCCCACTGAGGTGTATAATCGGCAAGGTGTTTCTTTAAGGCAGCCACTTTTTCATCCGTACTTGCATTTTGATTCTTGGTGGCCTTGATGAATTTGAAAAAGTCTTTGTCATATAGCCCGGCGTCCATGATTACTTTGCACATGGCCAAAACTACTGCACGATCTGTTCCCGGTTTGACGGGAAGCCATTCGGTGGATCTGGCGGCTGAATTGGAAAGTCTAACATCAAAGGTGTACAATTTTACCCCCCGCTCGACCATGGCGGTAACCAGTCTCTGGGCCACCGGAATGGAATTGGTATGGGCTTCTAGCACATTGCTGCCGAAATTGACCACCAAGTTGGTGTTGTCAAAGTCCCAATTGTCGTAATGCTTGCCCCAGGTCAGCTCTTGGCCCGTCCATTTGGCGCCCTCACAAATGGAGGTGTGATTGCCGATGGTTTTGGTGCCATAGGCAGCCAAGAAGACGCTTTTGATAATCTTGCTGGATGAGGCCTTCATGCGACCGTAGTGGAACATGAACTTTTCCGGTTGGCCTTCGTCGCGTAGTTTTTTCAGACGCGCCGAAAGATCGGTCAGGGCTTCATCCCAGCTAATACGCTTCCACTTGCCTTCACCGCGTTTGCCAACCCGCTTCATGGGATAAAGAATTCGGTCCGGGTCGTAGAGCTGGTTGATGCCTGCTGCTCCCTTGGAACAAATCTTTCCCAATCCTCTGATGGAATCGGGGTGTCCTTCCAACTTGACAAGCCTTCCGTCTTCGACAAAGCCGATCATGGAATCTCTGGTGACACAGTTCCAGCAGGCCGAGGGTATCATCTTTCTTTCAGCGCCGGTCTTGGGCGAAAAATCCTTCCCGCCTTCAACAAGGTCTATTGTTCCGGCCAGGGCGTTGGAACCCATGGCCTTTCCGGTAGCCAGAACCGCCGCGCTTGCTACGCCTAACTTAAAAAGATCCCGGCGATTTATCTTTTGTTTCATCTTATATCCTCCTTTTTTAGATAACGTCCACGATGGCATCGTTTTTCTCGAATTTCTTCTTGGCTGCAGCCATCTTCGCCAGAGTCCCTTGGGGATCGATGTAAAAGCACATGGGTACAGTGTTTTCGTCCGGGAGTAAGGTGGTTTCCTTGCGGTGGGTCTCAAACTCGAACTCCTTGGCCAGCTTGGCGATCTGGCTGTGTGGATCGTTAAGATCCCCGAAGATCCGTGCCCGCCCCGGACACATGTTAACGCAAGATGGTGCTACTCCTTTCTCGACTCTGTGTTTGCAAAAGTCGCACTTGGTGATGCCGTTTTTAGTTGAGTCTTTACCGGAGATTAGAGCTTTGTCGAAGTTTCTGGCGCCGTAGGGACACGCTTCGATGCACTTGCCGCAGCCGGTGCAAAGTTTGTTGTCGAAGAGGATGAGTCCATCGGGACGTTTGAAGGTAGCACCGCCCCTGTAGCGGATCTTTTTGCCTTCGACAGTGACAAACTCTCGCCGGTCTTTGGGGTATTCAGGGCATTCCTTGACGCAAGGCGGAACTTTGTCTTCCTTGTTCCCCTCGCAGTGGTTGCAGAGCCTGGGCAAGAAGAGTTTGTTGGAATTGGGGAAGGAACCGGTAACCTCCTCGTAGACGGCGGCACGGAAAGCGCCCAACGGTACGTCGAACTCGGCCTTGCAGGCGACGGTACACGTGCGGCAGCCGTAACAGCGCCGCAGGTCGACCACAAACGCCAATCGTGGTGCTTTACTCCGGGCCGCATTGGCTTTGCCTGCAGACACAAGGCTTACCGCTCCGGTGAGCGCAGCAGCACCCGCACCTTTGAGCACCTGCCGTCTGGAAATGGACAATTGTTCATGCATGACAACCTCCTTTTCTTAACACTGTTATTGTTAATCTTCTTCGAGATAATCGATCATATCCTCAAAACGGTTTAAGGCAGCATCAATAAGCATAATGGAATATTTCTTATTGTGGACCCCGTTCCCGAATTTGACGATGTTTAGATTTTCTTGTCCTTGTTTGAGCATCTGCTCGGCTTCGGCCAGCTTGGATTTAGAAAGCTTGAGCTTGGCTTTTTTAAGAGCTGCCATGGCCTCTTGTTCGATCTCCTTTGAATATTTGATTTCCTCTGCCAGCTCCTTATTCCAATCCTTGAGCATCTTTTTATGATCTTTGGTGTGGCAGCTAACGCAGGTTTTGGCTGAGGCCGTCAAAATCATTTGACCTTTGGCGTTGAACTTTTTTTCTACGTGACATCCAAGGCAGTTGGTCCGGGCCTTGTACATGAAATCCGGAGTTTTTGAGACGCCCGGACGTTTCGGTCCGGATGCCAGAAGACGTTGATAGCGATGGGCCTGGGGATGGCAAACCGCGCAGCCGGGGAGTTTGGGCTGGTTTACAGGTTCATTTAAATGTGAATCGGCATAGGCTTGGATGATAGGCTGGTCTAAATCCGCCTTGGTGTGTAAAATTGGCTGGTGACAGTCCAGGCAGCGGGCGTTTTTAACGGTCACGTGTTTCTGGTGCATCAGTTTTTCGTTGATGTCTCTCTCGGTGAACTTGGTCTGGTCATGACACGCGAGGCAGTTCTCCTTTTTGATTTGTCCGGCATTCAGGATTAAAGCGGTTTTAAGCTCGCCGTCTTTGAAAAAGGCCTCGTATTGGCCGCCTCCGGCGGCCTGGATGAGCTCAATATGGCAGCTGACACAGGGGACTTTTGCCTTTTGGAGCATCTGATGGGTAATCGGTTTTTCGCCGGATGTCTGGATCGGTTTTTTGGGCAGCTCATGGCAGAGTTCACATTTGCCTCGGTCCTCGTTGAACTTGACGTGTTTAAAGTGACAGAGGTGACATGTGGCTTTGGCCACCTCGAATTTTTTCTTGTCGGTCTCATGCTGATGACAGGAAGTACAGTTGATTTTTTGACCTTTGATCTGGTGTTTCTTTTCCAGGTGAGGCTTGTGAACGAAAAGCACTTTTTCGGTGAATTTGATCTTTTTGGTTTTGAAGTCGTCGTCCGGTTTGCCGTGGCAATTGGCGGTCATGCAACTGGCGTCGGATATCCTCGGCCGGGTTCTGACGGTCTCACCGCCAAGCTGAATATAGGAGAATCGCTCCGGAGGTTTGTTGGGAATGTGAGTGCTTATGGTCGCCGTGCCTGAATCCAATGTCTTTTCCAGCCCTTCGGTCCCCTTGGGCGGGTAGTGGCATTCAACGCAGCCAACTTTATTATGTTTGCCTTTTTTCCAAAGATCATAGCCTTTTTGAACTACACCCGGGTAGGTCAGAATGTGGCAGTATCCACAAAAAAACTGAGGCTGAGGGGGATCCGGCTGCGAAAGCTCGGTACCAAGCTGCGCCTTTTGATCCGCCCACAACACCGAGCTAAACAAAACAAGGATTACCATCGTGAGCATGAAAAAAAACCGAAATATGATCCGGGGTTCAGACTTCTGTCTTATCTGTTGGATCTGAGTCATTTTTGTAGATACTCCTTAACCAAAAGAAAAGTTCCTCCGGATCAACCGGTTTGTTAATACATGCATAAATGTGGTTGCATAGCGCCTCTTTTAAATGCGGATGAAACCGGTCACTGGACAAGCATAGAAAATAAACCTTCGGGTATTTTACTGTCAGCTTTCGGATGGCCCAGTTGTCAATCTGAACAGTATCAATGTCCATAAGAACCACAAGGCATTCGACTTCCTGAATCAGCTTTGCCAGATTCGATAAAGAATGTATTGGGATGGTGCGATATTGACGATCATTCAGCATAGCGCACAGCCCATGGCACTGGTTTTCATCAGCATCGAGAACCATTATCTTCTTTTCCATCCGGACGCGTTCCCCCTGGGCTATTCATGAGCGAAAAAAACGAGGTCGAATTTGCAATTATGATACTACATTGTAGCAATTTATAGGCCAAGATCGTGAGTTCTGCCATTATCGTGGGGCAATTTTTTGAATACATACAGAAGTGTTAATTTAACTATCTAAAACAAATGCTTAAAATGTCTTTTAAGCGAAACAGACCTGTGGACAAAAAATTTCGGGAAAGGGCGGGAATAGCGGGGGGTATACCGACAAAGAAATCACAGTATATGTCATGATTTGGGACATAAAGAGCTCGATTTTAATATTTATTGTAAAAAAAGGAACTTGCCTCTGTTCCATAACGGGACATCTTTTCTTCTGCATTACATTTTGGACACAGGTTATTTTTGATATGCGATATGGGATGGGAATTAATGTGTGGTGGGTCTATTAATTTTGTATTTTTTGAGTTTAACATAAAGGGTGTTACGGCCGATTCCCAGGTGACGGGCTGACTTCTTAATGTTCCAGTTGCATTCTTCCAGGACATCCTTAAGGAGTATTATCTCATTTTCCATCAGGGTTCCGTGCGATCCAGCCGGAGCTGATGTGCATGTATTACGAAACATAGGGGGCAGATCTGAAACCTCTATCTGATTACCTTTGGCCAATACGGTTGCGTGCTCGATACTGTTTTCAAGTTCACGAACATTGCCGGGCCAGGGGTAATCAAGAAGAAGCCGCATCGCATCTGGGCTAAAGCCTTGAACATCCTTGCCCTGTTCTGCAGAGAATCGGTTCAGAAAGTGCCGGATCAGAAGCGGGATGTCGTTACCCCGTTTTCTGAGTGGCGGCAAAAAGATCGGAATTACATGAAGACGGTAATAAAGGTCCTCACGGAAGCTGCCGTTTTTCACTTCCTGAAGAAGGTCCTTATTGGTGGCGGCCAGGATACGCAAATCCACGGAAAGGGTTTGTTCACCGCCTATACGCTCAAATTTTTGACTCTGGATCACCCTTAGTAACTTGATCTGCGCTGACGGTGAAATTTCTCCGATTTCATCTAAAAAAACGGTGCCGCGGTGAGCCTGTTCGAAACGCCCGGCTTTCTGACGAAGGGCTCCGGTGAACGCTCCTTTTTCGTGGCCGAAGATTTCACTTTCCAGGAGCGTTTCCGGATAGGCGGAACAATTCACCACCACAAAAGGCTTGTCCTTACGATGACTTAGGTGATGGATGGCATTGGCTACCAGCTCTTTGCCGGTGCCGCTTTCACCCTGAATAAGAACAGAGGTATCTGTGGGGGCAATATCCTCAATAAGCTTGTAGATTCGCTGCATTATAGGATCTTTTCCAATGATTCCGCTAAAAGCAGTTATATTTTCAATGCGGCTTTGGAGGTGGCGGATTTCTTCCTCCTGCAACACGGCACGCTTGATTGCTCCGGAAGTTTGATTCAAAATCAGTTCAAGCAACTCCATTTCTTTGGTTTCGCCACGGCATTTTTCAGAAAAGGCTACGAGCATTGCGCCCAAAGACTGATTCTGATGATGAATTGGAAAAATGGCCAGATTCTCTCCTTTTTTAAAGCCCCTCGGGACAATGGGCGGGTGAAAGGTGTTGGTACTGATCCATGTTATTTTTTGCAACCCTTCCAAAACCGAATCGACGGCCTCCAAGGGCTTTTTTCCAAGAGTTTTGGATTCACTATCTGATAAAACGAAAAGTGTATCCCGACTGCCGGTGAAAACGAGAAGCACCATTTCCTTGCAGGCCAGGATACGTTGAAATTTTCGAATTAGATATGTGCCGACATCACTTAAATTCGGTAGCGCTCCGATTTCCTGAACAATAGCTAAACAGCTTTGGGTCTGATTATGAGCTCGATCCAACTCTTTGGTATTCTCTTCAAGTCGAATAGTATAATCTTTAATGCGAACGATCATTTTATTGAAAGAAGTGGCCAACTTTCCCACCTCATCATCATGACCTTTCAATTCAATTCCCGCCTCCAGGTGTTTTTCATCAATATTTTCGACGGCATCTGACAGCTCCGTCAGCGGTCTTGTGATCCGTCTAATGAAGAAAAAGCTTAAAGCCAGTGCCAAAAGAAGGATTACAAGTGTGAAGGCGCTCATTTGAAACCATAACAGAGCTATTTGACGCTTAAAAGGTGCTTCGGAAAGCCCCAGACGCAGTACGCCTGCCTTCCCGGAAAAAATTGGCCAGGCAATATCAAGATAGCGTTTGCCGGTGATCGATGCTATTTTCTGAAAATTTCCGGTTTCGCCGGCAATGATATGGTTGGCATTTATTAGCTCTGTCGGAACTCCCTGGCTAAAGGTATGGGCCAAGATCTGGTTGTTTTTGATAATAAAAAAGTAGCTGAGATTTGGATTGCTGCTGATCTTGTCATCCAACATTTTCTGAAGCGCGACCAAATCATTGATCAGTATTTTATCCGCGGCATCCATCGCCAAATCATGAGCCAGGTTTTCTGCCTGGGCTTTTGCCGCCATGAAAATGCTGCTGCTGTAATGATGCGTAACCAGTAGAGAGATGAGCAGGCCGCTGGTGACCACAAGCATTGAGACCGCCACCAGCAATTTACTTCTTAAGCTTTGCATTCGCATGTGTTGTTTTCTCCGAAAGACTCAACGTCTGTTTCATTCGTCGAATAGGATCGTACCATGTTTTTTTGGGAACGATGAAGCGATCAATCATCAATTCGGCGAGAATTCTTTTGCCGTCGGAGTCTATATGCATGGAAAACAGCGCTTGACGGATACGTTCTTTAACTTTTCCCGAAAGATATGTGGAAGCCACTACCGGGGGATTGCCGAATGACTCTGATTTTCTTATGATACGGGTTTTGGAGGTGTTGACAGGGTCTCTACGATTGTAATATTCCCAGATGTGGCCGTCAACGGCGGCGCCGTCCACCAGTTTTCTGGCCACCGCCAGGATCGAATTGTCGTGGCTGTAAGTATAAATGCTTTTTTTAAAAAAAGTGTCAGGTGTCTCCCTTTGCTGCAACAGCCAATAGACCGGGACCAATCTCCCGGTATTAGATTCCGGATCAGTAAACGCAAAGGTTCCACCTCTTAAGTTTTCCAGGTTTTGAAACCGGCTATTCTTGTGAACGATCAGGTAAGACTGGTAGAAGTTTGATCCATTTACCTGCGGGATGGCAAGAACTTCAAAACCGTATTCTTGATCTCCGCCAGTATAAGGACCCGAACATATAAAGCCCAGATCAAGCTGCCGTTCAACAAAAAGCTCGTTGATTTCGCCATAGGTTTTTCTCTGAATAAGATGAACTCTTCGTTCCAATTTACGGCCAAGATAATCTAACAGTTCGCGATAATGAACAACGGTCTCTTTCGGAGAGACCATAGCTGCTACCGCCACTCTTAATCCAGTGTTTTCATCATATCGGCTTTCTGTTCGATTCACTTTGACGATTTTGGAAAAATCGACCGATGTATAACCGGTTTCATTGTTGCAGCTTAAGGAAAAAAGCAGTATCAAAACGAGAAAAAATCTTAAAGGAAATAGGGGGGTGTTCGATGTGATAAGAAGTCGTCTCATAAGTTTCCCTTTATAGAAATATATTTCCTTGCAAATTGCGATCACTAACCAAAGGTTTCATAAAAGAATTCAATGTATACTACAATGTATCATTTAATGTCAACGGAATATTCTCCAAATCAAGTCAAAACTCGATTGGGCGTTATCCCTATTGTTTGCGCAATGTCGGATTATTAAAGAACTCCTTAGTAGTGCCCATCCACGAATTTTTGGTCCCCCTTCTCCAACCAAATTGGAGAAGAACCTAAAGAATATCAGGCGTCCTTCCGAAAAGGTTGACAATGCAGGATCGTGTCACTATATTTCATCCAATTGTTGAAAATTTTTAGAAAAAAATAAATGAAAGGAAATACGGTTATGGCAAAGGGAATTATGGAAATAGGAGACAGCAGTTTTGATTCCGAGGTGCTGCAGGCTGAAAAACCTGTTCTGGTCGATTTTTGGGCACCTTGGTGCGGGCCATGCAGGGCCATCGCACCCATCGTCGAAGAACTTGCAGAAGCTTTTGGTGACACGGTCAAATTCACGAAATGTAATGTTGATGAAAACCCGGTTACACCTACCAAATATGGCATAAAATCAATCCCCACGCTTATTTTTTTTAAAGACGGAACAGTTCTGGACAAAATTGTCGGTATCGTTGCCAAATCAAGGCTCGAAGAGATGATAACGAATACATAACGGGAAATTTGCAGATGAAAAACGTTGATTACGATCTCGTTATTATCGGCGGTGGACCCGCAGGGCTTACCGCCGGTCTTTATGCATCACGTGCCAGATTGAAGGTAATTCTGGTTGAAAAAATCGTGGTCGGCGGACAAATCGTTATCTCCGACTGGATCGAAAATTATCCCGGATTCCCGGAAGGGCTCAGCGGTCCCGACCTGGCTCAGAGATTGACCGAACAAGCCAAAAGATTTGGCCTCAATATCGAAAATAATGAGGCAGTTTCTGTGGATTTGTCTGATCAGGTCAAGACGATCGTTTTAAACGACAGAAGTGTTACGACACACACCATTATTATTGCAACCGGTGCTTCTCCCAAAAAACTGGGTGTCCCCGGGGAAGAAATGTTTTACGGCAAAGGCGTCTCTTCTTGCGCCACTTGTGATGCCCCGTTCTTTAAAGACCGCATCGTCGCTGCTGTGGGCGGGAGCGATACCGCTGTAAAAGAGAGTTTATTTCTGACCAAATTTGTTGAAAAGGTCTACCTTATTCATCGAAGAGACCGATTACGTGCAGAGATGATTCTTCAGGAACAGGCACTTGCCAATGAAAAAATAGAAATTATATGGGATTCTGTATTGACAGGTATTAAAGGTTTTACCAATGTAGAAAATATTACCGTTCAGAATGCCAAAACAAAAGAAGAAAAAACACTTTCCGTGGATGGCTGCTTTATATGGGTGGGTGAGATTCCCAATACAAAATTTCTGGCCGAAGGGATCAAATTGGATGAAAAGGGTTTTATTGTAGCAAACTTAAATATGGAGACTTCAGTTCCCGGAGTATTTGCGGCCGGTGACGTCAGAAATACCCCTTTGCGCCAGGTTGCAACCGCTGTGGGTGACGGTGCTGTTGCCGCTTTCTCAGCGGGACATTACATTGAAAACCTTAAGAAATGAAACGGATTATTGCCTTACTTCTGGTTTTATTGCTTGTAATTTCAGGGTGTGCTTGGTTTGAGACCAAAGAGGAGAGAACTGCACAGGAACTTGTAAGCGACGGGATAGATCAATTCAATGACGGAGATTATAAAAAAGCGATAGAATCCTTTGAAAACCTGAAAGATTGGTACCCTTTTAGCAAATTCGTGATTCTCGCGGAACTTAAAACGGCCGATTCGTATTACCATTTAAAAAATTATGAAGAGGCTGTGGCCGGATATGAAGAGTTTGAAAACCTTCATCCCCGGAATGAAGCCATTCCTTATGTCATCTATCAGACCGGACTCTGTTATTTTGAGCAGATCGATACCATTGACAGAGATCATACCCCAGCCAATAAAGCACTGGAAATTTTCATGCGTCTTCAAAAGCAGTTTCCAGGGGATTTATATGCAAACAGAGCTGAGGAACATATTAAAAAATGCATAAAAATTCTTGCCGGGCATGAATTTTATGTGGCATTTTTTTATTTTAAGCAAAAACACTACAAAGCAGCCCTGAGCCGTTTCAAGTGGGTCCTCACCAATTATCCGGATGTGGGGGTTCACGAAAAGGCGCTTCAGTATATTGCGCTCTGTGAAGATCTCTTAAAAAAACAAGAGGGAAAATAGAAAAAAATCTTTACATACATAATGTTGTGATGTATAAAACCGAGTTCTCATACCCTAAATGAGCACAAAAAAAATTGAGAAAACCCATTGAACCTTGTGCAATCCGACGTTCAATCGATTAGGGTTTTAGATTTAAAAGGAGTCATAACCATGTCCAAAATATGTGAAATATGTGGTAAAAAACCGATGGTTGGCCACAATATAAGCCATGCCCATAATTTAACGAAACGCCGATTCAATCCAAACCTGCAGCGGGTGCGAACATTGCATAACGGCAGGGTCAAAAGAATGGTCGTCTGTACCAACTGTATAAAATCGGACAATATCGTTAAAGCGCCCTAGACCGCAAAAGGTCCTGCCCCACGGATTAGTTGTCCATTCTCTTTACTTCCTGAATATGTTTTATCTTTTTGATGGACAGGAGAATCTTATTTAATTGGTTGGTATCTTCAACGGTTATGGTAAAAAAACTATCTACCATTTTGTTTTCCCGTGTTTCGGTGTTTGCGCTGATTATATTTGCCTCGTTTTTACTGATAATGGCCGCAATATCAGCGAGTAATCCTACTCTGTCGTAAGAACGAATCCGGATTTTTACAGGATATGCATCTGTAAGATCCACATTCCACTCCACGTCAATTTGTCGTTCGGGACTCATTTTCAAGGCATTAACACAGCTGGTTCTGTGAACGGTAACTCCGAAACCTCGCGTAATATAACCTGTAATCGGATCACCGGGAACCGGCTGACAGCACCTGCCGAACTTGATAAGGATGTCATCGACGCCTTTTACCATCACACCCGCTTTCAGTTTCTTTTTCCGTACACGGCCGATGATTTTGTTCAGTATCGATTCGTCCTCTTCTTTCTCGGGTTTCGGCACGATCTTTCGAATGATCTGAAGGGGGGTAATTTTCCCGTAACCGACGCTTGCAATGAGATCGTCCACCTTCTTAAAGCCGAAATGCTCTACCACCTTTTCCATCTCTTCTGATTTCAGTTGGGTATTGAAATTGAGGCGGTATTTACGGAAAGCCTTTTCACACATCTCTCGGCCAAGTGTTATACTCCGTTCTTTTTCCTGAATTTTGATCCACTGTCTGATCCTGGATCGGGCTTTGACGGTTTTGACAAAATTGAGCCAGTCTTTGCTGGGGTGGTGTTTTTTGGATGTGATTATCTCCACCGTATCACCGGTTTTTAATTCATATTGCAAGGGGACAATACGGCCGTTTACTTTGGCACCGGTGCACTGATTCCCGACTTCTGTGTGAATTAAATAGGCAAAATCTACAGGTGTTGCGCCTCTGGGAACCGTTTTGATTTCCCCCCGAGGCGTAAAAATGTAAACATCATCAGGGAAGAGATCGATGCGGACATTTTCCAAAAATTCATCTGGATTTTTATAATCTTCCTGGTTTTCTACAAGGTTTTGTATCCAGGAGAACGCTTTATTGGTCTTCTCATCGAGGTGAAGACCTTCCTTATAACTCCAGTGTGCAGCAATGCCCGATGAGGCGACCTTATCCATCTCCCAGGTTCGAATCTGTATCTCTATTCGTTCACCCACCGGCCCGATAACGGTGGTATGGAGGGACTGGTACATGTTCGGCTTGGGAACACCGATATAGTCCTTGAACTTTTTAGCAACCGGTTTCCAAAGAGAATGGATCAAACCGAGCACTTCATAGCACTGAGATATTGAATCGAGGGTTATTCTAAACGCAATAATATCGTATACTTCTTCAAATGAAAGATTTTGTGAGATCATTTTTTTATAGATGCTGAAGAGGTACTTGTACCTACCACTGATTTCACCTTTAAGATTGTGTTCATCCAACTTATTCTCGATGAGGTTTTTGACCGTTTCTATATATTTTTCACCTTCCTCTCGATCTTTGTTTACAAGGCTTTCAATCTTGGAATATTCTTCGGGCTGAAGATACATAAACGATGTATCTTCGAGGTCCTTTTTTATCCAATAAATACCGAGACGTCCGGCAATGGGGGCATAGATATCGAGGGTTTCCTTTGCAATTTTTTTCCTTTTTGCCTCCGAGTGAAACCTTAATGTTCTCATATTGTGAAGTCGATCCGCCAGTTTGATCAAAATGACCCGAATATCATCCGCCATGGCGAGGATCATTTTTCGGATGCTTTCGGCCTGGCGTGCCTGAGAGCTGCTGTCAAAGGGGAGTACGCTCAGTTTGGTCACACCCGAGACGATATGTGTCGTTTCCTTCCCGAACATCTCATCTAATTCTTCCAGGGTGGCGTGGGTATCTTCGACCACATCATGCAACAGCCCCGCCGCAACGCTGACAACGTCGAGTTTCATGTCTGCCAGAATGCCGGCCACCGCCAGGGGATGGTAAAGATAGGGTTCACCGGAGAGGCGAACCTGTCCATCGTGTACTTTGGCGGAAAAAATATAGGCACGATCGATGAGGTCAAGATCGGCATCCGGGTAATATTCGGTAACTTTATCGATTATGTCGTTGATACGGATCATGGTAGAACTATACTCCAACTCCCTCCGCAATTGAAATACTGGAATAATGGAGTCGTGGAATGATGGGATTAAAGAAATCTTGGATATTTAAAAATGTTATTTTTTTTATCCCCATTGTTCCAATATTCCATCTCTCCAACATTCCATATAGGCGTCACCAATCTGTTGCAACTTTAAAGCTCATGGATTCAGTGTGTTGTAGAAATTGCAAGACCTTTACTCAATACGCCTTTGCAAAGACAACCCGTTCAGTGCTGGGAGTGTCACAGCATATACACTTGCCGTTTTCAGACGGGTTCTCCAGGGGAATGCATCGGATCGTAACACTCAGGTCTTCCTTTATTTTCGATTCGCACTGATCTTTCCCGCACCAGTGGGACAGCGCAAATCCACCGTGAATTTCAGGTTTTTCCGGGGTGTCGGGCGTGAAAAATTCATAAAAATCTTTATTGTCATCGATAGCAATGGTATTGGCTTTTCTGAACGACCGGGTACGTTCAAGAAGTGTGTCCTGTATTTCGTCCAGGATCTTGGCGATATCTCCAACAAAATGATCCCGTTGGGCAGATATCTTGTCCTTATGCCCCTTGTCTCTCCGACCCACATATACGGAATTTTCGGCAATATCTCTGGGGCCGATTTCTACCCGGACCGGTACCCCTTTTTTAATCCATTCCCATCCCCTGGCACCGCCGATGTTGCGTTCATCGACTTCCACACCAATGCGACGATTATGATAAAATTGATCCTTCAGCTCTTTTTCAAGACTTTCCACATAGGTCATAACCTTCATCCGGTCTTCGGGTTTTCGGATAATGGGCATCAAAACCACGTGAGAGGGAGCAACTTTGGGCGGAAGAATGATACCGTCATCGTCGCCATGGGACATGATGAGACCCCCGATCAGTCGTGTGGATGAACCCCACGAAGTTGTCCAGGCGTATTCTTCCGTTTCTTCGGCGGTCTGATACTTTATTTCTGAAGCCCTGGCAAAATTTTGTCCCAAAAAATGTGAAGTGCCCGCCTGCAGGCCTTTTTTGTCCTGCATCATGGCTTCGATACACAAGGTGTCAACAGCTCCTGGGAATCTTTCGACAGCCGTTTTTCTTCCTTTGATGACCGGCATGGCCAGGAATTCTTCGGCAAGTCTTGCATAAACATCGAGCATCATTTGCGTCCGTTCTCTGGCTTCTTCTGCAGAAGCGTGGACCGTGTGGCCCTCCTGCCACAGGAATTCGCTGGTCCGCAAAAAAAGACGGGTTCGCATCTCCCATCTGACAACATTTGCCCACTGGTTAATCAGAATGGGAAGATCGCGATAGCTCCCCACCCACCTGGAAAATGATTCTCCGATTATGGTTTCAGACGTCGGTCGGACAATCAGAGGTTCATTCAGCGGGCCTGCGGGTTCAAGTTTGCCGACGGCGTTTTTTTCAAGTCTGTGGTGTGTAACAACAGCACATTCTTTTGCAAAACCTTCCACATGCTCAGCTTCCTTTTCTAGGAAAGAAAGGGGTATAAAAAGCGGAAAATATGCATTTTTTACCCCGGTTTCCTTGAACATGTCATTGAGTACGCCCACGATATTTTCCCAGAGGGCATATCCCCAGGGTTTTATCACCATGCATCCTCTCACCGGTGACCGTTCCGCCATATCCGATGCTTTGATCACCTGCTGATACCATTCCGGATAATCTTCAGTTCGCGTTGGTGTAATTGCAGTTTTGATTTGTTTTCCCATTTAATAATTCCTTGTTGATTTCGTGAAACACGTCGTTCTGTCAGTGAGAACCTATTAGATTCTTGAAGCCAAGCCGTTGGGTCAGAACGCAAATGCTCAAAAGTCTAAAACCCTCAAAATACGTTGTCCTCAGGATAGTGTCCGTTCAAGTTTGTCGACTTCAGCCAGTAAAACATCCACAAGTTTGTCTTCAGGAAACTTTTTTATTACCTTTCCTTTCTTGAACAGAATTCCTGTCCCATCACCGCCGGCAATGCCGATATCCGCTTCTTTGGCCTCTCCAGGACCGTTTACCATGCAGCCCATGATGGCCAGTTTAATGGGTAAGGGTTTTAACAACAAAGCCTTTTCGACACGTTCTGCGATATCGAACAGGTCTATTTTACAGCGGCCGCACGTTGGGCAGGAGATAATGTCAGGTCCGTATCGCCGGATTTCGAGTGCTTTGAGGATTTCAAAGCCGACCCTGACCTCTTCCACAGGGTCCCGGGTTAGAGAAACACGGAGGGTATCTCCAATACCCTCTCCAAGAAGCATTCCTATCCCCAGGGACGACTTGACGATTCCCGAATAGAGTCCCCCCGCCTCTGTTACACCCACATGAAGTGGCAGATCGGTCTTTGACGAAATGAGCCTGTATGCCGCAACGGTACGATGAACATCCGAGGCTTTGATTGAAATTTTTATATTCTGAAAATCGAACGACTTTAATAAATCAATATGTCGCATAGCACTTTCAGCCATGGCTTCGTCGGTTACCCCATTATATTTCTTCAGGATGTCTTTTTCAAGGGAGCCAGAATTAACCCCGATCCTGATGGGGATGTCGAAGTCCGCTGCGCAATCGACAATTGCTTTGACCTTTTTTTCACTGCCGATATTTCCGGGGTTTATCCGCAGGCCGTCGGCGCCTGATTTAACCGAAGCTACTGCCAAACGGTAATCAAAATGTATGTCCGCTATAATTGGTATGGAAATCCTTTGCTTGATCGAAGAAATCGCCTTGGCAGCCTCAAGGTCAGGTACGGCGACTCTGACGATTTCACACCCGGCCTTTTCCAGGCGATGTATTTGTGAAACCGTTTTTGGAATGTCCTGGGTAAATGTATTGGTCATGGACTGCACCACAACTGGGGCTGTTCCGCCCACTTTTACATTCCCGATTTTGATCTGGCGTGTTTTTTTTCGTTTTATTATAAAAGGCATAATGGCTTGCTACTGAAATAGGTATTTTTTCCGAAAACTATATAAATAACAGACTGCTCGTTTAAGTTCAACCTAAATCCTTCACGAACTGTTTCCGGAAAAGGGTCGGCAAGCAATAATTGCAAAGGAAAATACCGATTTTGTATTTGGCTTGTAAAAAATATGCCGATATAATACAAAAGAGTTCGTTATTTCTGGGTTGTCTCCAAAAGAGTTGGTGATCCTAAACCCCTTTCTCCTGCCTATTGGGAGAAGAACCTATAAAATAGAACCCTAATTGAGCGAAAGGATCGTGAAATGAATATTGATACGCCCAAAAATTTTTCTGCAAAACACGGGCCGGATGCAACGCCGGATCGTTTAATTGAAGAAGAAATTTTAAAACAGGGAAAAAACAAGGAAATTCCCTGTGCGAAGGCATTCGAAATTGCAGGAACGTTACAGGTTTCACCCGATGCGGTGGGCATGACCGCCGATCTGATGAACTTCAAATTGACAAAATGCCAGCTTGGATTGTTTGGATATCAGCCCCAAAAAAAAATTGTCAAACACCCGGATCGCGTCACAGAGGATTTGAAAAACGCTATTGAGGATCAGCTTGTCCAGGGGAGATTGTCCTGCCGAAGCGCATGGGACATCGCATCCGGTTTAAAGATCGGAAAAATGAAAGTCAGTGGTGCCTGTGAAGCCATGGACGTCAAGATAACGGATTGTCAACTGGGAGCATTTTAGTCGGATAAAATTTTAAGGATTCAAGGGGCCAAGGATTCGAGAGAAATGCTTAATAAATACAGGATGCTGAAGGTTTTACAAAACATATAGATGATCCGATGTTGAAATCACCGCTTCCTGCACTCAACGATATCGAAGGCCACAACATTCCAAGCGCGTTGCCGTTTGTTGTGGACGCCCATGTTCATATATTTCCTGACGGTATTTTTAAGGCGATCTGGGATTGGTTTGACAAATACGGCTGGCCGATTCGCTACCGGTTGACGTCTTTTGATGTCCTCGACTATTTGCTGTCTCGAGGTCTCGGTCATGTTGTTGCCCTTCAATATGCGCACAAACCCGGAACTGCTCGCGGGTTGAATTCCTATATGGCGAAAATTTGTCGAAAATTTCCCCATAAAGTCTCCGGCATGGCCACCGTATTTCCGGGAGAAAACGAAAGCGAAAGGGTTCTGAAAGAAGCTTTTGAAATGGGGCTCAAGGGTGTAAAACTTCATGCTCATGTGCAGTGCTTCGACATGAACGGTGCAGATATGGATATCGTTTATGATCTATGTTCATCCGAGGGAAAACCGATAATAATCCATGCTGGAAGAGAGCCCAACAGCCCGGCATACAAATGTGATCCATATGTATTGTGTAGCGCGGAAAAGTTGAAACAGGTGATTGAAAATTATCCAAAACTTAAAATTTGTGTGCCGCATTTAGGGGTAGATGAATTTCTGCGTTATAAACAGCTCATTGAAAAATACGATAATCTTTGGCTCGATACGTCCATGGCCCTCGCCAATTATCTTCCCATAAGAAATCCTGTAAAATTAGAGGATATGCGGCTGGATCGTATCATGTACGGCTCTGATTTTCCGAACATTCCCTATGCTTGGGATCGTGAAATCAAGCGGATTAAACAAAGAACATTACCGTCTGAATCCATGGCGCTGATCTTGGGGGAAAACGCAGTCGATTTTTTTAATATAACGCTCTCTTAATTGACCCTAATCGTTGAGAGTCCTTCCACCCGTTGGAACCAGAAGATATTTATCGCCGTCTTTTTCAATTTTTAGGCCGTACATTTTTATGGTTTCCGTAATCGGACGGCCGAACAGAAAATCTGTCAAATCAGATTCAAGGCCTGCTTTTCGGACCACCAGTTCTCTGATTTTTTTATCGTGTTCGATGATTTCCAGGATACCTTTAAGTGCGACATCTTTTTTATCTTTGTTCAGGGCATCAATAAATAGGGTGAGCATGTCGTATGCGCACTGTTTCTGGTGGTCCTCCACAAGGTCCCATAACCCTTCAATGCTCGAGATAAGATCTTTTCGCGTCAAACGGTTTTTTGCATAAATCTTTTCGATTTCCCGGGTATCCCAGCATTTAAGCACTCTGCATTCCATGGGCCGTGTGTCGTAAATGGTACATTCATTGTTCTTTTCATCGAAAAAAACACAGGTCCATGACCCTTTCCGGCCTTTTATTTTTATGATGTCCGTAGATGCCGGCAATATACATTCTTTAACATTGTCAAAGGAAAGCTCACCTTTTCGAATCGTGTAGAGGTGCCTTGATAAAATGATGCCTTTTTCAATGAGCACCTTATCTTCTATATGAAAAGAAGGACCGCCTTTCTTGCAGCAGGTGCCGCAGCGGCGACATTCCGTGATCGTCCTGTCAGGTTTTGGTTTTGAATCGTTTAACGTCATTGTTCAATCCAGCAGATTCTCAAAGAAGTCGTTTCCCTTGTCGTCCACAATGATAAAGGTGGGGAAATCCTTGACCGTGATCATAAATATGGCTTCCATTCCGAGTTCCGGATATTCCAACGTCTCGATGTTGGTGATACACTCTTTCCCCAGCCGGGCAGCAGGACCGCCGATGGACCCCAAGTAGAACCCGCCGAATTTTTTGCACGATTGGGTAACTTCTTTTGAGCGGTTCCCCTTTGCCAGCATAATCATGGAAGCGCCGTGGGTCTGAAAAACAGGCACATAGGGATCCATTCGTCCGGCGGTGGTGGGACCGAATGATCCGGAAGGATGCCCTTCCGGGGTTTTGGCGGGTCCGGCATAGTACACGATGTGATTCTTGAAGTATTCGGGAAGACCGTCACCTTTATCCAGACGATCTTTGAGTTTGGCATGGGCGATGTCCCTGGCCACCACGATTTTTCCGGTTAACAGCAGGCGAGTCGCCACCGGATATTTGCTCAGTTCGGCCCGGACTTCATCCATGGACCGATTCAGGTCCACGGCAATGGCTGTTGAATCCGCACCGCCGGGTTCCGGCATGTATCTGGCCGGGTTGGTCTCGAGGCGTTCTATGAAAATGCCTTGTTTGGTAATTTTGGCCTTTATGTTCCGATCTGCGCTGCAGCTGACACCCAGACCGATGGGGCAGGATGCGCCGTGTCTCGGCAGACGAATGACCCGGACATCATGACAAAAATGTTTTCCGCCAAACTGTGCACCGATGCCCAGCCGGCGTGATATTTCGAGCACTTCGGCTTCAAGCTCTGTATCCCTGAATGCATGTCCCAATCGGTTTCCTGCTGTGGGAAGATGGTCAAGATATCCTGCGGATGCCAATTTTACGGTTTTCAGGTTGATTTCAGCGGAGGTGCCGCCGACTGCAAAAGCGAGATGATATGGCGGACAGGCCGCCGTGCCGAGGGTTTTCATTTTCCGTTTCATAAAAGTGATGAGGTTTTCAGGGGTCAACGTCGCTTTGGTCTCCTGGTAAAGATAGGTTTTGTTGGCAGATCCGCCGCCTTTGGCGATGAAGAGAAAGTGATAGGAGCCGCCCTCCACCGCATAAATTTCAATCTGAGCAGGAAGGTTGCAGCCGGTATTAATTTCATCATACATGGTTAAAGGAGCGTTTTTGGAATACCGCAGGTTGTTGGACGTATAGGCGTTAAAAATACCTTTTGAAAGTGCTTGTTCATCGCTAAAGCCGGTCCATATCTGCTGGCCCTTCTTTCCCATTACAATGGCGGTTCCGGTGTCCTGACACATGGGGAAAATGCCTTCAGCGGAAATCACTGCATTTTTCAGCAATTCAAGGGCTACATAGCGGTCGTTGTCCGAACTTTCAGGATCATCGAGGATCTTTGCCAGAAATTCCAGGTGGGATGGCCTCAGCAAGTGTGAGACATCCTTGAAAGCCTGTTCAGCCAGAAGGGTCAGCCCTTCCGGGGCCACAGTTAACATCTCGGCACCTTTAAAAGCATCTACTGAAACATGCGCATCGGTGAGCATCCGATATTCGGTGGTATCATCTCCCAATGGAAACATTTCCTGATATTCAAATTCCATCATATGTATTCTCCTTCAAACCCAATATCTTCGCGCATGGTTTTTGAAAAGATTAAACCTCAACGTTGCAAAAATCGAGGATGCCTTAGATCCGCGGCGTCAAGGGTGAAGTCGTAGTCATTTACTGCGAACCCTTGACAACAAAGGAGATGGGGTATCCTCGGCTTTCCCATGGGTAAACAACACGGTGAAAAAAGATTCCTTTTTGTATATCACTGGCAGTCGAATCCAGTATATTGGCAATAAATGAACACAACGCTATGGTTTAAGCAGTTTTACACAAATCTCATCGTGTTGTTTATGCAACTATGAGGAAAAATAAACCTCGGCACTTGTTTACGATCAATCAGGGTTAAATAAAAAAGCCCTCCTTATCAGGAAGGCTCTTTGACAGTCGTTTTCCGGGGCTGTAACTCCATGAAGAGGACAGCGGATCATTTCTCCAGAGTCAACTGAATATAATGGCAGGGACATTCTTTGGCACACAGACCGCATCCCTTGCAGAAGTCCAAGTCGAATTCGAATCCCCCGGTGGACGGCGATATCTTCACGGCATTGTCCGGGCAATACATATAGCAATTGTTGCAGTGGAAACAGAGGCCGCAGCTGAAACACCGTTGGGATTCTTTGATAATCTCTCCCAAGTCAAAAGATGGATAGATCTCTCTGAAATTTTTCAGCCGCGTGTGAATGGACACCGCCTCTTTGGTAAACGGTTTCTGTTGATTGTAGTAGTAGGTGTTCAAATCCCTGGAGTAGACCACAGGTGGCTGTGCCAGGGTGCTTTCATCATTTCCTTCGATGTAATCTTCAATGGAGGAAGCGGCCCGCGTACCCTGGCCGATGGCCAGAGAGACCGTTTCCAGACCGGCCACG
>PVMS01072429.1_pt1 | contig 23722 bp, 22 predicted proteins | sample 1853461 | NCBI WGS metagenome assembly PVMS01 (sample SAMN08582032, study PRJNA380276) | Marine sediment metagenome, whole genome shotgun sequencing project. | isolation source: ocean sediment barecode stripped | collected 2017 | reverse complement strand
GCTAACCTTTCGCGCCCTAGCTTGCATGAAACTGGTCAAGTGGGCGTGAAAGGTTAACCAAATTATAGGCTGAAACCCCTCTAATCATTGGCCTGCAGACCTATAAAGACCCTCTTTGAGCGAGGCATAAATGGCCTTGTTTTTCCTACCAGAAAACAATCACTTACAGAAACGCCTAGTTTTGCGACTGTGAATATCCAGCAGACTTGGCACTGTTCTGTTTCAGGCTATTCAGCCCCATAGAATCAAGGCCTCAAATCACGTTGGCTGGGCTACCCTTACCCCTGCCCTTCCTTCCTCTGTTTAGCCCCTGTCGGTGCCCTGTTTGCGTACTGTGCCGAACTGCTAATATCAGGCTACCGCTACCCCTTACCGACGCCTCTTTTTTGGCTGGGAGCGAGACAATAGTGATATGTGTGGTCAAATACGAACGATCTTTGTGGGTATACTTGTGGGTTCGAATCTTTGCAAATACATAACTACTTGATAAACAAAAGCCATTTAGTAAAAAATGGCGGAGGGGGTGGGATTCGAACCCACGGAACAAACTAGTTGCTCACTTGATTTCGAATCAAGCCCGTTCGACCACTCCGGCACCCCTCCCTCGAAGGGCGGCAATTATCCGGGCGTCGGCAATCTACTGTCAACGGTAGGCCTCGGCAAGATCAGGAGATGAGTCATTTGATGCATCTCAGGTAAATAATTAACATTAAATATATTAAATAACTTAATGAATTATAATAGATATTTATAATAATGAATGTAAACCCGGTCATCGCAGTGCAGGAGGAGTGTGACGGGGGACTCAAAGAATCGGCACTGTTTGGCTATCATTCCCGGAACTGCTCCGGATTATGGAAGGGGTTTATAGAGTTTGAAAGCCGTTCGGACAATCAGTCTCTGTGCGCTGTTGACTACCTGTCACCAGGCGCCGACCCTGCTGGAACAGATCGTTTCAGAAGGCGAGTTGCGCGTGGTGACACGCAACAGTCCGACGACCTATTACCTCGGTTCGGAAGGCCCGGTGGGACCCGAGCACGATCTTGTCAGCAGTTTTGCCTACTATCTTGGCGTCGAGTTGAAGATTTATCCGCTGGACAGTTTCGGCGAGATCATCCCGGAGGTGACGTCCGGGCGTGCTCACATGGCTGCGGCCGGCCTGACGATTACCGAAGCGCGCAGTCGGGTCCTGACGTTTGGTCCGTCCTACCACACGGTCAGCGAGGAACTCATCTATCGCAACGGTCAATCCAAGCCTGAAGGACTGGTTGATCTTTATGGCGAGTCGATCGAGGTCATGGCAGACAGCAGCCACGCCGAGACCCTGTGGGAATTGCAAGCCGAACACCCCGATCTCAGCTGGGACGAACATCCCTCGGCGGACGAACAGGAACTGATAGGAATGGTTGCATCAGGCGAACTGAAGTACACCGTTGCCGATTCGAACTCCTTCAACATCAATCGCTTCTTCCACCCGGATATCCGTGTCGCCTTCGATCTTAGTCCGCCGCAACAAATAGCCTGGGCATTCAGGAAAGAAAGTGACACGACGCTGGTGGAAAAGGCGCAAAGCTTTTTTGACGACGGCGCGGCGAAGGTGGTGCTCAGTGCCATTGAGGAACGCTACTACGCGCACTCCGATGACGGCTTCGACTATGTAGGCGCAATGACATTCCTGAAACACATCCAGTCGCGCCTGCCGATGTACCGGGCGATGTTCCAGGAGGCGGCCGCGAGTGTCGACATGGACTGGCGTCTCCTGGCGGCGATGGGCTACCAGGAATCACACTGGGATCCGCAGGCGATCTCGGCGACGGGTGTCAAAGGCATCATGATGCTGACCCACGATACGGCACGCAGCATGGGCCTGGAGGACCGCAAGGACCCGCTTCAGAGCATCCAGGGTGGTGCGCGTTATTTTGAAAGGGTGATGGGCAAGATTCCCGAGCGTATCGCCGGGCTGGATCGCATCTGGCTTGCCCTGGCCTCCTACAACATCGGCTACGGCCACCTGGAAGATGCCCGTATCCTCACTGAGATTCAGGGTGGCGACCCGGACGTGTGGGAGGACGTTCGTGCCAGCCTGCCTCTGTTGACGCAGAAGAAATGGTACGGGCAGGTCAAGCGCGGCTATGCGCGGGGCTGGCAACCGGTTCACTATGTGGACAACATCCGCAGCTACTACGAAGTGCTGAGATGGATGACGGCCAGTATGCCGCAGGAACCCGTACAGGCTGAATCCGAAACTGATATCGATATCGAAGCAGAGACGACCCTGGAAACAATCTGACGACGGCAGCTCAACGGCGAGTGCGAAAGAAATCGCGCAACAGCCTCCCGCACTCCTGCGCCAGCATACCTCCGCTGGTGACGATTCTGTGGTTCATCTGCGGTGAACGAACAAGATCGAAGACGCTGCCGGCGGCACCCGACTTGGGGTCCGCTGCGCCAAACACGAGGCGTTCAATGCGAGCATGCACCATCGCACCCGCGCACATCGCACAGGGCTCCAGGGTCACGTAGAGCGTGCAGTCGCTGAGACGGTAATTATCCAGTGCCCGCCCCGCTTCTCTTAGTGCCTGGATTTCGGCATGGGCGGTCGGATCGGCCGCCGAGATAGGATGGTTGCTCCCGGAGCCGATGATCGCACCGTCTTTGACGACGACGGCGCCAATCGGCACTTCTCCATCGGCGGCACTCTGACGCGCGAGTTCCAGCGCCCTGGCCATGAAACTCTCATCGACCGCGCTGCTATCGGGTTCTACTCCCATTCGATAGTCGCGGGCGGCTTGCCCGAGATATCGTAGGTCACCCTGGAAATCCCGGCGACTTCGTTCATGATCCGGCGCGAACACAGATCGAGAAACTCATAGGGCAGATGCGCCCAGCGGGCCGTCATGAAATCGACCGTCTCGACCGCTCGCAGTGCGATGACATAATCATAGCGGCGGCCGTCGCCGGCCACGCCGACCGATTTGATTGGCAGAAAGACAGCGAATGCCTGGCTGGTTTTTTCGTACAGTCCGTGCCTGATCAGTTCTTCGATAAATATGGCATCCGCCTTGCGCAGGAGATCGGCAAACGGCCTGGTGACCGCACCCAGGATGCGCACGCCGAGGCCGGGGCCCGGGAAGGGGTGGCGATGGACCATGTCGTACGGGAGACCCAGCTCGAGACCGATTTTTCTCACCTCGTCCTTAAAAAGCTCCCGCAAGGGTTCGATAAGCGCTAGCTTCATGTCTTCGGGAAGACCGCCGACGTTATGATGCGACTTGATGACGTGCGCTTTCCCGGTAGCTGCGCCGGCGGACTCGATGACATCCGGATAGATCGTTCCCTGTGCCAGCCAGCGTATCCCTTCCAGATGGCTGGCCTGGTCGTCGAATACTGCGATGAACTCACGACCGATGATCTTGCGCTTCTCTTCCGGATCGGCAACGCCGGCCAGGGCAGTCAGGAATCGCTCTTCCGCATCGACACGAATCACACGCAGACCCATGTGTCTGGCGAAGGTCGCCATGACGTGATCGCCCTCGTCCTGACGAAGTAGTCCGTTATCGACAAAGACACAGACGAGCTGATCGCCCACCGCACGATGCAGCAACGCCGCCACGACTGACGAGTCGACTCCGCCGGACAAGCCAAGCAGAACCTGCTCGTCGCCGATCTGCTCCCGCAGCCTGGCAATGCTGTCGTCGATGATGTGGCCGGCGTCCCAGCTGGAGCCGCATCCGCAGATATCGTGGACGAACCGCTCGATAATGCGCTGGCCTTGCCGCGTGTGCGTGACTTCGGGGTGGAACTGAACGCCATAGAATCCCCTGCCGGCGTCTTCCATGCCGGCGAGAGGCGAACTCGGCGTACTCGCGATCAACTCGAACCCGGGCGGGAGTTCCTCCACCCTGTCGCCGTGGCTCATCCACACATCGAGGACAGCGCGACCGTCGCTGTCGTCATGGTCCTCGATATCCTCGAGCAAGCGGGAATCCGAACCCACCATCACGCTCGCGTAGCCAAACTCCTTGTTGCCGTGTTCCCCCACCTTGCCACCGAGCTGAGCAGCCATCGTCTGCATGCCGAAACAGATGCCGAGTACCGGCACTTCCTGCGTAAAAACGGCCATCGGTGCCTGCGGTGGCTTTGACTGGGCAACAGACTCCGGCGACCCGGACAGGATGATGCCCTTTGGCGAAAAGTCGCGGATACGATCATCCGTCGTATCCCACGGCAGGATGGCGCTATACACACCCGCTTCACGAACGCGTCGTGCGATCAGCTGGGTGTATTGCGATCCAAAATCCAGGATAAGAATCCTGTCGAGATGAATATCGGCGCCGGCCGCTGTCCGGGCCGAATCTGTCATCGCTGTATCAGCTACGGCGGTAATTGGGAGGCTCCTTCGTTATCGTGACATCGTGGACATGGCCCTCCGTGACCCCGGCCCCCGTGATTCGTATAAACAGGGGCTGGCTGCGCATTTGCTCGATATTCCTGCAGCCTGTGTAGCCCATGGCGGAACGCAGACCACCCGCCATCTGGTGGACGATGGCGACCAGGCTCCCCTTGTACGGAACCCGGCCTTCGACGCCTTCCGGCACCAGCTTCTCTATCTCGTCGGTGGCGTCCTGAAAATAGCGGTCGCTGGATCCGTGCGCCTGCGACATGGCGGCGAGGGAACCCATGCCACGATAGGACTTGTAGGATCTCCCCTGGTATAGCTCGACTTCTCCCGGCGACTCCTCGGTGCCCGCAAACATGCCGCCAACCATCACGGAATGCGCGCCGGCCGCGATCGCCTTGGCCAGATCACCCGAATAACGGATACCTCCATCCGCGATCAGCGGAATACCGCTCCCCTCCAGCGCCTGCGCCACATTCGCCACCGCGGTCACCTGTGGGACACCGACGCCCGCGACGACGCGTGTCGTGCATATCGAGCCAGGTCCGATCCCGACCTTTACGCCATCGGCACCCGCATCGACCAGCGCCTGCGCCGCCTCCGCGGTGACGATGTTGCCGCCAATGACCTGAAGATCTGGATTGGCCTTCTTTATGCTCCTGATGCGATCCAGCACCCCCAGCGTGTGACCGTGGGAGGTATCGACAACGATGACGTCGACGCCGGCCGCCGCCAGCGCTTCGACACGCTCATCGGTATCGGGGCCGGTCCCGACCGCCGCGCCGACTCGCAATGCGCCCAGATCGTCCTTGCTCGCGGTGGGATAATCCTTGGCCTTCTGGAAATCCTTGGCGGTAATCATGCCCTTGAGTAGAAAATTGCCATCGACAACCAGAACTTTCTCGATCCGGTGTTTGTGGAGAAGGAGCAGTACCTCGTCCTTATGAGCCCCCTCCCTGACCGTCACCAGTTTGTCTTTGGCGGTCATGACCGATGAGACCGGGGCATCGAGCTGGGTTTCGAACCTCAGGTCGCGATTGGTGACGATGCCTACCAGCTTGTCACCATCCACCACCGGGACACCGGAAATGTTCTTCTCACTGGTGAGATCCATCACTTCCCGTACGCTCTTGTCGGGCGTGACGGTGATCGGGTCGCTGATGATCCCGCTTTCATATTTCTTGACCCGCAGCACTTCCCGCCCTTGGGCCTCGGGGGTCATGTTCTTGTGGATAAAGCCGATACCGCCTTCCTGGGCCAGCGTGATCGCCAGCCGGGCCTCGGTCACGGTATCCATCGCTGCCGCCACCATCGGCAGCTGGAGTTCGATTTCGCGCGTCAGCCGCGTCGTGATGTTTACATCCCGGGGCAGTATTTCGGAGTAGGCCGGCTGGAGGAGCACGTCGTCAAAAGTCAGGGCGTGTTCGACTATGCGCATGAGCGTGGCTCTCCCGGCTGCGGTGAAACGATCAATTTTACGTTTACCGGCTTTCCGCGTAAACCACACGGGGACCGGCGACACACGCTATGATGGCGCCATGAGTGCCTACGATCCCCGGCAGCCGCCCGAAACACGTGATGTCTACACAGTTTCCCGCCTCAACAGCGAAGTCCGGTCGCTGCTCGAGACTCAATACTCCTCGATCTGGATCGAAGGGGAGATATCCAATCTTGCGCGACCCGCCTCCGGTCATATCTATTTCTCGCTCAAGGACGAGTCGGCACAGATCCGCTGTGCGATGTTTCGCGGCCGCAACACGCGCATGGCATTCACGCCAGAGAACGGCACCGCCGTAATTTGCCGTGGCCGGGTCGGTCTTTACGAAGTGCGTGGCGAATTCCAGTTCGTTGTCGATCGCATGGAGGAAGCCGGCGAGGGGCTCCTGCAGCGCGAATTCGAACGGCTCAAGAAAAGGCTGGCCGCAGAGGGATTGTTCGATACCGGCATAAAGAAACCCTTACCGACTTTGCCGGCCCGGATCGGTGTGATTACGTCACCGTCCGGCGCTGCCGTGCGAGACATCATCCATGTGCTGGCAAGACGTTTCCCGGCCGTGCCGGTTCTCGTCTATCCGGTTCCGGTCCAGGGCGATGGTGCGGCGGAAAAACTTGCGGCGGCGCTCGAGCTGGCGACCAGGAGGGCCGACTGCGATGTGCTCATTCTCGCTCGCGGTGGCGGTAGCCTGGAGGATCTGTGGGCTTTCAATGAAGAAGTCCTCGCGCGGGCCATTCATGCCTGCCCGATCCCCGTTATCAGCGGGGTTGGTCATGAAGTCGATTTCACCATTGCAGATTTTGTTGCCGATGTTCGGGCTCCCACCCCTTCCGGCGCGGCCGAGATCGCAGTGCCGGACAAACAGGAATGGCTGCGGGCAATCGCCGACAACTGGACACGCATCAGACACGGGATGATGCGCAGGCTAAATGCCTCACGAGAGCGGGCCGACTGGCTGTCAAAGAGGGTCCGTCAATTACACCCGGGCCACCGCCTGGTTCAGCAGGCGCAAAGACTGGACGAACTCGAGCAACGTCTCAGCCAGGCCTGTCGTGGTCGACTGCGTTCACACATAGACGGACTGGCGACGCTCGGTCACCGATTGCTCGCGCAGTCCCCCTCCGCGAGAATCCGGGAGGCCCGGCAAAGGACCCTTAACGCCCTTGTCCGACTACGATCCGAAATACGACGGGGTCTGGATACGGCGAAGTGGCGTCTTGACCTATCGGCGCGTGCACTTGAAGCGATGAGCCCCAACGCAACGCTGGAAAGGGGCTATGCAATTGTCACCCGGACCGGCGGGGCGATCGTCCGGGATCCGCACGAACTTGCGTCTGGCGACGTCCTTGGCGTCCGTGTGGCGAAGGGTGACTTCCAGGCCACTGTCAAATAAGGGGTCGGATCCAATTACCAGGGCCGTCGGCATTCAGCCGAATACATCTCCCATCCCGTAATTGGATCCGACCCCTTATTTGTCAGAACTGATCGAAGAACTCGGCGATGACCGGCCTGAAGCGGTCCATGTCCACCAGGAAAGAGTCGTGGCCCTGGATCGACGGCAATTCGACAAAACGGACCTCCCTGCCGGGACTTTTCAGGCATTCGGCCAGCTCTTTCTGCTGATGCGGAGGAAACAGGAAATCCGATTGGGCGCCGATAATCAGCGCACGCCGTAACGAGGCTCTGCCCAGTTCCGTGGCGACGCAACCGCTGTGCTCGGCGATATCGAAAATATCCATGGCCCTCGACAGATACAGATAGCAATTCGGGTCGAAGCGGCCGGTGAATTTCCTTGCCCGTGAGTCGAGATACGATTCGACCGCGAAGTCGATGCCAAAGGAACTGCCGTCGCCCGAGCGCATCGTCACCCGTTCCCGGCCGAACCGGTTGCGCCACTCTTCCGCAGACCGGTAACTGATCATCCCGAGTTTTCGCGCCAGGCGCATGCCCTCGTCCGGCGTATATTCGGGATCATAATTTCCGTCTTGCCAGTCCGGGTCCTTGCAGATGATTTCACGTTGCAGGGATCGTATGGCGATGGCGAAGGGCTCCGCTCTCGCGGCCGTCGATATAGCCACGATGGAGTCCGTCGCTTTTGGATACAAAGTGCAGAATGACAACGCCGACATGCCGCCCATCGACGACCCGACGACGCTGGCAAGCTTCAGAAGCCCCAGGGCCTTGACGACTTCGTAGCCCGCAGTCGCGATGTCCTCGATGGTCAGAACGGGAAAGCCGAGGCGATACGGTTCACCGCTGGCGGGATCGGTCGACGCGGGGCCGGTCGAGCCAAAACAGCTCCCCAGGGAATTGACGCATATGACGAAGTATCGCCGCGTATCTATTGGCCGGCCGGGACCGACCATCTCCTCCCACCATCCCGGCGAGGGATCCTCGGGTGACGAAGCCGCATGGGCCGACGGCGACAGCCCGGTAAAGAGAAGGACCCCGTTGCTTCCGTCGCTGTTCGGTTTACCCCAGGTCTCGTAGGCAAGATCGACCGAGGGGAGATAGCCACCGCGATGCATGCGAAAGCCCGCATCCAGGTGAACAAATTTTCGCGCGGGAAACATGAATAAGTCAGAGATTCCGTGTTTTGACCGGGTTCAGGGCACAAAGATTGTCGCGGATGGCTGCGGCGATTGCCACCTGAAACAGGGGGGCAACATCCTTCTGTTTAGCAATCCGGTCGACCGCCCTGTGCACTACGAAGGCTACTTCTTCTTTTTCTTAACAAAGGATTTCAGTCGCTTGCGCTTTCTCTCCTGACGCGGCGTCAGACGGTTTCTTTTTCCTTCATAAGGGTTCTTGCCGGTTCGCAGCTCAATGCGCACCGGCGTTCCATACAGATCAAATGCTTTGCGGAACGTGTTGACAAGGTAACGTATGTAGGTCGCCGGCAGCCGGTTTGTCTGCTTACCGTGGATAACGATCAGCGGTGGATTTTTTCCACCCTGATGCGCATAGCGAAGCCGGATCCGCCGCCCACGAACCAGGGGTGGCGAATGGGCGATGACTGCCTCCTCAAGCACCGTTGTCAGGCTCGGCGTCGGCAGGTCGCGAAAAGCAGCCGCGCGCGCCTGCTCGACCAGGCCGAGCAGATCGCCCACACCCGTGCCGTGCAAGGCGGATATGAAATGCATGCGGGCAAAATCGACGAACGGAAGTCGCAGATCGATTTGGCGGCGCACGTTGTCTCTCTGGTCCTGACCGATGCCATCCCACTTATTGACGGCAATAACCATCGCGCGACCGCTCTCGGTCGCGAGCCCCAGCAGGGTCGCATCCTGATCCGTGATGCCGGCATGTGCGTCGAGCACCGGGATCACGACATGGGCATGATTGATCGCCTGCAGTGCCTTGATAATGCTAAATTTTTCCACAACTTCGCTGACACTTCGGCGACGCCGGATACCGGCCGTGTCGATCAACTCGTAGCTCTGACCATCGCGTTCGAACGGGACACTGATACTGTCGCGGGTGGTACCCGGCTGGTCATAGGCAACCAGTCTTTCCTCGCCTATCATGCGGTTGATCAGGGTTGACTTGCCGACGTTGGGACGCCCGATCACCGCGACGCGCAATACCTGGTCTGCCGCGTCTTGCTCACGTGCCTCCGGGTAGGGCGCAAGAGCAGCATCCATGAGGGCGCTCACGTTGTCACCGTGAGCCGATGAGATGACGGCCGGATCACCAAAACCCAGCCCGTAGAAATCGGCTGAAGCCGTGCCAAAGTCCATTCCTTCAGCCTTGTTGACGATCAGACGAACATTCGCGCCCCTGCGTCTGAGAAGATCGGAGATTTCCTCATCGCCCGCCGTGACGCCGTCGCGTGCGTCCACCATGAAGAAAACGACGTCGCTTTCGTCCAGCGCCAGCATGGTCTGGTTTTCCATCAGACCCGCCAGACCTTGCTTCTCCCCTGCAAGGCCGCCCGTATCGACAGTGATGTAGGGGACGGGCCCCACACGACCAAAGCCATAGCGACGGTCGCGGGTCAGACCGGGAAGATCGGCGACGATCGCGTCGCGGCTGCGGGTCAGCAGATTGAAGAGCGTGGACTTACCGACATTGGGGCGTCCAACCAGCGCGATAACGGGCAACATGGGGGAATCCCGGCGCGCTCAGCTGGCTGGTTCTTTCAGACGATAGGCGACGAGGTGTCCATTGTCTGTCTGAACGATAATGGCATCGCCAGCGACGATGGGCGTACCCACGATAGCCGATTTGCCGGTCTGGCTGCGCGCTACAAGCTGTCCGCTGCGGGCATCCAGCCAGTGCAGATAGCCTTCGAAATCTCCCACCACAATCGTGGCCGCAAAGGGAATCGGTGGCGTCAGCCCCCGCATGCGCATCGAGGTCTGGGACCACTGGATCGCACCGCTGGATCTGTTGACGGCGATCACTTCTGCATTCTTGTCAGTGATATAGATGTTGGTCCAGTCGGCGCCAAGTGCCTTGTAACTGGAGAGATCCTGGGACCAGAGTATGCGTCCTGATTCGATCGCCAGGCTGGCTACCCTGCCGCTGTAGCTCGCCGTGTAGAGGTCAGGACCAATCACAAGGATGGAGGAGTCGACATCCGCCAGCCGCTCCAACTCGGTCCGTCCCCGTGACGGGGCAACAACGTTCTCCCAACGAGTATCTCCGTCATTGAGGTCGTATGCGACCAGCCTGCCGTTGTCGAAGCCCGCAATAACAATATCGTCGACGATCGCCGGCGTTCCGTTACCCCTCAGCGTCAGCCTCGGCACCTGCTGTTCGACGTCCCAAAGCTCACCCCCGTCGACTGCGCTCAGGGCCCGCAGGTGACCGTCAACGGAGCGGACGATGACAGTGTTGCCCCCAACCACAGGCGGCGCCAGCACTTCGCCCGACACGCTGGTCTGCCAGCGCTCTTGTCCGTTCGAACTGTCCAGAGCCAGAACTTCGCCTTCGCTGGTGCCGAAAACAACCAGGCCTTCACCCACTCCCGGGCCCGCGGAAAATTCCAGCTCGGTGGAAATTGCCCACACGGGTTTGCCGGTCTCGACATCCAGAGAAATAGCGCGGCCGTTATGGGTGCCCGCATAGACGCGACCGCCTTCTGTTGCCGGCGTGAGTCCCAGTAACAGTCCGTCCGCGTCTTTTCCAAAGCGCACGTTCCATAGCCGGTCTACTTTGACGGTGGCCTCGAAGGCTACCAACTCCGCCGGTGGCTCGATCGGCTCTTCTTTGTCACCGAAGAGCGAACAAGCGCTGGTCAGAAACGCCGCCAGGAGTAGCGCGGGTACTCTGATCATGAATCGGCGTCGGTTTCTTCAGGCAGATCTTCGATAATCTCGTCAGCTACAGACGGTGCGGGTGCCAGCGCATCCAGCTTCATCTGCACTTCCTGAATATTGATGACGCCAGCCGTCGCTGAACTCAATGCCTCGCCATATTCCTCTCTTGCAGATTCCATCTCGCCGCGGTGTACGAAGATGTCACCGCGGAGTTCATGAAAGCGGGAAGAAAATACACCGGCGTCCGACAGTTCGAGTACAGACAGCGCGCCCTCTGTATCGTCGATAGCGAGCAGGACCCTGGCGAGTCGCGTTCTCGCCACCTGAGCGAGTTCGTTGTCGCTGGTCTCGGCGATAGCGGCTCGCAGCTGTTCGGCCGCATCGGCAAGATCGTTCTGCTCGGCAGACAGACGCGCCATCATCAGACGGCCCTGAGCCAGATACGGCGTCATCGGGTAATCCGTCTTCAGCGTTTCAAGGTAACTGCCCGCAACCTCCCTGTTGCCGCCATCCACGGCCGCGACCAGCGACTGGTATTCGACGCTGGCGTTCTCGGCGCGAGTGGTTTTGAAGTTCTGCCAGTAATTCCAGCCCGTCAGCCCCATGACGCCAATCACCAGCCCGGCGATGATGTAAGCGCCGTTCTCGTGCCACCAACCGCGAATCAACTGAATTTGTTCTTTTTCGGAAAGATACTCGTCCACTTTTGTCCTCGTCTTCGTCCTACGCCCACTACAACTTTCTGCTTATTCAGAATGCGCCAATCGCGGGCAAAATTTGATGATCTGATCGACCGCTTCGGCCACCGGGATCGTGACCTGTTCACCCCCGCTTCTCATCGGTTTGATGACAACGGTTTCCGCACTGACTTCTTCATCACCAACAATAAGGGCCAGTTCGGCACCACTTCGGTCTGCCCGTTTCATGCGGGACTTTATGCCACCACCGCCACAATGGACCTGCAGATTCAGGGCCGGCAACGCATCGCGCAGTGACTCCGCGAATCTCATCGACCGTGACTCCGCCAACGGACCCAATGGCACCAGGTAGGCATCCGCAGCGGCCCGGGTCGGCGCCAGTTGCGCCATTCGCAACAGTTCTATGATGCGTTCCACCCCCATGGCCCAGCCAATCGCCGGCATCGGATGCCCGCCCAGCTGCTCCACCAGCCCGTCATATCTCCCACCCGAGCACACCGCTCCCTGTGCGCCAAGCTTGTCGGTCACCCACTCGAATACCGTACCTGTGTAGTAGTCCAGTCCGCGCACCAGCCGCGGACAAACGACGTATGTTACCCCGGCCGCAGTCAGAATTTCCTTCAGGCCAGCGAAGTGTTCATCGGACTCCGGGTCCAGATGGTCCGTGATCAACGGGGCAGCTGCGATCAATTCACCCATATCGGGGTTCTTGCTGTCCAGGATTCGCAAGGGATTCTTTTCCAGCCTTCTTTGGCTGTCATCGTCGAGGCTGTCTTTATGATCGGCAAAATACTCGACCAGCAAACCTCTGTAAATTTGCCTCGACCGGACCGTACCCAGCGAGTTCAGCTCCAGACGCAGCCCGTCCAGACCCAGATTGCGCCACAGGCGAGCCGCAACGAGTATCAGCTCGGCATCGATATCCGGCCCGGCAAAACCGAATGCTTCGGCGCCGACCTGGTGGAATTGTCGGTAGCGACCCTTCTGCGGCCGTTCGTAACGGAACATGGGGCCCGCGTACCATAGGCGTTGCTGCTGATTGTAAAGAAGCCCGTTTGAGATTCCGGCACGAACACAACTTGCGGTCGCTTCGGGTCGCAGGGTGAGGCTGTCCCCGCTGCGATCCAGGAAGGTGTACATCTCCTTCTCGACGATGTCTGTTACCTCGCCGATCGAGCGGCAAAACAGCTCGGTGCGTTCCAGCAGCGGTACGCGTATCTCCCGATAGCCATAGGACTGCAAGGTCGAACGTACGATCGCCTCGAACCACTGCCAGGCGGGTGTTTCATCCGGCAGAATGTCGTTGATGCCCCTGACTGGCGGGACCGACTGACTCATTGCTGCGTCCTCACGAGGCGGGTGGTCGCCACCTAACGATCACGGACCGGGATCGTAAAGCGGGCGGTTCGGCCCAGGCGACTCTCGTCCGGAATGGCGAATGCCTCACCATCCACGGAAATCTGCGCACCATCGGCATTTCCCAGGAACACCCGGAGTGGTGGCTGTCCCGTTGCGATCCTGCGGCGTCCCTGCCTGCCGAGCTCGTACAGAAGCCGCCCGCCATCCCTGTCCCGCACCTCGATCCATGAGTCGGCGACGAAGTTCACTTCCACTCGCATTCCTGTGGTGTCTGCCGATCCCGTTTCGACTGCAGCGGGCTGGGCAACCGGTTGGTCTGATTCGGTCAGGGCCTCGGGTTGATCATTCGATATGGGCACCGGCAGCGCCACCATCTCCGGTGCCGACTCATCCTGCGTGCCGACGGACTGCTGCCTGCCTGTCGCCTTCGGATCATCGACCGTTCCCAGCCCGGCCTCATCGACAGACAGCGCCGTTTGCCCCGAACCCGTCGATGACGGGGGTTGATCCAGGGTGGCCAGCATGCGCCAAACGAGAATCGCCGCCGCAACGACGACCAGGACGATAATGGCAAGACGTCCATAGTCGCCTCCCCTCGACTGATCCCGGGTCGTCAGTACACCCGCGGCGACCACCGGCGGTGCTTTCTCGATTCCCTCAATCCCCACATAGGCCTCGAGTACGACCGTCGGCTCCAGATCGACCAGCCGGGCGTACTTGCGTAAATGTCCCCGCGCGAAAACCGGCGCTCCGAGATCGCTGAAACGATTCGCCTCCAGCGCCTCGATAACCGCCTCATCGAGGTTCAGTTCCTGTGCGACGCGCCCGGTGGTCCATTGTTTCTTTTCCCGCGCAGCCGACAAGAGCTCACCCGGCATGGGCTCGAACGCCTCCAGCTGCGGCGATGCATCCGCTTTTGTATCGTCGCTGTTGTTCTTGTCGTCGTTCATTCGATATCAGTTAGAGCGTACGTACTCGGGGAACTGCTCCGCGAGCTGGCGCCTGTATTCCTGCGCCGCCGGTTCGTTTCCAAGCTCCGTCTCCGCATCCAGACCAATGATCAGGGCGCTCGGTGAAGCATCCCCGGTGCCCAGGTATCTTTCGACAAAGGCGCGCGCCTGCATGGGGTCGTCGCGCTTCAAACTGACGTCTGCGAGTTGCAGCATCGCTTCCCGGTACCCCGCGTCGGCGTTCAGCGCCAGGCGGAAATAACTGTCGGCCTTCTCATAATCAGGTATTCCAACCGCGCAGACACCGGCATTCGTCAAAGCGACCGTGGGTGTCTGGTAGAGCGGATTCTTTGCCGCGCGCAGGAAACTATCGATTCCCTCACGCCGCTTGCCCGTGCGGCACAGGTAGCCGCCATAGGTGTTGAGGATAAACGGGTCCTTCGGCTTGAGCCTGGCGGCCGCCCGGTATTGCTTTCCCGCCAGTTTTCCCTCGTCTATCCGCTCGTACAGCACCCCGAGATAGGCATGCGCCGAGGCCAGATCAGGGTTTTGCTCGACGGCTTTCTGCAGTTTTTCCCGCGCCTGCTCCAGCATGCCGCGCTGCAGATAATTCGCACCCAGCTGCGTATTGTACTTGGCTGCCTCCTCGTCATTCTTCTCCATCCTGCCTTCGGTGGATGTTACGCAGCCACTGACAAACGCCAGCACAAACAAGGGACCACAGACTGCCAGCGCCGCCTTCTTCAATCGTCTGATCATGTTCTTGCCGCCATGTGTATCGTTCTTTCACCGAGACGATGCCGTGTCCTGTCCTGGATCCTGCCCGCGAGCTGGCCGCAGGCGGCATCGATATCTTCGCCCCTGGTCTTCCTTATCGTCGTGCGTACGCCTTTACGCAAGAGTATCTCCCTGAAATTTTCAATGGTAGCCGTTGATGATCGACCATACGCGGTGCCGGGAAAAGGGTTAAACGGAATCAGATTGATCTTTCCCGGTTTCCCGCGGATCAGCCGGGCCAGCTTGTGCGCATGGAGCGGCTGATCGTTTACCCCATCGAGCATGACATATTCGAAAGTGATGAATCGCCCATAGTACTCCGCCGCGTAGTTCCAGCAGGCATCCAGCAGCTCGGCGATCGGGTGTTTCCGATTGATCGGCACCAGTTCGTTGCGCAAGTCATCGTCCGGGGCATGCAAGGAGACGGCCAGCGCGACGTTACAATCCCGCCCCAGCTTGTCGATCAGCGGGACGATACCGGAGGTACTCAGCGTCACCCGCCTGCGCGACAGTCCAAAGCCAAAGTCATCAGTCAGAACACGCAAGGCCGGCACCACGTTGCGGTAATTCGCCAGCGGTTCACCCATGCCCATGAACACGACATTGGTAATGATTCTGTCGCGGTCCGGGTGATAGCCCAGCTCACGATTGGCAAGCCACACCTGGCCAACGATCTCCGCAGCGCTGAGGTTACGGTTGAAACCCTGTCGGCCGGTCGCGCAGAACGAACAATCGAGCGCGCAACCCACCTGGCTTGATATGCACAGAGTGCCTCGCGAAACTTCCGGGATAAACACCGTCTCGATTCGCTGGGCCTCCTCGATGCGGAGCATCCACTTGCGCGTATCGTCCGACGCCACCTGGCAGGTATCTATCTCCGGTTCACGAATTTCAGCAACAGCCTTGAGTTCTTTACGCAAGGCGACAGAAATATTCGTCATCGCGTCAAAATCGCCCACGCCCTGGCGGTAGATCCAGTTCATCATCTGACGCGCACGGAACGGCTTCTGACCGAGGCCTGCAAAGAAAGTCTCGAGTTCCGCCTGCGGCATGCCGAGCAGATTGATGCGAGTGTCGCTCACGCTGCAATTACCCCTGGCGCGTGCGGGGACAGAGCTGTTGGTCCGAAAAGAAAAAGGCGATCTCGTCCCTGGCTGTGTCGGGTCCATCGGAACCGTGGACGACATTCTCCTCGATACTGGCCGCGAAGTCGGCACGGATCGTTCCCGCATCCGCATCAGCCGGATTGGTCGCACCCATGATATTGCGATTGCCGGCAATGGCCTCATCCCCTTCGAGAACCTGCACCACGATCGGTCCCGAGCTCATGTAGGACACCAGGTCGCCATAGAACGGCCTCTCACGATGTACGGCGTAGAAATCGCCCGCCTGTTGTGCAGACAGGTGCATCATTCGTGATGCAATGATCCGAAGACCCGATTGCTCGAACCGCCTGCAGATTTCGCCAATGATGTTTTTCTCAACACCATCCGGTTTGATGATGGAAAGAGTTCGCTCGGTTGCCATCTTCTACCTCGCTGATATAAAAAGCATTTATTGATGCCAAAGACAGAAAACCCGCCGGGCGGGGCGGGTCGCTGCTCGCGGCCGGATAAACCGGACAATTTTAGCTGTGAGGGGCGGGTCCTGCAATAAGACAGAACAGATCAGAGGTTCCCTAGATGCTGAAACTCTCGCCGCAACCGCACTCGCCCTGCACGTTCGGGTTGAGAAAACGAAATGCCTCGCTCAGACCTTGCTTTACGAAATCGACTTCGGTGCCATCGATATACACAAGACTTTCCTTATCGACCACGATCCGGACTCCACGGTCCTCGAAAATGACATCCTCCTCGTTGAGGACATCGGCATAACCGACAACATAGGCAAAACCGGAACATCCGGTCTTCTTGATGCCCAGTCGAAGACCCAGGCCCGTGCCGCGATTCTCGATGTGGGAACGCACGCGGTCGGCGGCCGGTTGTGTGATTGTTATCGCCATAATTTTAGTTCTCCCGCAGACGCGACACGCTGCCGCCCCGGCCTTCGCGATGTACTCCGGCGGCATCTCGCAAAGCGTCTTCCACCACCAGCAACACACCTAACTTGTAATCGGGCACCGCGAGCACTTTCGCAAGCTCGAGCGCATCAAACCACTCCGTGTTGCTCAATCGACGACCTTCGGCCGCTTCCGCCACCCAGGAAGCCGCAGCGATGGCATGCGGACAACCATATGCCCTGAAGCTCCCTCTTTCCACGATACCCTGGCGCACCCTGAAGTCGAACTCGACCCGCGTGCCGAGCGACTCGTCGCCCGCGACACCGGTCACATCCCGGCCATGGAGCCTACCTGCGTTGACCGGTCGCTCAAAACGATCCATTACGATCTTGCTGTAATCGAGTACTTCCATATCATCAAACCTCAGAGGTTCCCTCAATCAACTGGCTTCCTGAGCGTCTGTATTTCGACCTGACGGCGCCAGACTCCGTAGTCGCTGCACCTGCGCGGCGACGATTTCGATACAACGTTCGACTTCCTGATCGGTGGTAAAGCGACCGATGCTAAAGCGGATCGAACTCTGGGCAATCTGATCGCTGCGACCGAGGGCCCGCAGCACATATGACGCTTCCCTGCTTGCCGAAGTGCAGGCCGATCCGCTGGAAAGCGCAATCTCACGTAGTGCAAAAAGCAGACTCTCGCCCTCCACGCCCTCGAAACTGACATTCAGTATCCCCGGCGCCCTGTGGTCAGGGTCGCCGTTGAGCAGGATGCCGCCAAGACTGCTGATGCCAACCCACAATTTATCCCTCAGGCCACTTAGACGCTCGATCTCGCTATCGAGTTCCTCTTTTGCGAGACGAAACGCTTCACCCATGCCGGCGATCTGGTGAGTGGCAAGTGTGCCGGAACGCATGCCCCATTCGTGGCCACCGCCGTGAATCAGGGGTTCCAGGCGCGCCTTTCGGCCCCCGCGGACATACAGCGCACCAACGCCCTTTGGTCCGTAAACCTTGTGGGCCGACAGGGACATCAGGTCGACATTCATCGCATCGACATCGATCGGCAACTTGCCGGCGCTTTGCGCGGCATCAACATGGAACATGACTTCTCTGTCTTTACAGATGGCGCCGATGGCGGCGATATCGGCAACAACACCCACCTCGTTGTTGACGTGCATGACGGAGACGAGAATCGTATCGTCCCGCGTCGCTGCCGCCACCTGGCCCGGCTGGATGCGACCATCGGTGCCGGGGACGAGATAGGTGACCTCGAAGCCCTCTTGCTCAAGCTGATGACAGGTATCGAGCACTGCCTTGTGTTCGGTTCGGCTGGTGACGATGTGGCGGCCCAAATCACGGTGGTAATGGGCGATCCCCTTGATCGCCAGGTTGTCCGACTCCGTCGCACCCGAAGTCCAGACGATTTCGGTCGGTTTTGCACCAATCAGCGCCGCGACCTCCAGGCGCGCCATTTCGACGCGACCCCGCGCCTGGCGTCCCAGTACGTGCGAGGTGGAAGCCGGATTGGCAAAGCACCCATCCCGGGTCATGCACTGGCACATAATCGCTGCAACACGCTCGTCAACCGGGGTGGTTGCGGCGTAGTCCATGTAAATCATCTTGTTCGCAGGCTCCATCTCTATTGCCCTTGGCCGACTATGCGCCCGGTTTGCGTTCAGTTCCAGGCGCCAGCGCGGTCAGGATCCCGCGCAAGATATTGATTTCGTTGACATCCGGCTCCGTCCTGTTAAACATCCTGCGCAGCCGCTGCATCAGATGTCTTGGATTGTCCGGGTTGAGGAAGTCCGCCGCAACCAGCGCCCTCTCCAGATGGGCATAGAAATCCTCCATTTGCTCGGATTTTGCCAGTGGCGCCTCCCTGTCTGACGGCAGGCTGACCCCGCTATCCGATGCCAGTCGCAGCTCGTAAGCAATGAGCTGAACTGCCATTGCCAGATTGAGGGAACCGAATTCCGGGTTGGTGGGAATCCGTACCAGCGCATGACAACGCTTTAGCTCGTCATTGCTAAGCCCGGACTGCTCGCGTCCAAATACCAGCGCCACCTCACCCTGCCCGGCCTCGGCAACTACCTTCTCAGCACACGTCCTCGGGTCGACCAGCGGCCACGGCAGGGAACGTTGTCTTGCGCTCGCGCCGACAACATAGCGGCAGCCTTGCAGTGCCTCCTCGAGACTTTTCGTGGTGGTGGCGGCGTGGAGAACGTCGGCAGCCCCGGTCGCCCTGGCAGAGGCCTCGGCGCTTGGGTACGACGCAGGATCGACCAGCCACAGGCGGTCAAGACCCATGGTCTTCATCGCCCGCGCCGAAGCGCCGATATTGCCCGGATGGGTGGTGCCAACGAGTACTATTCTGATCGGCAGGTTCATCTGTTGCACTCGTACTCCGACATCTAAAATCTCTGCAATTCCCTCTGCAATTCCATGGGCCTCTCTGCTATTCTAGCCGCCCCTTAACTACCGCCGCCACGATCGCCGTCAAATCGCCGGCCGGCCCCAGGACGCGAATGGAACCCCTCTTAAATATCGCCATCAGTGCAGCCCGTCGCGCCGGTGGCATTATCTTCCGGAACATGAACCGGGTGGACAGCCTCAAGGTCTCTTCAAAGGGCCGCAACGACTTCGTCAGCGAAGTCGATCGCCAGGCGGAAAGAGAGATCATCGCCAGCATAAAGAAAGCCTATCCTGATCATGCCTTCCTGGCAGAAGAAAGCGGCCGGCAGGGTGACTCGGAATATCTCTGGATTATCGATCCGCTGGACGGGACGACCAACTACCTGCATGGGTACCCGGTCTTTTCGGTGTCCATCGCGGTAGCCCGCGGTGACAATCTCGAGCACGCGGTCGTCTACGACCCGCTGCGCCAGGAGCTGTTTACCGCATCACGCGGCTCCGGTGCGCAACTCGAGGGGAGGCGAATCAGGGTCAGCGACCGGCGTCAGCTCGACGGTTCTCTGATCGGCACGGGATTTCCTTTCCGCGGTGACATGGCGGTGGTGGATCGTTACATGCCGGTACTCAGGGCTGTCATCGCAGAGGCTGCAGGCGTCCGCAGACCGGGCTCCGCGGCGCTCGACCTCGCCTATGTCGCCGCCGGCAGACTGGATGGCTTCTGGGAGTCCGGCCTCAAACCATGGGATATCGCAGCCGGATGCCTGCTGATCCAGGAAGCGGGCGGCATTGTCTCCGACTTTCAGGGTGGTGACGGCTACTCGAAATCGGGCGAAATTATTGCCGGCACACCAAAGGTACACGCGGCCCTGCGACAGGTGATCGAGGATCAGGCCGAAACCAGTGCGGCGGGCTAGGGCAAGGCGTCGACATTGCTGTCGTCCTTTTCCGGTGGCAACAGATCAATCGCCGTCACATCAAGGGCAAGCGCCACCGGGCTGGCGACGTACATCGACGAGTAGGTACCTACCAGGATGCCGACGATCAGCGCGACCGAGAATCCGTACACGGCTTCACCACCCAGGAAATACAGGGCGAAAAGCACCAGCAAGGTAGTCAGACTGGTGGTGACGGTCCGGGCCAGCGTCTGATTCAGCGACAAATTCATCACGTCCTCAGTGGTCTTCTTCCTGATCCGCAACATGTTCTCGCGGATTCGATCGAAAATGACGATGGTATCGTTGAGCGAATAACCGATGACGGCGAGAATAGCGGCCAGTACCGCCAGATCAAAGGATAATGCGGTCAGAGAAAAGAACCCGAGCACGATGAGCACATCGTGTATCAGTGCGGCGACCGCGCCCACCGCAAATTTCCACTGGAAGCGGAAGGCGACGTAGGCAAGGATCATGATCAAGGAGAACAGCGTGGCCAGCCCGCCCTGCTCGGCAAGTTCCTCGCCCACCTGCGGACCGACAAAATCGAGACGTCTCAGTAACACGTCAGGCTGGATCGTCTTCAACACGTCGACAACCTGGTTGCCGACCTGACCACCCTCAAGACCGGCCCGCGGCATGATCTGGATCGTCACCTCCCGGGAGGATCCGAAATGCTGGACGATAGCCTTCGGGAACTCGGCCTCTTCCAGGGCTGAACGGATCCTGGTCAGATCGGCTGTGTCGGGAAACCCCACCTCGACAACGACACCGCCAGTGAACTCGATACCGAAGTTGAGACCTCGAACGAGCAGTGAACCGACCGAAATCACGAGCAGCGTCGCGGATAGCATCATCGCCAGCCGGCGCTTGCCCATGAAATCAAGATGAGTATCGCCAAGAATTCGCATATCGATCGATCTCCCAGGGAACCTCTGGTCTATTCAGAGATTCTCTTAAATTGGCAGCTTCTGAAGTGATCGCCCGCCATAGATCAGGTTGATCACGGCGCGCGTTCCGACAATCGCGGTAAACATTGATGTCATGATGCCCAGTGACAAGGTAACGGCAAAGCCACGAATCGGGCCTGTCCCAAACGTAAACAGCACGATGGCGACGATCAGCGTAGTGACGTTGGCATCCGTGATGGAGGAAAACGCTTTCTCGTAGCCCGCCTGGATACTGGCCTGGGGTGAGTTGCCGTTTCTTATTTCCTCTCGAATTCGCTCGAAGATAAGCACGTTGGCGTCGACCGCCATACCCGTCGTCAGCACGATGCCGGCGATGCCGGGCAAGGTGAGACTGGCCTGCAACATGGACAGCAAGGCGACGATAAAGACGAGGTTTGCAAACAACGCGAGATTCGCGACCATGCCGAATACGCGGTAATAGACGACCATGAAAATCACGACGAAAAGGAAGCCGACCACGACAGCCAGCATGCCCTTATCGATATTGTCCTGACCGAGACTGGGACCGATGGTTCTTTCCTCTACCTTATAGATCGGCGCTGCCAGCGACCCGGCTCTCAACAAGAGCGCAAGATCGCGGGCCTCTGAAGGTGCAAGACCGGTGATCATGAAGCGCGACGAGAAGATGCCACGAATGGTCGCGATGCTGATCACTTCTTCCTCAATCCTCGTCGTCAGTACCACTTCGCCATTGCGCTCGGTCTCTTCGCGCTTCTGCTCGATAAAAACGACAGCCATGCCCTTATTGAGGTTGTTTCGCGTCGTTTCGCCCATCTTGCGAGCGCCTTTGGCGTTCAGATCGACAAAAACTGCCGACTGACCTTCCGAAAAACCGGATGCGGCATCCGTCAACTGGTCGCCGGTCGTTATGACATCCCTTTTCAGGAGAACCGGTGTTCCGTTTCTGTGCTTGTAGAGCTTGCTGCCCAAAGGCGCCCGACCGCGCCGCTGCGCTTCGAGTGGGTTGTTGTTTTCATCGACAAGACGGAATTCGAGCGTCGCCGTAGCGCCGAGGATGCGCTCGGCCTGCGCCGGATCCTGCACACCCGGCAACTGGACCACGATCCGGTCCAACCCCTGCCGTTGAACCACCGGTTCGGCGACTCCCAGTTCATTGACCCGGTTCCTCAGGGTGACGGTGTTCTGCTGGATCGCAAAATCCTGGCGCTGACGAATCTGGTCTTCACTCATCGAGACCTGCAATTCGTAGCGCTCACCCGAGACGATCTGTCGTAGCAGCAAATCCGCGTCGGAATCTGCGATCAGGTCTTCCACCGAGTCCAGGTCTTCCTGGCTGCGAAGTACGAGGATAACTTTCTTGCCTTGCCGGTCGATCGACGCGTAGCGGATGCGTTCATCACGCAGCATCGCCCGGAAATCGGACTGGTAGCGATCCAGGTTCTGTGTGATGGCCGCTTCCATGTCCACTTCGTAGAGGAAATGAACACCACCACGCAGATCAAGGCCCAGGCTCATCGGTCTCAGCCCCACGGCTCTAAGAAATGCGGGTGTTCGTGGCGCCAGCGTGAGGGCCACTACGTAGGTGCCACCGAGCTGTTCGCGCAGCAGGTCGACGGCCGTGAGTTGCTCTTCGACATCGTGGAAGCGGACCATGACACGGCCTTCGTCGAGATAGGCTGCGCTATGCGGTATCCCGGCCTGTTGCAGAATGCCTTCCATTGTCGGCACCGCTGTTGCATCCAGCGGATTGGTATTCTCCAGCGAGATCTGTACGGCCGGATCGTCACCAAACAGGTTCGGCAAGGCAAAGATGGTGCCGATCAGGACGGCAGCCAGCACAATGCCGTTTTTCCAGGCGGGATATCGATTCATAATTAGCTAACCTTTCGCGGTCGCCTTCGCTGCTCAGGCTTTCTTGTAGGTACCCTTGGGCATGATCGCCGAAACGGTCGTCCTCTGGACGGCCACCACGACACCTTCCGCGATCTCGATCTTCAGGAACTGCTCGCCGGCCTCGACGACCTTGCCCAACACGCCGCCACTGGTCACGACCTCGGCGCCCACCATCAGTTCCGAGACCATCTTTTTATGTTCCTTGGCGCGCTTGCTCTGCGGCCGGATGAGCAGGAAATAGAACACGGCGAAAATAAGTATCAGTGGCAGAAAACTCATCAACCCACCCGCCTGCCCAGCCGGTGCCGACTGGGCCCATGCGCTAGAAATCAGAAAATCCATCGTGTTGTTCCTCGAATAAACGTAAGCCCGCCAGGTTCTTCCCGGGCGGGCCGCGCCTTCACCGAAAATTCATTGTCGGCAACGACGCGAAAACAGCGGGGTATTATGCCCCAAACGCGTGATCAAACCCATGCTGTCAAACTGCTCGTGAAAGGGGTCCGTGAAAGGGGTCGGATCCAATTTCCGGAAGAAATTGGATCCGACCCCTTTCACGGACCCCTTTCCCTCAGGCGGCGTCACCAGACCTGAGGGCATTAAATGCCTTTGC
>PVMS01084963.1_pt1 | contig 23753 bp, 21 predicted proteins | sample 1853461 | NCBI WGS metagenome assembly PVMS01 (sample SAMN08582032, study PRJNA380276) | Marine sediment metagenome, whole genome shotgun sequencing project. | isolation source: ocean sediment barecode stripped | collected 2017 | reverse complement strand
TTTTTTCATTTTTATAACAACTTATTTTACCTTAATTTGCATCATAATAACGTCAAAAATATGTCAGTTTTGATGTTTTGTGTCGCAAAAGCGTCAGTATTATTTAACCAATATTTTTTGTGACACGCGGTTAAACCGCCGGAAGATATTATGGGAAAGAATGGAATGTAATTGGAGAAATTCTGCTTTCTCATTATGATTTGTTTTTAGAACACAAAGTCAAAATACAGTTACTGGCAATCTCAATGCACAAGAACTGGAAGATAGTTATGGTAAGCGTGTACGTTCTCGAATGCGACAGCTTTTTAATTTGATTGCTTTTGATAAGGGGAGTTTGGGTAAACGGTAATCTACAATATTTGTAATTGGTGCGTTTATTTGCTATATTGCACCAAATCATTAAATGATATGGGAGCAGTTAGAAAATCAATTACTTTTACAGAACAGCAAGATAATTGGATTAAATTCAAAATTCAAAAGGGGGATTTCACCAATGATAGCGAATATATTAGAGATCTAGTAAGAAAAGATCAGGCTCGTAATGCAAAAATTATTGAACTAAAAAAAGCAATTGAAGATGGTTTAAATAGTGGTGTAAGCGATAAAAGCGTTTCTGATATTATGAATGATGTTGAAAAAATGATGAAAGCAAATGGAGAACTATAAACTTTCTACAGAAGCGACAAAAGATATTGCAGGGATTTATATTTATAGCATTCGAAATTTTGGATATAATCAAGCTAAAAAATATATCAAAGAATTAGAGGGTTTCTTTATTGAATTATCAGAAAGAGAAGAGTTGTCCAGAGACGCCTCCATGTTTGCTCATAATCTAAAATACTATAATTTTAAGTCACATGTGATTTTCTATTTGGAAGAGAAAGATAACAGTGTTTTAATAATAAGGGTTCTTGGAAAACATATGGATTTTATTCAACATTTATAAAGCTTGAAGCCTTGTCTATCATATTAATTATTTTTTATTGAAGCGCAAAGTTGTTCTACTTTGCACAGCGGGGATAAGGAGCTTTACCGAACAGAAAATTTATAAACCGTTTTTTGATGATACTCTTCTTCCGGCCTCAATATTGTGTTAGGAAAATTGGGATGATTTGGTGAATCAGGATAATGCTGTGTTTCCAGCGCCACTCCCGAGAAGGCTCCAAATATTTTCTTACCGTCAATACTAAGTTCAGGGATATATTTACCAGTATATAATTGAATACCAGCCTCAGTCGTAAATATTTCCATCAGCCTTCCGGTATTATCGTCGTAAAGTTCTCCTGCTTTTATGAACTTTCCTTGCTCATTGTTCAACGAATAATTGTTGTCATATCCATCTTCTAAGCGATCAAAATCCTTTTTTATAGCTTTCATTTTCCTAAAGTCAAACGGACTGGTTTCTACTGAAAACATTTCTCCTGTGGGAATCAGCTCGGAGTCAGTTACAGTGATATCTTCACTATTTAATTGCAATTGATGATTCAATATGGTACGTTCACCGCTCAAATTGAAATAGGAATGATGTGTAAGATTAATAGGAGTCGCCTTATCCGTCTCCGCAAAATATTCGATCGTAAATTCATTGTCCTCGGTTAGAGAATAGATCACCTTAACGTTTAAATTCCCGGGATATCCTCCTTCTCCATCTTTACTTAAATAAGTTAGTTCTACCCCAATAATAGATTCATTTTCAAATATTTTTGCATTCCAAAAACATTTGTCAAATCCTTTAAACCCACCGTGCAAATGATTTGGCGGGTGGGTGATATCCAATTCATAATTAATACCGTCTAAAGAGAATTCCCCATTCGCAATTCTATTTCCAACACGACCTATTAAAGCTCCAAAATACGGGTAGGAATTCAAATAAGCTTTAGATAAATAATCTTCCAGTTTATTAAAACCCAATACTATATTTTGAAAATATCCATTCCTATCTGCTGTTTTAATGGAGCTTACAATACCTCCATAGTTGGTCAGCTTTATTTCAACTCCATTGTCGTTTTTGAGAGTAAATATTTGCACATCTTCATTATCTACTTTGCCGAAATATTTTGTAAAAATCTCCATTTCTAAACATTGAAAGATTAAAATTTCACACAAACAGGCTTTGAAAGTTTCACCTCATTTTCGGTAAATGAGATCAAGCCTGTTTCATTATCTCTACTGAAAACAGTAATGTTATCACTTTTTTGATTGGCTACCAATAAATACTTCTCATCAGGACTAAGTGTAAAATTTCTGGGCCAGTCGCCTTCAACAGATGTAGTAGTTAAAAGCTGTAAATTACCTTCTTCGCTTACAGAGAAAATGGCAAGACTATTGTGTCCTCTGTTGGATGCATATAAAAATTTACCATCAGAACTAATATGAATATCAGCACAATAGGATTTTTCAGTATAATCTTTTGGTAGCGTACTTTGTTTATCAATTTTTTCAAATTTACCTGTGGTGATATCCACTTTGGCCGAGGTAACAGTATTCGACAGTTCATTGATAATAAAAACAATATTTTTTGATGGGTGGAAGATGAAATGTCTTGGTCCATCCCCTTTATCCATTGCTAATGCAATCTGCTTTTCGCCTAACTTGCCTTTTTCATCAACAGAATAAGAAACAATTTCATCAATTCCCAGATCGGCCACATAGATATATTTTCCGTTAGTGCCAAATTTTGAACAGTGTGCATGAGGAGCTTCCTGATTTGGTTTTACAATGCTGCTTCCATTATGTTGACGTGTCTGTGGGCTTTCTTTAATTTCACCATCTTTAATATTATAAACCGATACATTTCCCGAGCTATAATTGGCTATAGCCATTAAATTTTCAGCTCCATTGATTTCTACAAAACATGGATGTATTCCTTCGCTTGACGCTTTGCTGATGGGGTTTAATTTCGTCCTTTCCTCATTCCATTTAAAAGAAGATGCCTGACCGGGATCAGTTTCATTTACAGCAAATACAAATTGTTTGTCCTTACTGATATCAAAATAAGAAGGACTAACAGTTTCGACAACCAAGACCTTATTCGTTATTGTTCCTTCAAGAGGATTAAAATCAAATTTATAGATACCTTTACTAGACTCGTCGGTATATGAGCCAACCAACATTTCAATGGTTTCTGATTTCATTACTTCTTGTTTTTCGATCGGATTGCTTTCTTTTACTTTTTTAGTGCAACTTAACAAGGAGAACATCATGACTCCTATGTACAGATATTTAATATTTAATGGCATTGTCAATGGATTAAAATTTAGAAGCTCAAAAATAATTGAAATTACTTTAAAACAAGAACTATTATTTAATTATCCTATCTAAATAATAATATCAGTCCTCCCAGAGCGGTAACAAAAAGAATAAATCTTCTATAATTAATATTGGAGATCAATTTGACAATTCGTACACCCACATAAAATCCGATGGCCATAAATGGTATCATCACCGAGTTTAAAATTAAAGTTTCTTTATCGATGGTTTTCCAAACAAAAATATGAAATGGTAATTTAAAAATATTGATGATAAAGAAAAGCCAGGCTGCAGTACCAATAAACTCATTTTTTGGAAGGCGCATGGCTAAAAAATAAATGTTTGCGATAGGTCCTGCTAAATTTCCAATCATCGTACTAAAGCCCGACAGGAAACCTGCAGAACTTGAGAACCACATATTATTGGGAATTGCTATTGTTTTTTTATTTTCAAAATAGAACATGAGTAGAACAGATCCAATAATGATAATGGCCATCATTTTTTTAAACAGATCTTCAGATATATCATTACCGACCCAAACTCCTACCAAAACGCCAATGACCATCCAGGGTATTAATTTTTTTATAAAAGACCATTGTGCATGCCGGTTATAATAGATGACAGCAAGTATGTCTGCAGAAATTAAAAGGGAAAGAAGTATGCCAGTAGAAGCCTTTTCTCCAAAAACAAATGCCAGAATAACTACAATGATAATGCCTATGCCTTTGATTCCGGCCTTTGCCAATCCTAATAAAAAAACTGCAAAAAATACAGCTATCCATTGTGTAGTTGATAAATGATAAGATTGTAAAAGTTCGAAATAGCCCAATAGTACCGATTTTGGATGGTGTAAATCTAAGATTAATTTTTAAAAAGAATGCATTAAATATGTTTAGGTTAAAAAGGTCTAATAGTTTTTATCAATTCATAATCCATTGATATTGAAACAAAGAAATACATTGGAAAGAATATAAAAATTTTCTTTAAAAAGTTTAAATTTCTAGGTCTAATCTTATATACATTTTTTTATCTTAGCAATCGAATTTTCGGGGTGTAGTCCCGAGTACTCGGGATTAGCGCGCCACGCTGGGGGCGTGGAGGTCGTCACGCCAAAGCGTGATCACCCCAAGAAGAATGAAGAATATAATTGTTGAATAAGAAATAATTGTAATAAATATTAAAATATAAGAATATTAAACAATTAAGTTAACCATCGGGGTGTAGCGTAGCCCGGTTAGCGCGCCACGCTGGGGGCGTGGAGGTCGGAGGTTCAAATCCTCTCACCCCGACAATAAAAATCCGGATACTATATCCGGATTTTTTTAGCACAGTTCCATAAAAAGAATCACCGAATGCTATGAGGTAATCCTCCTTGAGATTTTGCAAAAATAGGAGCTTTCATTAGGTACTATGACATCGATAATATCCTTAATTATTAAACATTAAATATTTTTTGTACATTTAAACGCAATAATCTATAAATACATTTAAGAATGGAGCGGATAAATAAAATTATGATATCAATGGATAGTCAAACAGGAATCGGCTATTCCTTAATTAGAATATTTTTGGGAATTGCTTTAGCCATAAGAGGCTGGATTATATTAACTAACCCCGACGCAATATTCGAATTAGGGCTGGGTCGTGAACACTTCATGTGGATATCACTGGTGGCAGTGGCACATTTGTTAGGAGGTCTGTTATTATGTTTTGGTTTTTTTGCACGCTTAGGTGCTTTAATGCAAATACCAATATTATTCAGTGCAACATTTTTTGTGTATGGGCATACAAAATTAATGATGGGTGGACAGTCTTTAGAACTGGCTTCTTTGATTTTATTTTTATTGTGTGTTTATTTTGTTTTTGGTGCCGGCAAGTTATCGGTCAGAGATCACTTCCAAAAAAAGAATGAATAATTCTCCGAATTAGTAATAATAATTTTTTAATCCCACCTTTGATCGTTAAATTTTATTTCAAATAGAAGCTTCTTTTATTGCCTAAAAAACTGGACGATAAATTCAGGATGAATTAAACACAGTCACAGATCTTTGATATATTCTATTATCACTGATTTTTATCATAGCAATTAATAATTAAGCTTGGTATTTTTGTAAGAGTTTATCTACCAATAAATTATTTTTGTTGTAATTATTATTAGTCCATACTTATAAATATGAGCAGTTACAATGGCAATATTTAAATATAAAACACTTGTAATACGGGTCTTTGAGGGATGTAATTCTAATAATCACTAATTTTTAATCTAACACAACCATATGCTCACTTTTAAGAATTACAATATTGCAGATTGGTTTTCATTTTACAGAATTGCTGCTGCACCATTTCTTCTGGTTTTATTATGGCTTGATCAACGGGAACTTTTCACCTGGTTATTGTTAGTTAGCTATAGTACAGATATGATTGATGGTTTCTTGGCACGAAAATTAAAAATTACCAGTCCCAGAGGTTCTCAATTAGATTCTCTTGGTGATCAGTTAACATTTTTATTGGGATTGCTAGGATTGTTAAAATTCGAATACATATTTATAAAAGAGAACTATCTCATCATATTAATAGCCCTGATCCCTTATATTGTTCAACTGCTTCTTGCTTATAAAAAATATGGTAAAGCCACTTCATTCCATACTTATTTGGCCAAATTATCGGCATTCACTCAGGGAGTTTTCATACTTTCGGCCTTGTTTTTTTTTCCAAATTATTGGTTATTCTATTTTATGATAGCTATAGGTTTGTTGGAAACTTTAGAGGAGATCATTCTCATTTTTATGTATGAGAAGTGGGTGTCTGATGTAAAAGGAATTTATTGGGTGATAAAAAATCGTAACAACAAGATACAATGACAATACCAACTTAAAAATAAATAAAAGTATAAAATGAAATCCTATTCTTTATTTACGATCATTCTATTATGCGTAACAATATTTATTGTTGATGTATTAACTTTTTATTGGTTGAAATCGATTACACAGCTGATCACAGTACCATTTTTAAAATCCTTTATATATGTAACTTTTTGGATTTTTGCAATTGGATTGATAACATCGATTATTATTATGAGAATCAGACTGGAAAGTATAAATCCGGTGCGTAAGTATTTTTTAATATCTTCCTTATACGGACTTACGATATCTTCTTTTATTCCAAAATTATTTTTTGTAATTATTATTTCAGTACTCTATTTTACAAACTATATTTTTTTAGAGAACCAATCTTTAATTGTGCTATTTGTTGTTGGTGTTTTTTCTGGTTTTTTACCATTTTTTACAATTATATACGGAATATTCAGGTCGCTATATCGATTTAAGATCCATCATGTCAAGATCAAATTTAAAAACCTGCCTAAAAATTACAGTGGATTGAGAATTGTACAAATATCGGATATTCATTTGGGGAGTTTTAATTACCGGTATCATATTTTAGATAGGGCGATACATATGATAAATCATTTAAAACCGGATTTCATTTTTTTTACCGGTGATCTGGTGAACAACTATTCATGGGAATTAGACAATTGGGATAAGGTGATGAAAAAACTGTCCGCCAAAAAGGGTAAATATGCAGTACTTGGAAATCACGATTATGGAGATTATAATAAATGGGACTCAGAAGATTTGAAACAGGCTAATTTTGAATCCATAAAAGAATTTTATAAAAAAATTGATTTTAACTTACTGTTAAATGAAGCTGACATAATTGATTCCGATGGAGAGGAGATAGCCATTATTGGAGTAGAAAATTGGGGAAACCCTCCTTTTAAACAGTATGGAGATTTAAATAAATCTCTAAAGAACGTTATCGATATTCCATTTAAAATATTGTTATCTCATGATCCTTCTCACTGGAGTAAAGAAGTGATAGGAAAAACAGATATAGCGCTAACACTTTCGGGTCATACACATGGTTTGCAGGCCGGAATTAATCTTAAGAATAAAAAATGGAGTCCTATAAAGTACAAATATAAACATTGGGCAGGCTTATATGAAAGCAATAAACAATATTTATATGTTAACCGTGGTCTGGGTTGGCTCGGTTTTCCAGGTAGACTTGGAATGCGTCCCGAAATTACTTTTATGGAATTTGAAAAGTAGATGCAGGTAACCTTTATACACCTGCAATCTTTAACGCTGCATAAAACACAAAAATACCAATCAAGATAACAGCTTCTTTTTTTTGGAGACCTTTCTTTCTATAGAAAAAAAAGAGCACAATAAATGATAGTATTAATAAAAAAGGGAGATCAAATAATAGCAGGCTTTTTTCAATTTTAAGTTCTGAAATTGAGGCACCCATCCCAATAGGAATTAGCATATCAAATATATTACTACCAATCAGGTTACCAACAGACAATCCGCCGGCTTTTTTCCTTGCCGCATTTAAAGCAAGTGCAAGTTCCGGTAAACTTGTTCCCAACCCTATAATTATTATCCCCACAAATGATTGTCGGATCCCAAAATTTTCAGCAAAACTAATGGAGTTATCCACTACTAATTCTGAAGTAAATATTATAATTACTATGCCTATTATTAATAATAAAATATCTTTAGTAATATTCTTGCTAAACTTCTTTTTTATTTTTTTTATAATTCGCTCTTGATGGTACAATCTAAAATAATAAATTAAATAAACTACCATTAATACAATACCGTCAATTCTGCTTATTTTTCCGTCAAAGCTCAATAACATTACTAATATTACCGATCCTAATAGCATGACCCCGTCTTCAAAAATCTGACGTTTTTTAAGGGTGAGGTAACCAAATAAACCTGCGGATCCTAATACGATACTTATCTGACTAAAACTGCTCCCAATTGCATTACCTATGATTATTCCCGAGGTATCGGTATTTCCCATGGCATTGTGAAGAGATGCGTTAATGGCAATTACAATTTCAGGAAGGTCTGTTCCGATTGACAAAATTGCTAAACCTACAAATACTTGCGATAAATTATAGTATTCTGCAATATTTACGGCTCCCTTAATTACCAATTCTGTACCTAACCACAATCCTGTCAGACCCAATAAGATGAGAAAAATATCTTGCATGAGATATTCGTTTTATACCTATTCAAAGATAAAGATTCTCTATTCCAAAATCAATAATTTAATATATAAATAGGAGAATATTACTTAGAAGAATCTTATTTTCTTACCAAATTATTTGGTATATTTAGTAAGGTTTAAAACAGTTTAGGATTGGATTGAAGACATATATTTAAAAGTCTTCTTCTATATTGAATTACGGAATGTATTTTTTTATTAACTGCAGATATTTAAATATATAATTGACAATATTAAAGGATTTAAGATCCACTTCTAGATTGATATTGTGAGCAAGGTAAATTAATTGAAAATTGTTTTATCCATGTTATTGAAAAACATGGAATGTACCGCATACTCCGTTAAAGAATGAAAAAATATCTTAAATATCCTCATTCACTAAAAATAAAAGCAGTTATTGATGAGTTGCACTCAAATACTAATGGACTTTCAAGTAAAGAAGCAGAAGAAAGACTATTGGCAGACGGCCTGAACGAAATACCGGAGGGTAAATCCATTTCTCTTTTGTTATTAGTACTCAAACAATTTAAAAGCTGGTTGGTAATTATTCTTATCATTGCGGCCGTTATATCGTGGTTGGTAGGGCATGTTTTAGATACCTGGGTTATCGTTGCGGTTGTTTTTATTAACGCCGGTATAGGATTTTCATTGGAGTACAGAGCAGAAAAAGCAATCGCTTCTTTAAAGCGAATGATTGTCAAAACAGCGAAAGTATTACGAGACGATAAATTAATTGTTATTACCTCTGCCCAGCTTGTGCCAGGTGACGTTATTGTATTGGAGGAAGGTGATAATATACCTGCAGATGGTAGAATTATACAATCTAAAAATTTTAGATCTATTGAAGCCTCATTAACGGGTGAATCATTTCCCGTTTCCAAAAAAGAAGAAATTTACCCTAAAGATACTCCTTTGGCAGACAGAAAGAATATGGTATGGAAGGGTACTTTTGTTGCAGGAGGTTATGCCAGAGCAATTGTTACCGGGACAGGTATAAACACAGCTATTGGAGATATTTCTGAAACGCTTGGTAAAATTGAGGTAAAACGTACCAATTTTATGAAAAAGACTGATGTTCTGGCAAAACAAATGTCTGTTATTGCTTTCAGCAGTGCTTTACTCATTTTTTTGATAGGGTATTTTTATAGGCATTTTGTACTAGATGAAATACTGCTTATTTCTATTGCAGCTTTGGTCGCTGCCGTACCCGAAGGCCTACCGGCTGTTATTTCCATTGTATTGGCTATTGGAGCAAAAAGAATGGCAAAGCGAAAAGCAATTATCCGAGAGTTTACAGCAACCGAAACCTTAGGTGCCGTTACCGCTATTTTAACAGACAAAACCGGGACACTTACGCAAAATTCTCTGACGGTTAGAAAAGTATTCATTCATGGTTCACCGGATTTCACTGTTACCGGAGTAGGGTGGTTTCCGGCAGGTAATTTCATGCAGCACAATACCATAATTGACGTAGAGAAAAACAAAATATTGCAAAAATTATTGAAAATAGCTGAAGTTTCTAATAATTCCGAATTCCAACACGATAAAGAAGCTGATACCTATGAGTTGATTGGAGATCCAACAGAAGGAGCCTTGTCCGTTTTGGCAAGAAAGGGAGGTATAAATCGTTATCACATACCACATTACAAGCTAGATGACCTCCCTTTTGATTCCACTAAAAAACTAAGAGCAACTTTAATAAAAGACGATAAGTACAATGAACTTTATGTAACCGGTGCTCCTGAAGAATTAATGGAACGATCGAAAAAATTATTAACAGATCAAGGCGAATCTGAGCTAAATCAAAAAGAAAAAGAACAAATTCTGCAAAAAATTTCGGAATGGTCTGATCATGCCATGCGCATAATTGGATTGGCTTATAAAAGACAAAAAACTAACATTATTAACGAAGATACTATTGATAATCTGGTGTTTGTTGGAGTAGTCGGAATGATAGATCTACCAAGACCGGATGTCAAAGAGGCAGTTAAAAAATGTAAATTGTCCGGAATTAGGGTCATCATGGTAACGGGAGATCATGTGAACACAGCAGTGGCAATTGCCAAAGAAACAGGGATCATTGAAGAAAGTACCGAAAATGATGTTGTGGCCTTAACGGAACAACAATTAGTTCTGCTGGATAGTGATGAGTTCGACAAAGCCATTAGAAATATTTCTGTTTTTGCGCGCCTAACACCTAAAATGAAATTAAAAATAGCGGAGCGGTTGCAGGCTATGGAACATCTTATTGCTATGACAGGTGATGGCGTTAACGATGCTCCTGCATTGAAACAGGCTGATGTAGGGATATCTATGGGAATCATGGGAACTGACGTTGCCCGTGATAGTTCGGATGTTGTACTTGCAGACGATAATTTTGCCACTGTAGTAAATGCCGTAGAGGAGGGTAGAATTGTGTTTACAAATGCCCGACAAGCGAGTTTTTTTCTTGTAACGACCAATATTGCAGAAAGTGTTACTCTTCTTGTTTCAATTCTCTTGGGCTTGCCGCTTCCTCTAACTGCAACTCAAATTCTATGGCTCAATCTGGTAACTGATGGTGTTACAGGGATGGCTTTGGCTACCGAACCCGGTCATGGTGAGATCATGAAAACGCATCCGTTGATGAAAAATGAAAATATATTGAACAGAGAGGTAATCCCGTTTCTGATTATCAATGTTGGGTTGATGGTTGGAATTTCATTAGCAGCCTTTTATTATTATATTGGTGATAGTTTAGAAAAAGCCCGTACGGGAGTATTTATTGTAATGGCATTTACGCAATTATTCAATGTGTATAACCTTCGGAATATTCACAAGTCGGTGTTTGAAATAGGTCTGTTTTCTAACAAGTATATCAATCTTGCAGTAGGTGTTTCCGTTTTGCTACTGATACTTGTTACCGAAGTTCCGGTCCTTGCGAAATTATTTAATTTCGAATCAATTTATATAATTGATCTTATACTGTTGTTTGGAGTTTCATCTTCAGTGTTGTGGGCCGGAGAATTGTATAAATCATTAAATAAAAGAAAATGATAATTATTGTATTTGGATTGCCGGGATCTGGTAAAAGTTATTTTGCTACAAAGCTGGCAGCAGAACTTGAGGCAAAATATATCAGCAGTGATGTGGTTAGAGAGAAAATATTCGCTGTCAGAAAATACACTGATGAGGAAAAAAATAAGGTTTATGGGGTAATGATGAAAGAGATGAAGAATGCGATTCGGCAAAATGAGAACCTCGTATTGGATGCTACATTTTACACAAATAATATTCGCAATAAATTTAATGAAGTTGCTGAAGTATTTAAGGTGAGAATTATTTTTATTGAAATTTGGGCCGATAAAAACATTATTTTCAAACGTTTGGGCATTAGAAGATCTCATAGTGAAGCAGATTATTCGGTTCACCTTCAAATAAAAGAGGTTTTTGAGCCAATGGAATCCAATCACCTTATAATTGAATCAACTCAAGATAATATTAAAGAAATGATGGATCTGGCACTTAATTACATTCAAAACGGCAATGGATAAATCTCAAATCAATAAACTACTCAGGAACGGAACCTATAAAGGAGAACTACTCCATGGCAGGTTGATAGAAACACACATTTCTTGGGTAATTTTGACGAAACAATTCGTGTTCAAGATCAAGAAGGAGATGCAGTATTCTTTTTTGGATTTTTCAACTATTGGTAAGCGAAAATTTTATTGTCATCGCGAATTGTTGTTAAATAGTAGAATTTCAGATATTTATTTAGATGTTCTTCCTATTGAACAAGCAGGTAATGACCTGAGTATTGGAGAGGGGAAAGGTGAAATTATTGACTATACCGTTAGAATGAAGAGACTACAAACAGCCAAACAAATGAATCACCTCCTAAAGAAAAATCTTGTTAGCCAAAATCAGATAAAGGTACTTGCTGAAAAGATTGCGCATTTTCATCATAAAGCAGACATTATCTATACACCTTTCAACGTGACGCGAGCCAAAAATGAATTCAATGATATTTTGAGCGTCATGGATTGGGTTAAAATAAATTTGACGAATTATTATGTAGATCTTATTGAAAGAATGGTTATAAACAGCAATACATTTTTGGATCAGAATGTGCATTTCATAGAAAATCGGATCAAAGAAGGATTCTGGCGAGATGGGCATGGGGATCTGCATTCGAAAAATATTTTTTTATATAGCGATCCGGTCATTTTCGATTGTATCGAATTTAATGATGCGTTCCGTCAAATTGATGTGCTCAATGAAGTAGCTTTTTTCTGTATGGATCTGGAAGCTTTTCAACGAGTAGATTTAAGTAATCAATTCATGAAAACCTACCTCGAAACCTTTCCTTGTATGAGAAAAGATAAGGAAGTGCAACTCTTCAATTATTACAAATGTTATAGAGCTAACGTTCGGGCAAAAGTGAACTGTTTACGAGCCATCCAAACGAATGATGAAGAGGAGATAGGTAAATACCTTGTAGAGATAAGAAAATACCTGGAATTAATGGAATCTTATCATATAAAATAAAAGAAAGCCTAATACCAGCCAGTAAAATTGAGTATTTAAGAGTTGTGGAGTATGCGTTTTAGATAGACAGATCTGTGAAATCAAAAAACAGGAAGAAACTGGCAGACTCCTTTAAAATCAGAGGAAAATCAGCGGTATCGTAGTGAAAATATAAACGCGGCAGGTAACGGTGAAAAAGATAAGGAATGATCAAATAAAATCAGGTCAACACTAATCAGGGTTGTTCAAGCATCTGTACAATCTGCCAGACAAGAAAAATGATTTATTTGTAATTTTTTTCTTATCTTTAGGTAAGTCTCAAAATACAATTATTTATCGAAATTGTTGTTTCCATCTTATTAAGAAAGAGATGATAAAATTATTTCAAATACCCAATAAAATCAGAACCTTTTTCATTGAAATAGGTGAGCTGTCTTTTTTTGCAGGTCGGTTTTTCAGAGAATTATTTTCGAGGCCTTTTGAGTATAAGGAACTACTGCGTCAATGTTATAATATTGGTAATCGCTCCTTATTATTAGTGGGGGTTACAGGTTTTATTCTAGGACTGGTATTCACGATTCAATCCCGACCAACATTAATGGAGTTTGGGGCGGAATCATGGATACCATCTATGGTAAGCATTTCTATAGTACGAGAAATTGGTCCTGTAATAATTGCACTTATCTGTGTTGGACGAATTAGTTCAGGAATTGGAGCTGAACTGGGTTCTATGAGAGTGACCGAACAAATAGACGCAATGGAAGTTTCGGGTACGAACCCGTTTAAATATTTGGTTGTTACCCGTATTTTGGCAACAACAATGATGGTGCCGTTGCTTATAATTTTTGGAGATGCAATTACTTTATTTGGTTCTGCTATTATTGAAAATATTAAAGGCGATGTTTCTTTCCAACTTTATTTTAATAAGGTTTTTAATGCTTTGGAATTTTCAGATCTGATTCCGGCAACAGCAAATCATTTTTCTTTGGTTTTGTTATTGGGTTGGTTGGAAGCTTTAAAGGATATTATTGTAAAAAAGGTACCGTTGGAGTAGGGGAAGCCTCTAATACTGCAGTGGTATATACCTCCATGTTAGTATTTATAATTGATTTTATAGCTGTTTTTGTTACAGATATATTCTATGAAGTTTAAATATGAAAGAAATGAACGACAGAGTTTCAATAATAAAAATCAGGGATCTGAAAAAGAGCTTTGATGATAATCATGTTTTGAATGGATTTTCTATGGAATTGTACGAAGGAGAAAATTTGGTTATTATGGGTAAGTCCGGATCAGGAAAATCTGTAATGATTAAGTGTTTGGTCGGTTTGATGCAACCGGATCAAGGAGATATTGAAATCATGAATAAAAAAATGAATGAACTCGATCAGGATGAATTAAATAGTTTACGTACTGAGATAGGATTTCTTTTTCAGGGAAGCGCATTATATGATTCAATGACCGTACGAGAAAATTTAAAATTTCCCTTAAGAAGGAGCAAAAAAGATTCAGTTGAAACAGAAAGAATGGTGCTTGAGGCTCTAAGAAGTGTAGGTCTTACGGAGGCTATTGATTTAATGCCCAATGAGTTATCAGGTGGAATGAAAAGAAGAGTTGCTCTTGCAAGGGCTATTATTTTACATCCAAAAATTATAATTTACGATGAACCTACTACCGGACTTGACCCGATTACAGCAAAGGAGATAATAGAATTAATGAGAAATATTCAGCATCAATATGGTGCGTCATCACTAATTATAACACACGATGTTGATTGTGCAAGAGTTATAGCAAATAGGATGATTTTGTTAATTAATGGAATTAATTATGCGGAAGGTACCTATAAAGAAATATCTTCTTCAAAAGATAAAAAAATTCAAGCATTCTTTAAATAATAAAGTTATGAAAAAAACAAATGTACAGAAATTTAATCTCGGCTTATTTGTTATTATTAGCACGCTACTTTTAATTGTTACAATTTATTTTATCGGTAGTAAACAGAATATTTTTGGAAATACTTTTAGAGTAAGTGCTGTGTTCAATAATGTAGGTGGATTGCAATTGGGTAATAATGTGCGTTATTCTGGGATTAATGTTGGAACAGTTAAAAATATTGAGATGATCAATGACACCACCATTTGCGTTAATATGGTTGTCGAAGATAAAATTTTAAAGCACATTAAAAAAAATGCCGTTGCCACCATTGGATCTGATGGTTTGGTTGGAAGTATGATTATTAATATTATTCCAAGTAAAGGAGCCTCATCTCCATTGAAATCTGGTGATACAATTTCATCCTATAGCAAAATTTCAACCAATGATATGCTCTCAACTTTGAACAAGACAAATGAGAACGCGGCACTTTTAACTTTTGATCTGTTGAAAATTACAGAAGCTATTAACGAGGGTAAAGGAACTATAGGCTTATTGATTAATGATTCCCTTATGGCAGCTGATCTAAAACAAAGTATACATAATATAAACGTGGCTAGTTTAAGCGCTTCTAAAACTATGGATGAACTGAATGCTATCATTTCATCAATTAATTATGACGAGAGCATGGCTGCCGTAATATTAAGCGACTCTGTTTATGCAAACAAAATAAAATCAATGATAAGTAATTTAGAAAAATCCAGTAATGAAATAAATGTAGTAATTGATAATCTAAACGATGTGATTACAGATGTTAAAGAAGGTGAAGGAACACTAAATTATATCATAAGCGACACTACCTTAGTGAATAATATTGATGAAACGATGAAGAACATTAAGGAAGGAAGCATCATTTTAAATGAAGACCTGGAAGCCTTAAAACATAGCTTTCTTTTAAAAGGATATTTTAAAAAATTAGAAAAACAAAAGCGCAAGGAAGAAAAAAAGAAAGATAAAGAACAACAATGATAACAATCATAGATTTAGCTGATCTGCATCATTGTTTAGTTGACAAATGACATCTAAATTTGTTCCATTAAAGAATTATTAGTTTGTTCTTTGATTTAATCTAATAACTTCAAATATTAAAATCTTGATTGTTGCAGAACAGTTGAGATTTATGAAGGGCTTAAAATGTTATTATATAATTGATTATAATTTTAGTATGAATTTTAGCAATAAGATGATATGAAAAATTATTTGATCTCGTAGAGGACAGATTAATCTCTTCAGGAAACAGGAGGTTTCGGCTTCCTGTTTCTACTTTAACATAGGTCTTGATTGTTGCACAACAGTTGAGATCATGAAAGATTGAGACGTTGTTATTAATTTATTATGGTTTTAGTATTATTTTGAAATAGGATGATATAAAAAATTATTTGAGGGTTAATAAGAATAGACTTGATCTCTTCAGGAGACAGGGAGGGTTAAACCTCCCTGTTTCTATTTTCTATGAGCTCATGTTACTGATAAATTTTCCGATTTTTGATTTTAGAATTCATAAATATTATATTTAAGTGCGTCGGTTGTCTGTACGGCAATTAAATGAGGCCCTATGAATTTTGAATAAAAGCTTGGCAGCTTATTACCTTTGTATTTTGATTTAACGTAATTTCTCGCATTATCCAAATGTTTTATTGTTACTCCTGAAGTGTCAATAATATATTCTTTTAAAGTATAAGAAACTACGTTCTTACCTAAGGATTCGTTGAATCCAATAATTTCTTTTTCCAGAGTTATAACTATGGCGTAGTCATTTTTAAAATTTGTGGCATTTAAATATTGAGGGGGTATTATTTCTTTCCCATTTTGATCGATATAGCCATAATAATATACACCATTATTTAATTTTTTAATCAAACACCTTCCATTTCTAAATAACGGATAACCAATACCGTTTTTTTCAATTCTACTACTAACAAGGTCATTTCTGAAATCTATGACTTTCGTTCCTTTAATATTGATAAAGGCCCATTGATCACCTTTTTTTATTGCCGAAAGACCTTCATGAAATGGTGCAATTTCATCAATATCTTTCATGATTTGTGCATGTGCAAATGAATGCATGAGAAAACAGATAACTAAAATTATTACATTTTTCATAATATTATTTATTTAAGAGGTAACAATAATAATATATGGATTAGCTTTCTATTATAAAATGATGGCCATCAATTAAAATATTGATTTGCATCATTTTTAAAGAATATATTTTCTTTGAAGCTGGAGCATTACTAAAGTGGATTTACACATGACTCTTAATCCAATCCGTGCAGTCATTAAAGTTTTTAAAAAGATGTTCTTCGGGAATTAGATCCGGCACTATATCAATAGACTGCAAAAGGTATAAGGGTTGATTTTGCAGATCTACAATTAACACATGGATTTCTTTTTGTTCCAAATGCAGTAGCGCTTCTTCTATAGCATATAATCCTGATTGGTCAATATATGGCACTTTTTCCATTCTAACTATTGCATAACTAGCCGTATCGGGCACTTGTTTGGATAGAATCTGGAAATGACTTGTAGAGCCAAAAAACAAAGGGCCTTTAATGTGTTTTATAAATACTTTTTCTTTTAAGTCTTCAGGAAAATTCTTTTCATCATCCCAGGCTTTTTCCTCTTTTAAACTCTTCACATCAGACATGTCTGCAGTTACATCTCCCATTTTTTTCATAAAAACGAGTGAGGCTATTACGAGACCTAAGCCTACTGCATAAACGAGGTTCCAAAAAGTTGAAAGTAAAAGCACCACAATCATGATAGCTACCTCAGCTTTTGGGATGTATGGTATGGCTTTTAATCCCTTATAATCCATTACTCCAAAGCCAACAGTAATTAAGATGCCTGCCAATACTGCTGCAGGGATTTTTGATGCTATCGGACCCAGAGCCAGTAAAACCACCAATAAAAAAATGCCTGCCAGCATACCCGAAAGTCTTGTTTTACCACCGGCGTTGATATTTACTACAGTCCGAATTGTTGCACCTGCTCCCGGCAAACCACCAAAAATTGCGGCGATACTATTTCCTATTCCCTGACCTACCAATTCTTTATTGGAATTGTGATTGGTTTTGGTCATGTTATCTGCTACTACAGAGGTCAATAAAGAGTCTATTACTCCCAGGAAAGCCAAAGTTAATGCGGTAAAGATATAAGGCGAAATATCCGAAATGCTAAAGGCAGAAAAGATCTTAAAGTTTGGAAGAGGAAAACCTCCCGGAATTTCTTCAATAGGCCGATAATCTAAATTGCCAAATATTGCAATTCCGGAAACAACTAAAAGCGCTACTAAAGTGCTGGGAATTTTCGTTGTTATTTTTTTAAATCCAAAAATTATAATGATAGTTGAAAGCGCTAAAATCACCTCTAAATAATTAATATTCTTTATTGCTCGAGGGAGACTTTTTATTGCACCCACAACACCTGAAGTTTCTGCTCCTGCTAAAGTTCTGGCTTCATTTAAGATTTCTTCATCTGTTACTAATTCTGCCCTATTGATAGTTTCTTTAAAATCATCCAAGACCAAAATACCTTCTCTTACCTCCTCTTTTAAAATATTGTTGATGATCAACTCCTCAGCATGAGGTCTAAATTTTTCTATAAAATCCTGATCATCTTCTACGTAGTATCCCAGTATAGGCAACATTTGGGTAATAATAATGATAACACCGATAGCCGTCATAAAACCCGAAACAACAGGATATGGCATGTATTTAATATATTTTCCAACACCTACAAGACCCAATACTATTTGAAAAAGTCCGGCCATTAAAAATACAGAGAGAATAAGAGGCAATGCACGACTTAGATCACCATTATTTACCTGAACAATACCAGCTATCAATACCATGCTTATTGCAGTCAGTGGAGCTGTCGGACCAGAAATTTGTGTGTTGGTTCCGCCGAACAGAGCACCAAAAAAGCCTAAGAAAATTGCGCCATACAAACCGGCGCTAGGCCCTAGGCCGGAAGATACACCGAAAGCCAGGGCTAGTGGTAATGCTACAATTCCTGCGGTAATACCTCCAAAAGTATCCCCTTTTATATTTGAGAAAATATTTTTCATTTCGAGGGTTTTATTAAAAGTAATATTGTTTTGTGAAAATAATCATTTTCACTGTAATTTCAACTCGATTTTTTATAGTTTTGATGTCAAGAGATTATAGATATCGATCAACAACTACTAATACTAAAATATATCGTATGCTAATATTGGGAATAGCAGGTGGAACCGGTAGCGGAAAAACAACCGTGGTAGATCAAATTATAAATGAACTTCCTGATAATGAAGTAACACTTATATCGCAGGATTCCTATTATAATAAAACCGATCATCTTACTTTTAAAGAACGATGTGAAATTAATTTTGACCATCCAAGAGCCATTGACTTTGATTTGTTGGTCAACGATTTAAAAAAGTTAAAAGATGGCAAAAAAATTGAACAACCAATTTATTCGTTTGAAGAACACAATAGAATTAAGGCAACCGAAACTACCTATCCCAGAAAAGTAATCATTGTGGAAGGGATTTTAATTTATACAAATAAAGAAATTCGAGATTTGATCGATATAAAATTCTTTGTGGATGCAGATTCTGATGAAAGACTAATTAGAAGGCTGAGAAGAGATATAAAAGAAAGAGGAAGAGACCTGGAAGAAATTTTGGAGAGATACCAAAACACATTGAAACCAATGCACCAACAATTTATAGAACCCACTAAGAGTTTTGCAGATATTATTATACCAAATAACAGATATAATTCGGTAGGAGTTAATATTGTCAGAATGGTAATTAATGAGAGGATAAAAGATGACATTTAAACAGTTTAGACAAAATAAAATAGTTAAATTTATAAGTAATAAATATTTTATTATTCTAATTTTATTCATTATTTGGATGCTTTTTTTCGATGAAAATTCTTATCTCAATCACAGAGAATTGGATCAGGAAATTGACAAGTTAGAAGGTGCAAATGAGTATTACAGGAGTCAAATAAAATCTGATAGTAACATCATTAATAATTTGAATAATCAGGATTCATTGGAAAAATATGCTCGAGAACAGTATAAAATGAAAAGGGAAAATGAGGATATCTATATTATTGAGTATGATTCTGTAGAAAAATTAAACAGTAACTAATACTTTTCAAAGTACTATATCGAGCATGAGTGATTATTTATTTAATGATTTTCCTTCTGTTACTTCCAAAGCATGGAAACAAAAGATCCAAGTAGATCTAAATGGTAAGGACTATAATGAAACCTTGATTACACCGCTAAATGAGGGAATTAACATAAAACCTTTTTATCATAATGATAGTTTTAGACGCATTACAATTCCCGATATACCTTCTACTTATAAAATTTGTCAAACAATTTTTATAAATGATGAAAAAAAGGCCAATTATCTCGCGAAGGATGCACTAAAACGCGGGGCAGATGCAATTAGGTTCATTGCAGTGCAGCCTTTTGAAATCGATAGAATATTTGAAGATTTAAGTTATAATTCACCTGATAATCATCCGGACATTTATTTTCAGTTACAATTTTTAGATAAAAATTTCTTGTCGGATTTAGTTAATAAAAATAAGAGTTTGAACCTGTTTTTAAACATTGATATTATTGGAAATTTAGTTAAGACAGGGAATTGGTATAAGAGCCAAAAAGAAGATCATGAAATCCTGACTGACATATTGAGAGTAGGAGAGAAGAAGGATTCAGTAATAGGTGTGGATGCTTCGCTTTATCAAAATGCAGGGGCAAATATTATTCAGCAAGTAGCATATGCCCTGGCACATGCCAATGAGTATTTAAATTACTTTGGGAAGGAGATAGGCACATCAATAAATTTTAATTTTTCTGTTGGAAGCAATTACTTTTTGGAAATAGCAAAGCTAAGAGCATTTCGCCATTTATGGAAATTGATCGTGGCTGAATATAATCTGGAGATAAATGCCAATATTTTAGTGGAACCGAGTTTGCGAAATAAGACTCTTTACGATTATAACAGTAATCTGCTACGTACAACAACAGAATGTATGAGCGCTATTTTAGGTGGAGTAAATACAATTAGTAATGTGGCCTATGATGCAATTTTTCATAAGAAAAATGAATTTGGGGAAAGAATTGCAAGAAATCAATTAATAATATTAAAGGAAGAAAGCAAGCTGAAAAATGCTTCTTTTGTTGGCGGCACCTATTATATTGAAGAACTGACCTATGAAATTGCTGAAAAAGCCTTGATTGTATTCAAAAACATTGAAAAAACCAGAGGTTTTGTAAATCAACTTTTTGATGGAACAATTCAGAGAAAAATTATAGAAAGTGCTGCTAAAGAGCAAGAGCAATTTGACAATGGTGAATTGGTCCTTCTGGGAACGAATAAATATAAAAATGAAACTGATAAAATGAAAGATGCTATCAGTTTATATCCATTTTTAAAAACCATAAATAAGGAAACAATTATCGAACCGGTTATTGCGAAACGCTTGGCCGAAAAATTGGAAAAAGAACGTCTCGATAGTGAATCAAACTGAAAATATAATCATGTCAAGAAAGAATCTTCAACAATTAGAACTAAAGAACGATAGCACAAAATTCGGAACCCCAAATTTTGAGCATGAAAATTTTGTTGCAGGAATTCCTCCTTTCTTAAGAGGTCCATATTCTACCATGTATGTTCGTCGGCCATGGACGATAAGACAATATGCAGGTTTTTCAACAGCAGAAGAAAGCAATGCCTTTTATCGCAGGAACTTAGCCGCAGGTCAAAAAGGATTGTCTGTTGCCTTTGATCTGGCTACTCACAGAGGCTATGATTCTGATCATGAGCGTGTTCAAGGCGACGTGGGTAAAGCAGGAGTAGCGATCGACAGCGTTGAAGATATGAAGATATTGTTTGATAAAATTCCATTGGAAAAGATGTCGGTTTCTATGACCATGAATGGTGCTGTTTTACCAATATTGGCATTTTTTATTGTGGCGGCTGAAGAACAAGGAGTTTCTCCAGATCAACTTTCCGGTACGATACAAAATGATATTTTAAAGGAATTTATGGTGAGGAACACCTATATCTACCCTCCCGAAGCTTCCATGAGAATCATCGCGGATATTTTTAAATATACAACTTCTAAAATGCCTAAATACAACAATATTTCCATTTCCGGTTATCATATGCACGAAGCCGGTGCCACACCGGAAATTGAATTGGCGTATACCCTGGCGGATGGTTTGGAGTATATTAGAACAGGGATCAAAGCCGGAATGGATATCGACGATTTTGCACCGCGATTGTCTTTCTTTTGGGCAATCGGTATGGATTATTTTACAGAAATTGCCAAACTGAGGGCAGCCAGAATGTTGTGGGCTAAAATTGTTAAACAATTTGATCCGAAAAATCTAAAATCAATGGCTTTACGAGCGCACAGTCAAACTAGTGGATGGAGTTTAACAGCCCAGGATCCATTTAATAATGTGGCAAGAACCGTAACAGAAGGAATGGCAGCGGCTCTTGGTGGCACACAGTCTTTGCATACTAATGCTTTGGATGAAGCCATAGCATTACCAACAGATTTTTCTGCAAGAATAGCAAGGAATACCCAAATTTATTTGCAGGAAGAAACTTATATTACAAAAACAGTTGATCCGTGGGCCGGTAGTAAGGAGCTTGAAAAATTAACAGATGCAATATCTTCAAAGGCATGGGAGCTTATAAAAGAAATTGAGGACTATGGCGGGATGACAAAGGCAATAGACAAAGGAATTCCTAAAATGAGGATCGAGGAGGCTGCTGCAAGGAAACAGGCTAGAATAGACGGTAATAAAGATACTATTGTTGGAGTCAATAAATTTTATATCGAGGAAGAAGAGTCTTTTGATATATTAGAAGTTGATAACGAGGCTGTACGTATATCACAAATTGAGAGATTGAAAGTGGTGAGGAGAGAAAGAAAGGAAGATTTAGTTCAGAAATCACTAAATAATTTAGCCAATTGTGCCAATACAGGTGAAGGAAATTTACTAGATTTGACTATAATAGCAGCACGAAATAGAGCAACTCTGGGAGAAATATCGCTGGCATTAGAGAAAGTATTCGGGAGATATAAAGCCCAAATAAATACAATAACAGGAGTGTATAGTAAAGAAATCAAGAACGACAGTGCTTTTCAAAAGGCCTTACAGCTATCTGATCAATTTGCCGAATTAGATGGTCGTCGCCCAAGAATTATGGTTGCAAAAATGGGACAGGATGGTCATGACCGGGGGGCAAAAGTTGTGGCCTCCAGCTTTGCGGATCTGGGTTTTGATGTGGATGTTGGGCCATTATTTCAAACGCCACAAGAAGTTGCTAAACAGGCAGTTGAAAACGATGTACATGTCTTAGGTGTTTCCTCTTTAGCGGCCGGACATAAAACACTGATGCCGCAGGTAATTGCGGAGCTTAAAAACTATGGGCGTGATGATATTTTGGTGATAGCCGGTGGAGTTATTCCTAAACAAGATTATAACTTTCTGTTTGATGCCGGAGTGGCCGGAGTATTCGGACCCGGGACGAAGATAAGCGAATCTGCTATCGAAATTTTAAATAAATTAATCGAGAATCGATAGTGTTGGATCGAACTAAATAACCAATAAAAAAAGCCGAATTACAATTTTTCAATTCGGCTTTTTTTTAACTTTCATTATCTAATATAAATGTTTCAAAAGTTTAGATTTTTTGGCAAGTGGCTCCATTTGTTCTTCCATTAATTTTGCATATTTTTTATAGTCTTTCTTTCCGAGCAGATCTATCAAATCATTTTCTGTATCATTACTTAATGTTTCCAAGGCCGATTTTTTATCTTTATCTGCTTTGTCACTCTCCGTAATATCATAAACTTTATCTACATAGCCTTTGTTATAATCCATTAACTCTGTAGTTTTTAAATTAGATAGTTTCAGGCTATTAACACTGTTTAGTGTGTTTAATAGAACTTCTTTAG